>Ga0256829_1000250_pt1 | contig 62377 bp, 60 predicted proteins | sample 131447metaG_FD_185979 | JGI IMG/M metagenome (GOLD analysis project Ga0256829, IMG submission 185979) | Hydrothermal vent microbial communities from Lau Basin, Pacific Ocean - 131-447 | ecosystem: Environmental > Aquatic > Marine > Hydrothermal vents | place: Pacific Ocean: Lau Basin | collected...
AGGAACTCGGCGGCTTCGCGAATACTGACCATCTTACTAGACATGCTTAATTTGTATATGAACGCGCAATATCGTGCAAGTAACTGCTTAACTGCTCGAGCCCCACTCATGCCAGTCATCGCCCCACAGTTCCACCGGATGCTGCACGCGGTCGGTGCCGTTGCCGCAGGCCAGGTTGTCAGCAGGGCAATAGGAATCACATCCCCAGCAGATGCGTTCAGGATGCCTGGGATGCAGGGGAAATTTTTTCGCCATCGGCAGTCTCCTTACGGCGCTGTTCCAGCAACGCCTCGACCAGCGCCAGGTCTTGTGGCGTATCGACCCCGTGTCCCGGCGCTTGCAACGCTTCGGCAACATGAATCCTTGCCCCATGCCATAACACGCGCAATTGCTCCAGCTTCTCGATTTCCTCCAGCACGCAGGGCGAGAGTTCGGCGTAGCGACGCAAATAGCTGGCGCGGTAGGCGTACAGGCCAATATGCCGCCAGCCGAGCGGGTCGAGGCGTTCTTCGGCACTGAGCACGTCGCGCTCCCAGGGAATCGGCGCGCGGCTGAAATAAAGGGCGTAGCCGGCCGCGTCGCGCACCACTTTGACCGTGTGCGGATCGTTGAGCTGAGAGGCGGCGTGTAGGGGAGCGCACAGCGTGGACATGCTGGCCTGTGGGTGCTCCAGCAGATCTTCGGCCACCTGGCGGATCACGGCAGGGGGGGTGAGCGGCTCGTCGCCCTGCAGGTTGACCACAACCTCATCGTCATCCCAACCTCGGCGGCGCGCCACTTCGGCAAGACGCTCGCTTCCCGAGCGGTGCGAGGCCGCCGTCATCATCACCGGCGCGCCGAAATCGCGACAGGCATCTGCGATACGCTCGTCATCGGTGGCCACGACTATTTCCCTGGCGCCGCTGGAAACAGCGCAGTCATAGACATGCGCGATGAGAGGCTTTCCGGCCAGCACGCGCAACGGCTTGCCCGGCAACCGGCTGGAAGCATAACGTGCCGGAATGACGATGGAAAAACTCACAGGCGCTCGACTTCTTCCTGGGTGAGCTGCCGCGCTTCTTCTTCAAGCATCACCGGAATACCGTCGCGGATGGGATAGGCCAGCCGCGCGGCTTTGGAGATCAATTCCTGATGCTCCTTGTCATAGATCAGCGGGCCCTTCGTGACCGGGCAAACCAGTATTTCAAGCAGTTTCTTGTCCATGGCGCAATGTCCTCAAGCGCTCTGCGAGCGCGTGCGTGAAAGCGGGCGGCAATTCGACCGTGATTGGCACCGCCCACAGGTTATCGAATGGAAGTTTGAGGCATTTTACGGCATCTTTCTCGGTCATGAGCACTGGCAAGCGATCGCCAAAATCCAGGTCGGCGGCGCTGAAGGGATGATGATCCGGATAAGAATGGCGAATCACGCGCAAACCGGCTTCTTCGAGTGCGGTGAAAAAACGCTCGGGATGGCCGATGCCGGCGACAGCGTGCACCGGAGAAGCGGAGAATTCCGCCAGCGCGCGGTGGCGGGCGGTTTCTCCAAGCGACCAAGCTGATCCGAAAGTCAGGCCCAGGGCATATTCACCCGGATGCGCCGTCCCTTCTGTGACCATGACGAAGTCGACTTCCCGCAAACGTTCCGGTGGTTCGCGTAAGGGGCCGGCGGGCAGGCAACGGCCGTTGCCCAGGCGACGATAGCCATCCAGCATGGCGATTTCGATGTCGCGCGGCAGGCGGTAATGCTGCAACCCATCGTCGGCAAGCAGTATGTCGCAACCTTGCAACATCGCATGGCGGGCAGCCTCCCGGCGATCTTTGCAGACGACGACTGCCGCGCCCGTACGGCGCGCGATCAACAGCGGTTCGTCGCCGAATTCTTCGGGCGCGCTGTCTTCTCGCACCTGCCGGGGCGAGGCGGCGCCACACCCTCCGTAGCCGCGGCTGATCACGCCAGGCCGCCAGCCATGCGCGCGCAGCCACTCGCAAAGGGCGATGGTCAATGGGGTCTTTCCAGTACCGCCCACGGTGATGTTGCCGACGATGATCACGGGAACCGGAAGGGACGGCGGTGGCGCCGCCAAAAAGCGCCGCCGGCGGCGCCGCGCGACGGTGCAATAAAGCGCCGACAGAGGCAACAATACAGTGGAAAACGGCCCGCGCCGCGACCACATCCGCTGCACTAAGCTGTGCATGTTCATGCGCTAGAAGCCTGTAGATTCAATGCTTGGATGCTTCATCCTCTCGAGGCTCAAGAAAGAGAGACATGAATTCACCAATCGAAAACGCGCTGCAGGAATTCGTCGATCACTTGCTGCGCCCGTCGGCGTTCCTGCCAGAAGCGGCGATGGGCGGCGTCGCCACGGCGGCGGGTTTCATCTGGCGCGCTGCGCAGCGAATGCCATGCTTTTAGCACTTCTTCTGGACCCGCCAGAACCGGCAGTGCTTCGCCGGCCAGCGGATGACCGGGCGCAACACTCAATGGACTGCTGCCCGCAAGCGCCTGCCAGGTATCACGACGGCCGGCGGCGGCCAGATGCCCTGCGTCCATGGCGCTGGCTACAGCCGCTGTCCAGCGCGGATCATCGAGCGCGATCACAGCACCGGGGGAAAGCGGCCGGCGATCCCAATCACTGATGGCCAGATCGGCTTGCACTTCGAAAGGCCCTTCTCCAGAAACGAACAGGACACCTTCGCCGGCAAGCGTACTGCTTCGCCATTGACGAATGAAGTCACTCTGCGCACTGGCGGGGCCTTGCCACCACCACACGCGCAAAGCTTCTTTTCCAGCGGCCAGAAGACTGCGCAAGGTAGTGTCGGCCTGAGCCTCGACGAACAGCGACAGTGGATCGGCCGCAGCTGCCAGATGCGACGCCCTCCCCGACTGTTGCCAAGCCTCAGCCGCGGAAGCACTCTCGGGATAGGCGGCTTCCACGTCGAACTCCCCGGGCGCGGTGTTGAAGGCGATCACATGAGTGCCGCTTGCAGCGGCGGCCCGTGGCAGGTTGGGGTGCGCCAGGGTATCGACAAGGATCAGGCCAAAGGGCTGCAACCTCCCCAGCACTCTTGCAACCGTTTTCGGACGATCATTCGGCCCATAGCCCAGGCCGACCTTGCGCAAGCCGCGAAGGCGCGGTTCGATGATGTCGCGGTAATCCTGCTCGAAGGTGAGCGCCAAGCGGATGTCGAGGCGTTTTTCACGCAAGGCGCCTAGCAATTCGCAGGCCAGAAGCACGGATTTGCGGCTCGCGCCTGCTTTGATCCAGACGACCTTACCTTCCCCTTTGGGCGGCAGCAGATAGCCATGACGGGCATTGAGCCGGGCATGATCCTTTTCCCGCCAATCGTGCCAGTCGGCGCGCAAGGCGGGCCACCAACGGCTACCGTAGCTTGATTTATCCGTACTCATGGATCTCGGCGGGTTGGTTTTCATGGAATTGCATCCTGTGCAGGCGCGCGTAGATTCCATTGCGTGCGATCAACTCGGCATGCGGCCCGACTTCCATGATTTTTCCCTGTTGCATGACTACGATGCGGTCGGCATTTTCTATGGTGGAAAGCCGGTGTGCGATGACCAGAGTGGTACGCCCTTGCAGCAGCGTTTCCAGCGCCGCCTGAATGTGGCGTTCTGATTCGGTATCCAATGCTGAAGTCGCCTCATCCAGAATCAGGATGGGCGAGTTCTTGAGCAAAGCGCGGGCGATGGCGAGTCGCTGGCGCTGTCCGCCCGACAGCAGCACGCCGTTTTCCCCTACCAGCGTGTCGAGGCCGTTGGGCAATTTTTCTATGAATTCCCAAGCATGAGCGGCGCGCGCCACTTCTATCAATTGCTCGCGGCTGGCGCCCGCCTGCTCGCCATAGGCAATGTTGTTGGCGATGGTGTCGTTGAACAAAGTCACCTGCTGGCCAACATAGGTAATCTGCCGCCGCAGGCTGTGCAATTTCAGTTCTTTGATCGGTATGTCGTCAAGTAAGATTTCGCCTCGATCGATTTCGTAAAACCGCGGCAGCAGATTCACCAGGGTGCTCTTGCCGCTGCCGGATCGACCCACCAGAGCAACGGTCTCGCCAGGCTCTATGGATAGATTGATGTCATGCAATACATCGCCTTTCCCAGCTTCATAGGCGAAACTGACATGTCGGTATTCAATGCGCCCCTCGGCCCGCTCGATCTCGCGGGTGCCATGATCCGGCTCGGGATCGGCGTCCAGCAGTTCAAAGATGGTTTCGCCCGCCGCTATACCGCGCTGAAGCGTGGGATTGATCTGCGAAAGCCGGCGCAAGGGTTCCATCATCATGAGGATGGCGGTGATGAAAGACACAAATGACCCCACACTCATGCTTTTGAGCAGGGTGCCGGAAGTCGCCAGCCAGATGACGAACGCCACACCGAGGGAAGCGACTATTTCGAGCAAGGGCGTGTTGACCGCCTCGGCCGCCGTCGTGCGCATACGCAGATCGCGGCTCTTACGATTGACCGCATCGAAGCGTTTGGCTTCGTAATCGCTTCCGCCAAACAGCTTGACCACCCGCTGACCTTCGATCATCTCCTCAGATACATGCGTCACCTCGCCCACCACGTCTTGAATGCCTCGGCTGAGTCGGCGGAAAAGCTTGCTCACGGACGCGATGATGAGCGCGATAACGGGGAACAGGACGAGGAAAATCAAGCTCAATCTCCAGCTCACGTAAAACACCCACATGAGCAATCCGACCACAGTGATGCTGTCACGCACCAGGGTAGTGAAAATGTTGGTCGAGGCGCCGGCGACCTGCTCGACGTTATAGGTGAGCTTGGCCAGCAATTCACCCGATGAGGAGTTGTCGAAAAACCGCACCGGCATGTGCAGCAGGCGTTCGAACATCTGTTGGCGCAACTTCAGAACGACGTAGCTGCCCACATAGGCCATGTAATACGAGGAGACGTAACTGGTCACGCCGCGCACCAGATACAAGCCGACCAGCAGCGGTGGAATCCAGGTGATGGTGGTCATGTTGTGATCGACAAAGCTGCCGTCCAGCAACGGCTTCATTATCGCCGCCATGAGTGGCTGGATGGCCGCGCTCACTGTCATGGCAGATACCGCAAGCAGCAGATAAGGCCAGTAGTGCAAGGACTCGCGAAGCAGACGGCGGTAGACCTGAATGCCTCCCTGGGAGTTGGACAGGTTCGACATCATCAAGGGGCCTTGCCGATTTTATTGGTGGCGATCGACAATCTCGATATGCCCAGTTGGCTGGCCACATCCATAGCGGTGACGATCGCCTGGTAAGGGGCATTGGCATCGGCGCGCACGACCAAGGGGGTCTTTTCGCCCTGCCCCTTTAAAGCCATTGCTTTTTTCAAGACTCTATAGAGCGTGGCCGGCCTGTCATTGAGCAGTTCGCGTCCGCCGAGAAAATAGTGGCCTTGCTTGTCGATCGTGATGACCAGCGGATTGGCCTCCTTGGCCACGGTGGCGTTGTGCGCCTTTGGCAAGATGATACGAATCTGCGAGACATGATCGAAAGTGGTTGTCACCATAAAGAAAATCAGCAACAGGAAAACCACATCGATCAGCGGGGCAATGTCGATTCCGAAATCCTCCTCACGGCGTTCGCTGCGTTGAAATTTCATGCGCGTTTCCCCGCTGCTTGTCGGCGCGCGGCCTTCATGCGCGCGATGGTGTCTACGAATCGGATCGCTTCGGCTTCCATCTCCAGGGTGAGGCTGTGCACCTGCCCGCGAAAGTAGCGGTGAAAGATCAGCGCCGGAATGGCCACGACCAGACCTGCGGCTGTGGTGATCAGCGCCTGGGCGATGCCGCCGGCCAATACATGCGGGTTGCCTACGCCTACCGTGGTAATGACGCTGAACACCTCGATCATGCCAAATACCGTGCCGAGCAGGCCGAGCATCGGCGAGATCGAGGCGATAGTGCCGAGAGTGTTGAGATAACGTTCGAGTTCGTGTACCACCTGACGTCCGGTTTCTTCGATGCGTTCTTTCATCTGTTCATGAGTTCGATGGCGGTTGCGCACCCCGGTGGCAAGGATTTTACCCAGCGGCGATCCTTGCTCGATCTCCTGCAAGGCGGCCGCATCCATCTCTCCCGATCTGAGTTGCTTGAGCACCTGCTCCAACAAGCCGGGCGGCATGATCGATGAGCGGCGCAAACTCCAGAAACGCTCCAGAACGATGGCCATGGCAAGAATGGAGCCCAATATAATGGGCAACATCATCCAGCCGCCGGACTTGATTATTTCCAACATACAGTGCGACCCTCGGTACGAACTGGTGGCAAATGATACACGTTATGGACGATTGACCGATAGAACCGGCCCATGCGCTGGCCGCCGGTTCCAGTAGCGCCCCGCCGATGAACGATAACCCGGCTGGAGCTGCATTCCACGCCCGTGGGTAAAGAGCACGCTCAACATGCCATCCTGCGCGGTATCGACTACTTTGATGCCGCGTTTCTGATAACGGCGCATGATTTTCGCCTTCGGAAATCCGAAACGATTGCCGAAACCGGTGCTCAACAGCGCCAAACGCGGGCGCACCGCGTCCAGAAACGCGGCGGTCGAAGAGGTGGTGCTGCCATGGTGGGGCACGATCATTACCTCGGCCTCGAGGCGTTGCCCCCAATGCGCCATCAGCGTCCGCTCCGCGCGCGCCTCTATGTCGGAAAGCAACAAGGCGCTGCCGCCCTCGCCGCCGATACGCAACACGCAGCTGCGGTTGTTGCGTCCTCGCAACCCCGTAGGCAGCGGTGAAAGCATTTCAAAACGCACGCCGTCCCAGATCCATCGCTCACCGGCATGGCAAGGCTTCGCTCCCGGCCACGAGGCAGGATTGGATGCGAGAAGCGGCGTGCCGGGCCATGCCGCTAGCAGTGAAGCCGCGCCGCCGCTATGATCATTGTCATCGTGGCTGATCACGAAAAGGTCAATGCGTCGCAGCGCGAGGTGACGAAGATAAGGTGCCACCACCGCGCTACCGGCGTCGAAATTCGACCCGTACCGTGGGCCGGAGTCGAACACCAGCGTGTGATGCGCTGTCTGCACCACCGCCGCAAATCCCTGCCCCACATCCAGAACGTCAAGGCGCCAGCTGCCGGCAGGCGGATAACTCGGCGGCGGCCACAACAAGGGGGCGAACAAAAGCGCCCCCACCCAGCGCGACGGCCAACCGCGAGGCGCCAAAAGCCACGCGGCGCCAACCAGAGCAAAGACCAAGGCTGCCCATGAGGCCATGCCGAGGCGCACATGCCCCCAGGGCAAAGCGGCGAGGAAATCCAGCACCGGCCAGAGCCCTTGCAGGATCAGCGCCGCCAGTCCCAGCAGGAACGCGCCCGCCGGCTGCCAGATCACCAAGAACGCGGTACCAAGCAGCGCAAGAGGCACGACCCCGAATCCCACCCATGGGACGGCGATCAGATTGGCCAGCGGGGCGATTGGGGCGGCGCGCTGAAACAGTAAGGCCGTCAGCGGCAGCAGACCGAGCAGCAACGCCCATTGCACCCGTCCCCAGTCTTTCAGCCAGTTTCCAGTTGCGCGTCCGCGTCCGGCCACGGCATAGAGAAGTACGCCGACGGCGGCGAAGGAAAGCCAGAAGCCCGCGTCCAGCACCGCCAGGGGATAGAGCAACAATACGATCAACAAAGCGACAGCCAAGGTCGGCGCCGGTCTTGGCCGACGCAAGAACAGTATCCCGCCCAGGCCGATCGCCAACATGATCAAGGCACGTTGCGTCGGTATGGAAAAGCCAGCCAGCGCTGCATAGAGCGTCGCCGCAAGCAATGCGAACACTGCGGCCGCCCGTGGGGCCGGAAACCACAGCGGCAATGCCGGGACCAGCGACCACGCTCGGCGCACCAACCAGAATATCAATCCCGCCACCAGACCGACATGCAGCCCTGAAATCGCCATGAGATGATTGGTGCCGGTATCCAGCAGACTCGTCCAGCGTTGCGGAGAAATTTGATCCCGGATTCCCAACGTAAGCGCCAACAATACGCCGCGTTGTTCAGACGGGGGAAGCGTGGCCTGAATGCGCCTGGCCAGATCCAGGCGTGCTCTGTCGAGGCGCACCGAAGGCGTTAGAACCAACCCTTCGAGCCGTTTACCTCCATGGGGGCGCACATAACCGGTCGCGCGGACGCCATGACGAAACAGCCAAGCCTCGTAGTCGAATCCGCCGGGATTCATGAACCCGTTCGGCGGCTTGAGACGCACTCGCAATTTCCATGGTTGTCCGGGCGAAAGCAGCGGTGGACGGCCATACCAGCTCAGTCTTACCCGGTGAGGGAACCGGTCGAGGGATCGACCTGCCATCTTTGCGTTATCGATGACGAAACGAAACCGCACGCCATGATCGAACTTCTGCGGAATACCAGCGACGTAACCGCTCACCTCGACGTCACGTTTCATCGCGGTGACAGGCCAATCCGGACCCAGCGCCAGATCGGCCCGCCACACTGCGAATACACACCCCAGCGCCGCCCACATAACCCAGCGCAGCCAAGGCCATTTCCAGGCCGCCACAGCCAGCGGCGCCAAGCCGATGAATACGGCGGGCGGCGGCAGGTGCGTAAATTGCTGGGCGATCAAAACACCGGCCAAGAAACTGATCGCAAGACGAGTGACGGGCGCCATCAGGTCAACATACAGGCGAGCTGTAGCGGATTTCGGTCAAGCGGGAAACACGCCTGTAGAAATATAACGATCGCCCCGGTCGCAAATAATGGTAACGATGGTGGCGTTTTCGACCTCGGCGGAGAGACGCAATGCCGCCGCCACCGCGCCTCCCGAGGAAACGCCGCAGAATATGCCTTCCTCGGCCGCCAGCCTTCTCATCATGCTCTCGGCTTCCCCTTGCGTCACATCGAAAGTCCGGTCCACCCGCGCGGGATCGAAAATGGCCGGCAGATAGGCCTTCGGCCAACGGCGAATGCCGGGAATGCTGGTGCCTTCCGCGGGTTGCACGCCAACAACCTCGATGTGGGCATTCTTGCTCTTGAGATAGGCCGCCGTCCCCATGATGGTGCCGGTGGTACCCATGGCGCTGACGAAATGGGTAATGATCCCCTGGGTGTCGCGCCAGATCTCGGGGCCGGTGGTTTCGTAATGAGCGCGGGGGTTGTCGGGATTGGAGAACTGATCGAGCACGAAACCTTCTCCTTCCGAGCCCATTTTTTCCGCCAAATCCCTCGCGGCTTCCATGTTGTCCACGAGAATGATCTCGGCTCCGAAAGCTTTCATGACGGCACGCCGCTCGGCGCTCATATTGGCCGGCATGATCAAGCGCAGATGATAACCGCGGATGGCCGAAACCATGGCCAAGGCGATTCCGGTGTTGCCGCTGGTCGCCTCGATGAGGGTGTCGCCGGGGCGAATATCGCCACGCGCCTCTGCATGGCGGATCATGCTCAGCGCCGGCCTGTCTTTGACCGAACCGGCGGGGTTGTTGCCCTCGAGTTTGACCAACAGACGATTGCGGGTCCGACCGGCCAGTCGTTGCAAGCGCACCAGGGGCGTGTTTCCAATGCATTTTTCGATGGTAGAAAAATCCATGCTCGATCTCCTCGAAGAGTGGTGTATGAAGATACCTTGCGGCACCGGAAGCTTAATCAATCGCTGTTTCCATGGACGAGCCGCTGCCTTCCAGCACCACGAAAGCGACGACATGGGTGCGTTCGTCGCTCAAGGATACATGCCAGGATAAAGCTCCAAGCCGCCGCGCGCGCTGCAAGGCACCGCCGGCCAAAAGCAATTCAGGGCGCCCCAAGAGATCGTTTTCTATCCACATGTCCTGCAGGCGGATGCCTTGGGCGATGCCCGTGCCCAGCGCCTTGGCTGCAGCTTCCTTGGCCGCGAATCGCTTGGCAAGAAAGCGGGCCGGATGATCGACGCGCCTGATCGCGGCCTGCTCCACAGGATGAAGAATACGTTCGACGGCGCGTTGCCCATGGCGCGCCAACAATCGCTCGATGCGACTGATTTCGACGAGATCGACGCCGATCCCGCAAATCGTCACGCGCTGCGCGCGGCCAGCATCCGCGCTTTCATTTCCCGCGTCGCCTGTTCCAAACCGACGAACAAGGCGCGCGCGACTATGGAATGACCGATATTGAGTTCGGCGATTTCAGGGATGGCCGCCACGGCGGCCACGTTCTCATAATCGAGGCCGTGCCCGGCATTGACCTGCAGACCGGCGGCATGGGCGGTAGCGGCCATCGATTCAAGGCGTTGCAGTTCTGCCTCGCGCGCCTTTTCATTCGCCGCATTGGCATAGGTGCCGGTATGCAATTCGATAACGGGCGCGCCGGTGGCAAGAATGGCTTTGAGCAGTTTTGTGTCTGGCTCCACGAACAGCGAAACGCGCACTCCACAGTTGCTCAGTTCCTGACAGGCCCGGATCAGCCGTTCCCCCATGCCGATGACGTCCAATCCTCCTTCGGTAGTCAGTTCCTCGCGCTTTTCCGGCACGATGCAGCAATCGGCGGGCCGCACTTTCAGCGCGATGGCGATCATTTCTTCGGTTGCCGCCATTTCCATATTCAAACGGGTATTAAGATACTGATGGGCGGTGAGTATATCTTCGTCCTGGATATGGCGGCGATCCTCGCGCAAATGCATGGTGATGCCATCCGCGCCGCCGCGCTCAACGGCGCGGATGGCCTCGGCAATACTCGGATACGGCGTGTGTCGCGCTTGCCTGAGAGTGGCCACATGATCGATATTGACGCCCAGTTTCATGGTTTTAATACCTCGATTACTTGACTTTTGAAAGTTTACTCATGGCGGCATGCCAGCGCGTCAAAATCGGGCTCTTGTGCTCATTTACGCTCTGTAAACTGCGCTTTTCGCCCCATTTTTCCTTCTCCCGGCCCGCCTGAGCGAATTTCAACATCCTGCCAAAGGATCACAGGGGGCTAATCTATTGTGGCGATGATGCTTCGGATCCATGATCTTCCACAGACGCCCTGTCTTTACGCTGCTGCATTCTCGCCAGCCCCCTTAGCAATTCACGGGTGCGCAGCGCACGCTGGCCAAGGTGGACGTCCAGCACCCTGCGCAGCAGGCGCTTGGCGGCCCGCCGCGTCGCGGAGTCGCTCCAGTCGCGCGCCGCGATAGCCAGACAGATATGTCCCAGCATGGCATTTTCCACCGTTTCCGGTATCTTTATCAGCCCCTGCCGGGGTTGATAAAGATACCAAAGGCCTGGATCAACGGCGGCGCCATCAAGGCATTCCTTGTCCAGCGTCAGGCCAAAGCCCAAGGCATCGAGCAGATCGAGCTCGAAATCGCGCAGTACCGGTTCGAGGGCCGCGGCCGCCTGCAGCCGCCTTAAGGCGTGATGGTAGATCGAGTAGACCGGCCCGCACTCATCGTGCCGCGCCAAGAGATTGAGTAGCAATTCATTGAGATACAAAGCCGCCGGCAAGATCGAAGCGGGAAGGCGCAACGGTTCGATTTCCTCGGCTCCAATAAGCGTATGCAACTCGCCACGCGGACTCCAGCGTAACTGCAAAAAGTGAAAGGCTTGCAGCACGCCGGCCTGGCCTTTACCCCGTCGGGCACCGCGCGCCACCAAACCCAGCCGTCCATGATTCGCCGTGATCACTTCGAGCAAAAGGCTGGTTTCGCGCCATGGGCGGGAATGCAGCACATAGGCTTCGTCCTCTTGTGCTTGGCTCACTTCGGTGCGTCCATCTCCAGCTTGTGTAAAAACCTCGGATCGTCCTGCCAGCCGGGGCGAACTTTCACCCATAGTTGCAAAAACGCCTTGCGGTCCACCAATGACTCTATGTTTCGCCGTGCTTGAATGCCGATCGCTTTCATGCGCGAACCGCCCTTGCCGATGAGAATCGCTTTTTGCCCCCCGCGCTCCACCCAAAGCGTCGCTTCAATGTCAACGAGATCCGCTCTTTCCTCGAAATGGTCGATGGTCACGGCCACGGCATAAGGCACTTCTTCACCCAATTGGCGCATGACGGGTTCGCGGATAAATTCCGCGCAGAGAAAGCGCAGGCTGCGATCGGTCAGTTGATCTTGCGGCCAGCATGCGCCATTTTCAGGCAAATGCGAAAGCGTGCGCTCCAACAAGCGATCAACGTTGGCGCCCTTGAGTGCGGAGATAGGGAAGATTTCAACAAAATCGTGTTTGGCGCCGATTTCCTGCAAAAAAGGAAACAAGTCCTCGCGCCGCGGCAAGCGGTCGATCTTGTTGATCAACAACATGATGGGACGGCCTTCTTGCGCCAATGCAGAAAGGATGCGGTCTTCGGCCTCGCCCCATCGTCCTGCGGCTACCATGAACCACTCCAGATCCGCCTCGGCCATGGCGCTCATGGCGGCGCGATTGAGCGCCTGATTCAAAGCGCGCGCCTTGCGCATTTCATGGATACCGGGCGTATCCAGCAATGCCACCTGGCCCACCGGATGGTCGATGATGCCCAACAGCCGATGGCGGGTGGTTTGGGGTTTGGCAGCGGTGATCGCCAGCTTCTGCCCCAGAAGACGATTCAGAAGGGTGGATTTGCCCACATTGGGCCGCCCGATAATGGCTACGCTGCCACCGCGGCGGGAATCACTGATTTCATCTGTCAATGCCGTCTTCTCCATCCAGACGTTGCAACGCCATCTCAGCAGCCGCCTGTTCGGCCTTGCGCCGACTACTCCCTGCCGCCTCGACTTCGATTCCAAGCGCCGCCACCTTGCAGCGAACACGGAATGTCTGCCGGTGTGCCTGACCGCTGGTTCCCAGCAAGTGGTATTCCGGCAGGTCGAGATTGCGGCTTTGCAGGAACTCCTGCAGCCGCGTCTTGGGATCCTTCAGTGACTCCGCGCTGGGCAGATTCTCAAGACGCGCGCCATAGAGCGAAAGAATGAATTCGCGGGTGGCTTCCATGCCAAGAATAAGATAATGCGCGCCGATCAGCGCCTCCACGGTATCTGAAAGAATGGAATCACGACGATAACCGCCGCTTTTCAGTTCTCCTGATCCCAGGCGCAAATAATCGCCGAGCCGGTTTTCGCGGGCGATGGACGCCAAAGTTTCACGCCTGACCAGAGTGGCGCGAAAGCGGCTGAGTTCGCCTTCCTTGGCTTCTGGAAAACGATGATATAGCCACTCGCCAATCACCAGCCCCAACAGAGCATCACCCAGAAATTCCAGCCGCTCGTAGTTTTTTCCCGAGGCGCTGCGGTGAGTCAACGCCAGCTCAAAGAGCGGCGAATTCTTCAGCGCGGCAGGCAAGCGATCGGGAAACTTGGAACTCACGGATAAGTCTGAGCAGAATTGTTCTTCGCAGGATAATGCACCGCGTAGGAGAAATAAAACAATCCATCGATGTTGGCGATGAGGTGCTGTTTGACCTGATACTTTACGCTCAAGGTCGTCTCATTACCCACCGTATTCATCTTCAGATCCTTACAACTGACGGCGTTGATATTGTTGATCGTAAAGCGGTTGGTCAGATTATCGCAGATCTGCTGAAATCCCATGTGGCCGACATTGGGCGAATGGGCCAATTCATTCATTACGGAACGCACATTGTAATACTGCAAATACACCGGCACGAGACGCACTGCCAAGGTGGCGACAATCCCCAGAAATGCCAGCACGAGCAAGGTGGAAATCAGCGAAAGTCCGCGCTGTTTTTTAGGTGATTTCATCATCGATATCCTCATCGTTTTAATTCGAATGGTTCACCTTCTCAGTGTTCGCCTTCTCAGTGATGAATAGGGCTTTGCATCTCACTGCGGAATCGGTTTACCGATGCGCCCGAAGTTGATACGTCCATCATACCAATGCATCCAGATTACGAACGCCTGTCCGACCAGATTCCGCGCGGGCACAAATCCCCAATAGCGGCTGTCGAAACTGTCGTCGCGATTGTCGCCCATCATGAAATAGTGGTGGGGCGGCACGGTGACGCAGCCGTCTGGCACCGGCACGCCGGGCATGATCAAAATCTTGTGCTTGACCACCGTGCCGTCGCGACGAGGCAAGTATTCCGTCCATATCTGCGCGCCCTGCATCAAGTGATTCGGGCCTTCGCCCTTGTAGACGCCATCATAGACCTTTTTCACCAGCTTGCCGTCTATGTAAAGATCGTTGCCCTTGTAGCAGATGTGGTCGCCGGGCAGACCGATTACGCGTTTGATGTAGTCTTCACCCGCCGAAGCCTTGACCTGTTGCATGCCCCCCAATAGCACGCAGGCTACGTCGTTTTCGCAGTATTTCACTGCTTCGCGTTCGGGGAACTTGAACACCACCACATCGCCGCGGCGAGGATGGCCCAGCGGAGCGATCAGCGTGCGCACGATGGGTAGGCGCAGACCGAAAGCGAATTTATTGACGAGGATAAAGTCTCCAACCAGCAGAGTGGGCATCAATGATCCCGAGGGGATGCGAAACGGCTCGGCCACGAAAGACCTGAGCAGCAACACGATCAGCAGGACGGGAAAAAAGGAGCGTGAATACTCGACGTACCAGGGTTCGCGATAGGCAGGCTGCCCGCCCTCTCCATCGGCCTGAGCGACACGGGCCTTGCGGCGAGGTTTCAGCCACAGCGCGTCGATCAACCAGATCAGGCCGGTCACGAACACCGCAATGATCAGAGATAATTCCAGATCGAAACTCATGGCAGGGTTCCTTGTTTTTTGAGTTATGAGTTGCTGCTTAATCTTCTACGCGCAGGACAGCAAGAAACGCCTCCTGCGGGATTTCCACTTTGCCGACCTGTTTCATACGTTTCTTGCCGGCTTTTTGCTTCTCTAGCAACTTGCGCTTGCGTGACACGTCGCCGCCATAACACTTCGCCAGGACGTTCTTGCGCAGAGCCTTGACGGTAGTGCGGGCGATGATGTGTGAGCCGATAGCCGCCTGAATCGCAACCTCAAACATCTGCCGCGGAATCAGCTCTTTCATGCGTTCGATCAGCTCCCGCCCGCGGCTCTGGGCGACATCACGGTGCACGATCAGAGCGAGCGCATCGACCCGTTCGCCGTTGATCAGCACGTCCACCCGCACCAACGGCGCGGCTTGGAAGCGCTCGAGCTGATAATCGAATGAGGCGTAGCCGCGACTGACCGACTTCAGCCGGTCGAAGAAATCGAGCACAACCTCATTGAGCGGTAGTTCATAACTCAATGAAACTTGCTTGCCGAGATACAGCATCTTGGTCTGCACCCCGCGTTTTTCCACGCACAGAGTGATCACCGCGCCCACGTATTCCTGCGGCACCAAGATATTGGCGGTAATGACCGGCTCGCGAATTTCAACGATTTCGTTGACCGAGGGCAGATCGCTGGGATTGTGGATCTGGATCACTTCGCCACGGGTGGTCTCCACCTCATAGACCACTGTGGGCGCGGTGGTAATGAGATCGAGACCGTATTCGCGCTCCAGGCGTTCCTGGACGATCTCCATGTGCAACATGCCGAGGAAACCGCAGCGAAAACCGAATCCAAGCGCCTGTGAGGTTTCTGGCTCGTAGGCCAGTGCGGCATCATTGAGTTTGAGCTTATCCAGCGCGTCTCGCAGATTGGAATAATCATCCGAGTCTACAGGGAAAATTCCGGCAAACACGCGAGGCTGGACTTCCTGGAAGCCGGGCAGCGGGTTTGCGGCCGGACGGTCGGCACCGGTGATGGTATCGCCTACGCGCGCGCCATCAATTTCCTTGATGCCGGCGATCACATAGCCCACCTCACCGGCTTCTAGCGTGTCGGTTTCGACCGGCTTGGGGGTAAAAATCCCCAGTTTGTCTATCTGTTGCAGCTTGCCGCTGGACATCATCTTGATTTTCTGGCGCGTCTGCATGCGTCCTGATACCACCCGCACCAGCGCCACCACGCCGACATAATTGTCGAACCAGGAGTCGATGATCAATGCCTGCAAGGGCCCTTCGCGGTCTCCTTGGGGCGGCGGTATGCGGGCCACCAGCGTCTCGAGCAATTCGGGCACGCCTTCCCCCGTCTTGGCGCTGATTTGCAGGGCATCGTGGGCCTCGATGCCTATAATCTCCTCGATTTCCTCGGCCACGCGTTCGGGCTCGGCGGCCGGCAAATCGATCTTGTTGAGCACTGGCACCACTTCCAGCCCCTGATCAATGGCGGTATAGCAATTGGCCACGCTTTGCGCTTCCACTCCCTGCGAGGCATCGACCACCAACAACGCGCCTTCACAGGCAGCAAGGGAACGGGAAACTTCATAAGAAAAATCGACATGCCCCGGCGTGTCGATAATATTGAGTTGATAGACTTCGCCGTCGGCAGCGCGGTAATCCAGAGACACGCTTTGCGCCTTGATCGTAATGCCGCGTTCACGCTCTATATCCATGGAATCAAGCACTTGAGCTGACATTTCCCGCTCGCTCAAACCACCGCAAAGCTGAATCAGGCGGTCGGCCAACGTCGATTTGCCGTGATCGATGTGCGCGATGATGGAAAAATTGCGTATATTCTTGAGAGGTTTTGCCATTCGACAGGTTTGGTTTGCGTCAACGCCAAGGAGCCGATTATGACGATAGACGCGGAAAAAGGCCATTGCCTCTGGCACAGTAGTCTATCTCTTGCCGGTAAAAACCAATGAAGGCGCCTTTTGTATCAGCCTCGGTCACACATAGGCATCTATGGCGATCGTATCGCGTCCATACCAATGGTGCGCAGTGCTCAGGCCAATGTCCGATTCCCCTTCGACCGCAGAAACCGACATCCACGCCGTATAGGGAGATGAACCCGTTTGCTGGGAGTGCTGATACCCCTGCTGTTGACTTTGCCCCCCCATTCCCTGCCAACCACCCATTTGCTGCTGGATATTCACGCTGACTTGTTGTTGCCCGCCTTGCGCCAGCATTTCGCGCAATCTAGGCAATGAAGCCTCGAGAGATTCGCTAACCGCCGCATGGTGTACCTGAAATAGAACCTGAGTATGGTGACCTTCGACTTTCACCTGCACCTGCATCGGTCCCAGTTCGGGCGGATTCAATTGGATCCGCGCCTGATGTACGCCCTGAGTCTGACTCATAATGGACACGCGCTCATGCAACGCGTGCGAAAAACCTGCCTGTTTCATGCTCATGGAGGCTTGCGCCGACGACATCCGGTTCTCGGCATGGGCAGCATTTGTGCCGGTCGCTCCGGCTCCCGCAAAAGCCACAAACGGTACCTGCGGCTGAGTCGTCAAGTTATCGATCGCTGTGGCAATCGAGTTTGCGCCGGGCGGGCGGCTATTGGCCGCAAGCTGCGCTCCAAATGCCAACGCATCGATACCCTTGGCCTCAGGTGCCGAGCGCGTTTCGAAACCCTCTCTGGCGTTCGGGACGGAAGCTGAGAGCGCTTGGCGTAACGCTGCATCGATTGGGTTGTTTCCCTTTGAAAGCCCTTGCAGGGAGGATTTGAGTAATTTGACATCCACAGGATGAGGTATCGGCAGCGTGAGCGGCAAACCGGCGCCCATGGAAGGCAAATCCTTGCCGCCTTCACTGCTTCCGTTCCGTTTACGGAGTTTTTCAGAATGCGCCGGATGAGAGTCTGTAGATGATGTTTTTTTCTCGGTCTCTGGCCGAGGACGGTTCCGATGCGAACCGCTCTCATGGTGTGCGGCCTGGATCGCCTTGGAAAAATTCCTGGAGGATGGCTTCGAGGAGTCAGGACGAGGTGATGCCGCCTTGCTTTCGGACATATTTTTGGTTGTGAGCGGCACGGATGGAAGGGGAGCGGACATCTTCGAAACGATTCATGCAATGATCTGGGAATAACAGTGTGCAGAATCCGGGCCAGAAATAATCTTTTAGGCTTTACGTGTCCAGCGAATTAGACAAGATTCCTCCATTTCCTTTTGTTCGCGCCGCTCCTCGTCCTTGCGTTCACTTAGCTGATATTTTTCAACCAGTCTGTTGACGACCATCTTGCGTGCATACCTCCCCTGCCATGCGGAACGCGCCTGCTTCGCCCCCTCCTCGGCTTCGGCCACGATGAGGCGTTGCGCTTCTATGGCACGCGTAAGTTCCTGCATGAACTGGCGGTAGCTTTGCAACTGGCCAAGGTTGGCGACGCCTTTTTGCAGCTGGGCGGCATATTCCTGTTCCCAGGCCAATAACTCATCCAGCTTGCGGCGAGCGTATTGCAGCTGCTCGAGGCGACGGCCTAGATTCTGCGCCGCTGTATTCTCTTCCCGCTGGGCCTGATCACTGGCCGGCTGTAAACGGCGACTTCGCTTCATTGTTGTTCCTTATACGCCAAATAGTCTGCCAGGCCACGCACATTGTCGGTGGAAGGTGCCTGGGGCGGCTCAGCCTCAATCCTTCTGGAGAGCGGCTCGATCAGTTCATGGAGTTCGGTCTCGCTTTGCGAAAAACTCACTGAATCATGCAAGTCCTGATGCAAATAGGCTTCGAGTTTGGGATACATGCGGATGGCTTCATCCACCAATGGATCGCTCCCTACCTGATAAGCGCCCACAGTAATCAGGTCGCGGTGTTGTGAATAGGCCGAGTAGAGCTGTTTGAAACGGCGCGCGGCGGCCAGATGTTCCTTGTCGATCACTTCAGGCATCACGCGTGATATGGAGGCTTCTATGTCTATGGCTGGATAGCGTCCTCGTTCGGCGATTTGGCGGGACAGCACCACGTGCCCATCAAGAATCGCGCGCGCCGCGTCAGCGATCGGATCGTTCTGATCGTCGCCTTCGGCCAGCACTGTATAGAATGCCGTGATCGAACCGCCGCCGGAAACACCGTTTCCAGCACGCTCGACCAATTGTGGCAAGCGCGCGAACACCGAGGGCGTATAGCCTTTGGTGGCCGGCGGCTCGCCGATGGCAAGCGAGATCTCGCGCTGCGCCTGGGCAAAACGGGTCAGTGAATCGAGCAGCAGCAAAACCTTGCGGCCCTGGGAACGAAAATATTCAGCGATCGCGGTAGCGTACCAGGCCCCATGCAAACGCAGCAGCGGCGGCGCGTCGGCGGGCGCCGCGACCACTACCGCGCGCCGCAAGCCTTCGTCTCCCAGCGTACTCTGCACAAATTCGCTCACCTCACGGCCGCGCTCGCCTATCAAACCGACCACAGTGACATCCGCATCCGTATAGCGGGTCATCATACCCAGCAACACGCTTTTTCCCACCCCGCTGCCAGCGAACAGTCCCATGCGCTGACCCCGCCCGACCGTCAACAATCCATTGACTGCGCGAATGCCAACGTCCAGGGGCTCTCTGATTGGCGCACGCGCCAAGGGATTGATTGGCGTCCCCATCAGATCGACGCTGTGCGCCAGTGGCGGCAAGGGCTCGCCATCCAGCGGCCTGCCCGCTCCGTCCAGAACGCGGCCAAGCAGGGCATCGCCTACTGCTATCCTCTGCGTGGCGGTCATCGGCCTGACGCTCGCATTGGGGGTCAAACCGCGAATGTCGCCCACAGGCATCAAAAACGTTTTGTCCTCTGAGAACCCCACCACTTCAGCCTCGATAGACGCTGGCTCATTTCCTATTTCGCAGCGGCCTCCAATGGGCATCTCCACCCCAACGGCTTCCAGAGTCAGCCCGATCATGCGGGTCAAACGGCCTTCCACCACCCATGGCTGCGCTGCCAACACCCGTTCTCTGGCCTCGCCGAGGGAACGGGCCCAACGACCGCGGTGCTGGGCGAGAAAAGCCTGCGCTGAGGAAGTCATGTACTTTCCCCGACACGCGCGTGTCCCAGAGCTGCGGCGACGATCCGATTCAGGCGTGTCTCAACGGTGGCATCTATACGGCTCGTCTGCGTGATCACGCGGCAGCCGCCACGGGTAAGCGCTGGATTCTCAATAAGTTGCCATTGTTTGTCACCTTCTCCTTCGGGCATGGCCTTGCGCACCAGAGTGGCATCTTCCGGATGAATCTCGATCTTTATCTGCGCACTTTGCGAAGGCAATTCCTGCAAAGCCGCCCGCACCGCGCCCATGATTTCATCCGGCGAGGTCTTGAGTTCACGGCGCACCATTTGGCGTGTCATGGCTACAGCCAGGGCGATGAGCTCCCGTTCGACCTCTTCATCGAGCTCATCAAAAGGTCTGGCCAGGCTTTTGATCAAGGTGCGCCATGTTTGAATGTTTTCTTCGACGGCCTCCTTACCTGTGGCGAACCCTTCTTCATAGCCTTGACGGAAGCCTTCCTCACGAGCAGCTTGCTGCAGGGCTTCGAGCTGCTCAGCGGTCATCAGTGGTGGAACTTTCGTTTCCTCACGGGTTTTTTTATCCTCATTCACCGCTGGTTTCTCAGGAAGAGGCGCTTCATTCTGTTCGCGCCTTTCCGCTTCCATTTCTACGTTTGGCGCTCTCCAATAAGTAAACCCTGCTCCCTGTCCAGCGGTGATGATTTTTTTGCTCATGATTTGCCGCTCAGCGTCTTCATGTTATAGAAATTCATCGCCACCCTTTCCGCCAAGCGTAATTTCGCCCGCATCAGCCATACGCCTTGCGACGCCCAGAATTTCTTTCTGGGCGGCTTCCACTTCGCTCAAGCGCACCGGACCCTTGGTCTCCAAATCGTCACGCAGCATTTCGGCGGCACGTTTGGAGATGTTGCTGAATACTTTTTCCCGCATTTTCTCGTCCGCTCCCTTGAGCGCGACCACCAGCGTTTCCGAAGAAACCTCGCGCAATAGGGCCTGCATGGAACGATCGTCGAGGTCGGCCAGGTTATCGAACACAAACATGAGATCTTCTATGTTATGGGCAAGCTCTTCGTCCGTCTCGCTTATCTGACCGATGACCGCCTCCTCGATACTCGAATCGAGGTAATTGAGGATTTCCGCCGCGCTTTTCAGCCCACCCACCTTGGCTGTCTTGATGCTGGTATTTCCGCTGAACTGTTTTTCCAACACCTGATCGAGTTCTTTGATGGCCCGGGGATGAACGGTATCCAGCGTGGCCACGCGCATGATTACGTCAGAGCGCAGTTTTTCCGGCAAGAGTTGCAAAACTTCCGCGGCCTGATCAGGATCAAGGTAGCTAAGGACCAAGGCGATGATCTGCGGGTGCTCAAAACGCACGATCTCGGCGATCGCGCGGCCATCCATCCACTTGAGCTGATCCAAGCCGTGCGATCCCTGACCGCTGCTGATCCTGTCGAGAATGCCGCTGGCCTTGTCTTCTCCCAGCGCCCGCACAAGAACACTGCGCAGGTATTCATCGTTGCCGATTCCGAAATCCGTCTGCTCGCCTACGGATTCCAAAAAAGCCTCCAGCGCCCGTTCGACTTTCTCGCGCGGGACATTGTGCAGCGTACTCATGGCTTCGCCGATCTTTTGCACCTCGCGCGGTTCCATGTACTTCATGACCTCGGCCGCCGTCTGCTCGCCAAGCGACATCAACAAAATCGCTGAACGGGCGGCTCCATCGAGGCTGTGATCATTCATTCTTCTTGCATCCAGGATTTAATGACTTGCGCCACGCGCTTGGCATCATTCTGTGCAACCTGGCGGGCGGCCGCGAGATTCGCCTCATAGGCATCCGCTGGCGCGCCGGCAGCCGCCACCGCCTGATGGCTCAAGCTTACCTGATCTTCTCCAAGCGCCTCCTCCCCTTCATGCCCGGCGGCCTCCGCTCGTACCCTGCCCTCTTTTTCTTCTTCTTTGGCTGCCGGCGGGCCGACCAGACTACGCATCACAGGTCGTAATACGCCGAAGATCAAAAGCGCCACACCCAACGCGCCAAGCAATTCCTTGCCAAGTTGCTGTACCCAGGCTTGCTGCCAAAGAGGCGGAGCGCCCACGGCGTTTACGGGCGCGATCTGTTTGAAGGGCGCATTCACCACATTGACCGTATCGCCGCGCGCGGCATTGAAGCCAACGGCCTCCTTGACCAGGCTGGCGATATTGGCGAGCTCCTGCTTTGACAGGGGCTGGACCGTGACTTTGCCTTTCGGTCCCTTGACCATCTGATAGTTCACGGCCACCGCCACCGATACCCGTTTGATCACGCCCGGCGCGGGCTGAATGTGCTGGATGGTTTGGCCGATTTCGAAATTCTGGGTGGTACTCTTGTTCTCCCGCACCAAGGGCAGTTGACCGCCTCGATTGACTGCCGCAACCCCTTTTTTGTTGACCGATTGATTGGCAGGCACGCCCGCAGGAGGCGGCTGATTGGTCAATGCGCCCGGCACAGCGCCTTGATTGGCTTGCCCCCAGCTTCGATTGTCAGTGAGTTGCTGGCTGCGCACCACTTGATCCTTGGGATTATAGGTTTCTGAAGTGGTATTGATCAGCGAATAATCCAGGGAGGTATCGACCTGCACGCGCACCCCATTGGGTCCTACGAGGGGCGCCAGGAGGTTCTTGATGCGACGTTCGAAAAGGTGATCGTAACGTCGCGCCAGATCGTATTGCGCGGCGCTGAGTGTAGTTCCGCTTGGCGTGGTGGCCGACTGATTGCCGGTCAGAAGATCTCCATTCTGGTCAACCACAGTCACATTCTTGGGGGAGAGGCCGGGCACGCTGGAGGCGACCAGATGGACGATGCCATCCACCTGGGCGGAATTTAGTGTCCGGCCCGGATAAAGGTTCACCAGCACAGACGCCGTGGGCTTGGGGCTGTTTTCGATGAAGACCGACTGCTTGGGGATGGCCAAGTGGACTCTGTCGCTTTGCACACTATCGAGACTGGCGATGGTACGTTCCAGTTCCAACTGCAATGCTTGCTGATACTGGACGTTTTCCATGAACTGGCTGAAACCAAAAGCCCCTTGATTCTTGGTCAAAAGGCTCATGGGATTGGCCGTACCCTTGGGCAAGCCTTCACTGGCGAGTTGCAAGCGGGCGCGATAGACATCGCCGGATGGAACCAGAATCGCGCCTGTCGCTGCTTCGATACGGTAGGGAATATGAGCGCGTTGGAGGGCGCTGGTCACCTGTTCGGCATCCTTGGGAGACAGTCCGCCAAACAGCAAATTGTAATTGGGCGCCTGAGACCAGAGAACGATGGCCGTGCCCAGCGCCACGCTTGCGGCCAACCCAGCCAACAGCCCGAGCTGGCGCAACATCGGCAATTTGGAAAACGCCTCGAACTGGGCTTTGAGCCTTTCAGGATCGATGAGCGCCAAATTCGCCACAATGATGCCTCAAACCTGCATGTTCATGACTTCTTTGTACGCAGACACCAATTTGTTGCGCACCTGAGTCATGGCCTCGAACGACAGGCTGGCTTTTTGCAAAGCCACCATGACTTGGCCAAGGTCTACATTGGGGTTTCCCGCCTCGAAACTCTGGGCCAGGTTACCGGCATGTTGCTGAGCCTCGTTTACCTTGTTGATCGATTCTTCCAGCAGCTTGCCAAAATCCGGCTTGTTGGCCTCGGTGGACGCAGTTGCCGCAGGCGGCGTTTTCGTCCCTTCGGCCGCTGCGGCCATAGCGCGCATTTGCGCCAACACTTGATTGATGTCGGTTCCGCTCATGTCAATTACCTATTTACGGTCGATTCAGGGAATCTTGCAAGCATATATGCAATAAAGAGGCCAGGCTTACGGAATCGATATGCCTGCTTCACGCAATCTGGCCAGCTTGTACCGCAGGGTGCGCGGACTGATGCCCAGTCTCTCAGCCACCAACTTGCGATTGCCATTGGCCGCGCGCAGCGTTTCGATGATCAACTCGCTTTCCCGGCGCCGCAGGTCATCCTCAAGCGCCGACGAGACGCCTTTCTCATCGCCTGCCTCCTTCGATTCCGTCATTGTTCCGACACTGATCGTCTCGAAATAGATGTCATGCGCCTGAATTTCGTCGCCCTGGCGCAAGATCAAGGCGCGCTGAATCACGTTGTCCAGCTCGCGCACATTGCCTGGCCAATCATGGCCGAGAAATTTTTGTTCCGCCTCAGCCGAAAAGACGACTCTGCCGTTTGCATGACGTGCTGCAAGATTCCTTGCCAGCGGCAAAATATCGCCAGGCCGAGACTTCAAAGCCGGCAGATGCAAAGGGAAAACATTCAATCGATAGAACAGATCTTCACGAAAGCGCCCTGCCGCCACTTCTTCTTTCATGTTGCGATTCGAAGTCGCCAAGACGCGCACATCGAGATGGATCGGTTTGCGCCCGCCCAAACGCTCGACTTCACGTTCCTGAAGCACGCGTAACAGTTTCGATTGCAAGCCAAGATCCATTTCCGAAACTTCATCCAGCAACAGAGTGCCGCCATGCGCTTGCTCGAATTTTCCCGGGCGGGTTTCATGGGCGCCGGTAAACGCGCCTTTTTCATAGCCGAACAACATGGCCTCCAGCATGTTCTCCGGAATGGCCGCGCAATTGATGGCCAGAAAGGGCCGCTGGGCACGAGGAGAGTGTTGGTGTATGTAGCGGGCGAACACCTCCTTGCCGCTGCCGGAAGGCCCCGTGATCATCACGGTGGCCTCCGATGCCGCCACTCGCAACGCAAGCGACGCCACCTCCTTGGTATGGGGATCTTCGGCAATCAAATCGCCGGCGTCGGCCACTTCCGGAAGCAAGCGACTGACCATTTCGACCAGCACAGAGGCCTCAAACGGCTTGACAAGATAGTCTGCGGCGCCATTTTGTATCGCCTCCACGGCTTTTTGTATCGTCCCGTAGGCGGTCATCATGACAACCGGCATGTTTTCATGCCGAGCCTTAATATGCTTTAGCAAGGCGTGGCCATCCATTGGTGACATCTGCACGTCGGCCACCACCATGCCGACCTCTTCACGAGACAAAACCGCCAGGGCTTCGCGCCCGTCTCCGGCCGTCAGCGTGTCGAATCCGGCCAGGTTGAGGGTATCGCAAAGCGCTTCTTTCAGATCGATATCATCCTCGACCACAAGCACCGCCAGTTTCTCTCCCATTTGCGAATACATCCCTCCTTGCTTATGCCGCCGACACCGGCAGCTGCAAACTGAAACGCGCGCCCGACAGACGCCTTGCCGGCTCTAGGTGCACCTCTCCCTCATGCGCTTCCATGACCGCCCGTACCACGGGCAATCCCAGACCCGTACCCTGAGTGCTGGTGGTAAAAAAAGGCTCGAAGATCCGCTCGGCAATCACCGGATCGATACCCGGGCCGTCATCTTCCAGCCCGATGATGATTGATTTAGGCCCGCCCTGTTCGATCTGCAAGCAAAGATTGACGCCTTGTCCGCCCGCGCCGATCGCGTTGGTGGCCAGATTGAGCATCGCGCCGACCAGAGCGGATCGCTGACACGCTACCTTGACATCCGCCAATGCTGGCGAAGCCCACTCGATCTGCAGGCTGGCGTTTGCGTCTCTCAAAGGAACGGCCAACATATCTTCGAAATCAGCGACCAGAATAGAGAGCGCGCATGGCGCCAGTTCGGCTTCCCCGCCGCGAGCGAATTGCAACATATCGCCGACCATCCCTTCCAGATGCAGAATTCTGCCGCGAATGCGCCCAAGGATACGTTCCCGCTGTTCGGATCGAAGCTGCTTTTGTTCCAGATGAGACAAATACAGCAAAACGGAAGCCAAAGGGGTGCGCACCTGATGGGCCAGACCGGCGACCATTTCTCCCATGGCCGCCAGTCTTTGATGCCGATCCAGCTGAGTCTGCAAGGCCCGGGTCTCGGTCACATCCTGAAGCAGCCATATCGAACCGGGCTCGTGCGCAAGATTGCGGCGTGTCAAGCTCAGGCGGCGCCCGTCAGCCAGCCGTATCTCGCCACTGCCGGCATCCCCTTCAGCGCCGCAGCTGCGCAAGACATCGTTCCAGTTTTCTGCGATCAAGAGGGCCCCGAAAAACTCCATGGCCGCAGGATTGGCTTCACGCACGAAACCCTCTGTATCCGTGACAATGACCGCGCCAGGCAAGGCTTCCAGCAACTGGCTCAGGCGATTGGCAAGACGCTCTTTTTCAGCCAGCTGAACCAAACGCTCGGAACGGGCAGCAGCCAGCTCTTCGCTCAGCAACTCCACACGACGTTCGAGTTCACGGTAGGACTGAGCCAAATCGGCCGAAAGACGGTTGAATTCAGCAAAGGCTTCCGCCAAAGCCTTTTCCCGGGCATCGAGCGGCCCGGATGGCAATGCTTCGGTTACAGGCGCAAGTTTTTTGCCGATCTTTTCACTCATACAGCGGCTCGCTGAATAGTCTTTCGAGTGCGATGCAGCACACTTGCTTTCCAGGAAAAACACATGCCAGCATCGCGGAATATTTTCGCTTTACATCCAGATGTTCAGGCTTCGCTAACATCATCGACGCGCTGAATACCGTATTTACGCATTTTCTCGACGAGGGTCGTTCTTCGCATGCGTAAACGCTCAGCCGCATGCGCCACGACGCCTCCCGCCTCATCCAGTGCCTGGCGGATGAAAGCGATTTCGAGCTGACCGAGATGCTCCCGCAAATCAAGCCCCTCTTCGGGCAAACCGGCCAGCGGACTGGCCGGCCCAGTATCCGCCTGAGGCTCTGGTAGCGGAGGCAACAAAGAGACGCCCGTGCGATCAAGAATCCGGCGCGGCAAATCAGCGACTTCAGCCATGCCATTTGGCGCCAGAATTGATAAACGCTCAACAAGATTGGCCAGCTCGCGGACATTGCCCGGCCACTGGTATCGCCGCAATACTTCCCGGCTGCCGGTTGACAGCCGCACGCTCCCCCGCCCTTCGCGTTCGAGTTTTGAAGCAATGTGTTCGGCCAAAAGGGTGATATCTTGGATACGATCGCGCAAGGGCGGGATCTCCATCGGAAAGACATTCAGACGGTAATAAAGATCCTCCCGAAACCGTCCTGCGGCGATTTCTTCTTCGAGGTCCCGATGGGTGGCAGCCACAATCCGCACATCCGCTTCGATGCTCTTGTTGCTACCGACGCGTTCGAAGCTTCTCTCCTGCAGCACGCGCAGCAGTTTGACCTGCATGGGCAGAGGCATGTCACCGATTTCATCCAGAAACAAGGTACCGCCTTTGGCAAGTTCAAACCGCCCCTGCCTGGCAGTGATCGCGCCCGTAAAGGCGCCTTTTTCATGCCCGAACAATTCGCTTTCCAGCAGATCGGCGGGAATGGCGCCACAATTCACAGCGACAAAAGCCTGGTTTCGTCTTTGCGATAGATAATGGATAGCCGAAGCGACGACTTCTTTGCCGGTGCCGGTTTCCCCCTGGATCAAAACCGTGGCGTCGGTGATCGCCACTTGAGCGATAAGTTTGCGCAAGCGATTGATCGCCGGACTGCGGCCCACTAGAACCTTTTCCAGTTTATGTAATGCCTCATCACCTGAATCAGACTCAGGCGCGGCTTGCCGGGCCCGCGTGCTTTCTATCGCAATGCTGACCTCATCGATCCGCAAGGGCCAGTCGAGATGTGCCGCTAAATTCGAAGCACCAAACTCTTCTTCGTCCAGGGGGCCAATAGCGATGATCGCCGCACAAGATTCAACACCGGACAGCGTTGATAAGACATCCCGCAAGGGAGCTGGACCATCCAAGGTGCCTACCGCGATGACATCAGCGGCTTTCGGAGGAACATTCCCCCAAGGCTCGACGCGGTAATTGAGAAACTCGAAAATGGCGGCAAGACGCTGGTAACGTTCTTTATCCGCCTCCTCGATAAGGAGCAAGGGAGCGTTTTCCCCGGAGTGGGTCGATGCTGGGCTCATGGCATGATGTTTTTCATTTTTTACCAAGGTCGCGTAACTTCATTTGCGCTGAAGCCTTAAAGTTGAGATTCGGCATTTTATTGGCTTGCGAACCGGTCATGAACAGGACTTATTGATAAAAACCCCACATTGACGACATCGCGGAAATTTTATGCATGGGGCGCACGAGCACTGGGTATTGGGTTCAAAACGTCTTCGGGCGGATACCCCTGCCTTAATTTCGCTCTTGGCGCTGACGCAAGCGGTTTTTAATAGCGTTCAAGGATGCCCAAGGATTACTGGATTGTCAAAATATCGGCGCTTACTATAAGTCAATTCTTGTTTTCGTCAAAAATCATCCGCCCCGCCGATTGGCGATCATTCTTCTATGCTGGCGGAAAATAAGCTTTGCCAGCTCGTCTTGAAGCTCCTCGCTCATACCGTGGAAGCGTGCGGCCAGTTGCACACTCTTGGTTCCGCGTTTTTTGATTCCAATATGCCCGAAGAACTTGATCGGCTGCGGAAAATCGGGCTTGAGGTACAGATCGATATAAGCCGGCTCGCCTGGCGCTTCCGGCAGGGTTTGGTCACTTTTTTCAACCCACACCAGGCCCAGTTCAGACAAGGCGAAATCATGTGCCGGCGGAAGAACATTCTGGCGCGACAACATTTCTCCCATCAGACCAAGAATCAGGTCAAGCTTTGCATCGAGCTTGATAATCGCCTGCTGCAACTCGGTGTTATTGTCGCCGGATTCGCCTGGAGCTTCGTCCAGGGCACGAAAGACTCTAAGCAATTTCGCATTTTCATTATTCAGGGAAGAAAGCTCAATCGCCGTCGGTTCAGCGTGAGCAAGTCGCCACTCCAAAGGTAAGCGCCCCCTGTAGACAATACGATCTCCAAGCGTGTTATCCAGATTGTCCATAAGGTGCAAGCCCCACCCGCTTATTTACACATGTATTCTGCGGTTTAAATAATGACAGCGACTCCTCAAACAGCGGCTGTATGACCATACGCTTTGGCGGCACGCCGAACCAGGGTGCAATGTCGCAAAGCAGTGGCCGCGGCGGCTTTGCGTGTCTCAACAATTTCCACCGTACGCTGGTTGAGCGCCAGCATCTCCTGCAATACGATGCGCACGCCTGGCGCTTCCTCAGCGGTGACGGGCGGGCTCAGCAAGCTGGAAAGCTCGCTTTTCAATTGCGCCTCTCTAGCCAGCAATCGCTCCCAATCATCCGAAATGGCGGCCTCTTCATGAACCTTCCGCGCCTGCCCCAGAAGGGCCGTCAAACGCTTTATGCGGCTCGCCTGCTTTTGTGTCACGATGCAACCGCCTCCTTATTGGCTGGCCTGATGGCGTCCCATGCAGTTTTGATTTCCAGCATCAAACGGGCCGCTTCATCCAGCGCCGTTGCATCATTATGCGCGTTGGCATGGATCAGGCGAGCGCCGATGTAATCATACAGGGCATCGAGATTTTGGGCGATCTCGCCGCCTTTCTCATGATCCAGATGAGCCCTCAATCCATCGAGAATGCGTACGGCATGGGTAATGCGCCGGGCTTTCAAGGCCGCGTCGTTGCGCTGGATGGCTCCCTTGGCGGAAGCAATGCAATCGAGCACGCCCTTCATGAGCTGCTGGATTATGGCATGCGGATCGGAATCGAACAGTGGCGCTTCCACATCCGATTGCCGATATTGATTTATCGCCTTCTGGCTTTGACTCATCATTTTGGGTGTTTCCTCCTAATGGGTACGTCGTCAGCCTGCTCAGGCTTTCTTGCTGCTCGTGGTGCTTGTGACCCCCGGCAAACTTGCCAATGCCTGTGTCAGATAGTTGCCGGTGTTTTTCAGATTCGCCACCAGCGTATCCATGGAATTGTATTGTGCAAGCAACATTTTTTGTTGCTGCTTCATTTGCGTACCAAGCGCGCTGAGCTGGTTCTGCAAGTCGGTCAATTGCTGATTAAGCGTGTTGGTACGGGCGGTGAGCGTGCCGTTCGGTCCGACCATGGAACTGACCACACTGCCCAATGTACTCCCCGCGCCTTGCAGCGCCTTGATCACGCCTGAATAATCGCTATTGAGCGCCGTCGTCAAGGTGGCCGTGTTCAGCCTCAGAGTGCCATCCGAATTGGCGGTGATGCCTAACGCCATCAGATTGGAATAATTCGCGGGCCCCCCGGCAATGGTTTGCACCACACCATTTTGCAACTGACTGGTAAGCGTCCGCAAAGTCGCGTCACCCAACAGAATGCCTGCTTGCTTGGTTTTGCTGTCGTAGCTGTCATACTTGCTGACATCCTGAGCATAGCTGTTGTATGCCTTGACGAAGGATTGTACGGCGCTAACAACGGCGTTCGTGTCTGGAGTCACGCTGACAGTGGCCATACCAGTGGACCCCAGCGTGAAATTCACGCCTTGTACCGCGTCCGTTATGGTATTGCTCTGGGAGGTGACGGCGATGCCGTTGATGGTCAACTTGGCATCGGCCGGAGCGACCGTCTGCGTCATGCCCGTGCTGCCGCCATTGTAGGTGAACGCCGACAAGCTCGAACTCGAAGACGTGATGTTCAGTTCGTTGTTGGAACCTGTCTTGGAGGTCAACGCCAGCTTGTAACCGCTGCCATCGTTGACTACGGTAGCGGAAACGCCGAAATTGGCCTGATTGATGGCATTGGCCACCCCTTGCAGGGTGTTGTTGCTGGAATCGATGGTGACTTGTACCGGCGCCCTACTATTGGCAACGAAACTGCCGCTTGAGTAACTGCCAAACTGAAAAGTCAGCGTTCCGGTGCCAACGCTCGCCGTCGGCGAACTGAAATCCGTGCTGGCAATGCTTTGCGCACTGGCCAACTGGGTGACATCGACGGCGTAATTGCCTGGAGCGGCGCCACTCTGAGTGGATACCGCGACAACGCCGGGCGCCGTCGAATTGGCGCTGTAACTTGGACTGAGATTTTTCCAGGCTGTGAGCGCCGTGCTGATCGAGGAAACATCGCTGTTGATGCTGCCATAGGCGGACAGCTCGGCGTTGATCGTCGCTTCACGCCGCTTGATTTGGGTTTGCTGGGCCCCGTAATCGGCCTGCAGAAGCTTGGAGACGATCGAATTGATGTCAAGGCCCGAACCGATTCCGGGAGAGCTGATGATTCCTGACATTGAATAACCTTCCTACGCTTGTCTAAGCGTCGAGTGAGTGGCGGGAAATCCTGCTGTGACCAACCCCGCCGCCGGTTTTTGATATCTCAGGTTTTCACCTTGACGCCGGTGCTGTTCACGCCATTGTGTTCCAGCAAAGTTTGTGCCAACTGAAGCATGTACTCCGGCGGGATCTGCCGCAACACTTTTCCATTGGCTTGATCAACGATTTTTATCACCGTCTGACCGGTGGATTTGTCCACAGTGAACTCGAGAGAGCGGTTTTGCTTCTGTAAATAGTCATTTATTTGAACTACCGCCTTGTTTACTTCGGCATGAGAAGCCCTTGGGGCCTGCTTGCCGCCTTGTATGGCATTCGATGGCAAGACATTTCCGCTTTTGATCGGGTGGGCCACGGCATTCGCAGGCGTGTTCGTCTGATTGACCTGATTCGCTGGCTTTACCGACTCTCCGCGGGGCGGCGAAGCCTGAATGTCATTGATTGTGTTCATGAGGTCGTCCCCGCTTCAATGAACCATCGTTAAAACTTGCGCGGATTTCAGAGGAACCGCCGCTTCCGGCGATTCCCCTGATGATCTGCCACGCCTTACTTGAGCAGCGAGAGCGCCACCTGTGGCAAGGCATTGGCCTGCGCGACCATGGCCACGCCCGCCTGCCGCAACACCTGCGCCCGGCTGAGCGCCGCCGTTTCCTGAGCGAAGTTCGCATCCTGGATGCGCGATCGCGCCGCCTCGGTATTGGTAGTCGCCGACTGCAGATTGGAAATGGTCGCCTGGAAGCGGTTTTGCAACGCGCCGAGCTGGCCGCCGAGCTGAGCCATCTGTTTCAAGGCGAAGTCCATGGCCTTGATGGCGGTTTGCGCATTCTGCGCCGTGAGGATGTTGGTGCTGTTGAGGGTCAGCGTGTTGCTGTCAAAGTTGGCGCTTGTGGCACCAGCACCGGAAGTCGTGAAGCCGAAGGTAGCCAGTTCGGCGGCAGCACCACTGACCTGGATCGTTCCGCCCACGCTGGTATAGAGCTCGATGCCGGCCTGGAAGGTACCCGACCCGCTGCTGGTGCCAGAAGCCGCGACATTCGTGCTGCTGCCACTGAAGGTGATGGAAGCACCAGTGGTATCACCGAGCACGATGCCGGAGCTGCCGCTGGCGGTCGCTGTCACGCCGGTCTGCGCGGAATAGGCGTTGATTGAATCCACCGCCTGGGTCAAAGTGGCGTTTGCGGCTATACTGATATTAACGCCATTGAGCGTCAGGGTCGTCGCGCCGCCGCTGGCGGTGTAACTCAAGGTGCCGGAGACAGCACTGGCCGTTTGTGCATACACGCCCGTTTGTGAAGAGGCATTGTTGATTGAGGCGATCACATTGGAAAGCGACTCGCCCGCTGTGGTCGCGATCTGAGCGGAACCATTGGTTCCATTGATGGTGAACGAACCTGACGCGCTGGCGGCAAGAGTGCCGCTGAACACGCTGTTGGCGTCGCCATAGGTGGCGCCCAGATTCTGCCCGCGCACGTCAATCCCGGTGGCGGTGATCGTCTGGTTGGCATTGGCGCCCACCTGGAAAACCAGTTGAGTCAAGGTGCCGTTCAGGATGTTCTGGCCGTTGAACTGGGTATTCTGGGCTGTGGTGTTGACCTGCTGGATATTCTGCTGCACTTCCTGGTTCAAGGCCTGACGATCCTGCGGCGAATTCGAGGCATTGGCCGCTTGGATCGCGAGCGTGCGTATGGTCTGCAGTGAGTTGGTCACGGTATTGAGCGCACCGTTGGCCACCTGGGCAAAGGAAATGCCGTCGTTGGCGTTGCGGATCGCCTGATTGAAACCGTTGATCTGCGAGGTCATGCCCTGGGCGATGGCGTAACCGGCCGGATCATCCGCAGGACTGTTGATGCGCAGACCGGAAGACAACTGCTGCAATGCGTTGTCAAGCTGGTTCTGCGTTTTGCTCAGGTTGTTCTGAGCCTGCAAAGACGCAATGTTGGTGTTGATGACGAGGGACATGACGTAACCTCCGATGAATACGTGGTAACTTGTTGACTAGGCGGTCCGCTGCCCGGTCCGCTGAGTTTCATAGCGCAGCTATTTGGCTGCCTACGCCCAAGATATCGTCGGAAGTTTGAATATCTTTAGTATTTTTTTTCCGCCTTGTGCCATCGGCGTTCAATCCGGCAACCAGGCTTTTTGCCATACTTCCAGATTGCGTTCCAAAAGCCAGTGCGCTTTTATATGGGCTCGCAACTCATTTCCAGCCTGATGCGCCGCATCCAGCTCAGTGACATGTGCCCGGATCGCCTCCACCCAGTCGCGGTGACGGTTGCGCACACGGGTCACGGGAAAGCCGCCCTGGTAGGGGGTCAGGTCCGAGCACACAACGGGGTAACCCAGAATGCCGTATTCGAGCAGGCGCAAATGGCTCTTGGCGTGGTTGAAGGGCACGTCTTCCAGGGGCGCCAGCGCCAGATCGAGATCGAGGCTGGCCAGTTTGGCCGGATAGTCATCCAGCGCAACCGGCGGATGGAACTCCTTGACGAAGGGCCGAAGCCGCTCCGGACACATACCCATAAACACCCAGTCCACTTCGTCCTTGAGTGTTTCCACAACGCCGGCAATGAGATCCAGATCGCCGCTGTGGCCTATGCCGCCTGCCCAGCCAACGCGCGGCTGGCTGCCGACGCCGCGGAGAGGCGCGAGATGCCCCCATCGGGCCTCTTCGATGTAATTGGGGGCCACGCGCACGTCATCCGACAATCCGGCATAGGCTTCGGCCAGCACCTCGGTGGCCACCACCAGACGGTCGCACAGGCCCGTGGCGCGCCGCAGCCGTTTGTACATGTCTTTGGGCAAATGCCGCTTGTGCACGCTTTTGACCGGCAGGTTCGTCACCAGATCGTCGATCTCGTACACGCAAAACAGATCGTTGAATCGCTTGTGGCGCTCCATCGCTTCGAGCTGATGGTCTTCGATCTGGCGCTGCAGCACCAGAGCGTCCGGCCGCAGGCGCGCCAGTTCGGGCGGCGTGTAGATCCGCTGCGACGCCTCGCCCTGGATGAGGCCGGCATTCGCCAGCGCGCGGGTGGGCGCGATGATGCGATACTCGCCGCAGCCCTCGCGATCGGCGGGCTGGGTGATGACGCGCGGTACCGGTCGCCAGTCCGGATCCCATCGCAAGGCCGGATCCGGCTCGGGCACGACATCGGTCGTGGCCAGGCTCAGACAGCGATTGTAAGCCGGGTCGGTCGCCATCTCGGGGAGCCAGCGCCGGTACATCACCGCCTGTTCTTCGGCGAAACGGCGCGCTTTCACCGGATCGGACGCGGCTTCGACGCCGCTCGTCTGGCTCTTGGAGCCTTCGTGCATGAGCACGGCGTACGGCGTCCATACGATCAGCTTGCCCTGCTTTGTAATCTTTAAGCACAGATCAATGTCGCTGTAGGACACCGCCAACGCCTCTTCATCCAGCCCGCCAACCTGCTCGAACAATGACTTTCGCACCAGCAGGCAGGCGCCGGTGACGGCGGACAGGTTCTGATCCAGCTGCAAGCGCCCATAATAGCCGGATGACTTGGCATCCTGGCCGATATAGACGTGCTCAGCCGGCCCCTTCATTCCCAGGATAACGCCTGCGTGCTGGACTGTTCCGTCGGGGTAGAGCAGCTTCGCGCCCACCACGCCGACTTCCGGGCGTTGGGCATGACTCATCATGGCGTCCAGCCAATCTTCGTGCAGCACGGCTGTGTCGTTGTTGAGCAACAGCAGATAATCGCCCCGTGTCTGCTGGACTGCCAGATTGTTCATCGCCGAATAATTGAACGGATGCGGATAATCCAGAACCCGCAAGCGTCCATTCAGCTCATTTTCCAGCGCCTTCAGCCCTTCCAGATATTGCACCGCCTCAGCTTCGTCGCTGCCATTATCCACGATCAGGATTTCGTAGTTCGGCCAGGCGGTGCGCGACAGCAACGATTCGAGGCAGCGTTGCAGTACTTCGCGCTGGTTGCGGGTGGGAATGATGATGCTGACCAAAGGCTGTGCGTCATGCCGATAACGCACCCGGCTGGTCGCCGGCAACGGCCCGGGCTCGACCTGAGCCGAAATGTCGAGTCGTCGCAAATGAGCCTCCAGCGCCTGTCGTGCGGCGGCGAGCACCGCGTCCAGCGGCCGGCTGCCCGACTTGTACGAAGGGTCATGGGCAACCAGCGCACCGCTGACGTGCCCTATGCCCTCCGCACCCACGAGCTCATAGGCGCGTAGCATGAAGTCGTATTCTTCGCAGCCTTCATAGGCCGGATGGAAACCACCGAGCCGCTCAAACACATCCTTGCGCACGGCGAGCGCGGTACCCGTGTAGGGCAGACTGCGCAAATAATCGAGATTGAAATCCGGCTTGTAATGTGGATTGGAAAACGGCTCGTCGCCATTTTGTTGGGCCTCGTCGAAATAAATGAGGCCCCATTCGGGATGAACGGATATCGCTTGCGTCAGTAACAAAAGGAAGTCTTCTGAAACGATATCTCCCTGTCGAAGTATCAACGTCCATCCCTGCTGCGCGCTTTCCAAAGCGGAATTCACAGTCGCTGGACTTGCAGCATCGATCTCGACCACCTTGGCCGGAGAAAGCCACTGGCGCTCGAACGCATCGATGGTTGAACTCACATGATCACTCGTCCCGTTTACCCTGATGACTACTTGCAGCGACCGGGCAATATCCGAGTGTTTGCGACTGATCCAGTCTCGCGCAACATCCTCACGAAAGGCAGGAATCTGTATGGTCGCTTGATTATCCCGCTTTGGTTGGGCAGTGCTATAGATGGATCGGTAGGCATCAGCATGTTTTGAAAGGCTCCAGTTTTCGAGCACTTCTGCTTGCGCCGCTTTTCCGATCTCTCGCCGCTTGATTGGATCCCTTATCAGTGCATCGACCGATGCATACCACTCGTCGGTGGTATTGGATACCCGCATGCCCGTACGGCCATGCTCTACGATGGCGTATGGGGCGAGATCTGAAAATACCGCGGGTATGCCCAAAGCGGAATATTCCAGCCATTTTATCGGACTCTTTGAGCGATTGAATGAGTTGTCGGCGAGTGGCACGATGGCCAGGTCGATACGCGCCTGACGCAGGATTTCCGCATAGCTTCTATATGCAGGCTCGAAAGGTAAAACTTCCGTTTCACCCAGATTTATTTCCTGCGACGGTGTCATTCCCATGAAAATGAAGCGGATCGCATCTCCATGAACGGCATGCAAGCGTTGTAGTGCTGGTAGCACGATGGAAAGATCTTCCGCATGCGTCAAGGTGCCTGCATAAAGCACTCGCACAGGCGATTGCGGGTCAGAATCCAAAGATAACGGGCGCCAAAGAGATTCATCGATATAGTTGGGCCATACGAAGATATTGGAATTGAGCGAAGCATAGGCTTCTTTTAGCGAAGTCGTCGAGACGATGACCGCATCGGCCAAGCGGACGCACTGTTCGATATAAGGACGCTGTTTGGACAAACTCAAATGATGCGGATTTGATTCCGGCGTATCTGTCAGCAGATCATCGGTTTCATATACCAAAATCTTGTCATCAGCCTTGAGTTGTTCCAATAGCGGCATGGTTTCCTGGGTCGGGAAAAACCGTTGAACCACAATCAGATCAGCTGCTTCAAGTGCATTGTGATCTATTCTGTCAGAACCGGCGTCATCGAACTGGACCGCCCACTGAATCTCGAATTCGTCTTCTAATCGCTTGAATGGCGCCAAAATGCGAATGTCCGCGCAAGCGTATTCTTGACGGTCAAAAGACAAAACCGCCACTTTCCGCTTTTTCCTTTGCGGACCTGAAGGCGAATTAGACGACATAGGATGGGCCCGCAGTAAATATTGTAGGGTACGAAAATCATCCCAACGCGCCCGTGTCATCCCTTTGAGAACAACGCCGCCGATATCCAAATCTGCGGAAACGGTTTTCGGGCCATGTGGCCAAGGCGGGATACGATGATCAGGAATGCGCACCATCGTTTCGACACGATAACCAGTCTCGGTCAGCAAACGCTCGGCAGTGGCTCGGGTAAAGAAACGAAGATGAGTCACATCCAACAATCCTTCCGCCTCGTATTCCCATCGGCCGGCTGCCAACTGCGAAATAATCCAGGCATTGGCGATATTGGGAATGGAGATCAGAAGCAAGCACGCATCAGCCAGATAAGGGCGCAATTTTTCAAGCAGATGCCATGGGTCGACCACATGCTCCAGCACGTCTCCGGCCACTAGCAGGTCGAACGCCCCCGGTTTCCATCCCATGGTTGTGAAATCAATTTGATCCAGATCGGCTTCTATAACCTGATCCAAATGCATGCGCGCCGCCGTAGCCGCCTGCTGATCGCGTTCAATGCCCACGACATGCGCTTGGGGTTGCATGCATTTGAGTTGCCGACCAGTCGCACCGCTCCCGCAACCGAGCTCCAGCGCGCGTGTTACCTTGCGATCAAGCAAAGCCAGCAAATCGGTGCGTGGGTTCGAACTATAGGGAGCGGACGGATCGTGTGCCTCGTGGAGCAATCGCCAGACTGGAGCGGCAGAATTCATACGAACAAGCCTTTTTAAGTCATAAGGTTACAAGTAATTGAACAGCGACAGCCCCTGCACCTTGGTATAGGTCTGTTCCGCCGCCTTCAGAGCGGTGAGTTGCTGCTGAAACAGGCTGATGGCCTTGGCATAGTCAAGATTCTGGATCTTGGATTGGGCGGTTTGCAGTTGCAGGCCCCAATCCTGTTGCAAGGCTTGCTGGCTGTTGATAGCTTCGAGACGCGAGCCGACGCTGGCCTGAACATTGATGACATTATTCAATCCCTGATCCAGGCTGGAGAGCTCCTGATTGACCTGATTATGCAGCGCCGTGAGCGAGACAGTGCCGTTGGCCGGCGTATTGAGCGTGGTCACGATGTTCTGTAGGGTCTGGAAAATGCTTTGCTGGCCACTGGGAGCGATGCTAAATGTATCGCCTGCGGCCGGCGCACCGCTGATGTGTGTCTGGATGCCTGAGAAGCTGATGTTCGCGCCGCTTTGATAGGTCTGGTTGTTGAGCACTATCGTGTTCGTGGTGGTATCGGTGACCGTAAAAGTATTGGCACTGGTGAACTTGATCTGATAGGTGTCGCCTGTATAGGCGCTGGGATTGATCACCGAGCCCGGATCGATTATGCCGGTGCCGGTATTGGTGCTTGCCGCTGTCGCGGTGAAGGTGCCGTTTCCGGCCGGTATCTGCATGAACACGGCCGAACCGGGGTCGTTGCTCGCTACCTGGCGGCTGCTGCCGATTTGTATGTAACGCTGCAATGAGTCGCCCGCATAGCTGAAACCACCGCTGGCGTTTTGACTGAATGGAGAGGTATGTACCTGCGAGCCGGAGAAAATGTAATTGCCGCTGCTGTCGCGGGTGTTGGCAAAGCCCAGCACTTCCTTCAGCGATTGGCTGACTTCGGACGCGATACCGGCGCGGCTTTGGTTGTTTTGCGAGCCGTTGTTGGCTTCTATGACCAGGGTGCGCACGCGCTGCAGCACGTTCTTGACCTGATTGAGCGCGCTTTGCTCCAGATTCAAATCCGCGGTCGCCGCGTTGCCGTTCTTGATCCATTGAGAGTTGGTGTCGATAGCCGACTGCAATTGCAAGGCCTGAGCCGCTCCCGGCGGATTGTCCGCTGGCGTGACGATGTTGCGGCCGGTCGAAAGCTGCTCCTGGGTATGATTGAGTTGCGATTGTTGCTGGAGAATCGAGCTGATGGCATTTTGAGTAAATTCGGCAGTGGAAAGACGCATGGCGATATCCTCATTGAACCGCTTGCAACAAAGTCTGGAACAGGCTGTTCGCGGTGGCGATCACTTTCGCCGATGCCTGATAAGCTTGCTGATATTTGAGTAGATTAGCGGCTTCCTGATCGAGATTGACTCCGGACAGGGATTGCTGCAGGGAGGTGGCCTGTTTGAGCAACGCCTGATTGGTCTGGGCGCTGGTCTGGGCGGTTTGAGTTTCGGTGCCTATTTTGGCGACGAGCTGACTGTAGGCGGCGCCGAACGTGGCCGTCGGACCGTTGCCACCATTTTCGAGCAGGTTCTGCTGCTGTGAAGCGGCCATCTGCAGCGCATTGCCATTGTCACCCGGGCCTGGAGGCGTCACATCGAAACTATCGCCGGCTTTGGCGCCGCCGCTCAGGTCCACGCTCCAACCGTTGAGCGCAATGGTCGCGCCGCTGGTCTGGCTGTATGAGCCACTCGACAGCGTCGTGTTGCTGGCAGGGCTGATCGCTGTCCATGTGTTCGGTGGATTACCGCTGATGGTGATGGTCACCGGCGTGGTATTCACGCTGCCTGCGGCGGTGGTCAAGGTCGGCTGGCTGATGGTCGCGGTGCCGACGTTGGCCTGGTTGGCGGCGCTGGCCACCACCGAGGCAGCGGCGATCTGGCGCGGATCGGTGAGATTCAAAGCCAGATCCCGCGCCGCATAGGTGGTAGGCTCGATGGTGTAGCTGTCCCCTGCACTGACGGTGGTGGGCACGACGATGCTCAAGCCGCCGGCCGTGTAAGGATTGGTAGTGGTGCCACTGCCGCTCATGCTTACGTTCTGCCCGTTGGTGGTATTGGTAAGCGTCCAGGCGCTGCCGTTGTAGCTCAGGCGATAATTGTCGGCGGTCAACTGGCTGGGGTCAGTGATACTCACGGTAGGCAGGCCGCTGCCGCTTGCGTTGCTGCTGGCCGAAAACACCTGCGGCTGAGGCACCTTGAAAAAATCGGTGCCGACCTGACCGTTGAGATCGATGCCTTGTTTCTGAAGCGTGTTGAATTGCGTGCCGATGCCGATGGCGATGCGGCCGAGGCCGTTCTCGGCCGCGGTCAGCAGTTTTTGTGACTGCAAAAGGCCGCCGAGTTCTCCGCTGGTAACGACAGTTGAGACCGGCACATGTCCGTTTGGGGTGACGAACACGAGTCCTGGCCGGTTGGGATCGCCATTGGCTGGCGCCACACCGAGCCGGGTCACGCTCGATCCCACTACCAGCGCTTGGCCGGTGCCTATGGTGACATTGATGGAACCATCACTCTGAGGAACCGTGTTGACGCTGACGTACTTGGCGAGCTGGTTGATCGCGGCGTCGCGCTTATCGAGCAGACTGTTGGGTTGCCCCACCGGATTATTGTTGCTCGCGGCCATGACCTGGGTATTCAGATTGGCGATTTGCGTCGCCAGGCTATTGATGTTGCTGACATCATTATTGAGTTGGGCATTGATTTGCCCGCCAATCTGATTGAACTGCTGATACAGCGTGTTGAACCGGCCTGCGAGCACACCACCCTGGCTCAGCAATTCTTGGCGGGCCGGGATCGAAGCCGGCACGTTGGCAACTCCCTGCACGGCGTTGTAAAACGATTGCAATGCAGGTTGCAGTCCGGCGCTTTGGCTGCCGAGAAGATTATCCACCTGATTGGCGTACTGGCTATAGGCCTGGTACTGATTGTTTGCGGCGGTCGCATTGGCGACTTGAGCATTGACGAATTGGCTGACGATGCGCTGCACGCCGCTGACCTGCACGCCATTGCCAAGATAGTAATCGCCGTTCGGCGTATCCGGACGCGTGGCGAAATCCGCGCGCTCACGCACATAGCCGGGCGTGTTGGCATTGGAGATATTGTTGCTGGTGGTCTGCAACGCTTGCTGATAGCTCAGCAAAGCTGAAGTACCGATACCAAGAATGTCTGTCCCTGTCATGTTTTGACTCCCGTCACTCCAGTGAGCGCTATACCTTCAGGTTATCGTCCCGTTGGCCGGATTCTTGAAGTGGCCGCCGTAAGCCAGGACTTCGGAATTGCGCAGAACATCGCCGATCTTCTGCGCATAACGGGGGTCGGTGGCATAACCGGCCTCTTGCAGGCGGCGCAGATACGCCGCTGCATCATCCGCCGATTCCAGCGCCTGCCGATAGCGTGGCTGCGTCGTGATTAATCGCGCATAATCATTGAAACTGGCCTGTATGGATCCATAGGCCCGAAACCGGGCTTTTTCGCGGCAGGCCACGCCATCGCGATATTCCACGGTGGGTACGATCGCGACCTTCCCTTGCCAATCGGGGCCGGCCTTGATGCCGAACAAATTGAAGCTGCTCTGTCCGTCTGCTCCTGTCGGTACGCGCTTGCCCCACCCGCTCTCCAGCGCTGCCTGAGCGATCAATACTTGTGGGGAAACGCCGATTTTTTCTGCCGCGGACTGCGCATAGGGAAGCACTTCCTTTACGAACGCTTGGGGCGTGGCGGGCGGCCAGGGAATTTCTGATGCAGGAGAAGCGCGGTGCGTAGCCACCGTAGTATCGCTTGGAGAAGGCGACGGGGCCACATGCGATCGGACAAGGGCACGCGGCGAGGGATTCTCAACGGAAGGTGCGGTTTCCTGCGGTTTGATGCCGAGCGCTTTCTCGATCATGCCGCGCAGCCCGATGCCCTGGCCTTGGGCCATGTCGAGCGCAATTTGGTGATCATACAGGCCACGATAGAGTCGCATCTGAGAATCGCCGAACAGGCTGTCTCTTGGCGTGGCCTTGCGCATGGATTGCAGCATCATTTCTATGAACACCGCCTCGAACTGGCGCGCTGCTTCCCGTTTCGCCGCCGCGGTTTGCTGGTGAGCGGCGGCCTTGAGGTTATTCAGACCCTGAAAATCGGTGTAAACCGAAGCCATGGCGGCGGATCCATTGGGCAGGGTCATCTAGATCACCTCCAGCTTGGCTCTGAGCGCGCCGGCTTTTTTCAGCGCCTCGAGGATGGCGATAAGATCATCGGGCGTACCGCCGACGGCATTGATCGCGCTGACGATGGAGTTGAGCGAAGTGCCCGCCTTGAAAACGAATGCGTGCGCCTTGCCCTGCTTGGCAGTCACCTTGGAAGTGGGCGCCACCACCGTCTTACCTTTGGAGAACGGCTTGGGCTGGCTTACTTGCGTGACCGGCTTGATAGTCACGCTCAGATTGCCGTGCGCCACCGCAGCAGGCAACACCGTCACACCAGCGCCAATGATGACCGTGCCGGTACGCGCATCAACGATCACCTGTGCCGGAGGCGCCGCCGGATTGACATCGAGGTTTTCGATAAAAGAAACAAAGGCCACGCGCTGCCCTGCATTGGCGGGCATGTGTACGCGAATGGACACGGCATTGAGCGCCTCGGCCGTGCCGGGACCGGCCGCCTGATTAATGGCTTGCGCCACCCGATTGGCGGTAGTAAAGCTTGGCGCATCGAGGTTTAAGGTCAGCGAGTTGCCCTGATCAAACGGCGTGGACACGCTTCGCTCGATGGTCGCCCCGGAGGGAATCAATCCCACCGTCGGCGTGTTGACCTGGGTGGTGGCACCCCCCGGGCCGGTGGCCTGATAACCGGCAACCACGAGATTGCCCTGGGCCAGGGCATAGACCTGTCCGTTGGCCGCGCGCAAGAGCGTCATCAGCAGCACTCCGCCGCGCAGGCTCTTGGCGTTGCCGATGGAAGAAACCGTCACGTCGATGTGCTGCCCCTGGCTGGCGAAAGGCGGCAGACTGGCGGTGACCATGACCGCCGCCACGTTCTTGAGCTGCGGATTCACATTGCTAGGAATGTTCACTCCGAAGCGGGTCAGCATGTTCTCAATGCTCTGAATGGTGAACGGGGTCTGCGAGGTCTGATCGCCTGTGCCATTGAGGCCGACTACAAGTCCGTAACCGACCAGTTCGTTGCTCTGCACGCCAGAGATCGTCGCCAGATCACGCACCGGCTCGGCGGCGGCGCCATTCCACCCCGCAAGCCCCGTCGCCAACGCCAGCCACAGGAGCAAAAACAGGCGGGAGGCTTTCAAAACGGCCACCATGCGTTGAAGAAGCGCGCCAGCCAGCCTTCGCGGTTGGCACTGTTGAGCTGACCGGTGCCGAAATAGCCTATATGCGCATCGGCGATCTGAGTGGAGAGCACCGTATTCTGCGGCGTGATATTGGCCGGATCGACGATGCCGCGCAGGCGCACATATTCACGCCCCTGGTTGATGGTGATCCAGTTCTGCCCCTGCACCACCAGATTGCCATTGGAAAGCACCTTGGCCACGGTCACCGTAATCGTGCCGCTCACCGTGTTGCTCTGCGATGACTGCCCCTTGCCGCTGAAACTGTTGCCGCTGGAAACGCTGGCGCCGAGCTTGGGCAGAGTCTGGCCCAGCAGGCTGGGGGTGGCCACGCTCACCCCGGTCTTTTTAGATGTCGTGGTATCCGCCGACTTGGTGGCCGATGTGCTTTCATTGAGCACCACGGTGAGCAGGTCTCCCACTCGATGCGCCTTGGGATCGACGAACAGCGAGGTATCCTGCTGCGGTTGATACAAAGAGCCATTGTTTTGCGAAGCGGTCTTGGGCGCTACCGGCATAACCGCGGCGTATTTTGGGTTGTTGGGCGGGATCGGATTGGGGCCGATGGTGGCGCAACCGCCCAGCGCGAGAAGACCCAGGACCGGAAGAGATGCAAGCAATCGTCTGGATGTGTTCATGACACGTTCCGCTCACACGTTGTTGTTGAGGTATTGCAGCATCTGGTCAGTAGTCGAGATGGCTTTGGAATTGATCTCGTAGGCCCGCTGGGTTTCGATCATGTTGACCAGGGATTCGACTACGTTCACGTTGGAGGTCTCCAACGCGCCCTGTTGCAGGGTGCCGAGTCCATTCAGGCCTGGCGTGCCGGTCTGGGCCGCGCCACTGGAAGCGGTCGCCTCATACAGGTTGTTTCCGATCGGCTGCAAACCGGCCGGATTGATGAAATTGGCCAGTTGGATGGTGCCGATCTGGGTGGGGGTGGTGCTGCCAGCGATGGTCGCGGTGACGGTGCCGTCCGAGCCAATGGTGAGGCTGGTGGTATTGGCCGGCACGGTGATTGCCGGTTGCAGCGGATAGCCACTGGCGGTAACGATCTGGCCACTGCTGTCGAGCTGGAACGAGCCGTCGCGGGTATAGGCCGTGCTGCCGTCCGGCATGAGGATCTGCAAGAATCCCTGCCCTTGGATGGCCACATCCAGATTGTTCTTGGTCTGAATGATGTTGCCCTGGGTGAACAATTTCTCCGTCGAACCCACCCGAACCCCCGTACCCAGCATCAGGCCGGTGGGCAATTGCGTATTCTGGGTTGACTGAGCGCCGGGCTGGCGCACATTCTGGTAAATCAGGGATTCGAAGCTGGCCCTGCCCTTCTTGAAGCCGGTCGTGTTGACGTTCGCCAGATTGTTGGCGATCACGTCCATGTTGGTCTGCTGGGCATTGAGCCCTGTCATGGCGATCCAAAGTGCGGGATTCATGGCGTCATTTCTCCTTTGGCCGGCTGAAATCTCAGCCGAGTTTTATCAGTTGCGCGCTGGCTTGCGCGTTTTGTTGCGCGGTGCGCATGGCCTTGACCTGAAGCTCGTACTGCCGTGACAACGAAATCATGTGAACCAGGCTGTCGACGGTATTGACATTGCTCCCTTCGAGCATGCCCGATTCGACTGAGACATTGGCCACTGGCGCTGGCTGTCCGTTTCGCGTCTGCATCAAACCGTCTGCGGCCTTGATCAGATTCTTGGCGGGTGGATTCACGAGCTTGATCTGACCCACGACAGCCAGCGCGTTCGGGCCCTGTCCATTCGGCTGCACCGTGATTGTGCCGTCGCTGCCGATGGCAATCTTGCTGCTCGGCGGAATCGAGACCGGCCCGGAACTGCCGAGTACCGGATAGCCTTGCGCGGTGGTTAGGATGCCATTGGCATCGATGTGCAGATTGCCGGCGCGGGTGTACTGCTCTTTCCCGTTTGGTCCCTGAACAGCGATCCATCCTTGCCCTTTGATGGCGATGTCCAGCGGATTGCCGGTGGCGATCAACGGGCCGGGAGTGAAGTCGGCACCCACGCCGGCGTCCTGGGTATATACGCGGCTGGCGTAGCCCGGCCCGACGATCGGCACCGCCTTGAACGCCTGGAAATCGCGCTTGAAACCGGTGGTATCGGCATTGGCCAGATTGTTCGCCGTATTCGCCTGCTGGAGCATGATCTCCTTGGCGCCCGACATCGCGATATAGAGCATGCGGTCCATGAGCTAACCTCGATCCACTGCCATCAGGCCATCTGGATGATGGTCTGGGTCACGGCATTGGCCGTGGAAATGGTTTTGGCGTTGGCCTGGTAATTGCGCTGCTCGGTGATCAGGTCCACCAGCTGCTTGGCCAGATCCACGTTTGAATTTTCCAGCGCGCCGGACTGAATGCTGCCGAAGGTGCCGGTTCCTGCCGCGCCAAGACGCACGGTGCCGGAATCGTAGGTTTGCGCCCATTCGGTATTACCGATGGATTGCAATCCCTGCGGATTCGGAAAATCGGCCAGGGCCACCTGCCCGAGCGCCTGGGTCTGGCCATTGGTGTAATTGGCCGAAATCACACCGGTATCGGAAATGCTCAGGCCCGACAGGCGTCCCGCCGCATATCCGTTCTGGGTCAGGCTGTTGACGCTGTTGCTGTCGCCGAACATGGAGGAGCCGTTCAATCCCAGGGTAAAAGCCATTGGCGCCGCGCCGTTGCCTGGATTGTACCCGCTGATGGAAATGTTGCCGTTGCTCGGAGAAGTCAAGGCACCGTTGTCATTGAAAGTCAACTGGGTAGGATTCGAGGTGACGGTTTGACCATCGATCTGGGTCAGCACATCCCAGGTGGTGGAGCCTTGCGTGGTCGAGGTGGCCGGCGTGGTGGTGTCCTTGCGGAAATACACGACTGCCGTGTGCGACGCACCTAGCGAATCATAGACCGTCAGCGGCGTGGAATACGTATATGTCGTCGGGTCGGTCGGATTTATAGTGCCCGCACCGAGGTCTGGGGCCTTGGCGCTGAGATTGACGACCGCATTGACCGAAGTCGTCGCCTGTGGTTTCCCAGACGCCGTTGACAGCGTGAGATCGCTCAGACTGCCTTGGTTAAAGGTGGGGTTCGTATTGGACACATTCGTGGGTGCATACACCTGCAGAGGCTGGTTCAAGGCATTGACAACCACTCCGTCGCGATTGACCTGCAAGGCTCCCGCCCGGCTATAGACTTGAGAGCCATTGTTGTTGAAGACGAAAAACCCCTTGCCGTTGATCGCCAGATCCAGAGCATTGCCGGTGTTGTTCAGCGAGCCCTGACTGAATTGCTGGGCCACCGCCTGGAGCTGTGTCCCTTGGCCGATGGCGCGATTATTGATGCCGCCATAGGCCACCGAGTAGATATCGCCGAATTCAGCACGAGACTCTTTGAATCCGGTGGTGCCGGCGTTGGCGATGTTGTTGCCGGTCACGTTCAATGCTTCAGAAGCCGCGTTCAAACCTGTTAATGCTGTTCCAAATGCCATGATGTTTTCTCCCTTGTCTCTTTTGTTTTAAGTCTGAAAAGACTTAAGCGATTTGTCTTACCTTGGTCAGATCGACACTGCCCAGCCCGTCGCCCAGCCCGAGCGTCACGCCCCCGTTCTTTTGATCGAGAGTGACGCTATTTACTGGCGCATAAGCCAATGTGCTCAACCCTTCGTGCTTGCCGCTCACCACTCCTTCGGCGCGAAAGCTGTAGGTTCCAGGCGGCACGGGCTGGCCATTCTTGCCGGTCCCGTCCCAATTGAAATCAACCAAACCGGACGGCTGCATGCCAAGATCGATAGTTTTGACCAATTGGCCGGCGGCGCTGTACACCCCCACCACGACATCATTCGCCGCAGAACTGACATCCACCGCTCCGCTGATCGCCCCTTTTGCCTGCAGGTTCGCCTGAGTCGCGGGCACCAACACGCTACGCCCCACCAGGCCCGCCGCCTGCAATGTCTGCGTCTTGCTCAACGAACCGGCCAGGCCATCGACCGTCTTTTGCAGGCTCTGTATGCCTGATACCGCGCTGAACTGGGCCAGCTGAGCGAGAAAATTTTCACTCTTGAGAGGGCTGGTAGGATCCTGGTTCTGCAGCTCGGTCACCATCAGCTTGAGAAAGGTGCTTTCGCCCAGGCTGTTCATGCCGGTGCTGCCGGAAGTCGCTCCGGACGAAGCCATGGATGAAGTCGTCAATCCCAGTTGCTGATAAATATTGGTCGAATTGCTGGTGCTTACGGTCATTGCCGGTGTCCTCTATTGCAATTATTGCAATCGGAATTACTTGTTGGCCAACTGAAGCGTATTGAGAAGCAATCGCTGGGTCGTGCTGACCAGATTCACATCGCTCTGGTAACTCCGCGACGCCGAGATCATGTTCGCCAGCTGCTCGACCGAATTCACGTTGGATGTATAAACATAACCCTGCTTGTCAGCCAGGGGATTTCCTGGGCGGTACTCCTTGCGCACCGGCGCGGCGCTCTGCTGAATGCCTGTCACTTCAACTCCATAAGCTGCTGAGGCCGTTCCGCCTCCAGCGCCTTGCCGGGCATTCAACAGCACCGCCTTGAAGATGGGCTGGCGAGCGCGATAAGCCTCTTTTTCACTTCCCGCCACATCGTTTGCGTTCGCCAGATTGCTGGCCACCGTGTTCAAACGGACACTCTGAGCGCTCATCCCTGAACCGGCAATGGAAAAAATATCGTAAAGACTCATGGATAAAATCCTCGCTTATTGACCTGTCAACGCCTTACGCAGGCCGCTTATGCGGCTACCAAGAAAGGTGAGCGTGGCCTGGTATCGCAGCGCGTTTTGACCAAATTCGGCTTCATTACGCTGCAGATCGACGGTATTGCCGTCCAGGGAAGGTTGAAACGGCACCTGGTACATTACTCTTGGCTGCATGGCTGCATCGGAGGGCTGGATCGCTGGGCCGGTCGAAGGAGGAACCAGTGGCAGACTCGGCGGCTGACCTTCTATGGCTTGCAAAGCGGCCTTGAAGTTGATGTCACGCGCCTTGTAGTTCGGCGTGTCGGCATTAGCGATATTCGCGGCCAGCAACTGCGCCCGCTTGGCTTCGAGCTGCAAAATCTGCGGAAATGGACCCAGTGCCTGATTGATTGAGAACGCCATGTTCAGATTCCTCATGTTCCTTTCGGCTTGGAAACGGCTGGTTCCGAAATAAAGGATCATCTCGCTTCGATCATCCGAATCCAGCGCTCACCGAGAGCTCTGTATCAATCCAAGCAATTAAAATGCCAATCTAAAATTATCAGCCCACGGGATTGTATGTTTATTTTCGAGCGGGTCTTTGAACGGTTGAATAAAACTTCAAGAACAATCTTTATTGTATTGTTTTTATTTACTTATTTTGATTTAATCATGACCTTTGCGGTCTGGATGAAAATGCTTTAATGCAAAAATTGTTCTTCATGGGACTTCAGCCAAGCGGCAATGTCATACCTTTGGACGGCAAAGAATGCGCTGATTTGCCGGTGTCAAATATCCGTCTTTGCGTTCGATTCAATGGAGGTTTCGCCAGTTTCCCGTCTTCATCGGTTGATCGATGAGCAGCCCGGACGAGTGTGAGAAAAAACATCTAGCGAAAGATGCGCTTGGTTTTGCTCTCGGATAAGGAGAAAAGCGAACGGCCTGCCACCAGAAGCAGTGCCGGCATCACATTTTCAAACTCCGCGGGTTTGAGACACTGCCTCAGACAGCTTGAGATGAGCATTAAGGGCTCGGGTTTGAATCTCCATCAAATCATCCGGGTCAATTCCAAGGGTATTGATTAAATTCCCAACGGCTTCTTCGTCGGCCCTCTCTATCGCAATAGTCAAATCAAGAAGCACGCCTAGATCGCCTGTGTGCTCCAACAGGGCGTGTTTCATCGCTTCGGGGATGGCAAGACCCTCCAGGATTTGATCCATGGGCCGATGAAGCAAGGTATCGAGCAGTGACAAACATCCCACGGCCGCCGCTTCATCGATTCCGATCATTTCCCCAAAAGCATGGGAAGCCAACTGTCCCATGAACTCGGCACGATAGCCGGCAAGATCCCGCAGCGGCTCGCTAGCGCTCGAATCGATGCTGTCACTGGCATACAACTCCAGCATCAACCATCGCTGCAGATTGCGGTAGCCAACGCGGGCAATGGCAGTTTTCAGATTGGCTGGCGGCCGCGAACCAAAGGCCACTGATCCCGCAAAGCGTAAAAAGCGGTGTATCAGACCGGGATCGCGCAATAGCACGTTTTCGATCTTTACTACATCCTCATCTCGATATATACGCTGGATGGCTTCCAGCAAGAGCATCGTCGAAGATGCAATCGTGTACCCGCTCAACATTTCCGGACGCGCGAAAAAATAACCCTGAAAGGCATCGAAACCCAGCTCCAGAAAGCGCCTGTAGCTCTCTTGGTCTTCGACTTTTTCCGCAAGCAGGGTCATGCCCGGTTTTTTTAGGCGTTTTACATGGCTGGCCAGGCTTTTTTCGTCGAGCGCCTGCACATCCAGCTTAATGATATCGGCCAATTCGATAAACGGCGCCCATTCGGGCGCATACACGAAATCGTCAAGCGCGAGACGATATCCCAACTCCACCCATTCTTTACAACGTTTCAACAAAGCGGGCGACGGCTTCGCCGTTTCCAGAATCTCCAGGACAGTCTTTTGTGGCGGCAATACTTCAACCAGATCTTCGATCAGATCCTCCATCTCCATATTGACGAATATCAATTGATCCACTGAAACTGTAGCCAGCCCCATGACGCCCAGCGCATTCAACACCAAGGACGCCGTCGACTTGATTTTTTCATTGGCGGCGTTGTGCGGGTCAGATCTGAACAACAATTCATAAGCCATAATCTTCGAGTTTTTGTCGAAAATCGGCTGACGGGCAAGGAAAACCGTACGCAAAGCCGTCCCTTTTTGTTGTTCTTCCTGAATCATCGTCTCGCTCTTGGGATCTCTTCAGAGTTTGGATGCAAGGCAGCGCCGCTCGCCGTCTCTTGCTGAATAAGGAAGGCCGATCTTCCCACTTCGCTACAATATCATAAACTCGCCCATCTCCTGGCGGCCCATGGTAGAAGAAGATCAGCGAACCTCCCAAAGGGAGTTTTTTCATGGACCCTGTCATCCACTACATTTTCCAGCCATGATCAAACACATCCTGCAACGCCACCTTCCAGCGCCACACACGCTTCTAGAACACCGAGCCCTGCGTTTTTTCGGCCGCTGGCTTCACGATCCCAATCTTTGGCATTTCAATCGCCGCTCTGTAGCCGGCGGATGCGCCGTGGGCCTGTTCATGGCGTTTCTCCCTTTCCCGATACAAATGTTTCTCGCCGCAGGGGCCGCCATTGCCTTGCGCGTCAACCTTCCGATAGCCGTGCTTCTGGTCTGGATCAGCAACCCACTGACCATGCCGGCCATTTTTTATTTCGCCTATAAGCTCGGCGTATGGATACTTGGCATTCACGGGGGAGAAAGAACATCGTTCACACTGACACTGGAATGGTTTCGGCGCGAGTTCCTGGAAATCTGGAAACCGCTGATGGTCGGCAGCCTCGTGCTCAGCACATTCAACGCCATCATAGGTTATATCGCCACGCGTTTGATTTGGCGAATCGTCGTAGTAATCCGCTGGCGTAAAAAAAAGCAACGTCATTGAAGCGAACCGGTGGCACGGCGACACTTCAGCGAATAGGATAAAGCTTCCCATCGCGCATACGCAGAACCCGATCCATCTGTTTGCTCAGCTCGAAATCATGCGTGACGATCACCAAGGCGGTTTTCAATTCACGATTCATGCGCATCAACAACGCCAAAACTTGCTCGGCATTGTGCTGATCGAGATTTCCTGTAGGCTCATCCGCAAGCACCGCGCGCGGTTCATTGATCACTGCACGGGCAATCGCCACCCGCTGGCGTTCTCCTCCAGAAAGCTCGGCCGGACGGTGACGGCCGCGGTCCGACATGCCGATCCGCTCTAGCAACATATGCGCCCTTTGTTCGACCTTGGCCGGGTGGGTACCTCGAATCATCAGCGGCATCATGATGTTTTCAAGCGCAGAAAATTCCGGCAGCAGATGATGAAATTGATAGACGAACCCCAGCGCCCGATTGCGTAATTTCCCGCGCGCCTTTTCTCCGATTGAGCTCATATCCTGGCCGAGCACCTCCACCGTACCGCTGGTTGGGGCATCCAGCCCTCCCAGAAGATGCAGCAATGTGCTTTTGCCACTACCCGAACTGCCAATGATGGCGAGTTTTTCTCCTGGCAACACCTCCAGGTCAATGCCGCGCAAAACATCTGTGGACAAACGCCCATCGTGATAGCTTTTTTTCAGACCACGGGTGCGCAGAACGGGTTGCATTGCGGTGGAAGCACTCAAGTTCTTTTCCTTATTCGTAGCGCAGCGCTTCAGCCGGACGGGTACGCGCCGCCCGGCGGGCGGGATAGATCGTCGCCAGCACGGTGAGAACAAAAGCGATCACGCCAATGTGCCATACGTCGCCCCACTCAAGATGGGATGGCAACTGACTGATGTAGTACACCTGAGGCGACAGAAACTGTACATGGAACGCTTTTTCTATAGCCGGCACGATGGTTTCCACATTCAGCGACAACGCAACGCCTCCACCCACGCCCACCAGCACGCCGATCAATCCGATCAGCGTACCCTGAACGATGAATATCCGCATTATCTGTCCCGGCGACATTCCCAAAGTACGCAAAATAGCTATGTCGGCCTGCTTGTCGTTGACCACCATCACCAGCGTGGAAACGATGTTGAATACGCCGACGGCAACGATCAAAAACAGGATCACGAACATCGCGATTTTCTCGGTTTGCACGGCATGGAAAAAATTGGCGTTTTCCTGGGTCCAGTCAGTGACCCAGTAATTCGGTCCCAGCATGGCGCGAATGCGGGCCGACACTTCAGGCGATTGCATCACCTTGGCAACCTTGATACGCAGGCCGGTCACGCCATCGACCTGAAATAAGCGTGCCGCATCGCGCAGATTCAAAAACGCCATGCTGCGGTCGTACTGGTACATGCCTGCCGAAAAAATGCCGACCACCGTAAACCGGCGAAATCGCGGCAGCACGCCGGCAGGCGTTACCGTGGCGTCGGGCGTGATCACAGTCACATGATCGCCGACAGATGCGCCAAGATAAGCCGCCAAATCCTTTCCAAGCACGATCCGAAACTTGCCCGGTTCGAGCGCCTGTAGCGACCCAGTAACCATATCCTTACCGACCCGGGATACCGCGCCTTCCTGCTGAGGGAGAATCCCGCGCAGCACCGCCCCGCTGACCGCCCGTCCCGCGGTGATCATCGCCTCCCCTTGCACGAAAGGAGCGACACCTACCACCCCATGCACTTTTTTGATGTCTTTTTCGAGTGCCTGCCAGTTCTGCAATCCCCCATCGAAACTGCGCACGGTCACGTCGGAGGCAAAACCCAATATCCGGCTTTGCAACTCGCGCTCAAAACCGTTCATCACCGACAGCACGGTGATCAACGCGGTCACTCCCAACGCAATACCGAGAATGGATATCAGCGTGATGAATGAAACGAAATGATTCCGTCGGCGCGCGCGGGTGTAGCGCAGGCCGATACTCAATTCCAGCGGTCTGAACATGGCGAGGGATTAAACCACACGCCGGACGTGTTGTGGAGCATTGGCCCATCTTGCGCCCGATGGATTTCCGCGCCGGCAGATCAAACAGCCGGCCCGGGAACCAGTAAGACCTTGAATTCAACGGTTACCGGTATCGCGATCATCGAGCCGTTTTGCCATTGGCCGATACCGATCCCAAACGCGGTCCGCTCGAGCCGAAAGCGGCCGGAAAGAACGATACCTGAAGCTTTTTTGCTCACCGTGACTGGAAATTGACATCCTCCCCGGCCTGAAGGCCGGAGATTCCTACGGCGCTCAGGTGCGGCTCGTGTTCCGGGGGAGCACGGCGATGAGATGCCCGCTGTTCCACGCCAGCTTGTAGTCCAGTTGGCGGCGGAACTCGAACCAGCCTTGATCGTGGATGGACTTGTTCAGGCCCGACTTGGCCCGAACGTTTCTTCCCGGCGCATCGGCCAGCCAGGCCGCTTCCGTGCTGTTGCGCCACTCGGTGAGCCGCTTGCACAGGCCCGCATAGCCGAGCCTCGATTCGCCCGCCTCGTAACGTTTCTTCTGCAAGTTCGGCGCCTTATTGAACACGAACCGGCACGAGCCAGCGAAGCGACGCACATGGCGCAGCCAGGCATCGAACTGGCGTGAGGCAGAAAAACCCTCCGGCGTGTTCATTGCACGCAAGTTGTGAAAACCGAGGCCACTGCCGATGATGAGTACGCCTTCTTTTCGCAAAGGCGCGAGGGCGCATCCCATGCGGAAATGGAATTCAGGATCCATGCCTACGTCCAGGAAAATCTGTACGACAGGCAGATTTTCTTCTGGATAGAGCGGTTTCATCGGGCTGAATGTGGCATGATCAAATCTTCGAAGCAGATCAAGTTGCGCCGGAATACCCGCGCTATCGAGCATGACGCGGATCCGCTCGGCGAGCGCCGGATCGCCGGGCCCGCGATAAACAATATGGTAGGTTTCCTCGGGAAAACCTTGATAGTCATAGATCATGCCGGGATGTGCTCCGGAGGAAATTTTCACGCCCCGCGTTTCCCAATGGCCGCTGATGACAAGGGCAGCGCGAGGCTGCTCAGCGAGCTCTCGCCGCCTGTCGATCAAAGATTTTCCAGGCGATCGAAATTGTGGCTAGACATGATGTTTTGACCTGCCCATCCTCAACGATCGTGGGTTACCGTTGAGGATGGGCAGGTCAAAACATCATGTCTAAGCGGTCATTTACCGCTATGATTGTTGCGGTCACGGCCAAAACCCGCCACCAACAACTCCCCCAGCGCATTGGGCAGGGCATCGATGATATACCGCCGGTCCCGGTAGCGGATCCGGTATTCGATCAGCACCAGGTTCAGCCTGTCCTCCCGGATGATGCGTTCCAGGATGCGCAGCTTTTCGGGCATGTCGGTCTGTTCCCATTCCATCGAACCCTTGTCGAACAGGGTGCGCAGTGTCCGGTGGGTCCAGGCCGCTTCCTGGGGAGCGAACAGCGCGTCCATGCGCGCCTCATAGCCGGGGCTGGTTTCGGTTTCACTCATGGTTCTCTCCACTTGAAGTATCGCGTCCGGGGCGCTCGCCTGCCAGGTGCCGGGCATAGCGGATGGCGGCCTGCCTTCGCTGCACCAGGGTATCGATGCAGGGCACCAGGGGATAGGCCTGCTCCAGGCGGTCGAGGCAGTCGGTCAGAAGGGGATCATGGCGACGGCGGCGCCAGTCGGTAAACACCAGGGGACAGGGGCCGATCGGCGCCAGCGGTCGGGCGGTGCCGAAATTGTCGGCGCCGAGGTCCCAGTGGTATTCCATGAACAGACTGGGCTGCGGCCCGACCTTGTAGCGGGAGATCACGAAGCCCCGCTCGGCCGCGATCCAGATGCCGACATAGGCATTGTTCGCATCGATCCGGTAGGCGTGGCCGTCGATGAGTTCGATCATGGGCAGCCAGGCGCCTTCCTTGCGCTTTTGCCGGAGATACCGGGTCAAGGCGTCGGGCATCTTGGTGTCTCCTGATCGGCCGGGAACATGACCCTATTACGGCACAGGCATGCGACAGATCCTGTCGCATGTCTCAATCGCGATAGCGCCCCAGGGTTTTCGAGAGCACGGCCATCAGCTCGCGGCGCAGCGCGACGGGCCGTTCGACACAGACATGCTCCCCCAGCCCGAGCAGCCACCAGCGCAGCTGGGCCGTGTCCTGCACGGTGGCGCTGAGCAGCGCCCCGTCCTCCTGCCAGCGCACCTTTTGATCCTCGCTCAGGGGCGTCTCCAACAGGTGCTGGACTGCCGCATGGCTGAACCAGGCGCGCAGCCGGATGCGCTTGCCGACCGGGTAGTCGAATTCGCCGGCGCGCACATAGGCATCGAGCGAGAAGCCTTCCGGCACATGCACCGGCCGATCGCTCGGCTCGGCCGACAGGATGCGGTGCAGGGCGAGCTGCCGGATGTCGTCGTAGTCCCAGAGGCTGGCCACCAGATAGACCAGGTTGTCGCGGAACACCAGGCCATGCGGGCTGACCTCGTATTCGCTGGGCGCATCGTCCCTGGCCCCGCGGCGCCGGTAGCGGGCGATGAAGCGCTGCTGGCGGAACAGGGCCTCGTACACCACGTCCGCCACCCCCGGGGACAGGCTCGGGGGCAGCAGGCGCTGGCGGCCGGGGATGACCGCGATGCGCTCGCGCCAGGCGCGGTAGGCCGAGTCGCCCTGATCAGCCAGCACCCCCTCGGCACGCCGGAAATAGGGCTGCAGGAAGCCGACGATGTCGGGCGGCAGCAGCCGTGTTGCATGCTCCTCCATCACCTTCAGGGCGAGGGCGGCGCGCGGCGCCATCACCGGCATGCCCTGCTCCTCGGCCTCCCGCTCCCAGGACCAGCCGTGCGGCCTGCTGCGGTCGTCGCACACCAGGGGAAAGACGGCGGAGAGCTTCTCCAGGTCGCGCTGCACGGTCCGCTGGGTCGTCTCGAAGCCCAGCTCTGCCAGCTGCCTGCGCAGGGTGCCGGTGTCAATCCGGCGCGGCGCGCGCGGGATCATCTGAAGCATGCGGATCTGGCGAAGGGTGGTGTCGGACATGGGCGGATGGCGGTTTGCGCGAGGAAATCCTGCTCGCAGGATGCGACAGAAAATGTCGCAAATCAAGGGCAGACTGGCCCAAGATACTCGCGACAGAGCGAACACGGGCGTATCATCCTGCCCGCAGCCATCGCCAGGAACTATCGACCGGCCCGGAGAACACGCATGTTCACGCACGACAGACTGAAAGACCGCCACCGCGAGATCCGCGACGGACTGCCGCAGGCGGTCTCGCTGCGCATCCACCGGCAAGGCAAACCGGATGCCGCAGAGCATTGCATCGATCGCCGTTCGATGGGGGCCCACGATCTGAAACAAGGTTGATGAATGTCGATTGATGCACTGCAACACAAGAAGGAACAAGCGGAAAAACAATCCATGTCGAATAGCCTGCAATCTCAACCGGATCAACAACAACACGAATCGACCGACCAAACACCCAACTTGTGCCCATCCGATCGCAATGGCCGGGTTGTCAAGGTTCGGGATCTGATTACCGCCGCTGGCCTCTCCATCCCTGAGTACCAACGCCCCTATAAATGGACCGTTGAGAACGTCGCGACCCTGCTCAACGATGTAAAGCAGGCGTGCCGCGAAAATAAATCCGCCTACCGTCTGGGTACGGTGGTCTTTCACCGGGAAGGTCGCTCTCTACATATCGTCGATGGACAGCAGCGCATTGTCACCCTATTGCTGATTGCCAAGGTGATGAGCGCTGTTTCTGGCTCCCTTGACAAGGCTCAGGTGAAAGAAGTGATGCAAGGGATCCAGCTCACTGGCGGGATTTCAGCGAACAATGTTGCCAACAATCTCCGACTGATCAGACAGCGGCTGGTGGAGAATGGTGACTTTCCCGAAGATGCACAGAAATATCTTCTCGATAAATGTGAGCTGGTGGTCTTTTGTCTCAACAAAATCTCCGAGGCCTTCCAGTTTTTCGATTCACAGAACGCCCGTGGCCGCCCCTTGGAGCCCCATGACCTGCTGAAGGCCTATCACCTGCGTGCATTCCAGGAGAGCGATTCCGAAACCAAGAAAAAGGCAGTAGAGAACTGGGAAAAGGTCCCGACAGAGGATCTGGCGAGGCTGTTCTCCGATTACCTCTATCCCATCCGAAGCTGGTGCCGCGGGCTACCCGTGGGGCAATTCTCCAAGGACCACATCCATCTGTTCAAGGGGATCGATCCCGAAAAGAACGACTATCCATTGGGCCACCCGTACCAGATTATCGAGAACCACCTGAACTTTTTGGAACGTTGTCTGCACATCACGGGCAACACCGTTGAATACCCCTTCCAGCTCGATCAGCCGATCATCAACGGAAGGCGCTTTTTCGAGATGGTCGACCATTACTACGAGAAATTCGAGCCCCTCAGCCAGGGGGGAAAATGGGCTTCTATCATGGATCGCGGCAATGGATGGGCTAAAGAGATTCTCGACAGACTGGATGATTACGAAGGACGGAGAAGAACCGGCGACCGCTATGTTCGCCAGATGTTCGATTGCCTATTGCTCTACTATCTCGACAAATTCGGGGAACAGGAGCTCGACGACGCGGTTCGCAAAATCTTTCTCTGGGCCTACAGCGTTCGACTGAGGCAGCAAAGAGTTCAATTCTCCACTATGGAGCGCCATGCGCGAGAGGAACACAATCTCTTTCAGCGCTTGCGTGACGCCGTTACGCCGGATGCCTTATTGGCCTACAACCGGCTAAAGCCGATAAAAGCGGCAGAGATTCAATCCACAAAGACCGAAGACATCAAAACCCTGATGCGCAAGCTGGGCCACGTCGTCGAAAAATAGAAAGGTGGAAACCATGAGTAAAGATAGCGTGACAAGCTTGACGATCGGGCAGCTGTTGAGCCTGTCTGATGGCACGGGCTACCGGATCCCCATCTATCAGCGTAATTATGCCTGGGGCGAACCGGAAATCGAGCAGCTGGTTCGCGACTTGGCCGACAATGCTAATAAAGGAGCTGGCGGACACTATTATCTTGGCACGCTCGTGGTCCATAGCAACACGGAAAACGAGCCTTATGATGTCATCGATGGCCAACAGCGCCTGACTACACTCTTCCTCATTGCATCGACCCTGAAACGAAAAACGGGGAATACTCAGGCCATGCCAACGAAAGGAATACTGACCTTCGAATGCCGGGAAAAGGCCAACCAGACACTTCAGGCCATTCGGGAGGGACACAAAGAGAACGCCGAAAATCGGGATACCGGGATACGAGCGGGCTACCAGACGATAGAAGGCCATTTGTGTCATTGGCTGAACGATGCGGGTTGCGACCCGGATGATTTTTGCAAATACCTCATGGATTCGACCGTGATTCTGCGCGTCGAGGTGCCTAAGGACGCCGATCTCAACCGGTATTTCGAGGTCATGAACACCCGGGGCGAACAACTGGAAAAACACGAGGTGCTGAAGGCCCGCCTATTGAACGCTTGCGACGAGAAAAAGCGGCACGGATTGAGCAGGATCTGGGACGCCTGCGCGGAGATGGATCGTTACGTCCAACTGGCGTTCACTCCGGAAGAAAGAGACGCCTTGTTTGGCGCGGACTGGCATACCTTTTCGCATGAAAAGCTGGATGAACTTGTTTCTCCATTGACTAACGGCGAATGTACGCAAGGAACAAACGCAGACCGGCCCAACCTGTGGGATTTGGCAGAGGGAAAAGCTGAAGGCGCTTCCAATAAGGAGAAACGGGACAAGCAAGACAGCGGTCGTTTCCGCGCCATCATCGATTTCCCCAATTTCCTGCTCCAGGTGCTGTGCGTCTTCGTCAGAAAAAAAGAAGAATTGCCCGATGACGGACTCCCATTGAATGACAAGTCGCTTATCGAGACGTTCGACCAGTATATCCTTGAGAAAGAGGATTCGGCGCAGCGTGTGAAGGATTTTTTCTATCACCTTCTGAAATGCAGGTTCCTCTTCGACCAGTATGTGATCAAACGCGAAGGGGATGTTCAGGAAGGGGAATGGCGGCTATACAGGGGCCACAAGGAGAAAAGTGGCCTTGGGTACAAAAAAGTCTTTTCAGAGGATCAGGGTAATGATGTCAATCGCCAGATCCTGATGCTGCAATCGGCCTTTCAGGTCTCGTCGCCATCGCATAGCTACAAATACTGGCTGCACGCGGCGATGGTGTGGCTGGAGGACAGAAAGGCGGAAAAAGGCCCTATTCAGGGCACAGAATACCTAGAATACCTCGAGTCAGTCGCCGTTTCTTTCGTCTTCGATCGTTATCTGAAAAGAGAGAAGCCACTGGATTACAAGAAGATCATCCATGATAACAAGGGTGTCTGCCAGACGGGCGAGCTGACTGTGGACCGGGGTATGCTGCGTTACGGAGAAATCCGCAACAACCTGATCTTCAATTGGTTGGATTATCTGCTCTATTTGAGAGATAAGGAATCGGACACGAAGATCAAACAGTTCCGATTCAAGTACCGCAGCTCCGTGGAGCACTATTACCCGCAAAACCCGATAGGTGAACAACAACTGAGCGAAGATTGCCTGCACGATTTTGGCAATCTGTGCCTGATCAGCCATAGCAAGAATGCCAAGCTCAGCAACTATTCCCCGGAAGCCAAAATGGAACATTATGGCAAGCAGTCTGACATAGACAGCATCAAGCAGTACTTGATGATGAAAAAAACCAAAGCAAAAGGATGGGGGCAGGAGCAGATCAAGTCCCATTACGACGAGATGAAAGAGGTGCTGGAGACGGAATCGGGCAAGATCAGGCGCCGCCAGGCGCAGAACTCTGCCTCCGGTGGCGGGTCGTGAATCGCTGCCAGCCCGACCGGACCAGCACGGGCGTATCATCCTGCCCGCAGCCATCGCCAGGAACCATCGACCGGCCCGGAGAACACGCATGTTCACGCACGACAGACTGAAAGACCGCCACCGCGAGATCCGCGACGAACTGCCGCAGGCGGTCTCGCTGCGCACCCACCGGGCCCTGAGCTGGCTGCGGCGCGCCGACGCGGAGCAGGCGGATGCCGATGCCCGCTTCATCTTTCTGTGGATCGCCTTCAATGCCGCCTATGCCAACGAGATCCACGACCGGGCCAGCTTCGGCGAGCGGCGCCTGCTGACCGCTTTTCTGCAGCACCTGACCGAGGTGGACGGGGAGCAATTGCTCTATCGGACCGTCTGGGAACAGTTTCCGCGCGCGATCCGCCTGCTGATCGACAACCGCTACGTGTTCCAGCCCTTCTGGGACTACAAGAACGGCCGGCTGGACGAGGCGGAATTGCAGCAGCGCTTCCAGGCCAGCAAGGAGGCCGCCTACCGCGCCCTGGGGCGCATGGACACCAAGAAGGTCCTGGCCATCGTGTTCGGCCGCCTGTACGTGCTGCGCAACCAGTTGGTCCACGGGGGCGCCACCTGGAACAGCAAGGTCAACCGGGACCAGCTGCGCGACGGGGTGGACATCATGGCCCGCCTGGTGCCGATCATCATCTATCTCATGATGCAGCATCCCAAGCGTTTTATCGGCGAGCCCTGTTATCCGGTAGTCGACTGACGGGAAGGCTCCAATTGCGTTGCTACCGACTATGCATAGTACTGTCGGATCGATTTCGGCAACATCTTGGGTCCGTCTCGCTCGGGAGAATAGCCCCTTCTTCGGCCACCGCCCTCTGTCAGGGTAGAGGTCACCCCACCAATGTGGGGTTCTAATTGAAAACGAGAGAGGGCGAATCGAGGAGAACATGCGTTATTCTGCTGAGCGCAAAGAGGCGGTGCTGAAGAAGATGCTGCCACCGAACAACCGAAGCATCCGCGAGATTGCCGAGGACGAAGGGAGAAAACCAAATCCTCCCGGCCAATGCCTGCGCCAGCTACATCTGTGTCACTCATTTTCGAGCGGAGCGACCTCCAGGCCCGGATACGAGATCCGCTGCATGGCCTGAAGCAGCCGCTGCACCGAAAAGCTGCCGCCATACCGCCGCCCCATCTTGTGGGGGTTGCTATGCCCCATAAGGGCATCGGCTATCTCTTCGTCCAACCCAGCCTCACGGCAGGCATCGCGGAAGGTGTGGCGAAAGCTGTGGAACACCTTGCGCTTGTCTGTGATGCCAAGCTCCTTGCGCAGGAAGCGCATGAAGGACTTCGAAAACCCGGCCGACCATTTGCCGAAGCGGTCGGGGTGGAGGTCGGGGAACAGGCGCTCGGCCCCCTGGTTCCGGATGCGTTCCACATACCGCAGGAAGCCTGCCTCGATCACCTTCGGATGGATCGGCAGGCGGCGCCGCGATGCGGTGTTCTTGAGCCGCTTGGCGGTACCCTGTTCGCCCGGCATGTCGTCGATCACCAGGCACCAGACGTCGTCGATGCATTGGATGTCGGTCACAAGCAGTTGGGCAAGTTTTTCCACACGACAGCCCTGATAGAGCGCAAGGAGCGGGATCCAGCGGCCCGCATCGCGCACGCCGCGTCCCAGATTCTTCCGCTCGACAAACAGCGGTGACTGGAAAATCTGGCGCAGGTCCCTCTGGTCGAACGGCAGGCGGTGACGGCTGTCGCTTTTGGGCGTCGGGATGCGCTGGGCGGGGTTCTTGTCGAGCTTGCCGTTGTTGATGCCCGTGTTGAACAGGGCGCAGATGAGGGTGATCTTTTTATTCACGGTCTTGGGCGCCAGTCCACGGCCGATGAGTTCATCCCGGTAGCGGATGACATCCGTTCGCTCCACCCTGTCGGCGGCCTTCTGCCCGATGACAGACAGAAAATCATTGAGCGTCCGCCGCACATCATCGACGGTCCGCTGGGGGCGATTCGGGTCGAATCGCTGCCAGTCCTCGAACAGCTCATCGAAAGTAACGTGCCCCGGCTGGGCCGTGGCTAGGCGTGAGGTCTCGGGCGGCTCGGGCGTCCAAACCACCTCGCCTTGGTCGCGGGCGATCTGCTGGTCGTGCACCTCGGTCACGGTCTGCAAGAACCGGTACAGCAGCTCCCGGTATCGGGACTCGTCACCACGCAGCTCGATCCCAAGCAGGTGCAGGAATCCGGCCAGAGCCGGTTCCACTGCCTCGATGCGGGCGTCGGCCAGTATTTCCCGCAGGGCGTCACGGGTCTCGTGGCGCTCTGCCTTGCGTTCCTCGCGCTCAGTTCGGAAGGTACCTTCGCGGCGGTCGTATTCGTCCGTGGCGAGCGCCTGGTGCCGCCACAGGGCGCAGATCTCGGCGATCAGGGCATCGTCGATGACCAGCACCTTCTTGGCGCCCTGCCGCCGCTCGATCTCTTTACGTAAACGATGGCAACGGGCATCGAAGTCCACAGAGGCCTGCCGGGCGAGCTGCCGGGCCTCGACTCAATCCCGGGTGCGCAGCAAAACTTCTCCTCGGTCTTGCCGAGGTACGGGCGGAGATCACGCGGAATGCGCGCACGGAAATAGTAGGTGGAATTGCGTTTGAAAAGGCGTGTTTGCAGGGTCATGTTCGTCATCCCGGTGGACCACCTCGGTGTACCAGACGAACATGTATAACCACCGGCCGGCGGTTATTTGTAACACATTGAAAGAGTTACGTAAATATGGCGGAGAGGGTGGGATTCGAACCCACGTGGGGCGGTAATGCCCCCAACCGATTTCGAGTCGGTGCCGTTGTGACCGCTTCGGTACCTCTCCGAGAATTAATCATTCTATCAAGTGCTAGCAATAAATAGAACTCTCGAAAGAAATACTCGCAGGACCACGTCATCTAAGCGTGGCGGAGCGGGTGCTGGATCAAAGCTATACCCGCGGAGAGGCCGCCAGGAGCCTGGACATCAACAAACATACGCGTTCATCACCCAACATAAGAATGCCTATCCCACCAGCCTGCAGTGTCAGGTTTTGGGTATCAGCCGGAATGGCTATTACACGTACCGGAAAACCGGGAGGGGCTCAAGTCCCAAATCTGCTGTAAATTCCCTCTCGCAGGTTTGATGTCGCGTCGGGTTCAGTGGTCGATGCCGACCACCTTCTCCTCCTTTCGGTCGGAAGGCTGTTGCGCTTCCCACCACTCGTGAAAGTCACTCATATCCAGATATCGCCGGCCCTGCCACGCCTCGTGGATCTCGGC
>Ga0256829_1000251_pt1 | contig 62373 bp, 51 predicted proteins | sample 131447metaG_FD_185979 | JGI IMG/M metagenome (GOLD analysis project Ga0256829, IMG submission 185979) | Hydrothermal vent microbial communities from Lau Basin, Pacific Ocean - 131-447 | ecosystem: Environmental > Aquatic > Marine > Hydrothermal vents | place: Pacific Ocean: Lau Basin | collected...
AGCTCGCTCAAAGTACCCTTGTCAAACATGGCCCCACCCCCCGTCGTCGCCACAGCGCAACGGTACGGAGCCAGCTTCACCAGCTCAACCTCCCCGGACTTCTGCGATGAACCTTTTTTTGACCGCGGCCTTGCGTTTCGCCGGGGCCTTCTTCTTCGTCACCTTCCTCTTGGCGGCCTTGCGTTTGGGCGCCGCTTTCTTCCGTGTTGCCCGTTTCTTTACTGCCATCTTCGCATCTCCTTTCGTTGTACGATGAGACATCGTCGGCTCTACATCGACTGTTGTAGGGAAATCCTTTAACAATCGGTTCACCATCAGCGGGTTCCGTGCACCGGCGCGATCGTTCCCGCCGCATGGGCGCCGGGCGGTCCGGCGTTGCACGTGAGGTGATCGGGCGCGCGGCGGTCCCGACGGCTCGCCGCCGTTCGGCGGGGCGGCCGCGCGCGGCGGCGGGGACGGTGTGTGCGGCGCCCGCGGGCGGCGGGGACTGTGGTAAGGTGTTCGGCCCATCCGATCCGACCCATCCAGCAGGACGACACGAAGTGGAAGAGGACCCGATACGACAGGCGGGCCTGATACCCGGGCTGCGCTTCCGCGATTTGTTCGAAGTCGACGGGCTGCAACGTCTCGACGAGGCCTTTCTGGAGTGGCTCGCGGCCGAGGACGCGCAGGTGCACCGCGACCTCCTGGCCCTGCGCGAGGCCGAAACCGATCCGCCTTCGCTGGAGCACAGTGCGCTGCTGGTCGCGGCGGCGCCGCATCTGGAGGATTTCGTCGCGCGGCTCTTCGGCGTCGAGGCGCCGCTCGCGGCGCTGTGCGCGCGCACCCTCGCGCACGATCCGGTGATGGCATTCAAGAAGGAATTCGTTCTCAAGCGCGCCCGCCGCTACCGCGGGGAGTTTCCGGAGTCGTTCGCCGAACTCGACCGCTGGCTCGACGATCGCCTGGCCGGTGCCGATGCCGACCGCGAACTCGCGGTGGCCCGATTCGCGCTGGCCGCGCTGGAGGACGCCGAGGGGCACGCCGAGGATCTGGCGCGACTCACGCGCTGGTGCGCGGCGATCCTCCAGCAGCCTGAGGCGCGCGCGCGGGTGGCCGGCTGGGTGAGCTTCCGGCTGCCGCGACCGGTCGACCACGGGCATCTCGTCGATCGTCGCCGTGTCGAGGGTGATCCGGCCGGGCGCGAGGAGGGCGATCCCGCCTCGTTCCGGCGCCGCGACGGCTTCGCCTTGACCGACCCGCGCATGGCCTCGCGCGAGGTCCAGGGGGAGGTCCACTACTGCATCTACTGTCACGACCACGACGGCGATTTCTGCTCCAAAGGCTTCCCGCGCAAGAAGGGCGAGCCCGAACTGGGCCTGAAGGTCGACCCTCTGGGCAACATCCTCACGGGCTGCCCCCTGGAGGAGAAGATTTCCGAGATGCACACCCTGCAGCGCGACGGGCACACCCTCGCGGCCCTCGCCGTGGTCATGGTCGACAACCCGATGGTGCCGGCGACCGGCCACCGCATCTGCAACGATTGCATGAAGGCGTGCATCTATCAGAAGCAGGATCCGGTCAACATCCCGCAGATTGAGACCCGCGTGCTCACCGACGTTCTCGAGCTGCCCTGGGGCGTGGAGATCTACGGGCTGCTCACGCGTTGGAACCCGCTGCGCCGGCGCCAGTACCGCATGCAGCCCTACAACGGGCGCAAGGTGCTCATCGCCGGGATGGGCCCGGCGGGATTCACCATGGCCCATCACCTGACGATGGAGGGGTGCGCGGTGGTGGGCATCGACGGGCTCAAGATCGAGCCCCTGCCCGAGGCCCTGCTGCGCGGGCCGGTGCGCGACTATTCGGACCTGGTCGAACCGCTCGACCGGCGCGTGAACTACGGTTTCGGCGGTGTCGCCGAGTACGGGATCACGGTGCGCTGGGACAAGAATTTCCTCAAGGTGATCTACCTCACGCTGGCGCGCCGGCCGACCTTCCAGGTCTTCGGCGGAGTGCGCCTGGGCGGTACCGTGACCCTGGAGGACGCCTGGGAACAGGGCTTCGACCACGTGTGCAACGCCTGCGGGACCGGGCTGCCGCGGGTGATCCCGATGGGCAACAGCCTGGCGCGCGGCATGCGCCAGGCGAGCGACTTCCTCATGGCGCTGCAGCTCACCGGCGCGGCCAAGTCCGACAGCCTTGCCAACCTGCAGTTGCGGATGCCGGCCGTGGTCATCGGCGGCGGTCTGACCGCGGTCGACACGGCGACCGAGGTGCAGGCGTACTACATCGCGCAGGTGGAGAAGGTTCTCGCGCGCCACGAACGCCTGACGGCCGAACTCGGTGAAGACAAGATCCTCGCGCGGTTGGACGAGGAGAATCGCGGCATCCTGGCCGAGTTCCTGGAGCACGGGCGCGCGGTGCGGGCCGAGCGCGCGCGCGCCGCAGCCGCCGGCGAGGCGCCGGATTTCATCCCGCTGTTGCGCCGCTGGGGCGGGGTCACACTGGTCTACCGGCGGGGGATGAACGAGTCGCCGGCCTACCTGCGCAACCACGAGGAGATCATCAAGGCCCTCGAGGAGGGCGTCTACTACGCCGAAGGTCTGGAACCGGTGCGCGCCGAACTCGACCGTTACGGCCACGTGGAGGCGCTGGTCTGCCGGCGCCGCCGCCAGCATGAAGGGCGCTGGCTGGCGACGAGCGAGGAGGTCACGCTCGCGGCGCGGGCGGTCTTCGTCGCCGCCGGCGCGGTCCCGAATACCATCTACGAGCGCGAGCACCCCGGCAACTTCGAGCTCGACGGGGATCATTTCCTGCCGCACGTGTGTCACGGGCGTGATCTGCAGCCGGTGCAGGCGGTGCAGCACTGCAAGGAGCCGGAGTTCGGGCCGTTCACCTCCCACCGCGACGGCGACCGCTGCGTCACCTTCATCGGCGACACCCACCCGGCCTTCCACGGCAGCGTGGTCAAGGCGGTGGCATCGGCGCAGCGCAGCTACCCGCAGGTGATGTACGCGCTGCGTGAGTGCGCCGCGCCTGCCGACGACTCGGCCGAATCCTATCGCGCCTTCCGGGCGCGTATGGACGATCTGCTCACGGCGCGGGTGCACCGCGTCAAGCTCGACAACCCCTCCGTGGTGGAGCTGGCGATCCGCGCGCCGCTGGCCGCGCGCAACTTCCGGCCGGGTCAGTTCTACCGTCTGCAGACCTTCGAGGGCCTCAGCCCAGTGGCGGAGGGCACGCGCCTGCAGATCCCGCTGCAGACCGTGAGCGGGGCCGGTGTGGAGGGCGACGATATCCGCCTGTTCGTGCTCCGCGGCGGCGCCAACCCGCGCCTGGCCGCGGCGCTGGAGCCCGGCCAGCCCCTGGTGCTGATGGGGCCGGCCGGGGCGCCGACGCCGATCGAGAGTGGTCGCACCGTCCTCGTGATCGCCGGCCGCTGGGGTGCGGCGGCGATGTTCGCGCTCGGCCCGGCGCTGCGTGCGGCCGGCGACCGCGTGCTCTACTTCGCGACGTTCCGCAGCGCCGAGGAACTCTACTATCGCGAGCAGCTCGAGGCCGGGGCCGATCGCATCGTCTGGGCGACGGCCGCGGAGCCGGCGATCGCGGCGCACCGTCCCGCCGATCTCAGCGTGATCGGGGCGAATGTCATCGAGCTGTTGCGCCGCTACGGCGACGGCGAACTGGAGCCCGCGGGCGCGGCGCCGGCGATCCCGCTGGCCGACGTCGACGAGATCCTGGTGATGGGCTCCACCGGTCTGCTGCGCGGTCTTCAGCAGGCCCTGCGGGGCGATCTGAAGGCCTACTTCAAGCCCGACGTGCAGGCGATGGGGACGGTGGGCAGTCCGATGCAGTGCATGCTGCAGGGGGTCTGCGCGCAGTGCCTGCAGTGGCAGATCGATCCGCAGACGGGCGAGCGCACGCGGGCGGTGTTCTCCTGCGCCATGCAGGATCAGCCGCTGTTCTGGATCGACCTCGACAATCTCGCGGCGCGCCAGGCGCAGAACCGTTTGCAGGATTACCTGACGGATCTCTGGCTCGGGCGCGTGCTCGCGCACCGGGAAGAACAATGAACCCCGGCCCCGGCGATGCCGCCGCCCGCACGCTGGGCTGGCGCCGCGGCGCGCGGGCGGTTCCGGCGGTGCTGGTCGCGCTCCTCCTGTCCGGCTGCGGCACGGACTTCGACCGCGCCGTCTACGACACCCTGAACAACGTCCAACGCCAGCAACGGCCCTGTGTGGCCCCCGTGCCGACGGACTGCCCGAAGACGCCGAGTTACGAACAGTACCGGCGCGAGCGCGACGCCGCGCAACGGCCGGAGCCGAATGCGCCCGACGCGGCCCCGGGTTCCTAGGAGCCTGTCGGACTTAGGTGTTCGTAGCGAGGCGGCGGGAGATCGAGGACAGTTTTCCGATCGTTTGAGGCGAATAGTGATCGCTATTTAACGAGAACGATCGGAAAAATGGGCCGATCTCCCACCGCCCGGTACCGTTCGTTGCAAAGCCGCCGCCTTCCGTTCTTTGGCACGTTCCTTGCTCAATCCTGCCGGGGGCGGTTGTTCGCCGACCGATTGACGCAGCGGGTCGTCGCCGTGTCAAAATCCGCCGGCCCGGCGCCTCGGGCGAGGTTTCGCGCCGCTGCGCGCTGGCGATGGCGGCGGCGGGGAGAGGCGTGCGAACTCCGGGTGCGGATCCACGAATCAGGGACGGTTTGGCCATGGGACTGCAGCGGATACGGGTGGGTCTGTTCCTCTTCGGATTGCTCCTTTCACTCCCGGCCTGGTCGAATCCCGAGACGGCGGCACCGGCAAGCGCGGTCCCGGACCCCTTCCCGGTCCCGGCGGTCCTCAAGCCCAACGTCGCGTTCTGGTGCAAGGTGTTCGCCGTCTGGAGGCGCGACCAGGTGGTGCTGCACGACTCCGATCACCTTGGACTGATCTATGAGACTTTGGAGCTGCCCGGTCCGGTCGGGGAGCGCCAGAGCCGCGCGCAACGCGACTACGTGCGGCGGGCGAGGGCCGCGCTCGAAGACCGGCTGGCGCGGCTCGAGCGCCGGGTGCGCGGGGGCCGGGTGCTGGACGCGCGCCAGCGTGCACTGCTGGCGCGCATCATCGCCTTCGCGGGCCCGCACGCCCTCGCGGGTGCCGCCGACCGGGTGCGTGCGCAGCGCGGGATGCGCGGGCGCTTCCTGCGCGGGCTGGAGCGCAGCGGCCGCTACGAGGCGCGCTTCCGCGCGATCTTCCGCGCCGCCGGGCTGCCGCCGGACCTCGCCTATCTCCCGCACGTCGAGTCCTCCTTCCGCTCCGCGGCGCGCTCCAGCGCCGGTGCCGTCGGAATGTGGCAGTTCACGCGCAGCGCGGGGCGGGTGTTCCTGCAGATCGATCGCGCGGTCGACGAGCGGCGCGACCCCTTCGCCGCGGCGCGCGCGGCGGCGGGCTACCTCAAGACGGCCTATGCCGCGCTCGAAAGCTGGCCGCTCGCGGTCACCTCGTACAACTATGGGATCCTCGGGATGATGCAGGCGCGCGAGCGCTACGGGACCGATTTCACCCGCATCCTGCAGGACTACCGCTCGCGTACCTTCGGCTTCGCCTCGCGCAACTTCTATGCCGAGTTCCTCGCCGCGCGCGCGATCGCCCGTGACCCGCGACGCTGGTTCGGGCACGCGATCCGCTATGATCGGCCGATCGCGCAGGACCGCGTCGTGTTGAAGCGCCCGGTGCGGGTGCGGGTGCTCGCCGCGCACTACCGGGTCGCGCCCGTGACGCTGGCCGCACTGAACCCGGCCTGGAACCGTATCGTCGTCCGCGGCCGGATTCCGCTGCCCGCCGGCAGTACGGTACGGTTGCCGGCCGGCCGCGTCGCCGAGTTCGGGATCGCCCATCGCTGGGCCCGGCTGCACCGCGCGCCGCACCCGGTCCCGGTCGTGCTGCGTCTGATCCGGGCCGCCGAGGCGCAGGTGCGCGGCGCGGGGTCGCGCGCCCTCTACCACATCGTGCGCCGCGACGAGACGCTGACCGGTATCGCACGCCGCTACCGCATCCCGCTCCCGCGCCTGCGCGCCCTGAACGGGATTCCCCGCGGCGACGACCTCATCCGCATCGGCGAGCGCCTGCTGGTGCGCGCGCCGCGGTACTGATCACCTTCGGCGGTCGCCGGGATATCGCCCGCCGCACCCGGAAACGGCATGCCGCCCCGCGGCGCGCCGTGGCCCGCCTTCGCGCCTGAGACACGCGGGCGCCACTGCGCGTTTTCCCGGACGCACGGATGATCGGGGTCTTCCCGGCTTCCGTGGCGTCCTTGCGGGCGCCCGGACGGCGGGCGGTCCGGGGGTTCAGTGCGCCGCCGCGCCCGATTCGCGCCAGATGTCGGTGATCGGCCGGCGTTGCGCGCTGTGGCCGAGGGGGGGCAGGCCGTAGAGCGCCTCAATCGTGCGCAGCACGCGGTAGTGATCGATGCGCTCGGTGTAGACCCCGGGGCGGACGCGACCGCCGACGAAGATCGTCGGGATGTGGTTGCCGCTCTGGCGGTCGTCCTCGTCCCAGGTCAGGATGAAGAGGTCGTTGTGGGTCCGCGCCCAGCGGATATAGGCACCGAGGTGTTCGCGCAGCCAGGTGTCGGCGCGCTTCACACTGCCGTCATGCATGTCGTTCATCATGTTCGGGATCACGAAGGAGACCGTCGGCAGGCGGCGGAAATCCTTCGGAAAGGCGGAGAACGGGCGGTTGACGGCGGCGGGAACGTCGACGCCCTGCCAGTTCACCACCGGATTGTGCTTGCGGCGGTACTCCCCGGCGCTGCATCCGCTGAACCCCGCGGCCGGCAGCGACTCGGAATAGATGGCGAACCCGAGGCCGGCGCGACGCAGGGCGGTGGCCAGGTTGGGGCCCCGGAAGGTGTGCGGGCAGGAGTCGCTGCGCAGCCCCTGGGTCGCGCCCGAAAACAGGGCGAGGTAGTTCGGCTCGCTGGGATGGGTGATCGCATAGGCGCGGTTGAAGAGCACGCCCCAGCGTGCGAGGGCGTTGATGTACGGTGCATCGGGATTGCCGATGATATCGCTGTAGGAGCGGTTCTCCTCGATCACGATCACCACGTGATCCGGCGGCGGGGGCAGGGTCGGGGCGGCGGCGCCTGTCGGGCCGAGGACCACGGCGGCCGCCCCCGCGAGGGCCGCCCAACGCCTCGAATTGATTGGGGTCACGATCGGATGCTCCGCGCGCGCCGCCCGGCGCCCGATGTTTCCTATAATTCTATACGGGCGGCCGCGGGTGCAAGTCGCGGCGCGTGCAGGTGGACGCGGCGGGGGGTGGCGTGGGATTCCGGACCGCGGATTGGTACGGCGGACGTTGGCTGATCGCCGAACCCGGGCGCGAAGGGCTCGCGCGGCGGGCTGTGCGGCGCGTGCTGATGCAGGCGTTCGATACGGCGGTACGCCTCTCCCACCAGGTCGAAGTGACGGGCCTCGAGCACTACTCGCGCACGCGCCCGACGCTGATCGTCGCGAGCCACCGGCGGGATACCGACGGGCCGCTGCTCGGCAGTGCGCTGATCGACCGGCGCGGTCGCCGGCCGGTGGGTCCGTTGCCGCACTTCGTCGCGCGCGAGGACCTGTTCCGGCGCGGATTCCTGCGCGAGTATCTCACCGGCTGGCCGCGCCCGTTGCGGGAGCTGCTGGGCGTGATCAACGTCGCCCCGGTGCTGGAGTTGCTGCACGCCCATCCCATGCGGCGGATTCCGGAGCGCAGTCTGTGGGAGACCCTGGAGGACGTCCGCGCGGTGTGCGGCGACCTGCCGATCACGGAGGTGCTGCGGCCGCGTTGGGTGGAGGAGGTGAGGCGTCTGGCCCCGCGCGGCGCGGCCGGGCTGAAGGTCTCGGACGTGCTGAAACGACGGTATCGTCCGGTCCTGCGGCTGCGTTACGGCCTCTCCAAACTGACGCGGGAGTGTTTTCGCGCGATCAAGCCGCACGAGCGGCAGGTGATCGAGGCCCAGCTCGGGCGTTTCGTGGCGCTCCTCGATCGCGGCGAGTCGGTGCAACTGGAACCGGAAGGGACGGTATCGACCGACGGCAGTTTCCATCGTATCCGCAACGGGCTCTATACGCTTTTGGCGCGGGCGAAGCGGCCTCCACCCGTACTCCCGGTCGGCATCACCTATGACTTCATCTGCAGCGGCTGCACCCGCGTCTTCGTCAATGTCGGGCCGGAGCTGACCGGGCTCGAGGCGCTCCCGCGCCGCGAGGTCAATGCGCGCGTGGCACGGGCCATCCGGGCGCTCACCACGGTCACGGTGAGTCAACTCGCCACCCGTCACCTTCTCGAAGCCGTCGGCCCTGCGGGCGGCGGTTCGGTCACGGCCGCGGAACTGGAGGCGTGCGTCGCGGAGCAGGCGCTTCGCTGGCGGCGCCGCGGCCTGCAGGTCGATCCGCGCGCCTTCGATGAGCGCGAACGCCGGCGCCGCGTGCATGGCTACCTGCAATACTGCGTGCGGCACGGTGCCCTGGTGCGCCGGCGCGGCGACGTGTTCGTCGCGGGTGCCGGCTCGCGCCGCGGTCACGGCGGGCCGGGCGAGGCGCATTTCCTGCGTTACGCACACAACGAGTTCGACGGCATCGCGCGTTGTACCGCCGGGGCTGCGAGCAGCTGAGCCGGTGCGCGCGCCGCGGCGCCTGATGCGGGGCCGGCCGGCGCCCGGTGTGCTAGAGTCGCCCCGCATGGAGGGTCGGCGCGGGATCCGGGTTCGGAGCTTATTGCGGCCGGGAGTCCTGCTCCCGGTGCTGTTCGCGGCCGCCCTCCTGGCGTTCGTGTTCAGCATCGGCGACCTGCCGCGGGTCGTCGGCCGCGTGCGGCGGATCCCGGCGTCGACCCTCGCTGCGGCCCTCCTGCTGGCGCTGCTCTATCTGTGGCTGAAGCTGCTCGAGTTCCGCCTGCTGTTGCGCGCCCTCGGCATCGCCACGCCGCCGCGCCGCCTCCTCCTGGCGTTCGCGGTGGGCGAGATCACGCTGGCGATACCTGCGGGCGTCTATGCGCAGAACTACGTCCTGCGCCGGTTGCAGGGTTCCGGCTTCGCCCACTCGGCCGCCGCCACGACGGTGATCCTCGCGCTGGAGACCGGGCTCGTGTTTCTGGCCCTGGCGCTCGACCCGATCCCCGCGTGGCCGTGGCTGCGCCCGCTTGGTATCGCGCTGCTGGCCGCCTCTGTGCTCGTGCTCTCCCTGTCGCTGCGTCTGCGGGGTTTGGGGGCGGCGTTGGCGCGGCGCCTGTCGCTGGCGCCGCTGCGTTCGCTGTTCCGCGGGCTGGAGGAACTGCTCGGCGGGCTGCGCCGCCTGTCCACTGCGGCCGTGCTGGTGCCGAGTCTGGCGCTGACGGCCGTCTATCTGGCCGCCCTCTGCGCCGCGTTTCTGCTGGTGGCGCATGGTGTCGGCGCGCAGGCCTTCACCTTCCGCCAGGCGCTTTCGGTCTACGCCTTCTCGCTGATGGTCGTGCTGGTGCTGGGCGGGGTCGTGCCGCAGCTCGGCGGGGTGGAACTCGCCGGTCTCGGCGCCGCCCAGGCCTGGGGGTACGGCCCGAGCGAGGGACTGGCGATGATGATCGGCTTCCGCATCGTCTGGACCGCGGCCATCTGGCTCTGGTGCATCCCGGCCGTGGTTCTACTTTGGCGCGAGTTCGGCCGTCCCGCCGGTGACGACGGCGAGGAAGCGCCGCACTGAGACCTCCGTGGGCGGTACCGCCGGCAGCCCCGGCAGGCCCCGCGCGCGGGCGACGTCGGCGACCAGGTCGAGGTGCTTCTGTTCCACGGCGTGCACGTGACCGCGGCTGCGGTGATACTCCGCGAGGTATTCCTGCTCGCTCTGTCCGGGGGTTGGTACGAACAGGGCCGGGCGGCGCAGTTCGGCCAGTTCCATGAGGGTGCTGTAGCCGGAGCGGCACACCACGAGCCGCGCGCGGTTGAGCAGCTCCTCCTGGCGGTTACGGTCCAGATAGGGGTGGATGGTCACGCGGCCGTCGTCGCGCGGCGCCTCGCCGGCGCGCTCCGGGCGCCCGAGCGCGACCACGACGCGGCCCGGGAGGCGGTGCACGTCGCGCAACACGATGCGCTCGAGCAGCGTACGCTGGGGTTCGGCGCCGGAGATGCTGACGAAGCAGTCGACATCCTGCGCCAGCGGGCGGCGGTGGACGCTGGCGAGGTTGCCGAGGTAGCGCAGCCGCCCGCCCCAGTCGCAGTGCGGGTGGTGGCTGAGATCGCCGGCGAGCCCCCCGTTGTCCTCCACGTCCGGGACGAGAATCGCGCGCGCACGCCGCAGCAGGCGGCGCTGGCCGCACTCGACGAGCTTCTCGAGTCCATAGGGGCGGCCGGGAATGATCTGGCGCAGGGAGTGGAACACGTAGTAGCTCGGCACCTCGCGCAGGCACACGCCGAAGCGGCTGTCGGAGACGATGCGGTCGAAGCCGCGCTCGCGCTGCAGCCGGCGGGTGAAGGCGCGCTCGCGGGCGAAGGTGGCCAGGACCATCGGCATGGCGAGGCTCATCTTCACGTAGAACCAGGCCGGCCGGCGGCTCAGCGGTTTGGGGATGTCGCGCAGGGGCACGAACTCGCAGGAGGCGCCGAGTTCGTCGCGCAGGAGGCGCAGGGCGCGGCCGTTGGAGAGGACCGTCACCCGATGTCCCGCCCCCGTCAGGCCGCGGATGAGCGCCAGGTCGCGCGTCGCGTGACCGAGGCCCCAGTCGTGTACCGCGAACAGGACCTTGAGCCCGCCTCCCGCCGGCGCCGCCCCCGGCGCCGGGTCAGGGGATGCGGCCGTGGCCATGGTCGGGTGTATCGTCGTGACCGTGGCCCGGTGGTTGCGGGGGCCGCGCCGTCAGCTCCTGGTAGCGTGCCGGGGTCATCGCCGGCAGCCTGCGCACGAAGGCGACCAGGTCCCAGATCTTCTCGTCGCTGTGGGACCGGCCCCAGGCCGGCATCCCGGTCATCCGGATCCCGTGTTTGATGATCCAGAAGAGTTCCCGCGGGTCGGCCGAGCCGGCGACCCGGGCCAGCTCGGGTGGCTCCGGATTGAGACCTTCGCGCAGCTCCGAGGCGGACACGCCCGGCGCGAGGTGGCAGCCCGCGCACATCTCGGCGTAGTGCTCGGCCCCGGTATCGACGCGCACGGGATCCTCCAGGTCCGCCGGCACGGTGACGTCGGCCGCGCGCACCTCCACGGACCGTTCCATCACCGTGTGGAGGAACCAGCGCAGGAGTCCGGAATCCGGGCGATCCGCGGCGACATCGTAGAGGCCGGAGTACACGACCCCCACCAGGGCCGCCGCGGCGAGCAGCAGCCCCGCGAAGGTACGGCGCAGGAATTTCATCGTCGCTCCCCCAATATCCGCGTACCGCGTCCATTATGGAGACCCGGCCCGGCGGAAGGAACCGCGGGGCGCGGTCAGCGCGCGAACAGCCGCGAGGGGTCACGAAACGACTTGAACTCGAGGGCGTTGCCGCTGGGGTCGTCGATGAACAGCGTCGCCTGCTCGCCGGGCCGGCCCCGGAAGCGGATGCGCGGGGCGATGCGGAAGGCGACCCCGGCCGCGCGCAGGCGTTGCGCGAGCGCGTGCCAGTCCTCCCACGCCAGCACGAGGCCGAAGTGGGGCACCGGCACCGCGTCGCCGTCGACCGGATTGACGGCGCCTGCGCTCGCGCCCCCGTCGACCAGGTGGGCGCTGATCTGGTGGCCCCGGAGGTCGAAATCGATCCAGCGCCGATCCTCGCGGCCGACGCGACAACCCAGCACCTCGACGTAGAACGCGCGCGCGGCCTCGAGGTCGTGGACCGGAAAGGCGAGATGGAAGGGGGTCATCGGCACGCTTCCTTACGGCGGTGCGCCGCGGTGCAATAAAAGCGGCCGTTGCCGCGTCGTAGCCCGCGGGGCCCAGGGTCGTCGACCCGCGCCCGCCGCGGTTGCGGTACCATTCGCATCCAGCCACCGTCTGCACGGCGCCGTCGGGCGCAGGAGGACCGCAATGAAAACCAGAACTTCCATCCGGGTCGTCGCACTGTTGTTGTTGGGCCTGCTGGCCGGGGCCTCGGTCTCCGCGGGTGCCGCGCCGCTCAAGGATACCGCGGCCCTCTCCGGGCTGAAATCGGCCAAGGCGGTGTTCCTGATCGACTCGGACAACCCGCGCAAGGTCGCGCACGTGCTGCGCCTGGTCGGCAAGACGGCCAAGAGCATGGACCGTCAGGGCGTCAGGACCAAGGTGGTGGTCGTGGTCATCGGGCCCACGGTGGCGTTTCTGACCAAGGACCGGCGCGGCATCTCCTACCGGGACATGCGTTCGGTGGCGGAGATCCAGAAGGGGGTGCGCACGCTCGCCAGGGAGGGCATCCGGACCGAGGTCTGCGGCGTGGCCCTGCACGGGCGCGACATCGACCCCAAGGACGTGATCGCCGCCGCGCACCCGGTCGGCAACGGTTTCATCTCCGCGATCGGCTACCAGCAGAAGGGCTACAGCCTGGTGCCGGTGTACTGAGGCACCGGGCGCGCGCACGCCGGCGGCCCCCGCCGCGTTACGCGCGGCCATTGACGGGACCGGCGGCGCGTCCCTATACTCGCCGCCCATCCGACTCCGGGGCGGGCGCCCCGGGGCGCACGGCGCGGGAGGCGCCGGTTTCCGGGTATCGCCCGGGAGGACGGGCCGCCGTGTCGCGTCTGCTTTCGATCCTGCCGTTCGCCTGAAGGAACTTCGTTGTCGCTGTCCCTCGCCCTGTGGGCGGTGCTGGGGGCGCTCGCCTCCGGCCTGCTCGGTCTGGCGGCCGACCGTTTTCCGGCGCCCGCCAAGGCCGCCGTCTTCGCGCTGCTCGGCCTGAGCGGGCTGGGGGCGGTGCTGGGCGGCGGGGACGCGCTGTTGCGCGGGTTGACCACCGCGCAGACGTTTCCGCTCGGGCTCCCCTGGCTGCACTGGCACCTGTGCCTCGACCCCCTGTCGGGCTTCTTTCTGATCGTCATCGGCATCGCCACCGTCGCCGTGTCGGTCTACGGCCCCGGATACGTGCGCGAGTATGAACACGGGCGCCAATCGACCGTGCCGCTCTATCTGTTCACCGGCATCTTCGTCTCCGGCATGCAGCTCGTCGTCCTCGCCGCCGACGCCTTCAGCTTCATGGTCGCCTGGGAGCTGATGTCGTTGTCGAGCTATTTTCTTGTCGCCTACCAGCATCAGCACGCCGCCAACCGGCGCGCCGCCTTTCTCTATCTGCTGATGGCCGAAGTGGGCGGCCTCGCGATCCTGCTCGCCTTCGGGGTGCTCGCCGCGTTCGGCGGGGGGTTCTCGTTCGCGGCCATGCGCGCGGCGGCGCTCGGCCCCGGCTGGGCCTCGGTGGCCTTCGTCTTCGCGCTGTTCGGATTCGGCATGAAGGCGGGCCTGGTGCCGCTGCACGCGTGGCTGCCCGAGGCGCACCCGGTGGCGCCCTCGCACGTCTCGGCGCTGATGAGCGGCGTCATGCTCAAGGTCGCCCTCTACGGCCTCATCCGTTTCACCTTCGACCTGCTCGGCGGCCCCCACTGGGACTGGGGACTGGTCCTCCTGCTCGCGGGCAGCGCCTCGGCGCTCCTCGGCGTGCTCTATGCGCTCATGCAGCACGACCTCAAGCGCCTGCTCGCCTACCATTCGGTGGAGAACGTCGGCATCATCTGCATGGGCCTGGGGCTGGCGATGATCTTCGCCGGGACGGGCCATCCGCGCCTCGCGGTGCTGGGGCTGATCGCCGCGCTCTACCACACGCTCAACCACTCGCTGTTCAAGGGGCTGCTCTTCCTCGGCGCCGGCGCGGTCCTGCAACGCAGCCACGAGGGCGATCTCGAGCGCATGGGCGGGCTCATCGGGCGCATGCCGGTGACCGCGCTGTTCTTCCTCATCGGCTGCATCAGCATCTCGGCGCTGCCGCCGTTCAACGGCTTCGTCTCGGAGTGGTTGACCTTCCAGGCCGCGCTGCAGGCGCCGGCCCTGCACAGCGGTGTGCTGCGCGCGCTCATCCCGGTGACGGCGGCGGCGCTGGCGCTGACCGGGGCGCTGGCCGCCGCGTGCTTCGTCAAGGTCTTCGGGGTGGCGTTTCTCGGCCGCGCGCGCAGCCGCCACGTGCGCCACGCACGCGAGGTCGACCTCGGCATGCGTGCCGGGCAGGGCCTGCTGGCGGCGCTGTGCCTGGTCTTCGGCGTGCTGCCGACCTACACGGTGCAGGCGCTGGAGCCGATCGCGCACCAGCTCCTCGGGCGCGGGCTGCCGAGCGCCTCGGCGCAGGGGTGGTTGTGGCTCACCCCGGTCTCGCCGCAGACCGCCTCCTATGCCGCGCCCCTGGTGCTCGCCGGCATGGTCCTGTTCGGCGGCGTGATGTTCGCCTTGCTGAACGCGCGCCGGCGCACGCGCCGGGTGCGGCGCACCATCCCCTGGGCGTGCGGGTTCGGGCCGCTCGATGCCCGCATGCAGTACACCTCCACGGCCTTCACGCATCCGATCCGGCGCATCTTCCGCCCGGTCTGGGAGATCCACGAAGAGGTGGAGACGGGGGGCGACCGGGGCCTGCGCCCGGCCGCCCTGCGGCACCGGCTGCACGTGGAGGACCGCTCCTGGCGTGTGCTCTACGAGCCGGTCGGGCGCTGGGTCGCGGTTGCGGCGCGGCAGGTCGGGCGGATCCAGACGGGGAGCGTGCGCACCTATCTGGCGTATTCGTTTCTCACTCTGGTGGTGTTGCTGTGGCTGATCACCTGACGAGCTGGGTCCTGGCGCTGGTGCAGACGGCGCTGTTCGTGGCCGGCGCACCGCTGCTCGCGGGCTGGCTCAAACGCGTGAAGTGCCGCCTGCAGAACCGGCGCGGCCCGCGCCTCACCCAGCCCTATCGCGACCTGTTGCGGCTGTTCCGCAAGGAACTCCTCCTGCCCGAGGGCTCGTCCTGGGTGTTCCGGGCGGCCCCGTACGTCATCTTCGGCGCGATCGTCCTCGCCGCGGCGGTCGTGCCGCTGATCGCGCTGCGGCTGCCGACCTCGGCGATCGCCGACGTGATCGTGCTCGTGGGTTTCTTCGCCCTGGCGCGTTTCTTTCTCGCCCTCGCGGGCATGGATGTGGGCACCGCCTTCGGCGGCATGGGCGCCTCGCGCGAGATGACGGTCGCCTCGCTCGCCGAGCCGGCGTTGCTGATGGCGGTCTTCACCCTGGCGATGAGCGCCGGCACGACCGACCTTTCGGTGGCGATCCAGCGTATCCTCTCCTCGGGCCTGGTGATCCGGCCCTCGTTCGTGTTTGCGCTGCTCGGCCTGCTGCTGGTGGCCGTCGCCGAGACCGGCCGCATCCCGGTCGACAACCCCGCCACCCACCTCGAGTTGACGATGATCCACGAGGCGATGGTGCTCGAGTACAGCGGCCGGCACCTGGCCCTGATGGAGTGGGCGGCCCAGATCAAGTTCATGATCTACGCGGCGCTGATCGCCAACATCTTCCTGCCCTGGGGCATCGCCGTGGGCTTCGGGTTCGGGGCGCTCGCACTCGGCGCGGCGGCGGTCGCGGTCAAGCTCGCGTTGTTGGCCGCCCTGCTGGCCGTGAGCGAGACGCTGCTCGCCAAGATGCGGCTGTTCGCCGCGCCGCAGTTCCTCGGCTTCGCTTATCTGCTGTGTCTGCTGGGGATGCTGAGCCACGTGATCCTGGAGGTGGGGGGATGAACGCCCTGCAGGGGCTCGACCTCACGCGGCAGTTGATTCTTCTGCTCGCCGCCCTGGTGCTGTTCAGCTCCTTCGCCATGCTCGCGCAGTCGCGTCTCGTCGGGCTGGTGCGGGTGTTCGCGTGGCAGGGCGTCCTGCTCGCCGTCACCACCGGTCTGGTCGCTTACGCCTCCGGCCATACGCACCTCTACGCCTCCGCCGTGTTGACCTTTTTCCTCAAGGGTCTGCTGATCCCCTGGATTCTGCACCGGATGGTGCTCCGGCTGGGACTGGAGTCGGCGCGGGAGAGCGACGCCTATCGCACGCCGGTGCAGCTCGCCGGGGCGGGTCTCGTGGTCTTCAGCTACTACGTGGCCCTGCCGGTGGTGCAGCTCTCGGCCCTGTTCACGCGCAACACCATCGCGGTCAGCCTCGCAGTGGTATTGCTCGGCATGCTGCTCATGATCTCGCGGCACAAGGCGGTCAGTCAGGTCGTGGGTTTCATGTCGATCGAGAACGGCCTGTTCTTCGCCGCCGTGGTCGCCACCTACGGCATGCCGATGGTGGTGGAACTCGGTGTGGCCTTCGACGTGCTGGTGGCGGCGATCCTGTTCGGTGTGGTGTTCCTGCAGATCCGCGCCAGCATCGATACGCTGGACGTGGACCGCCTCAACCGCCTGAGCGAGTCCGAGCCGTGATCGCCGTCTATCTCACCCTGGCGCTGCCGCTGGCCGGCGCCCTGTGGCTCGGCGCCTTCGGCCACCGCCGCTCGGCCGGCTGGGTCAACGTGGCGGTCTCCGGCGCCACCTTCGGCGCCAGCGCGGCGGTCGCGGCCGACGTGCTGCGCGGCGGGCCGCTGCTGAGCGGCGGGCGAATGTTCTACATCGACGCCTTCAACGTCTACCTGGTGGCCCTGACCGCTTTCGTCGGCTTCACCACCGCGATCTTCTCGCGCCCGTACATGGTGCACGAGGTCGAGGCGGGACGCGTCAACGCGCGGCGCATGCGCCTGTATCACAGCATGTATCAGGGTTTCCTGTTCACCATGCTCCTGGCCCTGTCGACGAACAACCTGGGCATCCTCTGGGTGGCGATGGAGGGTGCGACGCTCGCCACGGTGCTGCTGGTCAGCCTCTACCGGACCCCGGAGTCGGTCGAGGCGGCGTGGAAGTACTTCATCCTCTGCGGCGTGGGTATCGCCCAGGCGCTGTTCGGCACCGTGCTCCTCTATTTCGCCGCCGCGCGCGTCATCCACGCGCGCGACGAGGCCCTGCTGTGGACCTCGCTGCACGCCGCCGCGCCGGGCCTGGAGCCGGCCGTCGTGGGGCTGGCGTTCGTGTTCCTGCTCGTCGGCTACGGGACCAAGGTCGGGCTGGTGCCGCTGCACAACTGGCTGCCGGACGCGCACTCGGAGGGCCCGACGCCGATGTCGGCGATCCTTTCCGGGCTGCTGCTCAACGTGGCGCTCTATGCCGTGGTCCGCGTGAAGATGATCGTGGACCCGGCGCTCGGCACGCCGCTCGCGGGGCGGCTGATGATGGGTTTCGGCATGCTCTCGTTCCTGGTGGCGGTGTTGTTCCTGCATCGCCAGCGCGACATCAAGCGCCTCTACAGCTACTCCTCGATCGAGCACATGGGGCTGATGACCTTCGCCTTCGGGGTCGGCGGGCCGCTGGCGACCTTCGGTGCGCTGCTGCACATGACCGTGCACTCGCTGACCAAGTCCTCGATCTTCGTGACCGCCGGGCATGCCGCACACATCGCCGGCACGCAGCGCATCGAGCAGATCCGCGGGCTCATCCGCACGCAGCCGGCCGTAGGCTGGGGACTCCTGCTCGGCACCGCGGCGATCGCGGGGTTTCCGCCCTTCGGGGTGTTCACCAGCGAGTTCCTGGTGCTCAGCGCGACGATGAAGGCCTGGCCGTGGCTGACGCCGCTGCTCCTGATCGGACTCGGCGTCGCCTTCGGCGGCCTGTTCCGGCACCTGCATCCGATGGTCTACGGGGAACGTCCGGATTCGCAGTCCGCGGTGGCCGCCAACATGCTGCCGGTGGCGGTGCAGCTCGCGCTGGTGCTATGGCTGGGCTTGGCGATCCCCGGCTTCCTCGCCCACTGGTTCGATCAGGCCACGCACCTGATCGCGGGCGCGACGCTGCTCGGAGGCGGGTCGTGAGTACGGGCGGCGCATTCGCGTGGTTCGAGGCGTTCCTCGCGGACTGCCGCGGCGAGAACCTCCTGGTGGAGGAGGTCGCCGGGCCCGCCGGGCCGGCGCGCTGCCTGCGGCTCGACCCCGAGGACTGGGGCGCGTTCGCGCGCCTCGCCGCACGCACGGGGCTGCGCTGGTGCGCGGTGTGGGGCGAGCACCGCCCGCCGCGGATCGTGGTGAGCGCGTGCCTGGAGCGGGCCGGGGGCTATCTGCTCGCCCGCACCGCGGTCGAGGAGGCGACGCCGGTCCTGCCCTCGCACACGCCGCACTATCCCGCCGCCGACCGCCCGGAGCGTCACCTGCAGGATCTGCTCGGCGTGGTCTTCACCGATCACCCGGACGCCCGGCGCTGGGTGCGGCACCGCGCCTGGGGCGAGAGCGAGTTCCCGTTGCGCCGCGATTTTCCCCTGCGGCGCGAGGCGCCGGGGCCGACGCCGCCGGACGCCGACTATCCGTTCCTGCGCACCGAGGGCGCCGGCGTCTACGAGATCCCCGTCGGACCGGTGCACGCGGGGATCATCGAACCGGGTCACTTCCGTTTCCAGGCGATCGGCGAGGCGGTCCTCAACCTCGAGGAGCGACTCGGGTACACCCACAAGGGCATCGAAAAGCTCGCCGAGGGGCGCGACGCCGAGGGTCTGGCGCGCCTCGCCGGGCGCGTCTCGGGCGATTCCACGGTGGGGCACACGTGGGCGGCGTGCCAGGCGATGGAGCGGGCCGCGCAGCTCGAGCCGCCGCCGCGGGCGCTGGCGCTGCGGGGCCTGCTCGCCAAGCGCGAGCGCATCGCCAATCACCTCGGCGACGTGGGGGCGATCTGCAACGACGTCGGCTTCGCCTTCGCGTGGTTTCAGTTCAGCCGCCTGCGCGAGCGCTGGCAACGCGACAACGCGCGCGTGTTCGGCCACCGGCTCCTGCGCGGCGCCGTGGTGCCGGGCGGCACGGCCGTCGACGTCTCCCCGCAGGAGCACCGCGAGCTCGCCGGCGCCGCCGCGGCGCTGGCGCACGAGCTCGACGAGCTGGTGCCCATCCTGGAGGAGAACGCCTCGCTCCAGGACCGCCTCGTCGGTACCGGCGTGCTTCCCCGGGAGACGGCCGAGCGGCTCGGCACCCTGGGCTACGTCGCCCGCGCCAGCGGCATCGACCGCGATGTGCGCCGCGACGCCCCGTATTTTCCCTACGACCGGCTCGAGGTCCGCGTGCCGGTGCGCGCGGCGGGCGACGTGGCCGCACGGCTGGCCGTGCGCATCGAGGAACTCCGCATCGGGCTCGAGCTGCACGCGCGGCTGCTCGACATGCTCCCCGGGGGGGCGGTGCGCGTGCCGTGGCGCGGCGCGGCGCCCGGCGCCGAGGGACTCGGGATCGTGGAGGGATGGCGCGGGGAGATCCTCGCCTTCGTGCGTTTCGGTCCCCGCGGCGAGGTGGCCCGCTACTACCCGCGCGATCCGAGCTGGCTCAACTGGCCGGCGCTCGAGGTGCTGATCGACGGCAACATCGTCCCGGACTTCCCCGTCTGCAACAAGTCGGTCAACGCCTCCTACTCGGGACACGATCTGTGAGCGGGACGGCACGATGTTGAGGACCCTGTACAAGATCGCCCGCACCGGCGTGGTGAGCGAGCCGGCCGCGAAGGACGCCGCGCCGGCGCTCGAGGTCGTCGGCGAGCGCCTGCGCGCGGCGCTGGTGCGGCGTCTGTCCCGGAGCCTTGCGATCCGCCAGGTCGACGCCGGCTCCTGCAACGGCTGCGAACTCGAGATCCACGCCCTCGACAACCCCTACTACGCAATCGAGCGCTACGGCGTGCGCTTCGTGGCCTCGCCGCGCCACGCCGACCTGCTCCTGGTGACCGGGCCGGTGTCGCGTCACATGGAGGCGGCGTTGCGCGCGGTCTACGAGGCCATGCCGGAGCCGCGGCTGGTGATCGCCGTCGGCGACTGCGGCGCCGACGGCGGCGAGTTCGGCGTCTCCTACGCGAGCTGCGGCGGGGTCGCCTCCGTCATCCCGGTCGACGGCGTCGTCCGCGGCTGTCCGCCGACGCCCGCCGAGCTGATGCGTGGGATCCTCGAGGTGCTGGAGATCGCGGCCGGTCAGCCGAAGTAGTCGGGCTCGTTGCCCGGCTTCCACTTGATGTTGCAGCCGAGGCTCGGCTTCTGGTCGGGCGGGACCGGCCGGCCGGCGAGCACGGCGTCGATGGCCGCGGCGAGGTCGCGGCCGGTGACCGGGGCGTCGTTGCGCGGCCGGGCGTCGTCGAACTGGCCGCGGTAGACCAGGCGCCGATCGCGATCGAAGAGGAAGAAGTCCGGCGTGCACGCGGCGCGATAGGCCTTGGCCACCGCCTGGGTCTCGTCGTACAGGTAGGGGAAGGTGTAGCCGATCGAACGCACCTCGGCGACCATCTTGTCGGGGGCGTCGTCGGGGTAGTTGGCGACGTCGTTGGAGTTGATCCCGACGGCGGCCAGGCCCCTGGCCTGGTACTCGCGTACCACCTCCGCGAGCCGGTGGCGGATGTGCTGCACATACGGGCAATGGTTGCACAGGAACATGACCAGCAGCGCCGGGGCGTCGCGGAAGTCCTCCAGGGAGACCTCGCGCCCGGTGGCCGGCTCCGGCAGGCGGAACGGCGGGGCCTGCGTGCCCAACTCCAGCATGGTCGATTCGGTGCGTGCCATGGCTTCCTCCGTAGCGTCACTTCGGGCTGGCGAGTCCGGGATTCTAGCCCAAGGCGGGCCGGGGCAGTAGGCACAATGCGCCGCGGGTGCCGCCGCGGCCGCGCGCGGCGGGGAAATCCCTTGCGTGCGGCGCGGGCACGCGCAACACTTTGCGCCGTGAACCCGCCGTCGGAAACCTCACCGGTCCACCCGCAGCGGTCCGAGCCCCGGGACGCGGAAGTGCGCCTGGTGCCGGAGCGCAATACCCTCGAGTGCGTCGGCGACTGGACCGTGGACCGGCTCGCGCGGCTGCAGCGGGGTCTGGAGGCGCTGCCGCGACCCGGCGCGCGTGAGATCGTGGTGGACGGAAGCGGGGTACGGGCGATGGACACCGCCGGCGCCTTCGTCATGTGCCGCACGGTGGAGGGGCTCGGGCGCGAAGGCGTGCGGGTCTCGGTGCGCGGCCTGCGCCCGGAACTGCAGCGGCTGCTGACGCTGATCCGCGACCCCTCGCTGGCGGGCGCGCAGCCGCCCGCGGCGCCGCGCACCGGATTTCTGGAGCGCGTGGGGCGCAACGCCTGGGTCCGGGCGGCGGAAGGCGTCGGCCTCCTCTCCTTCCTCGGCGAGATCGCGCTGACGCTGGTGCGCTGGCTGCGCCACCCCGCGCGGATCCGCGGCCGCATGCTGCTGCACGGCGTGCAGGTGGCGGGCTGCAACGCGCTGCCGATTCTCGGCCTGCTCTCGTTCCTGCTCGGCGTGGTCATCGCCTACCAGGGCGGGGTGCAGCTCCAGTACTACGGGGCGAACATCTTCATCGCCGACCTCGTGGGCTTCGCGATGCTGCGCGAACTGGCGCCGATGATGACCGCGATCATCGTCGCCGGGCGCACCGGCTCGGCGTTCACGGCGCAGATCGGGACCATGCAGGTCAACGAGGAGATCGATGCGCTGCGCACGATGGGACTCTCGCCCATGGACGTGCTCGTGCTCCCAAGGCTCCTGGCGCTGATCGTCGCGCTTCCGTTGCTGACCGTCTACGCCGATGCGATGGGGGTGCTCGGCGGGATGGTGATGGCCAAGCTCCAGCTCGGGATCGGCTTCGGCGCCTTCCTCCAGCGCTTCGAGTCCGCGGTGACGCTGCCCTCCTATCTGCTCGGCATCGGCAAGGCGCCGGTGTTCGCCGCGATCGTGGCCGTGGTGGGCTGTTTCCGCGGCTTTCAGGTGAGCGGCGGGGCCGACAGCGTGGGGCGCCAGACGACGGTGAGCGTGGTGCAGTCGATCTTTCTGATCATCGTCGTGGACGCGGCGTTCTCCGTCCTCTTCAGTTGGCTGGGGGTGTGAGGGTGGCGGCGGCCGGGGAGACGGTGGTGGAGGTGCGCGACCTGGTCACGCGTTTCGGCACGCAGGTCGTGCACGATCACATCGACCTCGGCGTGCGCCGCGGCGAGGTCCTCGCCATCGTCGGCGGCAGCGGGTCGGGCAAGTCGACGCTGCTGCGCGAGATGCTGCTGCTCCAGCAGCCCAGCTCGGGCACGGTGCGCTTGTTCGGGCGCGACGCGGCCGGCCTGAGCGACGCGGATCTGCTCGCCCTGCGGCGGCGCACCGGGGTGTTGTTCCAGCGCGATGCCCTGTTCAGCTCCATGACCGTATTGGAGAACGTCGGCGTCCCGCTGCGGGAGCACACCGCGCTGGACGGTCGCCTGATCGACCAGATCGCGGCGATGAAGATCGCGATGGTGGGGCTGGAGGCGGAGGCGGGGAGCAAGCTCCCGAGCCAGCTCAGCGGCGGGATGCGCAAGCGCGCCGCGCTCGCGCGCGCGCTGGCGCTGGATGCGGAACTGCTGTTCCTGGACGAGCCGACCTCGGGGCTGGACCCGGTCAGCGCGGCGGAACTCGACCGCCTGGTGGTCGGGCTGCGGGACGGGCTCGGCCTGACGGTGGTGATGGTGACCCATGACCCGGACGCGCTCTGGCGCGCCGCCGACCGGGTGGCGATGCTCGGCGGCGGCCGGCTGGTCGGGGAGGGTCCGGTGGACGAGCTGCAGCGCTCCGACCACCCGTTGGTACGCGCCTTCTTCGGCGCCACGCAGCGTTGTCCGCCGACGGAGGGGGCATGGAACCGAAGGTGAACTACGCCCTGGTCGGGCTGTTCGTGGTGCTGTTCGGGGGTGCGCTCATCGGGGGCAGCCTGTGGCTCGCCACGGGTTCGCTGCGCCAGAGCTACGACACCTATTACATCTACGTCCACGAGTCGGTCGCCGGCCTGAACCCGGACGCCTCCGTCAAGTACCGCGGGGTGGCGGTGGGGCGCGTGAGCCGGATCGAACTCGCGCCCGGCAACCCGCAGGAGGTTCGGCTGACCGTGGAGATCCTGCACGGGACACCGGTGAAGGACGACACCGTGGCGACCCTGCGCCAGCAGGGGCTCACCGGCATCGCCTACGTCGAGCTGAGCGGTGGGACGGCCCAGGCCCCGCTTCTCAAGGCCCGCCCCGGGCAGCCCTACCCGGTCATCCCCAGCGAGCCCTCGTTCCTCGCGCGCCTGGACGCGAACGTCCCCGAGCTGATGGCCAACGTGACGCGGCTCTCGCGGGATCTGGCCGAGCTGCTCAACGGCCGCAACCGCGCCGCGGTCGCGGCGACCCTGCGCCACCTCGAGACCGTCACCGGCGACCTGGCCCGGCAGACCGACACCGTGAACCGGGCGCTGGCCGGGGCGAGTGCCACACTGCGCAACACCGCGCGCGCCACCGCCGGCCTCGACCGCACGCTCGCGCGCATCGGCGCCAGCGCCGCCGCCCTGCAGCGTATGGCCGAGCGGATCGCGCGCACCACCGACGATCTCGACCGCACGCTGCACGCAACCGGTCCGGGTGTGACGCGCTTCGCCGCTACGACCCTGCCCCAGGTGCAGGGCCTGGTGATCGACCTGCGCCGGCTGGTGGACGGCCTCGACCGGACCAGCCGCGAACTGCGTGCAAATCCGAGCCTGTTGTTGTTCGGGCGCCGGCCCGCCAAGCCCGGGCCGGGGGAATGAGCGGGCGGTGCCCGTAAGGGGGACGGCGATGAAGGTGCGAGGAATGCAGGGGCATCCGCGGCGGGCGGCGGTCATCGCGGCGCTGCTGGTTCCGCTGTTGGGGGCGTGTGCGGCCCTCGGCCCGGGCCCGGCGCCGGCGGTGGCGCGCTACCGCCTGGCGCCGGCGCCGGTGGCACACGCGGCGCTTCCGTCGACGGGGCCGGTGATCGCCGTCGATCCGCCCGCCGCGGTGCCCGGCCTGGGCGGGCGCGGCATGGCGTACGTGACCCAGCGCTACCGGATCGCCTATTTCGCCCGCCACGGCTGGATCGCGCCGCCGGCGCGCATGCTCGAACCGCTGCTCGTCGCGGCGCTGCGCCGCCGCGGCGGCCTGCGCGCGGTGCCCGCCTCGGTCGCGGTAGCCGCCGGCCTGCGGCTCGACACCCGGATCCTCGCGCTGCAGCAGGAGTTCACCGCGCGGCCGAGCCGGGAGCGCGTGGCCGTGCGGGCGTGGCTGATCGACGCGCGCAGCGGGCGGCTCGTCGCCACGCGCGTGTTCACGGCGGTGGCGCCGGCGCCGCAGGACGATCCCTACGGCGGCGTGCAGGCCGCCAACCGTGCCGTGGCCGATGTGCTCGACGCGCTGGCGGCGTTCTGCCGCGCACAGGTGCGCGCACGGGTCGCGGCGCCGGCGGCGCCCGGCGCGGCCGCGAGTCCGCGGCCGACGCCGCCGTAGGGGTCGCCCGGTCTACGCGTTGCGGCGCCCGCGCAGCAGGCGTTTCTCCAACTCGACCAGCAACAGGATCGCGCCGCCGGCGACGGCGATTCGCGCCCAGTGCGCGGCGTCGAGGGCGTCGGAGCCGAACAGCGCCTGCAGGGGCGGCGCGTAGGTGAACAGGCCCTGCAGGGCGAGCGCCAGCGCGATCGCGAGCAGGGCATAGCGCCCGCCCGCGAGGCCGCCGCGCCCGAGCGCGGCGCGCGTGAAGCGGCGCGCGGCGAGGAGATAGAAGGCCTCGAAGCTCATCAGCGCGTTCACCGCCACCGTGCGCGCCGTCTCCAGCGGCGCGCCGGTGCCGCGTTCCCACAGGAACAGGCCGTAGCTCGCCGCCACGAGCAGGAGCGAAACGAAGGCGATGCGCCACAACAGGAAGGCGGAGAGCAGCGGTTCGTCCGGCGCGCGCGGGCGCCGGTGCATCACCGCGTCCTCGGCCGGTTCGAAGGCCAGCGCCAGCGCCAGCGTCACGGCGGTGATCAGGTTGACCCACAGGATCTGCAGCGGCGTGATCGGCAGCGGGCGCCCAAGCAGTACCGCGACGACGATCATCGCCGCCTGCGCCGCGTTGGTCGGGAGGATGAACTGGATCGCTTTGCGCAGGTTGTCGTAGACGGTCCGGCCTTCCTCCACGGCGGCGGCGATGGAGGCGAAGTTGTCGTCGGCGAGCACCACCTCGGCGGCCTCCTTGGCGGCCTCGGTGCCCTTGCGGCCCATGGCGATGCCGACGTCGGCGCGGCGCAGGGCGGGGGCGTCGTTCACCCCGTCGCCGGTCATCGCCACCACGGCGCCGGTGCGTTGCAGGGCCTGGACGAGGCGCAGTTTGTGTTCGGGTGCGGCGCGCGCGAAGACGTCGGTACGCCGCGCCGCCTCATCGAGCGCCGCGTCGTCAAGGGCGTCGAGTTCCGGTCCCGTGAGCACGGTATTCCCCGCGATCCCGAAGCGCCGCGCGACGGCGCCCGCCGTGGCTGCATGATCGCCGGTGATCATTTTCACCCGGATCCCGGCCCTCCGGCAGCGCGCCACCGCCGCGAGGGCCTCGGGCCGCGGCGGATCGACGATGCCGACGAGGCCGAGCAGCGTGAGCCCCCCCTCCAGGTCCGCGAGGTGCAGGGTGGTCCGCTCCGCGTCCAACGGCGCGAAGGCCAGCGCCAGCACCCGGAGGCCCGCGTCCGCGAGCGACCCGGTACGCGCATGCCAGCGGCGCGGATCGAGCGGGCGCCCGGTGCCCTGGGCGCGTTCGGTAGTGCACAGCGCGAGGAGGCGTTCGGGGGCGCCCTTGACGCAGACGAAGGCGTGGCCGGCGCGGTCGTGGTGCAGCGTGGCCATGAGGCGTTCGCGGGCGTCGAACGGGATCGTGTCGCGGCGCGGATGGGCGGCGCGCTCGCCCTCCGGATCGAGCCCGGCCTTCGCGGCGAGGAACCACAGCGCGATTTCCATCGGATCACCCAGCGGGGCCGGCGGATCACCCAGCGGGGCCGGCGGATCACCCAGCGGGGGCGCTGTCCCGCCGGCGGTGTTCACGGCGGCGTCGTTGCAAAGTACCCCGACGCGCGCGAGTTCGAGCAGTTCGGGGGCGGAGGAGGCCTCGATCGACACGCCCGCGCGCGCGAAGCCGCCGTGCGCATCGTAGCCGACGCCGCCGACCTCGTAGTCGCCTTCGGCGGTGGCGACGGCCTGGACCGTCATCTCGTTACGGGTCAGCGTCCCGGTCTTGTCCGAGCAGATCACGCTCACGGCGCCGAGGGTCTCGACCGCGGGGAGGCGGCGCACGATGGCGTTGCGCCGCGCCATGCGCTGCACGCCGATCGCGAGCGTGATCGTGAGGATGGCCGGGAGGCCTTCCGGGATCGCGGCCACCGCCAGCCCCACCGCCGCCAGGAACATCCCGGCGGGTTCGTGGCCGAAGCGCCAGATCCCGTACCAAAGCGTCGCGCCGGCGATGGCGAGGATGGCGGCGCTCAGGCGCCGGCCGAAGACCGCCATCTGCCGCAGCAGCGGGGTGGTCAGCGGCTGCACCTCGCGCAGGAGCGCGCCGATGCGCCCGACCTCGGTCGTCTCCCCGGTGGCCACCACCACGCCGCGGCCCTGGCCGGCGAGCACCAGCGTCCCTGCGTAGGCCATGTCCCGGCGCTCGGCGAGCGGCGCCTGGGACGCCACGGGGCCCGGCTCCTTGGCGGCGACCTGCGACTCGCCGGTCAGGACCGCCTCGTCGATCTGCAGCAGGCGCGCATGGATCAGCCGCAGGTCGGCCGGCACGCGGTCGCCCGGCTGCAACAGCACGATGTCCCCGGGGACCAGGTCCGCGGCCGGGATCTCGACGCTGCGGCCGGCGCGCAACACGGTCGCGCGCGGCGCCAGCAGTCCGCGGACGGCGTCGAGGGCGCGCTGCGCCTTGCCCTCCTGCACGAAGCCGATCAGGGCGTTGATGACGACGACGCCGAGGATCACGCCCGCGTCCACCCAGTGGCGCAGGGCGAGCGTGAGCGCCGCGGCGCCGAGCAGCACGTAGATCAGGGTGTCGTGGAACTGGGCGAGGAAGCGGGCGAGGGGGCCGCGGCGCACCGGGGCGGCGAGGCGGTTGGATCCGTAGCGCGCGCGCCGCGCGGCCGCCTCTCCGGCGTCCAGCCCCGCCGCCGATGCGCCCAGGCGTTCGAGCACCTCCTGCGCCCGGAGCGCGTGCCACGGCGGCCCGGGATCGACCGGGGCGGTGTCCTGCGGCGTCATGCCCGACATCGTCGCTCCCTCCGGGGGCGGCCCTGCGGGCAGTATGGCATCGCGCCCGCAGGACCGGGTCGGCGATCGGCGCGAAGCTTGATCGAGGTCACGAAGCGGCGCGACCGGCGCGGCGGGCCGCGCGGAACGCGGCGAGTTGCGCGTCGGCCCAGGCGTCGGCCTCGATCTCGGTGTTGCGGCCGGGGATCTGGCGCGTCGCGCGCAGGAAGTGGAACGCCTCGTGGGCGAAGATCCACACCAGCGCCTGATCGAGGTCCCCGAGCCGCGTGCGCCCGCGCACCTGGATCCACTCGCGCCCGGTACGCGGGTCGTAGAGCCAGGCCCCGCGCCGGCACCCGCGCGGCAGCGGGGGAAAGGAGCCGTCCGGGGCGCGGTACAGCGGCGGGCGCCGCGTCGTCGTGGTGGTGGGGAAGGGGCCGGGGAGCTTGCAGGCGATGCGGAAGGTGGGGCGCTCGCGGGTGGGCAGATGACACCACCCGTACACGCCGCGGTAGCGCGGACTGCCGTGGTCGATGCGCACCCACTCCAGGCGTGCGGTATCGTGCCGCGCGAGCAGCGCACCGATCCATTCGAGTCCGGCCGCGGCCGGGGCGTTCAGGCGTACGTGCAGTTTCATCCGCAACGCCCGCGGCGGGCTCAGAGGTTGTAGCCGCTCTCCTCGTGCAGCGCCAGATCGAGTCCCTCGGTCTCCTGTTCCGGCGTGACCCGCAGGCCGATCACCGCGTCGAGGACCTTGAGCAGGACGTAGCTGACGCCGCCCGACCAGATGAGGGTCGCGACGACGCCGAGGATCTGCACGAGGACCTGATGGCCGATGCCGACCCCGGGCGCGAGCCCGGCCCCGCCCAGCCCGGTGGCGGCGAACACGCCGGTGAGCGTCGTCCCGAGCATGCCGCCGACGCCGTGGACCGGGAAGACGTCGAGGGAGTCGTCGACGTGCAGCGTGCGTTTGACGAACTGGGTGGCGGCGAAGCAGACGACCCCGGCGCTCGCGCCGATCGCCAGGGCGCCGAGCGGCCCGACGTAGCCCGAGGCGGGGGTGATCGTCCCGAGGCCGGCCACCATGCCGGTGACGATGCCGAGCACGCTCGGCTTGCCGAACACGACCCACTCGCACCCCATCCATGCGAGGCAGCCGGCGGCGGCGCCGATGTGCGTGGCCAACATGGCCATCCCGGCCGCACCGTCGGCGGCCAGCGCACTGCCGGCGTTGAACCCGAACCAGCCGACCCACAGCATCCCGGCCCCGGCCACCGTCATGGTGAGATTGTGCGGCGGCATCGCGGTGTCGGGGAAGCCGCGCCGGCGCCCAAGCACCAGCGCGGCGACCAGGGCGGCGACGCCGGCGTTGACGTGCACGACGGTGCCGCCCGCGAAGTCCAGCAGCCCCATGCGCTGCAGCCAGCCGCCGCCCCAGACCCAGTGGCACACCGGCGCGTAGACCAACACCAGCCACAGGACGCTGAAGGCGAGCATCGCCGAGAAGCGCATGCGCTCGGCGTAGCCGCCGACGATCAGCGCCGGGGTGATGATGGCGAAGGTCATCTGAAACATCACGAACACGCTCGTCGGGATGTGGCCGTGCACGCTGTCCGCGCCGATACCCGCGAGCAGCGCGCGGCCCAGCCCGCCGATCCACGGCTGCCAGCTCCCGCCGTCGCCGAAGGCCAGGCTGTAGACGGCGAGCAGCCACAGCACCGAGACCGCAGCGGTGATCGCGAAGCACTGCATCAGGATGGAGAGGACGTTCTTGGTGCGCACCAGCCCGCCGTAGAACAGGGCCAGCCCCGGCAGCGTCATGAACAGGACCAGGGCGGTGGCGGTGAGCAGCCAAGCGGTATCGGCCGGGTCGATCCCGGTGCCGGCGGCGAAGGCGGGGGCGGGCAGCAGACAGGCGAGCAGCAACGGCGCGCCGAGCCGGCGGCACGACCTGGGCGTCGGTCTCATGGGCACTTTTCTCGTTCTGTGGTTCTCGATCGATCGGCGGGTCCGGTCGGGGATCACAGGCCCTCGGGCCCGCTCTCCCCGGTGCGGATGCGCACCACCTGTTGAAGGTCGCTCACGAAGATCTTGCCGTCGCCGATCTTGCCGGTGCGCGCGGCGTTGATCACCGTCTCCACGACGCGTTCGGCCAGATCGTCGTCGACGGCGATCTCGAGCTTGATCTTGGGCAGAAAATCGACCACGTACTCGGCGCCGCGATAGAGCTCGGTGTGACCCTTCTGGCGGCCGAAGCCCTTGACCTCCGTGGCGGTGATCCCCTTGACGCCGATCTCCGAGAGCGCCTCGCGCACGTCGTCGAGCTTGAAGGGCTTGATGATCGCGGTCACCATCTTCATCGGGTGTTTCTCCCCTGTACCGGTTTCGGGGCGCTTGGCCGGCCCCGAAGGCGGCGGCGGATGCGGCTGCGGCCGATCGCGCGCGCATGGCACCGCATGATAGCCCGAAAATGGCGCATGTGTCAGGCGCACGCCCCCTTTGGGTGCGCCCCCGCCCGCCTGCCGCGATCGGGGCCGATCCGGTATCATCGTCGCGGAGGGCATCGTCGGGGTGTACGCGTTGTCTTGGGTTCGCAGCCGTGCGTAGGGATGGCGCCACCGGCGCACCGTCGGGGGCGGGGTCGCCGTGGGCGGACTGACGGCGTGGCCGCCCGGCGCGCCGTCGTTGTGGCTGCCGGCGGCCGCCGGTGCGCTCGCGCTCGCGGCTCTGCTCGCCGCGGCCCTGGTCCGGCGCGCGCGCACCGCCGAGCGCCGGCGCATCCGCCGCGCCCTCCGGCGCCTGTCGCTGGACGTGATCGAGGACGCGCTCGTGCCGGACGGCGTCGGGGGCACGCGCCACATCGACCGCCTGCTCCTCACCCGCCGCGGCGTGCTCGCCCTCGACCTGCGGCCCTACCCCGGGAAGCTGTTCGGCGCCGAACGCATCGAGTACTGGACCCAGGTCACCCGCGGCGGGAGCTTCCGCTTCGCGAATCCGCTGCCGGAGGTCCGCCTCACCCTCCAGGTGCTGCGCCCCCTGCTGCCGGGCGTGCCGCTGCAGGGGCGCGTCGTGTTCACCGGGGAGGGGTGGTTCGCCGGCGAGGCCCCGCCCGGCGTCTCGCGGCTCGAGACCCTGGAGCGGGACCTCGGGCCGCTGGCGGGCGGCGAGCCGCCCGCCGGCTGCCGACAGGCCTGGGACGCCTTCCGCGAGCGTCTGCGTGCGGTCGCCGAAGCGGATGCCGGGGCCGGTACACGCGCCGGACTCGCACCCTGAGCGGTCGCCGGCCGACGCCCCGGCCCGGGTCCACTCGCGCCGGGGCGGGCCGGTCCCCCCACCCCCGCTTCGCGGGTTAAAGCGGTCCCGTCCGGGGCCGATAGTCCTCCTGGATCGCCGACCGAGGCGCGCGCCCGCGGCGTGCGCCGTTGACCCCCAGGGAGGATGCATGTCGATCCCCGAAACCGTGGCCCGCTACCTGCAGCAGCGGCATGTCCCGTTCCGCGAGCTGCCGCACGCGCCCACCGAGACCCTGGAGCAGGCCGCCGCGGCCGCGGCGGCGCCGTTCAACCGCATGGCCCGTACGGTGATCCTCAAGGGCCCGAAACGGATGCTGATGGCGGTCCTTCCCGCGGCCCATATCCTCGATTTCCAGGCGCTGTGCCAGGAACTCGATACCGACCTGACGCCGGCCTCGCCCGAAGAGGTGGCCGGCATCTTCCGCGACTGCGATCCCGGGGTTCCCCCGCCCCTGGGCGAGGCCTTCGGTCTCCCGGTCATCCTCGACGAGGGGCTGCTCGGGTTCGAGGAGGTGTTCTTCGAGCCGGGCAGCCGCGGCAGCCTCGTGGCCATGCGCCCGCACGAGCTGCTCAAACTCCAGCCCGAGGTGTGGCGCGGGCGTTTCGCGCGCCCGGTGATCGACCTGGTGCGCCCGGACTTCGATCTGGAACCCGGCGGCGACCTGCGCGCGGCGGTGCAGCGGTTCACCCCGCAGCGCATCCGCGACCGGATCCAGGAGATCCATGATCTGCCGCCGATTCCGGAGATGGCCCATCGGCTCCTCGAGCTGAGCCTCAATCCGCTGGCCGACGCCGACGACCTCGCCGAGGTGGTCGAACTCGATCCGAGCCTCGCCGCGCAGGTGGTCAGCTACGCCACGTCGCCCTTCTACGGATATCGCGGCCGCGTGGACTCGGTGCGCGACGCCATCACCCGCGTGCTCGGCTTCGACATGGTGATGAACATGGGGCTGGGCATCGCCATCGGCAAGTCGCTGCGGGTGCCCGCCGAGGGACCGCTGGGGATGCGCGGGTACTGGCGCCACGCGATCTACACCGCGGCCCTGACCGAGCGCCTCGCCACCTCGCTGCCGCGCGAGTTCCGCATCCGGCCCGGCATGGCCTATCTCGCCGGGCTGCTGCACGACTTCGGTCACCTGCTGCTCGGTCACGTCTTCCGTCCGGGCTTCACCCTCCTGAACCGGTTCATCGAGGTCAATCCCGAGATCCCGATCACCGACCTCGAGACCTACGTCCTCGGCGTGCGCCACGATCAGATCGGGGCGTGGCTGATGCGTTCGTGGGGGATGCCGGAGGAACTGCTGGTCGCCGTGCGCTGGCACCATCACGAGGAATACTGGGACCAGCACGCGCTCTATTCGCACCTCGTCCTCGTCGCCGACCGTCTGCTCAAGCGCCACGGGATCGGGGACGCGCCGGACGGCGAGCTGCCGCAGACGGTGCTCGAAATGTTGGAGCTGAGCGAGGAGCAGGCGCTGGTGATCCTGGGCTACGTCATGGAATCGTGCGAGGCGCTCGACAACCTCGTGCGCCAGCTCGCCGCCTGAGCGCCCGCAGAGCCGATCCGGTCTCGATCCCCTGCCGACTCCGCCGCGCCGCCGCCGCTACCGCCCGAGGAGGGCGGCCTTGAGGTCCCCGCTCGCCGGATCCGGACCGAGCCAGATGCGCAGCAGGGCGCGGTAGAAGTCGTCCCCGGGGATGATGCCGCGCACCCGCCCGCGTACCGTCACCCGCGTCCCGCGTCCCGGGAGCGCGTCCAGCAGCACGACGTCGCCGCGGCGCACCGTATCGAACAGCGCGTTGAAACGCTCGATGCGCGGTCGCAGGGCCGCGTACTCCGCGCGCGAGAGGTTGTCCCGGAACCCTTCGTCCCAGGCGCGCGCCATGCGCGCGCCGCTGAGTGAACGATAGAGGAAGTGCATCCACACCCGTTTCGGTCCCGGCTCGGCGAGCACCGCCGCGGCGGAGTCGGCGCGCCGGACCAGGTACAGCGCGGCCACGTAGATGTGGAAGAAGTACTTGGTCCGCAGGCCGGCGCCGTTGAGCACGAGCACCGGACCGTCCGCCACCGGCCGCGCGCGCGGCGGGACCGCGACGCCGGCGACGGTCGCGGCCTGCACCGGCGCGGTCGCCGCCAACAACACCAACAACCACAGGATGCGCATCGCGTTCTCCCCCGATCCCCCGCTCCAGTATAGGCCGCGCCCGCCGCGCCGGCCCCTTCAGTTCCGCGGCTCTGCGACCGATGTATCGGGGGAGGGCGCCACGGCGGCCCAACCCCCGAATCGGGAAGCCGTCCCGGAGTCCAATCCAGCGACGGGCGCTCGTCCGGGCCCCCGGGCCCGCGGCCAAACGACGGAGCAAGGCCATGAAAAAGCAGCCTTTGCAGATGGTGGTGATCGATCTCGAGAACGGCCGGCGCGGGGTCTTCGTCGGCCGCCCGCTGGTGCCCGACGACTGGGCGGACGACGATTTCCAGGTGGAGAACGTGTGGTTCACCGATGTCCAGCAGATCCCGGAGGGGGTCACGCTGGAGCAGATCACCGATTTTACCCTCGATCAGGTCGACTACCTGACCCGTACCCGCCAGTGACGCCCGGGCGCGACCCGTCTGCGGACGCGACCGCCGCCCGTCGCGGAGATCGCGGTTTGCACTACGCACCGTAGCGGCTACAATCGGGTCACGGGCAGGATGCCCGTGCCTTCATGGACGACGGGAATTCACAAGGAGGTGTGTCATGTATCGAGTATCCCTGTCGGGGCGGCGCGTCCGTGCCGCCGCCGCAACCGTGCTGTCGCTCCTGGGTCTCCTCTTCATCCCGGCCGCGCAGGCCGCGCTGCTCCTCTCCGAGGTCCTCTACGACGCCGTCGGGTCGGACAACGGGGCGGTGTTCGTCGAACTCGCGGGGGCGCCGGGGACGGTGCTCGACGGTTTCCGGCTGGAAGGGATCAACGGGGCCGACGGCCGCGTCTACCTGACCGTGCCGCTCGCCGGGACGATCCCGGCCTCGGGGCTGTTCGTGGTCGCCGACGATGCCGGCGGCGGCACCACCGCCGTGGCCAGCGCCGATCTGGTGGTGAACTTCGACTTCCAGAACGGGCCCGATTCCATCGTGTTGCGGGACCCCGCCGACCGGATCGTCGACGCCCTGGGCTACGGGACCTTCCCGGCCGGGAGTTTCTTCGCCGGCGAGGGACGCCCCGCGCCGGATCCCGCCGCCGGCGCCAGCCTGGCGCGCGGCCCCGGGCTGCCCGACAGCAACGACAATCTGCGCGACTTCGCGGTGTTGGACGTCCCGACCCCGGGCGCGGCCCCCGGCGCCGCGCCGGTACCGTTACCGGCCGCGGCCGTTCTGCTGCTGTCCGGGATACTCGGGCTGGTCCCGGTCGCGCGTCGTCGCCGCGGGACCTGAGCGCGGTCCGCCCACGGCGGCGCCCCGCGTGCCGGGGCGCCGCCTCCCGGTCCGGGCGACCCGGCGGCCGGTGCTTCCGGGCGGAATTGGCATTCGACTTTCATTTTGGTGTATAACCTCCTACTATCAGGGCGAATAAAGATTCAAGCGAATAATCGCCGAAGGACGGCGGCATAACCATCCGGGCCTCGAACCCGCGCGGCCGTCGGCGGCGCGGGCATCGGGAGGGACCGCCGCCGGTGCGGATTCGATCCGACCGGCCCCGGCCCCGTCCGCAACGCCCGGTGCGCAGGAGAACGACCGATGCGGATGTTCAAGGGGGACGATCACCCCGCCGATCCGCCGGCGGAGCTGATCCTGGAACGCAACGCCTTGAGCGGTGCGCTGCTGTCCGTTACCGCGATCCTCGCCGAGGGGCGCGATCCACCGACGATCCTGCACGCGATGTGCGACGCCCTGGTCGCGGCGTCCCCGCGCCTGCGCCTGGCCTGGGCGTATCTTGGGGATCCCGACGTCGAGCGCGTGCAGCCGGTCTACGCCGCCGGGTCCGCGCGCGCCTACGCCGACTACCTGCGCCACGGCGAGTCCGCCGAGCTTTCCCTCGGCCCCATCCGCCGCTCGCTGCTGACCGATCAGCCGAGCGTCGTGCATATCCAGTACGACGGCCGTGCGGGCTCGTGGCGGGACCGGGCGCTTCAGGATCACCTGCGCGAGCGCGCCTGCATCCCCTTCGGCGACATCGGCGGGACGACGGTCTCGCGCGGCGTACTCGTCGTCTACGCCGACGAACCCGATTATTTCGAGCGCATCGGCCTGGAGCCGTTCTTCGCCTTCGCGCGCCTCGGGGAGATGGCGATCACGCAGGCGCGGTTGTACGAGCGCCTGCAGGAGATGGCCACCGTCGATCACCTCACCGGGCTGCTCAACCGCGGCGCCCTGCAGGAGATCCTCGATCGCGAGCACGCGCGCGCGCAGCGCAGCGCACGGCCGTATTGCATGCTGCTGTTCGATCTCGATCGTTTCAAGCTGATCAACGACAGCTACGGCCACGGCGTCGGGGACGAGGTGCTGGCGGCGGTCGCGCGTCGCGCGGAGGAGGTCCTGCGCGACGGCGACTGGCTCGGGCGCTGGGGCGGGGAGGAGTTTCTCTGCCTGCTCCCGGAGACCGATCCGCACGAGGGTTACCTGGTGGCCGAGCGGCTGCGTCTGGGTATCGGCGAGCGCCCGCTCGAGGCCGGCGGCCGGCGCCTGGACGTCACCGTGAGCGTGGGGCTGGCCGCCTTCCCGCGCGACGGGGACGCCCTGGCCGATCTGCTGACCTGTGCCGACGCCGCGCTCTACGAGGCGAAGCGCTCGGGCCGCAACCGGCTGGTCAGCAGCAACGGCCGGGCGCAGGGGATCTTCTTCGTCGGCGGGCAGGTCGAGGAGGCATTACGCGACGGCCGCGTCCGCCCGGTCTATCAACCCATCGTCGATCTCGCCACCGGCGAAATCGTGGCGGACGAGGCCCTGGCGCGGATCGTGACCCCCGGCGGTGGCCTGATCGAGGCGCACGAGTTCATCGAGGCCGCCAGCCAGCTGCAACTCATCCATCGGATCGACTACCAGATCATCATGCAGACCATGCGCTACTGCATGAGCCTGATGGCCCTCGGCCGGCGGCGGCTGCACTTCGTCAACGTGTCCGCCGACCTTCTGCGCCACCCGGACCTCGTGGCGAAGCTGGTGGAGCAGGCGCGGCACTACTGCGAGCAGTGCGGCGAGCGCGAGAAACCGCTGGTGATCGAGATCACCGAGCGCGAGCTGCTCGAGGACACCGCGCAGGCGCGGCGCATCCTCACGCCGTTCCTCGACTTCGGGCTGCGCCTGGCGATCGACGACTTCGGCAGCGGCTACTCCTCCTTCCAGTATCTCGCCGATCTCCCCGTGGCCTTCCTCAAGATCGAAGGCGATCTGGTACGCCGCGCGCCGCGCGAGCCGCGCGTGCGCGCGATCATCCACGGCATTCAGGACACGGCCCGCTCGCTGGGCCTGACCACGTTGGCCGAGTCCGTCGAGGACGCCGCCACCATGGCGGTGATGAAGGAGATCGGCGTGCACTGGGCGCAAGGGTTTCATTTCGCCCGTCCGCAGCTCGAGTCCGGCTCGCGGGGCGCCTGACGGGCCGGTTGTGCTGCATGGTGCGGGCCCCCGCAACCCCGATACCCGGGAGCCGTGGCGGTGCTTTGATACGGGGCCGCCCGGCGATTCACTCCGGCCTCTCGAGCAAGCGCGCCAACCGCGCGGCGTCGCGTGCGGCATAGGCGGCCTCGTCGTTGTCGAAGAATACATAGACTCCCTTGCCCCGCCCCTGCCAGCCGTGCACCGCATCGGCGAGAGCGCGCAGCGCCGGGAGGCGGTAGGAGCCGCCGTAGGCGCCGCGCGGCCCGTGGAGGCGCAGGTAGACATAGTCGGTGGTGGCTACATCCGGGCTGCGGAAACCGGCGAGGTGGTAGATGCAGAACGCCACGCGCGCCTTGCGCAGCAATGCGTAGATCTCGCGGTGGTGCCAGCTCGGGTCCCTGAACTCAAAGACGTAACGCGCCGATGCCGGCAGCAACTCAAGAAAGGCGGCCAGGCGCGCCGCATTGCGGCGCCAGCGCGGCGGGAGCTGGAACAGGATCGGACCGAGCGTCGGGCCGAGCACCGCCGCCCGCTCCATGAACGCTTGCAGCGGCTCCTCGCAGTCGCGTAGTTTCCTGCGGTGCGTAATTGCGCGCGGTGCCTTTACCGCGAATCGGAACTCGTGCGGGACCGAGGCGCGCCATAGCGCAAAGACGGCCGCTTCCGGTACGCGGTAGAAAGTGCTGTCGATCTCCACCGCCCGGAACCGTTGCGCGTACCATGCGAGCCATTCGCGCGCGGGCAGCGTGGCCGGGTAGAAGCGCCCGCGCCAGTGCGCATAGTGCCAGCCGCAGGTTCCCACCCGGATCGTCTTGCGCCGCGCGGCCGCGGCGGCATTGTTTCGCGAAGCGTTCATCGGACTGACACGCCGCCGTCATCGACCGGGCCTACGCTATGCGCCCGACGGTGGCGGCAGCCACGCATCTGGTGGATCGGGATGAAACCGCGAGCGCCGATCATGCCCGTTGCGCCCCGAAGTCGCATGGAACGGAGCGCACCGCCGCCCGCATCGGTCGAGGAGGCGCTACGGGGTCTCGGGCTCGCGCAAACGGCGAGCGACCGACGGCTGGATTCGCTGCCCTTCGGTCCCGAGGATATCACGGCCGGTACCGAGACCGAGTTGCAGGCCGCCGTGGGCGGGCTGCGCAGTGACGTCGATCTGCCGATCCGGATCCAGGACTCGAACTACTTCGCCAATGTCGTGCGCCACGCCGCGACGGCGGAGGCGCCCGGGCGCGCGGTCGCCGAGATCGTCCGCTTCCTCTCTCACAATCCCGACGGGGTCTGGGAGAACAGTTGGGTCCGCCTGCGCTATGCGGACCTGGGCGCCTACGCGGCGCGGGTCCTCGACGCGGACCTGCGTCGCGACCGGCGCGACCCCTTGGGCCCATTGCGCGGGGACGCGCACCGCATCCTCTACCGGCGCCCCGACGGCCACACGGGGGTGCGGGTGCCGATCAGCTACCTGCTCAAGCTGACGCTCGCCGGGATCATCGGGCGCCGCGGGCGGGTCCCGGCGCTGGTTTACCAGACCGGCCACCGGCTGATGGCGCATTACCTGAACGACAACTGTTCCCCGGAGACGCTCTCTTTCAACATCCGGCCGCTGAACCGGGCCGGGGGCATGGGCGCCGCGGTGGCCGATGAGACCGCCAAGCGCTTCCTGCTCACCCATCTCCTGATCCTCTACGCCAACGAGCGCTTCGCTCTGCGCGACAGCGGCCAGACGGCGATGGTGTACAGCTCGCCGCACCCGCCGGTGCGGCAGCGTCGCCTCAACGACTCGATCTCGGACACCTTCTATCGCGAGCTGTTCGTCAGCCCGTGTCTGTCCGGGTGGGACGACGGCGAGCGCAAGCACGCCTACATGATGCTGTGCCACGAGGTCCTCAGCCGCAGCCAGCTCAACGCCGTCGCGAAGCTGCGCGAGGCGGGAATCATCACGCGCGACCTGGTCGTGCTCCCGAACCTGTCGAACGTCAGCCTCGCCAACAACGGCACCCACGTGAGCCTCGGCAGCCGGCTCCTGGGCGGGGCGCTGCGCGCCGGGGATCGCGACTTCGGACCCGCCAGCGAGAAATACCTCGGCGACCTCGCGATCAAGATCATGGAGCACTTCCTGCCCCTGTTCGTCGGCACCTACAGCGCGGCGCCCTATCGCCTGGACTTCGAGGACTTCCACCCGGAGAAGGCACTCGCCTTCCTGCCCCACGAACTCGACTACACGCACCTGCGGATGCTGTGGCGCGGCTGGCGCCACAAGGCGCAGCTGCGCTTCCTCGGCCACACGCGCACCCCGCTGGGACCGGCCTGGATCGACCGCTCCCTGGCGCGGCTGCTGCGGCTGCGCGGCGACGTGGTGCCGGACTTCCGGCTGCTCGACTATCTGGTCGCGCTCGGCAGCACCGAGCGCAGCCCCGCCCTCGACGGCACCCCCGGAAACGAGGAGCGCCTCAAGCGGGATCTGGCCGACCTCGGCGTCTTCGACACGCGCATGGCCGTCTATCAGTTGCTGCGCCTGCGGCCCTTCGCGCGCATGGGGTTCTCGGGCTTCGAAGGGCGCCACTACAGCCTGTTCGAGGATCTACACGGGGATCTGGGGCGCGGCGTCGATCTCCAGGCGCTGTTGTGCGCACTGGCCTACAAGTACATGATCGCGGGCGGCGTCGGCCACGCCCATATACCCGACACGCGTTTCGTCGAGAGCGAACGGCGCCAGATCGTGTTCGCCGCCGCGATCGGGGTGCCGGCGTTCTATGTGCGACGCGATACCGCCAACCGTTTTCTGCGCCGGGTACTGGAGCGCACCGCGCGCGTGCGTCCCGGACGCCGGGATCGGCGTTACCTCAAGGTCCCGCTCGCCGAATATCGCCGGGCGCTCCTCAGGGTGGTTCTGGAGGACGGCGCCGATCTGATCGAGGCCCTCGGTCTTTCGGAGACGGTGCGCGACCTGCGCGCGCGGCTCGATGAGCCTGAAGCCCTGGGCGCCGCGGCGCGGCTGCAGTCGGGCATCCTCGCCGAGGCCGGCGTGCGCTCCGCGTTCTCCCTCACCGCGGCGGAGTTCAACCGCGCCGCCGAACGCTACTACCGCGGGCCGCTCAAGCAGCATCACCTGCGCGCGGGACTGGCCTGCCTCGAGCGCGACCTGCGCGAGCTGGACGCCAACCGCATGCGCGAGCCCGCCTACGGGCACGCGATCCGCAGCCTGATCGGGGAGGAATCGGCCGCGGGTTTCCTCGCGCGGGTCCGGCCCGCACTCCTGCGCGAGGGGCTGCGCGAGAACGAACTCTATCGGCTGATCGGGCTGCTGCTGGCCGTCATCCATCGGGACACGGAACGCTCCCAGGCCGCCCCGGAGCCGCACACGGAGGACGACGATGTACCGCCACCAGTACGTCGAGCGGGAAACGGGTAGCATCCGCACCGAGGCGATCTTCGCCGACCGGATCGTGCGCACGCTCTACTCGGCCGCACGCGAGAACGCGCCGGTCCTGTTCCGCGCGCTCACCGGGCGCCATGCCTCGGCGCTGCTCGGCTACCTGAACTACGACGTCGCGCTCGGCGCGCGGCTCTCGGGCGGGCGCGCCTTCCTGCGCCGGCTCGGCGTGGACCTGCGCGAGTGCCTGGATCCGCCGGAGTCCCTGGATACCGCGCGCAAGGTCTTCGAGCGCCGCATCCGCTATTGGGAGTGCCGTCCGCTGCCCGCCGATCCGCGCATCGTGGTCTCTCCGGCGGACGCCCGCGTGCTGGTGGGTTCGCTGCGCGAGGCCTCGGCCCTGTTCCTGAAGGACAAGTTCTTCGATTTCGAGGAACTCCTCGGCCGCGATCGGCGGCGCTGGCTGGCGGCGTTCGCCGGCGGCGACTGGGCGGTGTTCCGCCTCACCCCCGAGAAGTATCACTACAACCATACCCCGGTCGCGGGGCGTGTGGTCGATCACTATGAACTGCCCGGCCGTTACCACTCCTGCAATCCCGCGGCGGTGATCGCCCTCGCAACGCCCTACTCGAAGAACCGGCGCGTGGTGACCGTGATCGACACCGACGTGCCCGGCGGAAGCGGGGTCGGGCGCGTGGCGCTGATCGAGGTGGTCGCGCTGATGATCGGGGATATCGTGCAGTGTTACAGCGAGGTGGGCTACGAACGCCCGCGGCCGGTCGAGCCGGGGATGTTCGTGGTTCGCGGGGCGCCGAAGAGTCTCTACCGGCCGGGGAGCAGCACGGACGTGCTGCTCTTCCAGCGCGGGCGCGTGCGCTTCGACGAGGATCTGTTGCGCAACCGCGCGGACGGTCGCGTCGCAAGCCGCTTCTCGCTCGGGTTTCGCACGCCGCTGGTGGAGACCGAAGTCCGGGTACGGGCCTCGGTCGCGCGGCGCATCGACGGGGCGCCGATCGCGGGGTGACCGCGGACGACAGGGGGGCTATCGCCATGAGCAGCGCAATCTTCGTGACCGTACTCGCCGTGGTCTTCGGCGCCCTTCTCCTCTGGGGTTTTCGGACGCTGCCCGGGGAGCGCTGGCAGATCCTCGCCACCGTCCCGTTCGGTAAGGGCCCGGACGGCTCCTGGCGCGGGGTGAACCTGACCTACTATGGCTTGTTCTCCGCCGTCGCCTATGCGGCGGCGCTGGCGCTCCTGTTCGTGCTGACCGGCGCCGTTGGGGTTCCCGCCTTCGCCACGCTCGCGGTATGTGCGGCGACGCTCGCCGTCTGCGTCCCTGCGGCCGGGGTGGTGGCGCGCGTGGTGGAGCGTAAACGTCACACGCTCAGCGTCGCCGGCGCCTTCTTCGTCGCGGTGCCGCTTGCGCCGATGATCCTGTGGCTCGCCGACGCGTATCTGGCGCGACCGCTGGGGTACCGTCTGCCCCTGCTGCCCATGCTCGCGGCGATGGCGATCGCCTACGGTCTGGGGGAGGGGCTCGGGCGCCTGGCGTGCATCAGTTTCGGCTGCTGCTACGGTTGCCGCGTGGCCGATGCGCCGGCGCCGATGCGTCGCGTGTTCAAACACTGGCACTTTCGTTTCACCGGGACGACCAAGAAGATCGCCTATGCGAGCGGCCTGCAGGACGTCGCCGTGGTCCCGGTCCAGGCCCTCACGGCGATGCTCTACGTGGCGACCGCCCTCGCGGGTGTGACCCTGTTCCTGCGGGCCCGCTACCTGGCCGCCTACGTCCTCGTGCTCGTGGTGACGCAGGGATGGCGTGTCTTCTCCGAGACCCTGCGGGCGGATCACCGCGGCGGCGGGCGCTGGTCGGCCTATCAGGTGATGTCGCTGTTCGCCGCGGCGCTCGGCGTTGCGGTGGGGATCGGACTCGCGCGGACTTCCGCCCCGGCTTCCGATCTGGCGGCCGGCCTGCGCGTGCTCTGGCATCCGGACGTACTGCTCTTCATCCAGTCCTGCTGGCTGGCGATCTTCCTCTACACGGGGCGCAGTGCCGTCACCGAGGCGAGCGTCTCGGTGCGCGTGCGGCGCGAGCGGGTGTGAGCGCTCAGCGCTCGATGGTGTAGAGGAAATCGATGCCGCTCTCGATGCCGGTCTCGGTCGAGACGCTCCAGCGACGGCTGAGCTTGTAGCGCAGGCGGAAGATGTTCCCGGGTTGGAACAGCGAGGTCGCGTACTGGACGTAGAGGCGTGGCGAGAGGTATTTGCCCAGCACGAGCGAAGTGCTCGGGGCGGTGCTCGGTGCGAGGGCGTTGGCGACCGCCGGCGGAAGCCCCGGGGGCGGGGCCGTCGATGGGGTCAGGCTGCCGGTCTGGATCTGCGCCTCCTGCAGGTCGAGGAGGGAGCCCACGCGCCCGAGCAGCAGGTTGGCGCCACCCAGCCCGAGGCCGGTGGCGGCGCTGGAGAGCGCGGAACCCTGGGCGGTCGAGACCTGATTGATCGGGCGCCCGAGCAGGAGGTAGGACAGGATGTCGGACTGCGCCATGGACGGGCTCGAGAACAGGCTCAGGGTCGGGTGGCGCGCCGTCCCGCGCACGTGAATCCCCACGGTGACGTCGCCGACCGTGCGCACCGACTCCAGGTCGAGGCCGGGATCGTCGACCGGCCCCCCGGCGAACAGCAGGCGGCTGCTGGCGAGTTTCAGCTCCTGCCCGTAGGCCTTGAAGGTCCCCGAACGGATCTTCAGTTCGCCCTGGCCCAGGGTGGGCTTGCCGGGCTCGTCGATCGCCAGCAGTTGGCCGCCGATCGTGCCCTTGAATCCCAGGGCGCGGAGTTCCGTATGGTCGCCGAGGATCAGGCGCACGCGTGCATGCACGCGCCAGGCCGGCGGGGGGCGCGTGCGTTCGCCGACGAGCACGACGTCCGGTGAGCTGTGGACGACGCCCGGGGGCGGCTGCCAGTCGAGCCGCGCCCGCACGACGGCGACGCTGCCGTCGAGGTAGAGATCGCGTCCGGCCGTGCGCAGTTCGAGGTCCGGGGAGACGGATACGCGCGCGCTCGGAATGTCGGCGACCTGGAAGTCCTGGCCGCGGATCTGCAGCCGCGCGCTCCAGTGGCCCCGGGCATCGGGCCGTGCGTCGCCGCTCAGCCGCAGCGTACCCTTGCCCGAGCGCGCGCCCGCATCCACGCGCACGGCGTTGGCACCGGTGCCGGACGCATCGATCCGCAGATCGGTGAGGTGAATGCCCAGTGCCGGCAGCTCGGCGGCGCCGGTGAGGGTCGCGCGGCCGGTTACCACCGGTCGGGAGACGCGGCCGGCCAGGCGCAGGTCGGCCGCGAGGCTCCCGTGCACCGCCTGGATCTGCGGGAACAACGCGCTGATCCAGCCCAGGGCGTGCAACCGGGCCTGAACCGCCCCCGCGAGCGTCCCGCGCCGCCACGAGGCCCGGGGGTTCGACCCCGCGAGCGCGAACTCGGCGTGCAGCCGCCCGCCGTCTTCGAGCGTCAGTCCGGCGCGGGCCTGCAGCCGGTCGGGCGCGAGATCCAGCCGCGCCTCGAGGCGCCGGTAGCCGACGCGGCCCTGGCCGGCGGCCGCGGGGTAGGTCAGTGCCCCCGGTCCGGCCTGCAGGCGGGCACTCCCGTGCACCGCTCCGCCCGCGGGGGCGGCGAACCGCGCGTCGGCCGCGAGGGTGCCGGTCAGGCGGGCCCCGCCCTCGAGCAGCGGGTCGAAGAGGGGCAGCGGCAGTGCGCGGATTTTCGCTGCGGCATCCCAGCCGTGCCCGCGGCGGGCGCCGGCCTGCAGGCAGACGCGGGCGCCGGCGGCGCCGCTCCAGCAGGCCGGTGCGAGCCGCATGCGCGTTGCCCCGAGCGCGAGGTCCACCGGACCGGCCAGGTGCCACGCGTCGCCCTTGCGGGGCAGGAGGTCGGCGCGTTCGAGTCGCCCGCGCCACAGCGCCCCGTCGCGACCGCCGACCGCGGCGACTTCCACCCGCAGCGCGCGCGAGCGCAGTTGCGCCGTCCAGCGTTGTCGGGCCGCGGTGCCGGCGGCGCGTACGGTGAGGTCGGTCGGCTGCAGTTGCGCGCCTTCGATCGCGACGGCGCGAAACTGCAGCGATACCGGCTGGTCCGCGCGCAGCCCGGCGTCGATGCGCACGGCGAGGCCCTTGACCCGATCGGCGCCGACGTGCAGGTCGCGGCCGTCGACGACGGCGGCGACGCGCGGGGACGCGCGCGGCCCACGGAGCGAGCCCTGCGCATCGAGGCGGCCGCCGGAATCCGGCAGGAGCGCAGCGAGATCGGGCGCGCGGAGGCGCCAGTCGAGGTCCCAGCGTGTGCCGAGCGTGCCCGCCGCGTGTGCGCGTGCGTCGGCCACGCGCAGGGAGAGCGTCGTCAGGGTGAACTCGCCGCCGTCCAGTCGTGCTTGGAGGGCCCCGCGCACGGGTCGCTTGCGCAGGGTCCCGCGCAGGGCGTCCAGCTTCAGGCGCACCTTCGGACGGTGCCCCACGAGGGCGGCGGACAGCGTGAGGTCGCCCCCGAGCCGGCCCGGCCAGTTCCGCCACCGCCGGCCGGGGTCGAGGCCGGCGGCGTGCAGGTCGAGGTCGAGCGCAGGCTGCGGCCTCCAGCCGATCCGCCCGGCGCCCGTCAGGCGCCCGCCGAGCAGCTCGGCTTCCAGGGTCTGCAGGCGCATCCCCTCCGCGTTCCCGCGGCCCGTGATCCGCCACGTACTCTCGGGCAGGTGCGCCCCGGCGAGTTGGGTCTCGAGTTGCACCCGATAGTCGCGGGCGCTCCCGGCGATGTGCAGATCGCCCCGCGGGCTGCGCCAGCGCGCGGCCCCGGTGAGCGGCCAGGCGAGCCCGCTCCAGCGCGCCTCCAAGGTCCCGTGCAGCGACCGTATCCCGCCGCTCCCTTCGCCGGCGAGGAGGAGCCGTGGCCCGCCGGGGGCGGTGACGATCAGCGGCGCCAAGCGCCAGCGGCCGTCGGCATAGGCCAGGTAGAACCGGGCGAGGAGCGGCGGCGCCGCGGCGGCGGCGCCGGCGACGGTCCCGCTCAAGCGGACGCTGCGCCCGCCGCGCCCCTGTGCATGGACCCGGCCCGCGACCCGCGCCTGCGGCCAGTCCTTGCGCCAGTCCCGGGGATCGAACGCCAGCAGCCGGATCCGCGCCCGCCAGCTTCGCCCGCCCAGCGGTCCGTCCACGCGCGCATCGACGCGCGCACGTACGCCGCCCTCGACCTGCTCGGCGAGCGTGACCCGCGCCCGGTCCCCGTGGATCCGCCCGTGTCCGGTGACCGTGGGGCGCCCGCTCAGGTGCAGGGTCCAGCGGTTGTGCAGGTCCACCCGATACGGCGCGCGCGGGATCAGCGTGCCGCGCAGCGCGAGCGTCCCCTGCGGCGCCGTCACGTCCAGGCCGGCGAGGTCGATGCGCCGGGGCCCGGCCCGCAGGCGCAGGGAGATCGCGTCGAGGTGCAGCGCCCGCGCCCCGGGGCGCTCCCAGGTGAGGCCGCGGACCTGCGCCCGGTCGACGACCAGCTTCACCGGTACGCGCAGGTGCGGGGGCGGGCGGCGCGGGGCGCCCGGACCGGGCGCCGTGCGCACCCGCACGCGATCGAGGCTCAGGTGCGTGATGTGCACCGTGTTGTCGAACAGCGCGCGCGGGCGCCAGTCGAGCGCGAGCCGCCCGACGCGGATCGACGCGCCCGCCGGCGAGCGATAGCGCAACCCGCCGATCTCGAGCGGGCCGATGAGCCGGCCGTTCACCTGTGCGACCTGCAGGTCGCCCGGGGCGAGGGCGCGCGCGAGATCGACCAGCCAGCGCGCGCCCGTGGTCGTGGCGGCCAGGAAGACGAGCGCCCCGGTCGCTGCGGCCAGCGACCCCGCCAGGATCCAGGCGACGGTGCGCCGTCTCACAGGTCCGGCCCCATCGAGAACTGCACCCGTATCGGCTTGCCCGGAAGATCCAGGGCCCAGGCGAAATCGATGCGGATCGGCCCCACGGGCGAGTGCCAGCGGATGCCGAATCCGACGCCGCGGTCGAGCTTGCCGTTGAGACGGTCGAGGGCGTTGCCGACGTCGTAGAAGCCGGCGATGCCCCAGTTGCGCCACACGCGGTGCTCGTACTCGACGCTGCCCACGATCAGGTAGCGCCCGCCGACGACCTGCCCGCCGGCGTCGGTGGGGCCGAGGGACTGATAGGCGTAGCCGCGCACACTCTGGGCGCCGCCGGCGAAGAAGCGCTGCGAGGCGGGCAGGCTCGCGAACTGCGGGACCCAGCTCAGTCCGAGTTCCCCGCGCAGCAGCAGACGGCCCGCCCCGAGGAAGGGGACGGGATGCACGGCGCGGGCCTGCAACAGCGATTCCAGGAAGGTGGCGTCCGAGCCGACGTGGCGCACGCTGCCGTGCACGTCGAGATTGAGGCGGTAGCCGCGCAGGGAATAGGTCTCGCCGCTCTTCTTGATGTACTGCCAGGCGACGCCGGGCATGAGCAGAAAGGAGTTGCCCGACTGGTCGCCGACGCGGAACTGTTCGTGCAGGAAATTGAGATACAGGCTTTCCTGGAGCAGGCCGCGCACGCGTTGCACCGTGGCCGATGCGTTCTGCGAATGGATGACGCTCGTGTCGGTGCGTTGGTTGAAGATGCCGGTGGCGGCGATGAACTGGTCGGTCCGCGGACGCGCGAGCGGGATGACGTAGCGCGCGGTGAGGCTGTTGCCGATCTGCGAGACCTTGAGTTCGACGCCGGCGTGATGGCCCCAGCGCCCGATCCGCCGTCGGCTCCAGCCCAGGCTCACGCGTGCACCGGTGTCGGTGCCGTAGCCGATGCCCGCGGTGTATCTCGACGCCGGGCCGGGCTTCAGGTAGACGGAGATCGGCACCTCGTGGTCGGCGGTCGCCCGCTTCAGGTCGGGCTGGACCTCGACGTCGCGGAAGTAGTCGCTGTCGACGAGGGCGTTTTGCAGCTCCTGCAGCTTCGCGGTGGAATAGAACTGGCCGCGGTGGAACGGCAGGTAGCGGCGCAGGAAGGCGGGCGCGAGCGCGGTCTGGCGGAAGCTCACCGCGCCGAAGCGGTAACGCGGGCCGGTGTCGAAATCGAGGAAGACCGCGGCGGTGTTGCGGTTCAGGTCGATGCGGATCTCGTGACGCGTAAAGTGGGCGTCGAGGTAGCCGCGGACCGCCGCGAGCTGGGCGAGCAACCGCTTCGCGCGCGTGTACTGCGGCTGGACGAGCCGCGCGCCGCGGTGCAGGGGCAGCTCGCGCAGGAGGCGCCCGAAGGCCGGATCCTCGCGCCCGGCCCCGGTCAGCCGGACATCGAGCGTGCGGATGCGCACCGGCGGTCCCGGGTCGACGCGGAAGCGCGCGATCCACGTGCCGTCGTTGTGAATCAGCTCACGGTGCAGCACCGGGTGATAATAGCCGAAGGGGGCGAGCGCGGCCCGGATCTGGGCCGGCGCCTCGGTGTAGAGACGGCGCAGTCGCGCCTCGGTCAGGTGCGGGTCGTCCTTCTGTTGTTCGATCGCGAGGAAGGCGCGTACGTTGTCGGCGAGCGTGTCGCCGAGGCCCCGGATCTCGACCTGCACCGGGAGCCCCGCGTAGGCCGCCGGGGCTGCCAGCAGCACGGCGGCCAGGAGGACCCGGTGCAGCGACCGGCCCCACGCCGCTGCGCGGCCCCCGATCCGCCCGGCGGCCGGCATTCAGCCGCTGCAGAATCCAGGCTGGATCGAGGGTCCCCGGGCCCGCCGGGGCGTCGGCCCGCCGGGGCGGAGCGGATGGGGTGCGCTTGAAGGCATCGCCGTGTTCGGGCCCGTGCGGGAGCCGCGGGAGTCCATGATGCCACGAAATCGCGTCCGCCGTCAGGCGCCCGGGGCGGGCACTGGGAGGTGGTTCGGGGCCGCGGTGTGCCGCCGGGGTCAGGAGCGGGGGAAATCGACCGGGGCGGCCATCGCCGGGTGGCGCGGTGCGGCGGGTTCCGGCGACCCGGCGGGTGCCGCCGTCGCCGGCTTCGGGGCCCCGCGGGCCGCCGTCGCGGGTGGCGCCTGCGGCCGGGTCGGGAAGGCGACCGCGGGCGCCGCGGCCGGTTCGAGGACCTGGCCGGCGAGCGCGTGGGCCCCCCGCGCCAGGTGCTCGTGCAGCGAACGCTGGCCTGCGGCCGCGTCCGCCGCGAGTTCGGCGGTCCGGGCGAAGTGGCGTTGGACCTGTTGGCGAAACGCCGCGTAGTCCTTTTCGGTGGAATCGAGCGTGCGCGCGAGATCGCGCAGTCGGCGCGCGTCGGGGCCGCTCCCGCGGCCCAGGTAGAAGCCGACGCCGATCCCCGCGAGGAGCCCCCCGAGGGAGGCCGCCAGCATCCAGAGCAAGTTGAGGTTCATGCGCCCTTCCTTCCTGCGGCCGCGCGCCGGGCGACGGTGCGCACCGGGCCGGCCTCGTCCCCGCTAGCGGCCGGTGCCGGTCGGGCTTGAAGGCCCGGGGAACCCCGGGCCGGGGTACTAAACTTCCGTCGGATCCGGCCGTTAGCCTGTTCGAGCCGCATTCCCCGGTGCCGTGTGGACCCCGCGGCCCGGCGACGCGCGCGGCGCCGCGCCCGCGGGGGCACATCGATGGTCGACAAGGTCAGAGTCGAGTGCGCCGAGCTCAAGCTCGGCATGTACGTGTGCGAGCTCGATCGTCCGTGGCTCGAGACGCCGTTCCCGTTCCAGGGATTCGCGCTCGACAGCATGGAGTCCATCGAAGCGGTGCGGCGGGTCTGCGACTACGTCTTCGTGGATACCGAGTTGGGCATCGCCCCCCGGCGCCCCGCCCGGACGGCCGCGGGCGGGGCGTCGGGGTGGTCGGCCGAGGTTCGCGGGGGCGCACGCCCGCAAACGCTTGCATCGCTTCCGATCGCCGCCGCGGGCCGGCCCGTCTATCCGCGGCGGACCGACTTCGAGGCGGAACTCGCCCGTGCGCACACCCTGCAGACGGAGGGGCGGGCCCTGATCGGTCAGGTGTTTCGGGACGTCCGCCTGGGCAAGAGCCTGGACCCGGGCGACGCCAGGGCCGTGGTCCGGTCGCTGACCGAGAGCATCCTCGCCAATCCGGATGCGCTGCTGTGGATGATGCAGCTCAAGCGGCGCGACGAGTACACCTCCCTGCACTGTCTGAACGTCTGTATCCTGAGCCTCGCCTTCGGTCGCCACCTCGGGTTGCCGCGGGAGGCGTTGCACGAACTCGGGCTCGGGGCGTTGCTGCACGACATCGGCAAGATGCGCGTGCCGTTGGAGATCCTCAACAAGCCCGGCCGCCTGGAGCCGCAGGAGTTCGCCGTCATCCAGACCCACACCGGCGAGGGGCGCGAGATCCTGCGCGTGAACTCCGGTCTCGGCAACGCCGTGCTCGACATCGTCTACGGCCATCACGAGCGCCGCGACGGCAGCGGCTATCCGCGCCGGCTCAGCGGCGACGAGATCAGTCTGTTCAGTCGCATGGTCGCGATCGTCGACGTCTATGACGCGGTCACCAGTGACCGCGTGTATCACAAGGCGGCCTCGCCCGTCGCGACGCTCGGTTGGATGTACGAGCATCGCGCCGAGTTGTTCGACCCGGGTCTCGTCGAGTCCTTCATCCAGTCCCTCGGGATCTTCCCCGCCGGCAGCGTCGTGGAGATGACCAGCGGTGCGGTCGGGGTGGTCATCGATGCCAGTCCGGAGCGGCGCCTGCGCCCGCGGGTGCTGATGGTCCTGAACCCCGACAAGGAACCCATCGAGCAGCCGCGGGTGATCGATCTCGCCGAGCGGCCGGTCGACGCCGCCGGACGCACCTTCGACGTGCGTCTGGTATTGGAGCCGGGCAGCTACGGTGTGCACCCGGCCGACTACCTCTCCGGGGAGTTCACCGCCGCGGAGCTCTGAGTGTCCGGACCGGCATGCCGGGTGTCGAGGTGTATCCGGATCCTGCGGACGAGCCCCTCGGCGTCGTCCCCGGGCCCGGCGGCGATCACGGCCACAGCTTCGCGTTCCGCGCGGTCCGGCGGCTCGATGCGTTCGAGCTGGCGTTCCAGCACTTGGAGATCCGCTTCGGAGGCGTCGCGTGTACGGCCCTCGATGCGTGCGCGCAGGACGGATGCCGGCGCCGTGAACTCGAGCACCAGGACCGGCACCGCCAGGCGCCGCGCCAGTGCGTAGAAGGGCAGGCGCCGGCGCCGCTCGAGGAAGGTCGCATCGGCGATCACGGCATGCCCCGCGTCGAGCACGTGCGCCGCGAGCCCTTCGAGCCGGCCGTAGAGGGCGTCGTCCGCCTCCGGGGTATAGATCCCGCCGCCCGGGGGCGAGCCGGAAGTCTCCAGCGGCGCGAGTCGGTGCATCCGCTTGCGCTCCACGTCCGAGCGCAGCCGTACGGCGCCGAGGCGTTCGAGCAGCGTCTGCGTGACGGTCGTCTTCCCCGATCCCGAGGGTCCGTGGGTGAGCAGCAGGAACGGCCGCGCCGGCGCGGCGGCACGCGCGGCGAGTTCGAGATAGCCGCGGCAGGTCTCCAGGGCCGCGGACCGTGCCGGCGCGTCCGTCCATTCCTGGGCGGATCGAAGCGCGGCGACCTTGGCGCGCACCAGGGCCCGATAGACACGGTAGTAGCGGTGGAGCGCGAGCCCGGCGTAATCCCCGGTCTGCTGCAGGTAGGCGTCGACGAAGCGCCGGGCGAGATCGGCGCGGCCGCGGTCCTCGAGGTCCATGTCCAGGAAGGCATACTCGCTGACGACGTCGATCCAGCGCAGTTGCGGATTGAACTCCAGGCAGTCGAAGATCGCCGGCGCGCCGTCGACCCACGCGATGTTGCCCAGATGCAGATCGCCGTGGCACTCCCGTATGTATCCCCCGGCCGCCCGTGCGACGAGATCGCCCCGCCGCGCGGCGTACTCGCGTTCCGACCATTCCCGCAGGGCGGCCAGGCGCGCGCGCGCGGCGGGGTCCGCCAGCAACGGCTCGATCTGCGCGAAGTTCTCGCGCACCGGCCGGTGGATCCGTTCGGGGTCCGCGTAGGGCGAGCGTGGATCCGCGCGTTCGATCGCGGCGTGGAAGCGCGCGAGGATCTCGGCGATGCGATCGACGTCTCCCGGCCGCACCTCGCCGCGTTGCAGCCGCAGGTCCAGGCGCGCGTCCTGCGGAAACTCCCGCATGCGCACGGCGTACTCGAAGGGTTCTCCGGCGCCCGGGACGGGTGCTTCGGGTGTGCCGCCGATGCCGACCACGTCGCAGTATATCTGCGGGGCGAGACGCCGGTTCAGTCGCAGCTCTTCGTGGCAGAAGAAGCGGCGGCGCTCCAGCGTGGAGAAGTTCACGAAACCGAAATCGACCGGCTTCTTGATCTTGTAGGCCCAGTCGCCGGTGAGCAGCACCCAGGAGATATGCGTTTCCAGCACCGTGACCGCGGACACGGGGTGCGGATAGCGCCGCGGGTCCTGCAATGCGCGGATCAGCGGCGGCTGCGACGCCATGCTACCGTCCCCACAGGCTCAGGCGGATGCGCCCGGTTCGCGGCCCCGAAGGCCGTCGGGCGCCGGGCGCCGCGCGTTCGAAAAGTCCGCTCCGGACTTCGTCGGCACGTACTTTAAGGATATCATGGGCGCCGCCGACGGCACCGGCCCGGACGCGGGCCGCCGTGGAGCGTCCGGCGCCGTGTGGTTCCGATCCGGTCCCAGTATGCCACGAGCCAATCCCTCTGCCTCCCGCAGCCGCGCGCGCGGGCGAAGATCGACCCGCGGCGGCGCGCGCCGCGCCGCCGCGGGTCCCCGGCGCCGGTGGCTCGCCTACGCCGCCGCTGCGGCGGGGCTCGCGCTCCTCGCCTACGTCCTCTATCTCGATCACGTCGTGCGCAGCCAGTTCGAGGCCAAGCGCTGGTCGCTGCCCGCGCGCGTCTACGCGCGGCCGCTGGATCTCTATCCCGGCATGGCGCTCGGGCGTCGCGGGTTCGCCTTCGAATTGCGTGCGCTCGGCTACCGCCGCGTCGCCGACGCCGTCGATCCGGGCACCTACACGCGAACCGCAGCGGGCTATCGCTTCGTCACACGGGAGTTCACCTTCTGGGACGGGATGCAACCGGCGCACCGCGTGCGGGTGCGCTTCGGTGGCGGGCATGTGACGGCGCTGACGGACGGCGCCGGACGCGCGCTCGCGCTCGTGCGTATGGACCCCGTGCAGATCGGCGCCCTCTACCCGGCGCGCGTCGAGGACCGGATCCTGGTGCGGCTCGCGCAGGCCCCGACGGTGCTGGTGCGCGGCATCGTGGCGGTCGAGGATCGCGACTTCCACCGCAACTTCGGCATCGAACCGAAGGCGATCGCGCGTGCCTTCCTCGCCAACCTGCGCGCCGGCCGCGTCGTCCAGGGCGGCAGCACTATCACGCAGCAGCTCGTGCGCAACTTCTTTCTGAGCAACCGCCGCTCGCTGTGGCGCAAGGCCAAGGAAGCGGTCATGGCGGTGCTGCTGGATCTGCACTATCCCAAGGCGCAGATCCTGGAGGCCTACCTGAACGAGGTCTACCTCGGGCAGGACGGCGCGCGTTCGATCCACGGCTTCGGGCTGGCGAGCCGCTTCTACTTCGACCGGCCGCTCGCGCGCCTCGACGCGGCCCGGCTCGCGCTGCTCATCGGACTGGTGAAGGGTCCCTCGTTCTACGACCCCCGCCGCCACCCGAAGCGTGCCCTGGCGCGGCGCAATCTGGTCCTGGGCATTCTGCGTGACCAGGGGGTGATCGACGCCGCGACCGCGGCCGCGGCGCGGCGGGCGCCCCTGGGCGTGACGGCGACCCCGCGTCCGCTCACGCCCTATCCGGCATTCTGGGATCTGATGCGTCGCCAGCTCCTGCGCGATTATCGCGCGAGCGATCTGCGTACCGCCGGGCTGCGCATCTTCACGACCCTCGACCCGCTGGTGCAGGCCGCCGCCGAGCGCGCGCTCGACCGCGAGGCCGGCGTCCTGGAACGGCGCCGCGGCCTGCCGCACGGCAGCCTGGAGGGCGCCGTGGTGGTCACCTCGGTATCCGGCGGCGAGGTGCTTGCGGTCGTGGGCGGGCGCGAGGCGCGCTACGCCGGTTTCAACCGCGCCCTCGACGCCGCGCGCCCGGTCGGCTCGCTGATCAAGCCGGCGCTGTATCTGACCGCCTTGCGGGATCCGAAACGCTACACCCTGGCCACGCTGATCGACGACGCGCCGATCCGCATCACCGATCCGGACGGCAAGGTCTGGGCCCCGCGCAACTACGATCGGGAGTCGCACGGGGAGGTCCCGCTGTATGAGGCGCTGGCCCATTCCTACAATCAGGCCACGGTGCGCCTGGGGATGGCGGTCGGGGTCCCCGCCGTCGTCGCCACCCTGCACCGGATGGGCATCGAGCAGGCGCTGCGTCCGTACCCGTCGCTGTTTCTCGGTGCGGTGAATCTCGCGCCGATCGATATCGCGCGGATGTACGGTACGCTCGCGACCGGGGGGTTCCGTGTACCGCTGCGCGCCATCCGCGACGTCCTCGATGCCGACGGGCGCCCGCTCCAGCGCTACCCGTTGCGGATCCATCAGGTGCTGTCCCCCGGGCCCGCCTTCCTCGTCGACACCGCCCTGGAGAAGGTTGTCACCGAAGGGACCGGGCGCGGGCTGGCGCGCTGGCTCCCGCCGGGGATGACCGCCGCCGGCAAGACCGGCACCACCGACGATCTGCGCGACGGCTGGTTCGCGGGCTTTACCGGGGACTACCTGGCGGTGGTGTGGCTGGGCCGCGACGACAACCGCCCCGCGGGGCTCAGCGGCGCCGAAGGTGCGCTGCAGGTGTGGGGCGCGCTGATGGGGCGTATCGCCGCGCAGCCGCTGCGCCTGGCTCCGCCGCAGGGGGTGGTGGAGGCCTGGATCGATCCGCGGTCGGGGCGGCGCACCGGCGCGGGCTGTCCCGGTGCCGTACAATTGCCGTTCATCGACGGTTCCGTCCCCGCGGCGCGTACCGGTTGCGCGGGCGGGGTGGGTGACTGGCTGCGGAGGTGGTTGCGGTGAGGTCGAGGCGTCGCGCAGGCGGTGCGCTCTCCGGGCCGGCGGTCCGCCGGGGGCGGTTCCTCGCCGGGTCGCTTGCGGTGCTGCTCGGCGGCTGCGCCGGCGTCCCGGCGCCGCCGCCCGGCGCCGGACCGGGCGCGGCGCCGGCGCGCGGGGAGCTTGCGGTGCCGCCGGGCGCGGCGACCGGGCCGCGCGCCGCGGTCGTGGCGCTGGTCGACGACGCCGGCCGTCAGGAGCGTGGCGGCCACCTCGGCGCGGCGGCCGCGAGCCTGGAACGGGCGCTGCGGATCGCACCCGCGGATGCCTCCCTGTGGCGGCGGCTGGCGCGTCTGCGCCTGCAGCAGGGCCGTTTCGGTCAGGCCGAGCAGCTCGCGCGGCGTGCGTTGCTCGCCGCGGGTTCCGACCGCGCGGCCGCGGCCGCGGCGTGGCGCATCGTGGCGGCGGCGCGCAGTGCCCGGGGCGATGACTCGGGCGCGCGGCGCGCGCAGGCGCGGGCGGCGGCGCTGGAGGCCCGTTGAGGCGGCGGGGCGGTTTACGGGTAGACTAGGAGCCTGTCAGACTTGGGTTCGCTCTATTACGGCGGTGGGAGATCGGCCCGTTTTTCGGATCGTTGAACGGCGATTACGATTCGGCTGAAACGATCGCAAAGCCGTGCTCGATCTCCCGCCGCCTCGCTGCGAACACCCAAGTTCGACAGGCTCCTGGCCGTGGATGGGGGGGCGATCCGGGCGGTTGCGCGGGCCCGGGACGGGGACGGACCGGCGGCGTGGGGCCGTCCGTCCGCGGGAGTTCGATGTGACCGTCTATGCAGTCGACAAGCTGATCGCGCAGGCGCGCCAACTCGCGGCGGACTACAAGCGTGTCACCGGCAAGCCGCTCGCCGGCGTCAGCGCCGAGGTCGCGGAATACGACGCCGCGCGGCTCCTCGATCTCGAGTTGTGCCGTGAGCGCACCGCGGGCTACGACGCGATCGGACGCGGGCCGCGCGCGGGGCTGCGGGTCCAGATCAAGGGGCGGGCCATCTTCGACGAGCGCAAGGGCGGTCAGCGGATCGGACAGCTCAAGCTGGAACAGGAATGGGACCTGCTGGTCCTGGTGCTGCTGGACGAGCGCTTCGAACCGACGGAGATCTACGAAGCGGATCGCGCGACCGTGGAGGAGGACCTGGCCGCCCGCGGCGGCGGGCGCAGCCGTCGGGGCGCGATGTCGGTCGGGCGCTTCCGCAATCTCGCGCGCCTGGTCTGGACGCGCGAGCGCGGCCCCGAGGAGGACGAGATCTGGGACAACCGCAGCGCATGACGGGCCGCGGCGCAGGCCCGGCGGCGACGGCCCCACGGTGAGCGTACGCGCGCTGCTCGGCGCGGACGGGCCGCTGGCGCGCGAGGTGCCCGGGTTCGCACCGCGCACCCAGCAGCAGGCGATGGCCGCGGCCGTCGCCGGCGCCCTCGAACGGCGCTCGGTGCTGATCTGCGAGGCCGGTACCGGTACCGGCAAGACCTTCGCCTATCTGGTCCCGGCGCTGCTTTCGGGCGGTCGCGTGCTGGTTTCGACCGGTACGCGTACGCTGCAGGATCAGCTCTTCCACCGCGACCTCCCGGTGGTGCGCTCGGCCCTCGGGGTCCCCGTCACCACCGCGCTGCTCAAGGGGCGGGCGAACTACCTCTGCCTGCAGCGCCTGGAGGACACCGTGGCCGACGGGCGCCTGCGCGCGCGCGCCGAAGCGGCGCAGTTGCAGCGCATCCGCGCCTGGGCCGGGCGCAGCGCCGACGGCGACATCACCCGCTTCGCCGATGTCCCGGAATCCTCCCCGCTCTGGCCGCGGGTGACCTCGACGACCGAGAACTGCCTCGGCGCCGAGTGCCCGCACTATGCCGATTGCTTCGTCGTCAAGGCGCGGCGCAGTGCGCAGGAGGCCGATGTGGTCGTGGTGAATCACCACCTGCTCTGCGCGGACATGGCCCTCAAGGAGTCGGGCTTCGGGGACCTGCTGCCCGGCGCCGACGGGTTCGTGATCGACGAGGCGCATCAGCTCCCCGATGTCGCCGCGCGCTTCTTCACGGTCGCCTTCGGGGCCGGGCAGGTGCTGGAGCTGTGCCGCGACGCGCTCGGCGCCTCGGCGCGCGCCGGCGCCGACGCGGCCGCGGTGCGGGCGGCGGTCGAGCGTACCGAGCGCGCCGTGCGCGAGCTGCGCCTGGCCCTGGGCGAGGGAGTCCGGCGCGCCGCCTGGCGGCGGGTGGAGAACGCGCAGCCGGTCCGTTCGGCGGTCGCGGGTCTCGCCGCCGCGCTCGGCGGCCTGAGTGCGGTGTTCGAACCGCTGGCGCCCGGCGGGAAGGAGCCCGAGGCCCTGATGCGTCGCGGCGCCGATCTGCTTCAACGGCTCGGCGCGGTGACCGGTATCGAGCCCGAAGGCGCGGCACCGGATCCCGCTGCGGACGGCGATGCGGAGGAGGGCGCGGCGGTGCGCTGGTGGGAGACCCACGCGCGCGGCTTCGGCCTGTATCGGACCCCGCTCGATGTCGCGGCCGTGTTCCGCGCGCGCATGGACGAATACCCCGCGGCGTGGGTCTTCACCTCGGCGACGCTGGCCGTCGACGGCGCCTTCACGCACTTTTCCGCGCGCCTGGGCCTGGAGGGCGCGGAGACGGCGTTGTGGGAGAGCCCCTTCGACTTTCGCCGCAACGCCCTTCTGTACCTGCCGCAGGGTTTGCCCGATCCCAACGCGCCGGGGTACACGGGGGCGGTGGTCGAGGCGGCGCTGCCGGTGCTGGCGGCGAGCCGCGGGCGGGCGTTTCTGCTCTTCACCAGCCACCGTGCGCTGCGCGCGGCGGCCGAGCGGCTCGCGGGGCGGCTCGAATACCCGCTGCTGGTGCAGGGCGAGGCCCCGCGCGATGCGCTGCTGCGGCGCTTTCGCGAACTCGGCGACGCCGTGCTGCTGGGAACGGCGAGCTTCTGGGAGGGCGTGGACGTACGCGGTTCGGCGCTCTCCTGCGTGCTCATCGACCGCCTGCCCTTCGCCCCGCCCGACGATCCGGTGCAGGAGGCGCGCATCGAGGCGTTGCGCGCCCGCGGCGGCAATCCGTTCATGGAGTATCAGATCCCGAGTGCGGTGCTACAGCTCAAGCAGGGCGTGGGGCGGCTGATCCGCGACCCGGAAGACCGCGGCGTGCTCGTCCTGTGCGATCCGCGCGTCGGGTCGCGCCCCTACGGGAAGATCTTTCTCGCCAGCCTGCCGGAGATGCCCGTCACCCGCGATCCCGCCGAGGTGCGTGCCTTCTTCGATGCCGCCGGCCGGGGGGACGGGCCGGCGGGCCGGGCGGTACTCGCCCCGTGAGGGTGCTCGCGATCGAGACGGCGACGCAGGCGTGTTCGGCCGCGCTCCTCGTCGGCGACGCCCTACTGGAGCGTTTCGAGATCGCCCCGCGCGGGCACGCGCAGCGGATTCTGGCGATGGTCGAGGAGCTGCTCGCCGAGGCCGGATTGGCCCCGGGCGCGCTCGATGCGATCGCGTTCGGTCGCGGTCCGGGGGCCTTCACCGGGGTGCGGGTCGCGGCCTCGGTGACGCAGGGCCTGGCCTTCGGGGCCGGCCTGCCGGTGGTTCCGGTGTCGACTCTGCAGGCCCTGGCGGCGGGGGTGCGCCGGCGCACGGGCCACGACGCGGTGCTCGCCGCGCTCGACGCGCGCATGGGAGAGGTCTACTGGGGGGCGTATCGCGCCGCCGGCGATGCGGCCTCCATGGCCCTCGTCGGCGCCGAACGCGTCGCGGCGCCGGCAGCGGTCCCGCCGCCGCCGGGACACGGATGGTTCGGTGCGGGCAGCGGTTTCGAGCGCCACGGGCCCGCGCTGGCCGCATGCCTGGGGGCGGCGCTCGCGGGCGTCGTCACCGACGCGCTGCCGCGGGCCGCGGACGTGGCCGCGATCGGGGGCGAGCGGCTGCGCGCCGGGGAGGCGCGCCCGCCCGAGGAGGCCGTTCCCGTCTACCTGCGCGACGAGGTGGTGACCCCTTCCCCGGCGGGCGAACGCTGAGGGCGCCCCCGATCGGCTCAGGCGTACAGGAGCACCTCGATGATCCGGCGATAGACCGCGGATAGGGCTTCGAGCTCTTCGGTGCCGACGCGCTCGTTGATCTGATGGATGGTGGCGTTGACCGGACCGAGTTCGACGACCTGGGCACCGGTGGGGGCGATGAAGCGCCCGTCCGAGGTGCCGCCCGTGGTGGAGGCTTCGGTCTCGATCCCGAGGACGTCGCGGATGCCGGTGCGCACGGCGTCGAGCAGTGCGCCTGCGGGGGTCAGAAAGGGCGCTCCGGAATGGACCCACTCGAGGTCGCGGCGCAGGCCGTGGCGATCGAGGATCTCCGCGGTCCGCCGCTTCAGCTCGTCCGCGGTGATCTCGGTGGAGTAGCGGAAGTTGAAGACGGCCTCGAGTTCGCCGGGCACGACGTTGTGGGCCCCGGTGCCGGCGTGGACGTTGGAGAGCTGGAAGGTGGTCGGCGGAAAGTGGGCGTTGCCTCGATCCCACTGCGTCGCCGCCAGTTCCGCCAGCGCCGGCGCCGCGCGGTGGATCGGATTGTCGCAGCGCTCGGGATAGGCGACGTGGCCCTGGACGCCGTGGACGCGGAGCCGCCCGGTCAGAGACCCGCGCCGCCCAATCTTGACGGTGTCGCCGAGCCGCTCGCGGCTGCTGGGCTCTCCGACCAGACACCAGTCGATGCGCTCGCCGCGTGCCTGAAGGTGTTCGACGACGCGCGCGGTGCCGTCGACGGCGGCGCCTTCCTCGTCGCTGGTGAACAGGAAGGCGAGCGAACCGCGCCGCGGCGGACCGGCCGCCAGGGCCGCCTCGCAGGCGGTGATCATCGCCGCGAGGCTGCCCTTCATGTCGGCGGCGCCGCGCCCGTAGAGGTAGCCCGCGCGGACCTGCGGCGCGAACGGCGGGATGTCCCAGCGTTCCGGAGGACCGCTGGGGACCACGTCCGTGTGCCCGGCGAACGCCAGCACCGGTGCCGAGTCGCCGAGCCGGATCCAGGCGTTGGTCACCGCACCGAAGGGCAGGCGTTCGACACGGAATCCCAGGCGCTCTAGGCGCTCGATGAGGATCTCGTGGCAGCCGGCGTCCTCCGGGGTCACGGACGCGCGCGCGATCAGCCGGTGCGCGAGTTCGACGGTGGGGGTGGCGGAGGGCATGCGCGGCCGATCGCGGGTCCGGGGCGGCTCAGAGGTCGCGCAGCAGGGCGTTGATGCCGACCTTGGCGCGGGTCTTGGCGTCGACCTGCTTGACGATCACGGCGCAGTAGAGGCTGTACCTGCCGTCCTTGGAGGGCAGGTTACCGGGCACCACGACCGCGCCCGCGGGCACCCGCCCGTAGAGGATCTCGCCGGTCTCGCGGTGATAGATGCGTGTGCTCTGGCCGATGTAGACGCCCATCGAGATCACCGCCCCGCGTTCCACGACCACGCCTTCGACGATCTCCGAGCGCGCCCCGATGAAGCAGTCGTCCTCGATGATCGTGGGTGCGGCCTGCACGGGTTCGAGGACCCCGCCGATGCCGACCCCGCCGGACAGGTGGACGTTCTTCCCGATCTGTGCGCACGAACCGACCGTCGCCCAGGTGTCCACCATCGTACCGCTGTCGACGTAGGCGCCGATGTTTACGTAGGAGGGCATGAGCACGACGCCCGGCGCGATGTAGGCCCCGCGGCGCGCCGTCGCGGGCGGGACCACGCGCACGCCCGCGGCGCGGAACTCACGCGAGTTGAAGTCCGCGAACTTGGCCGGCACCTTGTCGTAGTAGTTGGCGAAACCGCCCTTCATGAAGCTGTTGTCCTCGATCCGGAAGTAGAGCAGTACCGCCTTCTTGAGCCATTCGTTGACCGTCCATCCGGACGCACCGGGTTCGGCCACGCGCGCCTGCCCGCTGTCGAGGAGGGCGATCGCCTCCAGTACCGCCTCGCGCACGTGGGTGTTTACGGCGCGGGGGGTGATCTGTGCGCGCTCCTCGAATGCCTGCTCGATCACCGCTTTGATTTCGTTCATTCGCTCCGTTCTCCGTCGGTGCGCGCCGCGCCGTTCGTCCGGATGCGCGCGATCGGGGTAGTGTATCGGCTTTGTGGCCGGGATCGAAGCGCCGGCGCGCCGCGCTCACGCGAGGGACTGCACGAAGTCGCGGATGCGATGCGCGGCCGCGACGCACTCCTCGATCTCCGCCACCAGGGCGATGCGCACCCGGTTGCGCCCGGGGTTCTCCCCGTAGGCGCTGCGCGAGAGGAAGGTGCCCGGCAGCACGGTCACGTTCGCGCGTGCGTACAGGAGCCGCGCGAACTCCGTGTCCGCTATCGGGGTGCGCGGCCAGAGGTAGAAGCCCCCCTCCGGGCGCCGCGCCTCCAGGTGCCCGTCGAGGATCCCGAGCACGGCATCGAACTTGGCCCGGTAGGCCGCGCGATTGGCCTGCACGTGCGCCTCGTCCTCCCATGCGGCGATGCTTGCGGCCTGGTGGTGCGGGGCCATCGTGCAGCCGTGGTAGGTGCGGTAGCGCAGGAAGGTTGCGAGCAGCTCCGGATCACCGGCGACGAAGCCCGAGCGCATGCCCGGCAGGTTCGAACGCTTGGACAGGCTGTGGAAGACGACGCAGCGCCGGAAATCCGCGAGACCCATCCCGGCGGCGGCCTCCAGCAGGCCGGGCGGAGGGCGGGCCTCGTCGGGATAGATCTCGGCGTAACACTCGTCCCCGGCGATGACGAAATCGTGCTCCTGCGCGAGACCGATGAGCCTCTGCAGCGTGGGCACGTCCAGTACCGCGCCGGTGGGGTTTCCCGGCGTGCACAGGTAGAGGAGCTGGCAGCGGTCCCAGACCTCCGCCGGCACTGCCGCGAAGTCGGGCACCGTCGCCTCCGGTCCGGCCGGATTGACATACCAGGGCCGGGCCCCGGCGAGCAGCGCCGCGCCCTCGTAGATCTGGTAGAACGGGTTCGGCACCAGCACCAGCGGGTCCGCGCTCCGGTCGACGACGCACTGGGCGAAGGAGAACAGCCCCTCGCGCGAACCGTTGAGCGGCAGTACGTGGCGCTCCGGATCGAGTGGCGGCGAGAGGCGATAGCGGCGGCTGGCCCATGCCGCGATCGCCGCGCGCAACGCGGGCTCGCCGCGCGTGGTCGGGTAGCGCGACAGCCCCGCGAGGCCGGCGGCGAGGCGGGCGGCCACGGGTTCGGGCGCGGCGTGGCGCGGTTCGCCGATGGCGAGGCTGATGGGCGGTAACGACGCCGGCGCGGTGTCCCGCAACAGGCGGGACAGGCGCTCGAACGGGTAGGGCTGCAGTCGCGAGAGGTCCGGGTTCATGATCTCAGGTTCGTCGGGCGCCGGGCGGTGTCCCGTACCCGGCGGGCGCGCCCGGCCCGGTCGCCGGGATCCGGACCCCGCCCCCCCCCGCCCCGCGGCGGGCGAAACCGGTACAATCGCCACGCGCCCCGGCGACCGGTCGAGTCGATGGCGGGATCGCGCCGAAGGTGATGTGGAGATGCGCGGACGGGCGATGTCGGGCCGCCGCGGGTCGCCCGAATGCGCGGGGTAGTATAAGGGATGGAGCGGAGTGGGACCACACGGGCGCGGAGGCTGCTGCCGGTCCTGAGCCTGCTGCTGGCGGCGACCCTGTGGGGACTGATCTGGTATCCGCTCCGGCTGCTCGAGGGTCACGGCCTCGGCGGTTTGTGGAGCGCCCTGGTGATCTACGCGGCGGCGTCGCTCCCCGGCGCCGTGTTGCTGTGGCGCGGGCGCGGCCAGTTGCGGCGCCGGCCGGCGGGGCTGCTCGCGCTCGCGCTGGCCGCCGGCTGGTGCAACGTCAGCTTCATCCTCGCAATCCTCGACGGGACGGTGGTGCGGGTCCTGCTCTTGTTCTACCTTTCGCCGTTATGGGCGACCCTGCTCGGTTGGGTGATGTTGCGCGAGCCGCTCACCCGCAACTCGGGGGTGGTGCTGGTACTGGCGATGGCCGGTGTGGTGGTGATGAGCTGGCACCCGCAGCTCCATCACCCGTGGCCGCAGGAGACTGCGGACTGGCTCGCGGTCTCGTCGGGGTTCACCTTCGCGTACGCCAACGTGCTGGTGCGCAAGTTCTCCGACATCGGTATTCCGGTCAAGACTGCGGTCACGTGGCTCGGGGTCGCGGGGGTTGCGGCGCTGTGGCTGTGGTTCGGCCGGATCGGGGTGCCGGCGGTCAGCGGCCCGTGGGTGTGGGCCGCGGCGGTCGGGCTCGGCTGGTTTGCGATCGTGCTGATGACCGTGTCGGTCCAGTATGGGGTCACCTACATGCCGGTGCAGCGCTCGGCGGTGATCCTGCTGTTCGAATTGGTCGTCGGCGCCGTCTCCTCCCAGATCCTCACGGCCGAAGTCGTGAGCGTCCGCGAGTGGGTCGGGGGGGTGTTGATTGCGGCGTCGGCGTACTTCGCGGCCCGCGCGCAACAGGTGCATCCGCAATGAGCGACGCCCGCCCGATGCGCTATACCGCGCTGCACCATGCGGCGGTCCTGGTCGGCGATACCGGACGGGCGCTCGCCTTCTACGCCGGAGTGCTGGGGCTGCCCGTGGATCCCGGCCGTCCGGACCTCGGCTACCCCGGGGCCTGGCTGCGCATCGGGGACCAGCAACTGCACCTGATGGAACTCCCGGACCCGCACGCCGACGCCCCCCGTCCCGCGCACGGCGGGCGCGATCGCCATGTCGCCCTTGCGGTGGAGAGCATCGAGCCGGTCGTGCGCGCGCTCGATGCGGCGGGGGTGGCCTATACGCGCAGCCGCTCCGGTCGCCGCGCGCTGTTCTGCCGCGACCCGGACGGAAACGCCGTCGAGATCCTCGAGGCCGGTCCGTCCGATTGAGACTTGCGTATAGCGTTGACGGCCATCCCGTAGCCCGGGTGCAGGCCGCAGGCCGGAGTCCGGGGGATCGCGGTGCGGAGGAGACTCCTTTCCCGGATTGCGCTGCGCTCCATCCGGGCTACATCGATGAGGCGATCCGACGCCAACCCAATGTAGCCCGTATATGGTCTCCTCCCATTTTGCAAGGCCGTGAGCGGGTCGATGGCAGGGACAGGTTGCGTCCGTATATTCGGCCTGTTGGTGAGGACCCGCGAGGGGTTCTCTGGCCACGATGAA
>Ga0256829_1000252_pt1 | contig 62113 bp, 52 predicted proteins | sample 131447metaG_FD_185979 | JGI IMG/M metagenome (GOLD analysis project Ga0256829, IMG submission 185979) | Hydrothermal vent microbial communities from Lau Basin, Pacific Ocean - 131-447 | ecosystem: Environmental > Aquatic > Marine > Hydrothermal vents | place: Pacific Ocean: Lau Basin | collected...
GCATTGCTGGATCAGGGTTGCCCCCATTGTCCAATATTCCCCACTGCTGCCTCCCGTAGGAGTCTGGGCCGTGTCTCAGTCCCAGTGTGGCTGATCATCCTCTCAGACCAGCTACGGATCGTCGCCTTGGTAGGCCATTACCCTACCAACAAGCTAATCCGACGCAGGCTCATCCAATAGTGCAAGGTCCGAGGATCCCCTGCTTTCCTCCGTAGAGCGTATGCGGTATTAATCCGGATTTCTCCGGGCTATCCCCCGCTACTGGGCAGATTCCCACGCGTTACTCACCCGTCCGCCACTCGCCGCCAGAGAGCAAGCTCTCCGCGCTGCCGTTCGACTTGCATGTGTTAGGCATGCCGCCAGCGTTCAATCTGAGCCAGGATCAAACTCTTCAGTTCAAAGCGATGCTTTGAAGTAGAGTCGACCGTACCCAATAATATTGCTGGATTTGGTCGCTCCGTATGGTAAATACACCAACCACACGGGCGCCCACACAAGTTGCTTTCCTGATTTTTAAAGAACATCCCGGTTACCCGAGGCAGACTAATAATTATATCCGATAAATCCATTCCGTCAAGTGGCGAATGTTTCCGGATAAAGCCTGCGAGCGACGTATTATAACCCTCATTTCGGGCTTGTCTAGCCCCATCTTATCCCCAGAACTCATTGATGAATGAGGAAATGCCCTCCGCAGCGGATGCACTAGAATGACCGCAAACCTCGGAAGGAGCCTGGGAATGTTCCAAAAAGTCGTACTACTGCTGGGCCTGGTGCTGGCTTCCGCCGCCACCGGGGCTCAAGCACTGCCTACATCTCTCTATAACGGACTTTCCTGGCGTTTCATCGGCCCCTATCGCGGCGGGCGCACGGTGGCCGCCACCGGCGTAGCGGGCCAAGCCAATGTGTGGTATTTCGGCGCTGCCGAGGGCGGGGTTTTCAAAAGCACCGATGCCGGTTCCAGCTGGCAACCGTTATTTCAGCACAAACCGGTCTCCTCGATCGGGGCAATCGCCGTCGCCCCCGCTAATCCAGGTATCATCTATGTCGGCACCGGCGAGTGCGATATACGCTCCGACGTCGGTTATGGTGACGGGGTGTGGCGCTCGGATGATGGCGGCAAGACCTGGCGCCATATCGGGTTAGATGACAGCCGCCATGTCTGCGCCCTGTCGATCGACCCGCAGCATCCGGGGATCGTTCTCGCCGCGGTGCTCGGCCATGCCTGGGGGCCAAACCCCGAACGCGGGATTTTCCTCACCGCCACCGGCGGGCGCCACTGGCGCCGGGTGCTTTACGTGAACGCCACCACCGGCGCGGTGGACCTGGCTCGCGACCCCGATGACCCAGCGCTCGTGTATGCCACTACCTGGAATGCGCGGCGCATGCCCTGGTTCCAGTACGCCCCGGTACAGGGCACCGGCAGCGCCATCTGGCGTTCGAGCGATGGCGGGCGCCACTGGAAAAAACTTCCCATGACCGGGCTGCCGCGTAGCGGCCGGCAGCGGATCGGGATTGCGGTCGCGGCCGGAACCCACGGGCAATGGATTTACGCGATCGTGAGCGCACGCAAGAACGGCGGCCTGTACCGCTCTAGCGATGGCGGCAAAACCTGGCGGCTGGTGAACGGTTCGCCACGCCTGTGGGGCCGCGGCTGGTACTTCGGGCGCATCGCCGTCGACCCGAGGAACCCGAACGTGGTCTACGTGCCGAACACCGCGCTTTACCGCTCCACCGACGGCGGCAAGCATTTCGTCGCCATCAAGGGCTCCCCGGCAGGCGACGACTTCCACTATCTGTGGATCGATCCGACCGACCCCGCCCGCATGATCGTCGCCGCCGATCAGGGCGCCGCGGTGAGCCTGGACGGCGGGCGCCGCTGGAGCAGTTGGTACAATCAGCCGACCGCGCAGATCTACCGCATCGCAACCGATAACCGCTTCCCGTACCGCGTCTATGGAACCCAGCAGGACTCGGGCAGCCTGGTGATCCCATCGCGCTCGTTCGAGGGCGTGATCAGCAACCGCAGCTGGTACACCTCGGGCGGGGGCGAATCGGGCTATGTAATTCCCCGCCCCGGCGATTCCACGATCGTTTACGGCTCGGATTATCTTGGCCATGTGACCCGACTCGACACCCGTACTCACCAGATCACCAACATCTCGCCGGTACCGATTGCACCGGCCTATTCCGCACCGATGGGCAAACGCCCCGACCGCTTCAACTGGGTGACCCCGCTGGCGGTTTCTCCGTTCGCACGCAATACGCTCTACACCGGAGCCCAGATGTTGTTCATGAGCACCGACGCCGGCAATAATTGGCGTGTCACCAGCCCCACGCTGACCGCTCCGGTGCGCCGTCAAGCGCGCTGCACCACGGTCATTACCCCAAGCCGGGGCACGGCCTGCGGCTACGGCTCGATTTTCTCGATCGCCCCATCGCCCATCGCCCCCGGTGAAATCTGGGTCGGAACCACCGACGGGCGGGTGTGGCTGAGCCGTGACGGAGCAAGGCACTGGATTCCGGTAACCCCGCATGGACTTAAGCCCTGGAGCCGCATCGCCCGCATCGAGCCTTCGCCCTTTGCGGCCGGCACCGCCTGGATCGCCGTGGACCGCCACCGGGCCGCCGATCTTCATCCCTACATCTACCGCACCCGCGACTTCGGCCGACACTGGGTCCGTGCCGACGCCGGTATCCCGGGGCGGGATTACGTTCACGTCGTGCGTGCCGATCCCGCTCGCCGCGACCTCCTGTTCGCGGGAACCGAGACCGGCGTTTATGTCTCCTTCGACGCTGGCACCCAATGGCAATCCCTCGGGCTGGGACTGCCGACGGTTTCGGTACGCGACCTCGCAATCCACGCCAACGACCTGGTCGCAGCCACCCATGGGCGCGGCTTATGGATCCTCGACGATATCACCCCATTGCGCCAAGCAAGCACGGCCATCACCCATGAGCCGGTACACCTGTACCGCCCCGCCCCCGCGCTGCGCCTGCGCCCGACGCACTACCACGGTGAGCCGATGCCGCCGAGCGTCCCCCAGGCATCGAATCCGCCCACGGGCGCTATCATTGACTATTATCTGGAAACGGCCTCCAAGTCTCCGGTCACGCTCTCGATCTACGACTCCGCCGGACGCCTCGTTCGCCGCTTCGCAAGCACCGCCCGCCCAGCCCCCATGCCGCCGCCCCATTTTGCCCCGTGGTGGGAAGCCCCGCCGACACTCCTGCCGAACCGTGCCGGGGAAAACCGCTTCATATGGAACCTACGCTATGCCCCACCACAACCGTTTACCCGTGGCTGGAGCGGCCCGCCGCTGCTGCACGGCACCCCACGCGGCCCGCAGTCACCGCTGGTTCTTCCCGGAACCTATCGCCTGGTACTCACCGCCGCGGGAAGAAGGGTCTCGGCGCCGCTACTCGTCCGCCCCGACCCACGCGTCCATGTCGCCCCTGGGGCACTGGCTGAGCGGGTGCGCGTCGGCCTCGCCTTACGCGCGGCCATCGACGCCTCAACCCGCCTCATTCGCCGGGTTCGCCAGGCCATCGCCGCGGCTCGGAAAAGCGGGGAATCCCAACGCGGCGCTCGGCTTGCCAAGTTACTCCAGCAGCAACACCTGATCCGTCTCAATGCCCGGCTGGCCGGCCTGCTGGGTACCATTAATCGTGCCGACACAACCATGCCAACCCCGCTTCTCGCCTCGGCCCATGCCCTCCAGGGCGAAGCCGCTGCGGCCCGCCGCAAGTTTGCCGACCTGCTGGTGCCGGGGCTGTAAGGCTCGGTGAACAATCGGTTTCAGTCGGAGAACAGCACCGAGCGCACAAAAGGGGTCGTCAAGCGCCGCTGGGCGGTCAAGGCCGCCACGTCGAGTTTCGCCATGGCCGCAACGACCGCAGCCGGATCACGCATCAACCGATTTACCAGAAATACCGCCGTGGCCGGAGGCAACTCGAGTCCGTGCCGATGCGCCAAATGCCGCGCCAGCCTTACCAGCTCGGTATCATCCAGTGGCTCCAATCCATAAATCGGCCCCCAGGCAAGGCGCGAAGCCAAATCCGCCAACTCGAGCCCGACCGAATCCGGGGGCGCCCGAGACAAGACCAGCAAGCCGGCGCCGCGTTCCCGTAATTCTTCCGTCAACCGGAACAAGGCTCTCTCCCAGGCCGAATAACCGGCAATACTTTCTAACGCATCGATTACGGCCAGATCCAACTCCCCCCAACCTTCAACCAGCACGGGATCCAGCATCAATGCCTGGTCGAGCGGCAGATAGGCACTGCGTCGCCCCTGCTCGACGGCACTGCGCCAGGCGGCTTTTGCCAGGTGTGTCTTGCCGACTCCCCGCGGCCCATGAACATATACCAGCGGCTCCCCGGCTCCCCGGGACAGTTCCGCGACCGCGGTCATCGTCGTGGAGTTGATCTTCCCCGGCCAAAACGTCTCGAAACGCGCGGTATCGGTAAGAACCAGTGCCTCAAGACCCAGCTGCTGCATCAGGCCCCGTTTCCGGGCGTACGCAGGTACCGCAGCCCCCAAGTCATCACATAGTCCAACCCGCTGACGATCAGCGCCACCGCCAGCACCCAGACCAAGGCAAGGCGTAACGGGTTATCCAGATAGGGCCAACCGCCGTCGATCACGAAGGCCAGGCCCAGCAAGATCAACAGCCCGGTTGCCGCCTTGCTGGTCAGCGCCGGCTCGATCTGGAAGGGGCCACGGCGCCAACGATAGATGGCCGCACCACCCACGATTAGCGCATCGCGCCCCAACATCAACCCCACCAGCCACCAGGGTACCAGTTGATTGGAGGCCAATGCGGTATAACTTCCCAGCACCAACAGCTTGTCGGCCGCGGGATCCAGAAAGGCCCCCAGGTTACTCGAATAATGATGCCGCTTGGCGATGCCGCCATCGAGCGCATCGCTAATCCCCGCAACCGCAAACAATCCCAGTGCGACCTCGTAACGATGGTTCGCCAGGGTCCACACCACCGGCACCACCAGCATCATCCGCAGAATCGAGAGCGCGTTCGGCAACCATCGCATCATGGCTTATAACTGAAATACAGTCGCACCCGATTACCCGGGCCGGAAGGCAACGCGGCCGGGGAAGACGCGGTTCCCGCGGAGGCGGGCGCCATGACGGGATCGAGCAGACCCGAAAGTTGTAGGGATCGACCAAGATCCGTCGGCACCCCAGCATAGGTCACGGCATAATCCACTTCACCCGCCCGGACTCCGAGCAACCGCACTCTGCTGACTCCCTGCATGCCCACCAGCAAGCGCCGCACCCGCACCTCGGCCTCGAGCGACCCGATCCCCGAGACCACCACCACAACCCGGCCGGCCCCGGCGGTACCCGGAATGTAGGCCAGCTGCTGGGCAATCAACGTGGCGGCCCGCCCCACCGCCGCCGCCGCCGCGGATTGAGGCGTGGGGGCAGGCGTCCTGAACACCATGACGTTACTACCGTAGGCAAGTTGCCACCGGGCGGGAGCTTGATCGGATCCGCCGACCGAGCCCACCAGCAAAGCCTGAGCACCGTAACGCTTGCTTGCTTGCCACAAGGGAGACAAAAAGAAACTGGTGATATCAAAGGTATTGACCTGGCGCCGATCGGTCAAATCCATCAGCGGCAACACCAGCGGCAGCCCCCGCCGTCGCGACACCCGCAGCATGGCCACGGCAATCGGGCTCGATATATCGTCGCCCTGGATTCCGTTCGGCGTCAACACCCAGGCCACCACCCGAGGCCGGTCACGACCCCAGATCGGCTGCCCCGCCCGGGACAGCGCCATATCGATCAATTTGGGGTCGAACCGGGCCCATAACTCCGACCCGCCACCCCGAGAAGGCGCAACCACCTGGTAGCGATAAGCCATAACCACCTCGCCGGGGTGGCTCAAAAGCGCAGCCAGACCCGCCACCCGGGATATATCGGGGTTCCCGCTGACCTTGACCAACACGGCCACCAGATCCTGCCTGAAAGCTTGAACACGGGCCGCCCGTGACTGGTCAGGCACCAATACCCCGGCGGCATACAGATCAGGCAGACTCACCGCCCGCGCCGCAGTTGCAATCAGCAACCCCAAAATCGGCAGCAGGACACCCGGGCCGCGTCGCATAAAAAACTCACTCACCAAAGATCGCTAAAATAACATAGCTAACCAACAGAGTTTGGGCATGGCCGATATATCCTCCCTTTACCGCGACGCCGGCGTCGATATCAATGCCGGCAATCGCCTTATCGAACGAATCAAGCCCCTGGCGGAATCCACTCGGCGAGCGGAAGTCATGGAAGGACTCGGTGGTTTCGCGAGCCTGTTCCGCTTCCCCCGGACCCGGTTCCGTGATCCGATCCTGGTCTCGGGAACCGATGGCGTCGGCACTAAGCTCAAACTCGCGCTCGAGGCCGGGCGCCTCGATGGGCTGGGACGGGACCTGGTGGCCATGTGTGTGAACGATGTCGCGGTCAGCGGTGCGGAACCCCTGTTCTTTCTCGACTATTACGCCACCGCCCGGCTACGGATCAACCAGGCCGAGCGCCTCGTTGCCGGTATCGCAGTCGGCTGCCGCGAAGCCGGCTGCGCCCTAGTCGGAGGCGAAACCGCCGAATTGCCGGGGCTGTATCAAAACGGCGAATTCGATCTGGCCGGCTTCTGTGTCGGCGTCGTCGAACGTGAGGCGCTGATTGACGGAAAAGCGGTCGAACCCCGCGACGCGGTACTCGGTATCGCCTCCAGCGGGACACATGCCAACGGCTACTCCCTCATTCGCCGGGTTATCGACCAATCCGGTGCCCGACTCGATCACCCCCTCGGATCACGCACCCTGGCCGACTGGCTGCTCGCCCCGACCACCATCTACGTGCGGGCCATTCGCACCCTGCTCGAGACCGGCCCGATCCATGCGCTGGCGCATATCACCGGCGGCGGCATCGTAGAGAACCTGCCCCGCGTACTCCCGCCGGGTTGCCGAGCCGTTATCGACCCGGCCGATTGGCCGCGCCCACAGATATTCGACTGGCTGGCACAAGCGGGCCAGATCCCGGAACCCGAGATGTTCCGTGTCTTCAACATGGGGCTCGGGCTCATCGCGATCCTACCCCAAGCCGGTATCGAACCCGCCCGCGCCGGCCTCGCCAAGCTCGGGCTCGATGCCTGGCAAGTGGGTTCCATCGAGCCCGGTGAGCCCGGGGTATGCCTCGACCACCGGTGAAAGTCATCGTTCTCGGCTCCGGCGAAGGCACCAACTTCGAGGCTCTCGCCGCCGCCGCAGGCATCGATTACACTATCGCCTCGGTGGGCAGCGACCAGCCCGAGGCGCGCATCCTCGATCGCGCTCGCCGCCGGGGGATCCCCACCTTCACCTGCACGCGCCGCGACCATCCCGATCGGGCTGCCCACGACCGGGCACTCGCGCGACTGCTCGCGTCCCGGCACCCCGACTGGATTGCCCTGGCCGGCTACATGCGCCTGCTGGGCCCCGCGGTGCTCGCGGCCTGGCCGGGACGGATCGTCAACATTCATCCCGCCCTCCTGCCCGCTTTCCCGGGGCTGAACACACACGCGCGAGCGCTGGCCGCCGGCGTACCCGAACATGGCTCCACGGTGCACTTCGTTACCGCCGAACTGGATGCCGGCCCCCCGATCCTGCAGGGCCGGCTCAAGATTCGCCCCACAGACACAATCCAGTCGCTGACCCACCGGGTCAAGGCCTTGGAACATCGCATCTATCCCCTGGCCCTTGCCTGGCTTGCCCGGGACCGGGTGAAAATGGTACAAGGACAATGCTGGCTCGATGGTCGGCCATTGAATACCCCCCCCTCCATCGAAGAGCAGGAACCCGGATGTTGTTGAAAACCTTGCTGCTGACACCGGCGCTGTTGGGCACCGCATTCATACCGGCCCTCATCCGGATCGCTTTTGCGTCGGCGCCGCTGCATCCGCCCCTCACGGTAAAGGTTCGCCCGGGCAGGCTGGCCATTCACCCGTTCCGCATGCGTTATCTCGTGCTGCGAAACGGCTGGCACCTCGGTAACGCGATCTTTACCTTGATGCCGGGAGAAAACAGCTGGGAATTCCATTCCACGGCAAAGGCGAGCGGCCTGGCGGCGCTTTTCATCGGCGCAACTTTCTCCGAAACCAGCCGGTTCAGGGTAAACAACGGGCGGTTGCAACCCCTGGCCTACGCCTACACCGACTCCGGCAACAAGTCCCACGATGAGCGCATCGTCTTCGATTGGCGCCGGGGAGAAGCGCTCGACTTCAAGGGGGCAAAAAGAAAAATCTTCAATATCGAACCCGGAGTACTCGGCCGAGCGACCGCTCAACTCGATCTCAGTCGCCGCCTACTCGCGGGCAAACGCCCCGGCGGCAGCTATCGCATCGTCAACGGCGGAAAGCTTGGCACCTACCGGCTTACCCGCAAAAAAAATACGGCCATCGCCACGCCGGCTGGAAATTTTAAAACTGTAGTCCTCGAAAGGAAAGACGCCCAGTCGCGACGCACCACCACCTTCTGGCTTGCGGGAAAACTACAGTATCTTCCGGTCAAGATCCGCCAAAGCGCCCCCGGCAAGGCCACCGTCACCTTCGTACTCGCCAAGTACCGGCGGCTTCCCGCGCCCGGGAAACGCTAATCAGACCGGACCTTGCCCAGGCGGCGGATATCAGTAGATCTCCTGGAGAAAGATTTGATAGGGGGAGCCCTCGTAAAGGCCAAATGCCGCCAACGCGGTGGGGTTTATAAGGGCCGCGGTTCCCTGGTTGGATTTCCAGTCATATTGAAGCCAGCTCGGAACCTTCGCGGTAACGCTGACACTTCCGGTGTTGCCTGCACCGGGCGGCGACAGGCTCAGCTTGAAGATGCCGGCCGTCGGCGGTTGGGCCAGGCTCGCCTGGGTCTCCCCGGCACTCAACCCGCCCTGGTAATTGGACAACGACAGGGTAATTCCCGTGGTACAAGAATCGGCGGTGTTGGTGACAAACCCATTGTCGGCATCCAGATAGTATTGGGCCTGCATCGGCACGGGCAGAGCCAGCAGTTCCGAGCCGTAGGCGTTCTGCAGACGAATGCGCCCATAGCGCAGAGACGCACCGCCACTGAAAAGGATGGCCGAGAAAGTCACCGGGTCCGGGGTGCTCTTGACGCCGTCGAGATCCACAACCTGCTGCGACAAGGTGGGCGAGGCGTTGAACGGCGCCTCGGGGGTGGCGGGCGGTGCGGGTCGCGTGTAGTCGAGTCCCGCCCCGGCACTGAAGTTCAGCGTTGCAACCCCCGGCGAAGGATTGGCGATCACCGGGTTGGCACCGTTCGCCGTGAGCCCGGCGGTGTCGATCGGGTGGCCGCCGGCATCGGTATAGACCGTGGCCGGAAGACTCTTGAGCCGAAACCAGTCCGCTCCTCCCTGGCGGGTGAAGTTGTAGTAGTTTTTGGTGATACCGCCCTGGACGTTTTCCGCCGTAAGCGTCGCCACCGGTTTGGTCTGATAAAAAAACGGCTGCCCCAGGTAGGTGAAGCCGGGAGTCGAGCTGGTGCAGGCGGTGGCAAATTGCGGGGTATTGAGCGATACCGCAAAATGATCCGGAATAAAACGCCCGACCGGCGTACTTGATCCACCGACGATCGCATTGACACTGCCGAGATAATTCTTTGCCGCGGCCTGCAGCGTCACGCTGCCAACCTCGGAGTAGGATGCCTGCGTCGCGGTCGCGGCGCCGCCGCTCCAGTCCGACTGCGCCAGGCTCCCCCCGGTAAGCGCTCCGAGCGTTCCCTGGGCGGGCGTAAAGGGTACGACCGCGGATAACGCCGTGGCCCAGGCGAAATGGGGCGTTACGCTCCGCCCGGCGGCGTTGACCGGACCGGTTGGAATACCATTTGCGGGATCCCCGCTCTGCCACAGCACGGCCTCGAGCGTTGCACTGAAAGACCGCCCCGCCACGGTGAATACGGCAGAGGTGGGCGTGGTGCCCCCGGGGTTGGCGGTAGCGCCGGCCTGGATGGCGGAAAACGCCAGGGCGAACGGCCGTACGGTGAGCACGTTGGACGAGCCGATAATGGGGCGCGCCGAGCCGTTGGTGTTCTGTGCAAACCCGCTGGTGTTGTCTTCGAAGTCGATGCTGTACTGCCCGACATCGGTGGTTGCCAGGCTGAAGTTGGCAACTCCGTTGCTGAAGGCAATAGGCAGGTTGTTGGCCGCCGGCGCGGCATTGCCAAGCGCCACGCCGGAAATCGTGGGGGCGTTGCCCCCCGGATCATTCGCGCTGCGCTGGATCCAGGCCTTGACCGAGTTGACATCGTAGCCCGGTGCCGGACCACAGTTTCCGCTCGTCGGGTCGCGGCGGATCATTTCAGCCCTGAATGCCCCCGCTCGCCCGGCCACCACCACCCCCGCGCCATCGGCCGGTGGGGTGGTTTGGGTAAACACAAAGGCATTGTCGCGGAACTGGACGGTGCCACTCTGGCCAACGATCGTTCTTGGCGGGTTGGCGGTCACCAGGGTACCGTTAATAGTAAGATTATCGGCATGGACATCGGCGAGTGCAAATTGAGCGGTGCCGTTGTCCGCGGCGGCATACTGATAAGTCGCCGTACCGCTATCCGCGGGGCCGGGCGTGAACGTCCCATTGCCGGAGACCAATGTCCAGTTGCCGTGGCCCGAAGTAGTGGCAAGGTTCAGCGTGCCGGTCGTCGCCACCGGATTGCCCTGGGGATCCAGCGCGGTCACCGTGACCGTGTCGGGGACACACGTCGAAGCATTCAACGACGCGGTGATTTGCAAGGATTGCACGGGTACCGCCTTGACCACCTGTACCACATATTCCAATCCAACGTAATAGTCATACAAAGTGCAATAAAAATATCCGGGGAAAGTGTTTGGATCACAGCTCGATCCACCGTAATTGACACCATCTCCCATAAGGTAATCAATGGTGAAGGTGCCTGTTTTAGTAAATGTATACGCCGGTTGGGGCGCCGCGCTCCCTGTCTGGCAAGGCCCTTGCCCCCCGGGAAACCACTGCGAAACGGTCGATCCACCTGGCAGGTCGAATTCGTTGTACCAAGCATTGGCATAAGCCGGTAAGGTCGGGCAAGATGTGGGGACCGGGTAGTCCACTCCGAAGCTGACCTTGGTGCCCACGGTGACGGTAAGCGGATTGGTGTAATACTTTTGCCCATTAATCAATCCGAATATTTTGGCTTGTATGCACGAGCCGACGCAAACCGTTAAAAACGCCGTCATCACCTCCACGTCCGGCGTGCAACTGCTGGCCTTATTGCAACGCTTAGCGGTCCATAACTGATACTGTATAACGTAGGTTCCGGTATTGTTGAAGGTGTAGGTCGGTGGATAAGATGCGTAGCCTTGCTGGCAAGGACCCGTGGTTCCCTTGGGGTAAGCCAAGGAGGCAGATCCGCTCGGGGACACTGCGCCGGGCGAGATGAAATTATCCCACCAGCCATTGTCGCCCTTGAGTAAGGTCGGGCAGGTTCCGGAACTGTAGATCGCGCTAACCGTAACCTGCGCTCCTAGCGGCACGGTAATTTTATTCGCCCCCGAATTATTCCCCCAAGTGCCCGTCATGGTGATGGTGGCGGGCGTGGCGAAGGCTGTTTGTGCGAACCCCGTACCGAGCGCCAGGGCGACGAGCAACGCCAGAGTCATACCAGCGAGGAAACGGGGTTTACGGGGCATTGACAACGGTGGCCTCCAGCTTGCGCTGCACGAAATCGACCCGGGATCCAAAGGTGCCATTGCTCGCCACCGATGTCAAGACGTACACCGCAAACGTCCGCCCCTGCTCGGTGTGCGAGGTCGAAGTACAGCTTATCCGGGCACTGAATCCGGTAAGGCTCGGCGCGGTGAAGTTAAGCGTGGTCGCCGCGGGGCAGGCGTTGCTCTGGAGTGCTTCGTGGGCAGCCCATTGCAGGCCGCTCTCGGCGGCCCAGTAGGCGCGCGTCGCCTGCAGGTTGAGCAGCGGGGCGCGCTGCTCCACGCCGCCGAGAGTGACGATAAACACCGCCAACGCCCCCAGAACCAGGAGCACGAACAGGGCAATCAGGATCGAGAACCCGCCCGCGCGTCGCCGGGGATCCGCAAGAGCCGAACCCCGGTCGGGAGGCTCAGGGAACATTGAGTACATGCACTTGTTGCAGCAACCGCACGCTCTCGCCCCGGTCGGTCAGGGTCAGCGACAGCGTGACCAGTCCGGCGCGGCTCGCGGTTCCGGGTTGATACTGGAACCCGCAAGCACTCACCCGCGCCGCAGCGAGGTTGCCGCGGCTGGGATCGACCGGCTGAACCGACCCGATCGGATAGCCGCTGTAGCGGCGCAGCGTCCCGGCGGTGGGGTCGCACAGCCAAGACACGGGGGTATCGACGAGATAGATGCGTTGCCCGGGAGAGCGGTAGGCGAACTGGAATGCCGTGGCAAGGTGCACGTGATCTTCGCTCCCCGGCTCGGTGATCGTCAGGGTGTCGCCCGCAGGAGTGATGACGTTGGCATTGGCATAGGCATCCGCACCCGGCACCCCGACATTGTAGATTACCAGCCGATCGGTACTGCTGGTGTAGGGGTACCCCGGCAGTCCGAGATGCCCCTCGATGTTGAAGTCCGCATCGGGCCGGTTGAATTGCAGGATATCGCCGCCGGCGGTATAAGCCCCGCCCGGGCCCGCGCGGTAGCGTCCCCCGGCAAGAACATGGATCAACTCCAGCGCCTCGACCCCGCCCGCCTGGGTAGTACGAATACTGTTCGGCAGCGCCGCATGAATGTCGCGGGCCATTTGCGCCAGCGCCGTCCCGGCGGCCGCCACCAACGCGGCGCGGCGCCGGGTCTGCATGTATCCGCGCACGGGACCGGACAGGAACAGCATGACCGTGCCGCCCAGGATGGCCACGACCACCAGCGTCAACACCACCTCGATGAGGGTAAACCCCGTGCCGGGGCGTGCCCCGTTCGCCGCCGCCCGCTTCATGGAGTGATGGCCAGGCGGTACGCCGACAGCACCACCGCAAAACCACCATGCGTCACGGTCACGGTGATGCGCTTGGCCGCGGCCCCCTGGAGCGTGGTGGCGGTAACCGTTACCTTGACCGTGTAGGCGCCCAGCCCCGGAAGCGGCTGCCCGAACTGGTTCACCGCACCGGTGTTCACCAGCCCGTTGTAGTCATCCACGTCGTTGTAATTCTGTCGCCCGGGAGGATTGGGCAACGGTGAGTAGGACTTGGCCATGATCTCGTCGAGATAGCTGCTGGCAATACTATAGGCTTGGGTACGAATCATCGGCCCGGCGCTACGGGAAATGTTCAGATTCAAGGCCAGCAGGATCCCCGCCAGCGCCGCGCTGATCACGATGATCGTGATCAGCGCCTCGATCAGTGTAAAGCCGCGCTCAGTCCCGGGTCTGGACATAGCCGGTGCCGGCATACACGGTCAGCGTCGCGGTGCCGTTACCCGTGACGGTAATGGTCCGGGTACTCACCGGGGCGCCCGATGCCGCGTATTGCCAGGTTCCGGTGCCGCCCGTAATGGTTGTCCCCCTGGGTACAGCACCCTGAAATGGTGCCTGGGTTGCGGGATTGAGCACGGCCCGGGTGAACGCCCCCGTGGTACAGCCGCTGCGCTGGGTCAGGCGGTATTGCGTCGCGCTCAGGCGGAACTGCACCGGGCACTCCGTGGCCCAGGCCTCCAGCCGTGCATAGCGTAATGCCGCGGCCAGCGTGTCCACAAAACCGCGCTGCTGGAACAGGCCGGTGGAAAACAGCCGAGGGACGACCACCACCGCGAGAATCGTCACCAACAGCAGCACGAGCACCAGTTCCACAAGAGTAAACCCGCCGCAGTAGGGGGACGAACCCCTGTACCGGCGATCCCCGTCGCCCGACCCCAGACGGACAGGTGACGGGGACATTACAGTCATCCCCCAGTGGTTAAGCCATCAATTCGCGGCCAAGACGGCGGCTCTGGCCGTTTGGCTATTGGCAACCGCTGTCACGACGCAGTATCCCACACTGCCCACCGTGGTCGGTATCGGAGTCGTAGAAACCGTGTACTTGCTGGTATCAAGCGGCTGCTGCAAAATCCCGTTGACTGCGGTGTTACATGCTACCCCCGCCGTCTTGAACGCGCTGGAAACAGAGACCTGCGAGGCGGCATAGTTTATGGCACTGGCCGAATCGATGGCGCCGACCGTCCCCTGCAGCGCCGCCGTCTGCGCCTCGCTGGACAAGTTAATAAACCGGGGCACGGCGACCGCGGCGAGAATACCGAGAATAATGATGACAAGCACCAGCTCGATGAGGGTGAAACCGGACTGATTACGCACGAAAAGCCTCCCAGAAGCCGTTAATGAATACATAAGTAAAGGTATTATGCCTAAATACTGCTATGAAGATCAAATAATAGGTCTCAGCGCGGCTTGCCGTGCCGGGGCGGCGGCCGGATGCGAGCCAACTCGGCCCGAGCCCGGCCACCGGTGGGCCGACCCGAAACGATAATGCGAAACACCAGCCGCGGCGGGTTCGACCAACTGCCGGGAAGCGTTACCCCGCGTGGCAGGCGATAGATAAGCCGCCCGCGCGGGACGTCAAACCCCCACTCACCGGGAGCCAGATCGGCGGGATTGAAATGGGTAAAGCGACCGCGGTATCCCGCGGGGGGGCGCAGCAGGAGCCGGACCGGGTTGCTGCCGCCGAGCGAGCGCATGGCCGCCCACCCGCCCCGGGCCGAGCGCTCGGCCAATGCCACGCCCAGGGCGCGGCGCATGGTGGCAACATCGAGGCGCATGCGCGTGACCTCGGCGAGGCGCCGGTAGGCGCCGAAGCGCTCGGTCGCCAAGGCCGCGAACACGCCTACCAGGGCGAGAACAAGGGCGGTTTCGATAGGCCGCCGCCAGGCGAGCCGCCGGGAATGGAGCGCCGCCATGCTCAGCGCTGGGCAAGTTGGTACAGGTCCCAGATCGGAAGATACACCCCGAGGGCCAGCACCAGCACCACCATGGCAAGAAACCCGAGCAGAATCGGTTCGAGGAGGCTCGACAGGCGCGCCAGATCGTAATCCACCTCTTCCTCATAGAAAAGTCCCACCTCATCGAGCATGTCGTCGAGGGCGCCGGTTTCTTCGCCTACCTGGATCATCTGCAACACCAGTCCGGGAAAGAGATTGGTCGCCGAGGCGGTAACCGCCACGCTGACCCCACGCTCGATGCCGTCGCGGATTTCCAGCAGCCGCCGCCCGAGATGGGCATTGCCGACCGATTCCGCCACCAGCGCCACGCCTTGAACCAGGGGCACCCCGGCGCGCTGGATGATGGCGAAGGTGCGGGCGAAGCGCCCGAGCGCGGCGCGCTCGAGGATGCTGCCGACGACCGGAATGCGCAGCTTGTACCGATCCCAGGCAAGCCGTCCCTTGGGAGTGCGCTTCCAGGCCCAGAAGCCCCAGACGGCGAGGCCTACGAGGCCGAGAATCAGCCACCAGTAGTGGGCCGCGAACATCGATATCGCGAAGATGATACGGGTAGGAAGCGGCAGCTTGTCGCCGAAGTGATGATACAGGCGCCCGAAGGCGGGAATAACGAAGATCGTGAGTACCGCCATCGCCGCCATGATCGCCACCACCACGATCACCGGGTATCGCAGTGCCGACTTGATCTGATTGCGCGTGCGCCGTTCAAGCCCAAGGTATTGATGCAAAAACTGAAAGGATTTCTCCAGCGTGCCGGAGTTCTCCCCCACCCGCACCAGGCTCACGTACAGCGGGGAAAACGTCTCGGGATGGCGCGCCAGGCTGGCGGCCAGATCCTGCCCGGCGGCGAGCGATTCAAGCACATCGTCGAGTACCCGGCGCATGGCCTCGTTGCGGGCCGAATCCCGCAAGCCCGTCAGTCCACGCAAAAGCGGCACCCCGGCGCGCACCAGGGCATGCATCTGGCGGCTGAACAACAGCACATCGTCCAGCAACGGATGCCCGCGTCCCAATATCCGTCGCAGGGGCCGCCCCGAGGTCACGCCCTCCTCTCGGGCGGGCGTGACCTCGACCGGGGTGATGCCGAGGTCGATCAACCGGGAGGCCACGGCTCCCGCGGACTCCCCATCCAGGGTCCCGCTGACCACCTCGCCGCTGGCCGAGCGCGCCCGATAGCTGAATCGGGCCATCTCAGCCGGCCTCCGCAACCACCGTCGCCTCATCCAGCATCGAGGTATCTCCGGCAACCCGCATCACCTCAGCGATGGAGGTGACGCCCCGGCGGGCAAGATCCAGGGCGGAGAGCGCGAGCGGTCGATACCCTTCCGGGCGCAGTTGCGGCTCCGAAAACCGGGCCGCCGCCTCGGCACGAATGGCCTCGGCAAGGCCCGGGGTGATCTCCAGCCACTCGAATACACCGGTACGCCCGCGATAGCCGGTGCGGTTGCAGTAAGGGCACCCCTTGCCGGCCCGCCAGGGTATTTCCGTCACTTCATCCAGGCCCAGGCTCCGCAGAAATGCCATCTCCTGCGCGTCGGGCGCATGCCGTTCCCCGCAGCGTTCACAGACCCGGCGGATCAATCGCTGGGCAAGCACACCACGCAGGGCCGAAGCGACGAGATAGCCGCGGGCACGCATATCGAGCAGCCGTCCCAGGGTTGCCAGCGTATCGTTGGTATGCAGGGTGGAAAGCACCAAGTGCCCCGTGATCGCGGCTCGCAAGGCGATCTGCGCGGTTTCTTCATCGCGGACTTCCCCCACCATGATCACATCCGGATCGAGACGCAAGGCACTGCGCAGGATGCGGGCGAAGTCCAGCCCGATACGCGGGTTGACCTGCACCTGGTTGACTCGCGGCAACCGGTATTCGACCGGATCCTCGGCGGTGATGATCTTGCGCCCGGGCTGGTTCAGTTCGCTCAGAGCTGAATAGAGCGTGGTGGTCTTGCCACTCCCGGTAGGCCCGGTCACCAGAATCATGCCATGAGGTAACGCCAACACCCGGCGATAGGATTGCAGCACTACCAGGGGCATGCCGATTTCGGTCAAGGAACGTTGAGGAGTGGATTGATCCAGGAGACGCATGACGACGACTTCCCCGTGTTCGACCGGCATAGTGGCAAGGCGGACATCGAACAGGCGCTCTTCAATGCGAATCGAAAAACGCCCATCCTGAGGCAGCCGCTTCTCCGAAATATCCAGATTGGAAAGTAACTTGAGCCGTGTCACCAACGCCTGGGCGGTCCGGGTGCCCGCGATCACCTGCTCATTAAGCACGCCGTCTATGCGCTGGCGAATGCGCAATTGCCGATCTTCCGGCTCGATATGAATGTCGGAGGCGCCGGCACGCACCGCATCTTCGAACATCGATTGCAGCAACCGGGCCACGGGGACATCGGTTTCCAGCTCCGAACGCACCAGTTCGGACAACTCATAATCGGACTCGAGTTCATCCGACACCTCGCGCGCCAGCGAGGTAATCTCATCGGTGCGCCGGTACACCAGGTCGATGGCATCGAGGATGTCCTTTTCGCGCGCCAACACGATCTTGATGGGCCGATGCAGCAGCCGGGAGAGTTCGTCATAGGAAAACAGATCGGTGGGATCGGCCATGGCGATGGTGAGGCCATCGGAATCCCGCTGCAGCACCAAGGCGCGAAACCGCCGGGCAAGCTGTTCCGGCAGTTGCTGCACCACCTTGGGATCGAGTTGGTATCGCCGCAGATCGACCAGTGGCACTTTAAGCTGGTCGGAGAGAAGCTGGAGGATTTTCTCCTCGGTCACCGCCCCCATGCCGATCAGCACCCGGCCGAGCTTGCGTCCGCTCTTTTTCTGTTCCCCCAGGGCAGCTTGGAGTTGCGCCTCGGAGATCAGGCGGTTACGGACCAGCAGATCGCCCAGCCGGATCTTCTGTTGCCGCGACTGTGCGCTCATCCCTTTTCCCCCTGCAGCGCCTCGAGCCGATGCCGGGCATAGGCTGCGGCCGCCGGATTCAACCCGGGGTGTTCCAGAGCACTCCGGTAGGCCTTGCGAGCCGCCCGGCTGCGCCCGGACTGATCCAGCGCAATAGCCAAGCCCAGCCACCAGGTCGCCCGGTCCGGGGCCAGCGGAAGCAACGCCGCATACTGCCGCGCCGCGCGCCGGTAATTTCCGGCCCGCACTTCCAATCCCGCCAGCAACGCGTGATAGTCGGGATCGTCATTCACGGCCGGAGCGTTCTTCTCGAGCAGATCGATCGCCCGGTCGATCCGCCCGGCTGCGACCAGAATCCGGGCCTTCAGGCGCACCAGGGAGAGGCGCCCGGAGCGGTCGGGCCCCAGCGCAAGTCCGGAGTCCAGGAGCGAGAACGAGGCTTGGATCCTGCCGGCCTTGGCTTCTATCCCCGCAAGCAAGAGCCGGGCTGGAACCAACCGCGGGTCGATCGCAAGCGCCCGGCGCAAGGCTGCCCTCCCCCGGGATGCGTGACCGGCGGCCAGATCCTGCACGCCCCGGTTATAGGCCTTGCGGGCCCGAATGGCCGCCGGAACCGGTTGCGGCAGTACCGATACGCTCCCGCCGCCGGCTGCCGCCCGGTGTGCGGGCGTAGGAGTCCCCCGGTGTTCCTCGGACCGGATCTCGGAGCGGCCTCCGGTGACCAGGCCCGCGACAGGAGCCGCCGATCGTGGGCGAACCCGCGGCAAGCGGGAAATTTTCCGCCCACCGTTGCGCTCGCTTCCCGAACTACGGCGTACGGTTGCCGCCGGGATCCGCACAACGGGCCGGGCCCGAAGCGCCAGGATGCTGTTGCTCGGTTCGGCACCGGGCACCCGACTTAACTGCAACCGAAATCCCGCCTGCGCCCGGGCCAGCAAGATCATCCCCCCGGGGGTTTTCTCGAACCGGAGGGAAGCAAACCCCGCCGGGGGCGAAGGCTTTGGTAAATGCTCCGGCAAACGCGCCGGCAGCCGTAGCCGCAGGCTACGCACATCCCGCACGGGCGAGACGGAGGCCAGGGACGCAGAAAAAGAAAGCCATAATCCGGCCGTGCCCACCCCCCGGGGAGAGGGCACCACGGCAAGCAGAACCGGACGGGACGGGGCTACAGTCCGGCCGTCCCGACGGCTCGCCGGCACTGATGGCATTCCCGCCACCCGCTCGCCCGGAATCGTGACTGCCACCGGGACCCGGGTAACCGGTTCCCGCACCACTGGCCGCCGGGCAGGCTCGCCCCGCCCCAGCAGGTAGGCCACAATCAACAATACACCGACCAGAGCGATCGCCATGACCAAAATAAGCAAAATCACGCCTCGCGAGGGCAATGGACGCGATGGCGTAACCGATACCAGGGGAGAGGTTTCCCCGGAGCCGGCCCGGCGCCGGTCGAGTTCCCGCAGCATGTCGTTGATCAGGCTCATCTTGGGGGAACCGCCAGCAACCAGGGCAAGGCCAACAGGATCAATAACGCGCCACGGCGCAGCCCACCCAGGAAATGATGTCCCCGACGAACAATGGCCGTATCGTCGATGGCCCCGCCGACATGGCGGTGCAGAACCGCATCCCGACCCTCGCCATAGGCGGCCAGCATGCTTTTGTGGGCCAGGGTGTTGATCAACCGTGGAACCCCTCCGCTGGCCGTAAACAACAACCGTAGCGCCGCCCGGGAAAACGGCAGTCCACCGCGCCGCCCGGCGATCTCCAGGCGATGGCGCAGATACGCCTCGGTAGCACGTCGATCCAATGGCAAAAGGCGGTAGTCGAAGGTAATGCGCTGGGCCAGTTGGCGCAGATTCGCCCGGGCAAGACGAGAATCCAGTTCGGGTTGCCCAAACAAAACGATCTGCAACAGTTTCCGCCTCTCCGTCTCCAGGTTGGAGAGCAAACGGATGGACTCGAGCGTTGCGGTCGGCAACGCCTGGGCCTCGTCGAACAGCACCACCACCCGGCGCCCGGCGCGCGAAAAGACAAGCAACCGCCGCCCGATCCGCTCTATCAGTGCATCCGCCGCCACCCGCCGCGCCTCGGGTATCCGCAACTCGGCAGCGAGCTGGCGATACATGCCCAGCGGACGGAGATCCGGGTTGGGCAGAAAGGCCGTGACCCACGGCGGCGAAATCAGCCGATTGAGAAGCAGGCGACAGAGCAGAGTTTTGCCGAGACCCACCTCCCCGGTGACTTTCACGAACCCCTGCTCCTCCCCAAGCGCAAAAAGAAGTACGTTAAGCGCCTCCTGGTGAGCCGGACTGGGAAAGAAAAACCGGGTATCGGGAGTAAGCGTGAAAGGCGAATGCTCGAGACCGAAATGGTGTTGATACATCGCCTCGTCAGCCTCCGGACTGGAGCCTTGCCGCGGTGGCTTGCTGCTCCCGGGTATAGCGGGCCCAGGCATTGCCCTCGCCGACCACGATCGGCTTGAGCAGAATCACCAACTCGGTGCGTGAAACCAACTGTCGCTTCTGCCGGAACAGGTTTCCGAACAAGGGGATATCCCCGATCAGCGGCACCGAGTAGGTCTGGTTCCGCACCTCTTTTTTCATCAACCCGCCGATCACTACCACCTGGCCGCTGCGGGCACGCACGATGCTGTCGGACTCGCGCACCGAACTGAAGGCAAGTGGCAGGTTGTTCTGCTGGCCGTTGACGGTGATGATCTTGTTCTGGTCGGTCACCTTGCTCACCGTCGGATGGATGTAGAGCGTGACCCAGCCATTACTGGAGATCTGGGGCGTTACATCGAGCGCAACACCGGAGAAAAAAGGTGTCAGATTGATATTGCTGGCCGAGGTGGTGGCGGTACCGGTAATGGTGTTGCTGTTGACGCTGGTCACGAAAAATTCATCGTGCCCCACCTTGATAATGGCATCCTGGTTGTTAATGGTCGCCATGCGCGGGCTGGAGAGCACATGCACCGCGCCCTGGCTCTTGAGCAGTTCGATAAAGGCATTGAAATCGCCGAGATTAAGTACCGCGGCAAAGGTTCCGCCAAAGGCCGAAGTCGGAAACCCACTCAACGGCTTCGCCGGATTCGGCTGTACGGTAACCGGCAAGCCCTGCAGGCTGGAAAGGCCGGTATTGAACAGATTCTGCCCCGCCACCTGCCCGAGGAGGATACTCTTGCCGCTGCCTGCCCGCATCAATGCCGCCCAGTTGATACCGCTCTGGAATCCATGGCTCAGGGTGACCTCCAGGATCTTGGCCTCGATGATTACTTCCCGGTTTACGCTGCCCTGGACCCGGTTAATAAATCGCCCGATCTGGCGTAGTTGGCGAGGCATGGCGCGCACCACGATCACGCCGGAGTTAGGATTGAGTACCACTTTGCGACCCTCGCCCGTGCCGACAATGGCCTTGAGCGCCGTGCCGATGGATTTCCAGAACTCGCTTTTGGATGTAGTGGTGATACTGCTGCCGGCGATTAGCGGACGCCGCCCTGCCCCCACGCCTCGAGCCCCGAAACGCCCGCCTCCACCATAGAGTCCCCCGTACCCGCCGATGCCACCGTACAACCCCGCGGTATCGGCATTGGTGGTCTGGCCCGAGGTGACCCGCGTCTTCGAACTGGCCTTACGCTTGATATCGAGATAATTGATATGAAAAATCCGCGTCTGCATCCGGTTCGGCAACACGATCCAGGTATTGCCGATGTGGTTGTAGGCATAGCCATAAACCTGTTCCATGGTCTGCATGACTTCGGGCAGGGTGACATTTTTCAAATGCAGCGTGATACGCCCGCTCACCCCCCGTGACACGACCATGTTGTAGGGTGCCCCCTTGGCCAGGGCGAGAAAAAATTGGCGCGCCGGCAGATCGCTGGCGGACACGTCGAAGCGGGGGTTACCTGCCGCGGTAATTTGTCCCGGAACCACGGGGCCACTCCGGGGTAACAATGCCCCCAGGATGGAGGCCGGCGGCTTGGCGATAGTACCTGGCGCAGGGGCACGGGATGGCCGGGACAGGGTAACGGGGTGGCCGGCACAGCCCGCCAACACCAGCGTCGGTAAGATAAACAACATAATCCGCCAATCGGGTTTCATGCCCCGCCCTCCTCCGGCCGCAAAACACCTCGTCGGATCAATTGCAACCACAACCTTTTTCCCTGTCTCAAAACGAGAACCCCCCGGGGATCGATTGCAAGTATTCGCCCGCCGCCGATTTTGGCTCCTACCGTCATCAGCCGATTATTGATCACGGCCTGGCGTCGATAAGGGCTGATCAGCACGGCACTCAGGCGCAACTTCACGGCGCCCGCCACCGCATGAGCCCCCCCCGCTTCCACGGCGGGGAAGGGGCGGAACGGATCCGCCGCGGGGCCGACGCCCGGGGCGGACATTGCACCAACCGAGACCACCGAGACAGTCACGGCGCCGATTACCGTTGCCAACTTCCTCATGTTCCCTCGTTGCGTAATCCAAGCCAGGCACGAGACAAACCCAGTGTATGTACACGAAGTGTAGCAGAGAGGCGCGGGTAGCCCTGGGCACGAAGCTCAAGACTATCCCAGTACAAATGCCAGTGCTGCTTCTGAATCCGCTTGAGGTAGGCCTGCACCGACGCGAATGGCCCCTGAAATTCGAGTTCGAGCCCGTGGGCGTAGATCGGTATGGGCTTTTCCCCCTTGGTGGGCTTGATCAGGGGCCGCGGCGGCAGGCTCACAATGTGAATCAGGCGCAAATCTCCATCGGTAGCTAGCAGAGTGCGCAATACACCGGCCATCCGGTCCGGAGCAATGAGCCCCACGGTCAGGCGCTGCAGCTTGCGGTCGGTCGCTTCGATCTCGGCCCGCACCCGGGTGAGTTCGGCGCGGGCCAGTTCATTCGGCGGCTTGCGAACCCGCGTGAGCAGGCTCTGCACCCGGACGCTGGTGGCCTCGAACTGCCGTTGCACCTGCCGCATGCGCCGGGTATCGCGCTGCGCCGTGGCCACCAGCGGCTGATACAACAATCCATACCACAGCCCGGCCATGGCCGCCAAAAGCGTCAGCACCAACAAGGCCCGTTCCCGCAAACTGAGCGCGTCTATCCGCTCCCTCAAGGCCAGCAACCGGGCCTTCATGGCCGTCCCGCCTTGGCAATGCCCGGCATACCCAGGGTGGCCAGCAGAAAACGCAGGCGTCCGCTTTTCTTGTCGCGAACGATCTCAAGGGTGGCGAAACGGTATCCGGAAACGGCCGGGCGGTGGCGCAACAGATCCAGGTACCGCGGTAACATCTCGCCCCGGGTGATTCGCCCCGCAAGCGCAAACTGGGTTCCTCCGTCCGCCAGGTCCACACCAGTAAGCCAGATACCGGCACGCACCGAGTGTGATAACGCATCGAGTACCGGGGCAAAGCCACGGGTGTTTCCACGCGCCTGGGAAGAGAGCGCCCGCAACACGGTCCGGCGCCCCACAAGATCCTGTCGGGCCCGGGAAAGGGCCCGCGCGAGCGCCGGACTTACCTTGCGCGAGGACAGTTTCAGCACTAACGCGGACAGTTGCTTCCGGGCCATGTCTTGCCGTTGTTGGTTCACCTTGAGCTGTTGCTGCAACGCATGAGTGGCCACCGACTGCCATGCATAGACGCCGAGCAGGGAAACGAACACCAATACCAGTACCTGGATCATGGCCACGGCGGAAAACACCTTGCGCTCGCGACGAAAGACGGGTTGGTACAGGTTCACCTGTTGCCTCATAGCTTCCGTTCCTCCACCCGGAGCGCCCCGCCGAGTGCAATCCAGTCGGTTGGGGTAAATTCCTCGACCAACTCCGGCATCGCGACAATGCGTGCGAGATCGAAATAGCTGGCCGGCAGACCGATATCCGCCGATATCGCGTCGAGAAAATCCGCATCGGCACCGTGAAACGGCACGGCGGCGATTCGCGACGGCCGACCGAAATCAAGGTGGCTGTCACAGTAGTCCAGTGAGCGTTGAATTTCGAGAGACAACCGCGCATTGACCTCGGGACCGCCGACCCCGGCATAACCGAGATCAAGCTGGCGCGTAAAATACAGCGTCGCGCCGCGCGACAGCACGATCACGCCACGATCCCGCTCGAGATACAGCGTAACCAGCCGCTCGTCCTCGCCGGAATCGGCAAGCGCCAGGTTGCGCAGGGCCATCTCCACGATATCAATCGCACCGATGTCAAGTCCGGCCGCAAACAGCCTGTCAACAAGCTCCCGCACCGCACCGGCACGGGCGGCAACCACATACAGCGAGCGACTGGGGGAGGCCACGGCCCGGGCGGGCACATCGAAAACATCAATAACCACATCGTCGATGTGAAAGTCGATGAGATCGCGGATTTTCCATTTAACCGCCGCGCGCAATTCCTCGGCCGGGACATCGGGCGCATCGACCATCAACAACTGGTACTTGTCCATGGCCAACACCCCGTTGCCACGCAGACCACGGAAATGTTCCCGGGCGGCGACCTCCCTGAGCGCAGATTCCTGCTCACCCAGTTGAAAGAGATCCATCCTCCGCGGCGATGCTGCGGCGGCCGGGGCCAACCGAACAATGGCCGATTCCTCTCCGGCGGCATACAGCCCAATGATTTCGCCGCCCCCGGCGCGTCTGAACAAAGGCCGCATACTCCCCAGAAAAAACCGATATTACCGTTAATGATAGCCGTGGGAGACCGATTACGCAATCTAGAATCCGCGTAAACGGTTGCGGACAGCCCCCGAATATAGAGACGAAAAGCTCGTGCGTGGGGTTATTCCTCGCACGAGCTTTACCCCGTGGCTTGCCGGAACAAGCGCCGCACCCGGTTTCAGGAATACGTTTTACGAATCGGACAGGTGCGAATTCCGAACGGCAAATAGGCAGGGCAAAATCCTGTCACCCCACTCAGTAAAGGCACTAACCCGAACCAGAACCACGGACTATGCACTCCGGTGAACACCTGGGAAATAAGCCCCACCCCGAGGATAATGCGAATCACCCGATCCACGGTTCCAGCATTTTTCACAAATTTCATGACCGTCTCCCCTTGGTAAGACATTCGGCGCTAGTGTGCGCTTTAGGATCGGGATTGTCAGTGACTCCGATCACCAAGCCGGGCGATGCCGGCGAGGCGTGCCCGATCCAGGATATCGACTCGGGCGCGGCCGAGTCGAATCAGTCCGTAACCTTCCAACCGCTTGAGCTGCCGGCTAATGCTTTCCCGATGCACCCCGAGTTCACGCGCCAACGCGGCATGCGTCGCCAGGACTCCTCCATGCTCATCCGCCCGGGTCAGCAACATCTGCGCCAGCCGCCGATCCAGCCCCGCAAAGGCCACCCCGCTCACCACCCGCAGCAGATCGCTCAGGCGTTCGGCATAATGCTCCAGCACCAGCGTGCGAAACGCCGCGGATTCGGCGAACAAGGCCCGGAACCGCACGGCAGACAACAGGGAAACATCGAGTGCATCCTCGGCAATTCCCTCGGCGGGATAAAGATCGCTCGCCAGCAGGCAACTCGTGGTCAACACGCAGGATTGCCCCGGGTGTAACCGATAAAGCAACAACTCCCGCCCGCTCTCGGAAAGCAGTTGCACCCGCGCGGTTCCCCTTTCCACCCGAACGTAAAACCGTGCCGGCATCCCGGGCCGAAACAGATATTCTCCCGCGACGAAACGGCGCCGATGCGCCCCCACAAGTCCCGGAAATCCGGACATTCCCGCCCCGTTGCCGCTCTCAGGCGCGCGGCAGCGTCACCCCTCGCTGGCCCTGATATTTACCGCCGCGGTCACGGTAGGAAACCTCGCAAGACTCGTCGGATTCCAAAAACACCATTTGCGCCACCCCCTCGTTAGCGTAGATCTTCGCCGGCAGCGGCGTGGTGTTGGAAAACTCGAGCGTCACATGCCCCTCCCACTCGGGTTCGAGCGGGGTCACATTGACGATGATGCCGCACCGCGCGTAGGTGGATTTGCCCAGGCAGATCGTGAGCACATCGCGGGGGATGCGAAAGTACTCCACGGTACGCGCAAGGACAAAAGAATTGGGCGGAATCACGCACACGGCGGCCTGCACGGCAACGAAGTTGCGCTCATCAAAGGCCTTGGGATCGACAATGGTGGTATTGATATTGGTGAATATCTTGAACTCATCGGCACAGCGCACATCGTAGCCGTAGCTGGAAGTGCCATAGGAAATAATGCGCCCCTGCGCGGTTGCCCGGATCTGGCCCGCCTCGTAGGGCTCGATCAACCCATGGTGCGTCGCCATCTCCCGGATCCAGCGGTCCGACTTGACCGTCATGATTCGATCCCTTATTCGACAATAATTTCGGGGCCGGCCGAACTCTGCCGCTTCTTGAGTGCGAGTTCACCCGCCGTCTTGAGTGCAAATTCCCGCCAGGCGCAGGCGTTTTCCCCCTCGGGGTCGGTAACGACACCCGGCCGGCCGGCATCGGCATCGGCCTGGATGCGCGGGTCGAGCGGAACCCGGCTAAGCAGCGGCACCCCCGCCTCCGCGGCCAACGCCTCGGCCCCTCCCCGGCCGAAGATATCCGCCACTTCACCGCAGTGGGGACAACGAAATCCGGCCATGTTCTCGACGATTCCAAGCACCTCGACCTCGACCTTACGGAACATAGCCACTCCCTTGCGCGCATCGGCCACCGCGATCTGCTGCGGCGTGGTCACGATCACCACCCCGGCAACCGGAACCCGTTGCGCGAGCGTCAACTGAATGTCGCCCGTACCCGGAGGCAAATCCACCACCAGGTAGTCCAACTCGCCCCACTCGGTTTCGCCGAGCAGTTGAATCAGTGCCTGGGTCACCATCGGACCGCGCCAGATCATCGGCGTCGCCGGATCCACCAGGAAACCGGCCGACATCACCTTCAATCCAAAGGCGGCAAGTGGCAGAATCCGCTTGCCATCGGGACTTTGAGGGCGGCCGGAAAGCCCCAGCATCTGCGGTTGGCTGGGGCCGTAAATATCCGCATCGAGAAGACCGACGCGGGCGCCCTCGTCGGCCAGCGTAAGCGCCAAATTGACCGCCGCCGTGGACTTGCCCACCCCACCCTTGCCCGAGGCAACGGCAAGCACATTTTTGATCCCGGCAAGCGGCTGGAGGCCGGACTGTACGGGATGCGCCGCGATCTCCGGCTCCACGACCAGCCCGAACCCGGACCCGATGCCCGCGGCGGCGAGCCCCCGGGTGAAATGCTCGGCATAGGCCGGGCGCGAGCGTCGCAACGGATAGCCGGGATGCAGCGTCAGCCGCGGCGGATCGCTGGCCTCATCCCAATCTATACGCCATCCGGCATCACCGAAACGGCTGCCCAGCCAAGGTTCGGGGATTGCGCCAAGCGCCGCCTCCAGGGCGGCTCGATTCAGTCGGATCATGGGGCGACAGCAGGTTGGAATGGTGTGCAGTCTATCAAGACCCGGTCACCAAATGTCGGCGGCTCCCTCAGAGCCGCCCCGCCCGGTGCAAGGCAGCCCCCACCGCAAGCGCGATCAACAAGGTCGGCGACCAGGCCGCCACCAGCGGCGCGAGATGAAAGGCGGCGCCCGCATCGAGCAGAACCCGGTCAACCAGGTAATATGCAAGCCCGAGCCCGACCCCCAGAGCCAGACGCTGACCCACCCCCGTATCACGGGCCCGCCCGAGTGAAAAAGGCAAGGCCAGCAGTACCATCAACAGCACCGAAACCGGTACCGCGATCTTGTGCCAAAAGGCGATCTCATAGCGCTGCGCGGCCAGCCCATTAGCCCTCAGGTAGTGCAGGTAACGCAGCAGGCCACGCCAGGACAGGTTCTCGGGGTCGACCACCAACACCCGGAAGGTGCTCGGTGCGACGAATCCCGGCCACGGCTCGGTGGGCTTCTCGATACGCTCGGTATGGTTAGGCGCAAACCGGGTTCCCACTACATCGTGAAGCACCCAGCGCCCCGCCGTGTAGCTCGCGCTTGCCGCCTTGCGCACGGCTTGCAACCCCCCTGCGGGGCCGCGGGTGTAAATCACCAGGCCACTCAGCCGGTGCGTGGACTCCACCTTGAGGATATGGACGATATCGGAGCCCGTCTTGAGCCACAAGCCAGCGGGGCCCACCGTGTTGAACAGGGAATACATCTTCTCGATCCTCACGGTCTCGGCGATCCGCTTCGCCGGAGGGGCGACGAATTCGCCAAGGCCCACAACCAGCAGGGCTAGCACCAGCCCCGCCCCGGACACGCCCAGCGCCAGGCGCCAGATCCCGGCGCCGGCGACCCGCAACATCATCAACTCATCATGGGCCGCCAACCCGCCCAGCGCCAACAATGCACCGATCAACACCGCCATGGGAAACATGTCGTAGGCATTCTGCGGCAAGGTCAGCGCCGCGTATTCAAAGGCGGTGGCCACGGTGAACGTACCGACACCCACGTTGTGGACCTGGCTGAGGAAGGTAAAGAAAAACCCCACGCCCAGCAACGCCAACAAGGTCACCAGCACCCCGAGTATCACAGTGCGGGAAAGAAACCGGTCAATCAGCATTCGTCCTGCCTCCACGGCGTATCCACCGGGTTCCCTGGCGCACCCAAAGCAACATCAAACCTCCCGCGGCGAACAACAGCGGTACCCACCACAGGCCCGGCAGCGGGGGAATTCGCCCGTGCGCCACCCACGTTTGACCGACGCCAAGCAGATTAAAATACAGCACATAGACCAGAATCGCCGGTACCAGGCGGGCATAGCGTCCCTGGCGCGGACGCGCCTGGGCCAGGGGCACTGCGATTAGGATCAACACCAGAACGGTTAGCGGCTGGATCAGGCGCCACTCCTGTTCCGCCCGCGCGGGGGCATCGTCACGCCGCCACAGTGCCGCGCTGGGCAAGCGGTTGAGCGCCACCCGGGCCCCGGTCTTTGCAGGGGTGCCGGCGGAAATCAGGATATCGGCGCGCCGGAAGCGGGTTACCGTCCACCCCGACCGGCCCGGCTTTCCCGAATAGCGATACCCCCGCTCGAGCAGAAGATGCCGCTCCCCGTTGACGGGGTCGATTTTGAGTTCTCCAGTCCTGCCGGTCAGCACCGTGGGTCGTCCTTTGTGCATTTCATCGAGTTCGGCAAATACCCCACTCAAGGTGCCATCCGCCTGGCCCTGCTCGGCATAAAACACTCCGCGCCCATTGCCGATCGGCTTGAAACGCCCCGGCACCAACAGGCTGACCCGGGCTTCGCGCTGGGCCCGGACTTCGATTCGGTGCCCCAGTGCGGCCGCCCAGGGGGCCGCATACAACGAAATGCCGCCGACCCCCAACGCGGCCACCGCGGCCAAGGCCAAAAAGGGACGATACAACCGCCCCGGAGACAAGCCGCAGGCGGCCGCCACGGCCATCTCGTGATCCCGATATAACCGCCCGAGCACCAGCATCGTGGCCAGAAACAGGCTGACCGGAATCACGATCTGCATCAATCCGATCAGGTTCAGCCCCAGAAGCACCAGCGTAACGCCGGAGGGAATGCGCCCGGCGGCCGCCTCCCCCAGATACAGGGCAAAGCGATTGACCAAGATCACCAGTGTAAGAACACCCGCCACCGCAGCCCAGCTTTGCAAGGTTTCGCGCGCCAGGTAGCGACCGAAAACCCCCAACACCGGGTGCTGTCGATCGGTTAAACTGCCCATGATTTGTGCGCCTGCCGCGGCGATTGTGCATCAAAAGGGCCTGCTGTCCATCTTGAAGCGATTCCGTATCGGCTCGATCCGAGGCCGGGAACCCCGGGCAGGTGCACAACCTGGAGTCGGCAGATCAACGCCCTTGCACGCCTTGCGTACGCCATAGAGGACGGTCGCTCTCCCCCGGGAGCGCGGGTCGAATCGGATCCTCGAGGTTTGGTTGAATTCAAACTTGTCAGCTTTTAAGGAGATTGCAACATGGAGTATGAAGTCAAAAACACTACCGCAGGCACCCACCGGAGCGCGTGCCTGATTGCGGGAGTTTACCAAGACGGCGATCTGCCCCGGGGCACCGCCGACCTCGACCGGGCCAGCGACGGGTTGATCACCCGGCGGCGGCGTGATTTCGATGCCACATTGGGCTCCAGCCTGCTCTTGTTCAATCTTCCTGGAATCAAGGCTGAGCGGGTACTTCTTGTCGGCCTGGGACCGCGCGAATCCTGCACCCTAGCGGGGTTACGCAAGGCCGTCACCGTCGCCGTCAGGGTATTGGCGAAAACCGGGGTGGGCACCGCCGCCACCCTGCTCGCGGAGCTGCCTCTGGAAGGCGTAGCACCCGGCGCTCGCGTCCGGGCGATCGTGGAAGCCGCCGAGCAGGCCTCCTACCGCTTCGAGCAGATGAAATCCAAGCCCAAATCAACCGGAAAGCAGTTGCGGCGCTTAAGCTTGCTGCTGACCTCGCGAAGCGCCAACACCGATGCCGAGCGCAACATTGAAATCGGTCGGGCCATCGCCGGGGGTATCGCCCTCGCCCGTGATCTCGGCAACCTGGCTCCCAATATCTGCACCCCAACCTACCTGGCCGCGGAAGCCCGCAAACTAGCCCGCCGGTACCCGACGCTCAAGGTACGCGTGCTCGGTGAAGCCGAGATCCAGCGTCTCGGCATGGGCGCCTTTCTGGGCGTCGCCCGTGGCAGCCACGAGGCCCCGCGCCTGATCGTTTTTGAATACCAGGGCGCCGCCCGGTCCGAACACCCCCTGGCACTGGTCGGCAAGGGCCTCACCTTCGATGCCGGCGGTATCTCTCTCAAGCCTTCCGCCAACATGGATGAAATGAAATATGACATGGGTGGGGCGGCCAGCGTATTCGGAGCAGTCGTCACCACCTGCGAACTCGGGCTTAAACTCAACCTCGTCGGCATCGTTCCGGCCTGCGAGAATCTGCCCGACGGAAATGCCATCAAACCCGGCGATGTACTGACCTCGATGTCGGGACAAACCATCGAGGTACTCAACACCGACGCCGAAGGCCGGCTCATTCTTGCCGATGCCCTGAGCTATGCCGAGCGGTTCAAACCCCGGGCGGTCGTGGATATCGCCACCCTCACCGGCGCTTGCGTAGTTGCGCTGGGGCATCACGCAACCGGGTTGATGTCGCCCGACGACGAGCTTGCGGACGAACTGCTGGCCGCCGGAGAGCGCGCCGGGGATCGCGCCTGGCGCTTGCCGTTATGGGAAGATTACCAGTCCCAGTTGAAAAGCAATTTCGCCGACTTCGCCAATATTGGCGGCGGCCGCGACGGCGGAGCGATCACGGCGGGGTGCTTTTTGTGGCGATTTACCAGAAAATACCGCTGGGCGCACTTGGACATCGCCGGTACCGCCTGGAAGAGCGGCAGGCACAAGGGCAGCACCGGCCGACCGGTAGGCCTGCTCGCCGAATGGCTAATCGCCTCGAACCCTTGACCCGGATTGATTTTTACCTGACCACCAATCGCGAGGCGCTGGCCCGCGAGCGTCTCGCCTGCCGAATTACCGAAAAGGCCTTCCGGCTGGGCCATCGGGTACACCTGCACCTGCGTGACGAGGCCGGGCTTGCGGTGCTGGACCGGTTGTTATGGACCTTTCGCGATATAAGCTTTCTGCCCCATGGCCGAACCGCAACCGACCCCGATACCCGGGTAGTCCTATGCGCCGAGCCGGTGCCCGAAAGCATCCCCGCCGAAGTCCTGATCAACCTGGACGCCGAGGTGCCGGGTTTCTTCAGCCGTTATACTCGTGTAGTCGAGATCGTCTCCGGTGACGCAACCGCCCGCCGGATAGGGCGGATGCATTTTCGTTATTATCGCGACCGAGGCTATCCTTTACAGCATCACGAAGTGTAGAAATTGAACATGACCGATCGCAAGGAACCACAACTAGGGGAAGTGGCACAGGCGCCTCGCGACGACCGCATTCCCACGCTGACCGAGATCGTCGCCATCGACGAGGACTCCAATACCCCCCCGGCGCCCCGCATCACCCGGTGGGATACGGATTTCGATGCACTCCCGCCGTCCGATCCATCCCTTCCCGATTCCGGGCGGCCCACCGGTAACGACCATCCCGGGCCAGGCGCTTTCCGAGAAGAAACCGCCGCTCCGGGCACCGGCGAACTCTCGAACCGCCGCGAACAAGACCCCGCCGAACCCGATTCGCCGCCGCAGCGGCAGCCGGACGATACCCTCTCCACCACGACCTCGCCCAGCACGCCCCCGCTGCCCGGCGAATATGCCGGTGCCACCGAAACCATCGCGGCAACGGAGCCCGGAGCCCCGACCGAGCCGGCACGACCGGCCGAGTCCGACCCGGCGATAGAACCCGCTCCGCCAAAGGCGGACACCATTTCTACCGCCGTGCCCAGCCCCTCCCCGCAACCATCTCGCGACCCTATCGAGACCTCTGCAATCGACTTCTCCGCCTATGACTTTGTTACCGAACTGGCCACCAAAGCCGTGGAACCTCCCCGTAACGAACCCGCTCCCGCGGTACTCGGCTCGGGCACAACGCTCGAACTCAGCTCCGAGGAACTGGAAGTGCTGGCCGACCGCGTCCTCGACGCGCTGGCGCCGGTACTTCGCGAGACGATCATCACCGCCCTATACGAAATACTGGCCGGACCCCGGCACCGGCCCGATTAATCCCTTTCCCGTTACCGAAGGATAACCAATGAGTACACCCAACCCTATCAGCCTGGATTCCATGACCCGCCGCCGCGGCTTCACCGCGTTGTTCCTGCTCGAAATGTGGGAGCGCTTCGGTTATTACGGCATGGCCATCCTCATGGTGCTCTTCCTCAAGGAGTACCTCGGATTCAGCGACACCCACGCCAATCTCACCTGGGGCGCCTTCGCCGCCATGGTATACGCCACCCCGGTAATCGGCGGCTGGATCGGCGACCGCATCCTGGGAACCCGGCGCACTACCGTACTCGGGGCCATAGTACTTGGAATAGGCTATTTGCTGCTCGCCATTCCCGGGCCCACGTGGTTCCTGTTCTTCTCGCTAGGTGTGATCGCGACGGGCAACGGGCTATTCAAGGCCAACCCCAACAACCTGGTGTCCAAGCTCTACGAGGGCAATTCAGCCAAGCTCGACGGCGCCTTCACCATCTACTACATGGCCATAAACCTGGGAGCCTTCGCCAGCCAGATTCTCACCCCGATCATCCGCGTGCGTTACGGCTGGCATTTCGCCTTCGGAATCTCGGCGATCGGCCTGGCTCTGGGCACCGCCAACTTTCTGATGATGCGCCGCTATCTCACCCAAGTCGGCTCCAAACCCGACTTCGATCCGTTCCCCTACCTGCGGTTTATCCTGGTGCTCGCCGGCACCCTCGGCATGGCGCTGATCATCATGGGGGTGCTGCAGAGCGTCGAGGTGGCCCGCTGGGTGGTGTGGGGCACCGCCGTGGTGCTTGGCGGCATCTTCGCATACTTGATTGCAAACAGCTCCCGGGGAGCACGCAGCGGCCTGATCGCCATGCTGCTGCTCACCGCCCAGGGCATCCTGTTCTTCATTTTCTATCAACAAATGTCCACGTCGCTGACCCTGTTTGCGCTGCGTAATGTCACGCTGAACTTTTACGGCTACCTCATACCTCCGGAACAGTTCCAGGTGCTCAATCCGTTCTGGATCTGGATTCTCAGCCCGATCCTTGCCCTGGTCTACAACGCGCTCGGCAAGCACCGCAAGGATTTGAATATCGCAACCAAGTTCTTCCTCGGCTTCGTGATGCTCGCGATCGGGTTCTTTATCTACGGCCTGAGCGGCGGATTTGCACACGGCGGACTCGTCTCGCCCTGGTGGATGATCTGGGGGTACTTCTTCCAGTCCTTCGGCGAGCTGCTCATCAGCGGGCTCGGCCTGGCGATGGTGACCCGCTTCGTCGCCCCGCAGCTTCGCGGCTTCATGATGGGCGCCTGGTTGCTCGCCACCGGTATCTCGCAGTACCTGGGCAGCATGGTGGCGAACGTGGCCAGCGTCCCCGACCGGCTAAACGATTTGGCCCGCATGTTGCCCGCTTCCTACCACGCCACCCTCTCCGCCCTGCCGTCGGCACTGGCGAATCGACTCATGGGGCTCAACCTGGAGGACTTCCGCCTCTGGATCACCGGCCATGCTATACGCCATGGCGGCGAGGGACTGGCCGCATTCACCAGCCTGCCCGCACCCACCCAAGCGTTACTGGAAAAACTCAACCACGGGTTCTACCTCGCGACGCTTCCACTCTATATCCGCCTGTTCCTGCTTCTCGGTGTGGCCGCCGTCGGTGCCGCCCTGCTCGCCGCGCTGATGATCCCGTTGCTAAAACGCCTCGGCACGAACCTCGCCGAGCCCCCCGGGACCCAGATACTGCCCGAACACGAGTTGGGCGACCAACCTACGCCAAGCTAAGCCATGGCGAAGCTACCAAGCAGCTACGATCCCGGCGCGATCGAGGCCGAGCTGTATGCGCGCTGGGAGGCGAAAGGCTGGTTCGAGCCTCGGGGCGAGGGATCCGCCTACACCATCATTCTGCCGCCTCCCAATGTCACCGGCAACCTGCACATGGGCCATGCCTTTCAGGCCACGCTCATGGACATCCTTATCCGCGCCCATCGCATGCTCGGCGATCGGGTTCTCTGGCAACCGGGCACCGATCACGCCGGTATCGCCACCCAAATGGTGGTGGAAAGACAACTCGTCGCACAAGCGACATCGCGGGCCGAGATCGGACGCGAGGCCTTTGTCCGACGAGTATGGCAGTGGCGCACTGAATCCGGCAATCGCATTCAACACCAGTTTCGGCGCCTCGGCGCCTCGCTCGACTGGTCCCGGGAGCTTTTTACGTTGGATCCGGGCCCGGCGCGCGCCGTCACCGAAACTTTCGTGTGCCTCCATCGGGCCGGGCTGATCTATCGCGGCAAGCGACTCGTCAACTGGGATTCCACGCTCGAGACCGCACTGTCGGATCTTGAGGTTATCAGCACGGAAGAAGATGGATGCCTCTGGCACATCCGCTATCCCTTCGCCGACGGCGAGGGCGGCCTGGTAGTGGCCACGACCCGCCCCGAAACACTCCTCGGTGATGTGGCGGTGGCGGTTAACCCCAATGACTCCCGGTTCGCCCATCTGCTCGGGCGACGGCTCAAGCTGCCGTTGCTCGACCGGGAGATTCCGATCCTGGCCGACACCCACGTCGACCCCGCCTTCGGCACCGGTTGCGTCAAGGTCACCCCGGCACACGACTTCAACGACTATGCCATCGGGGAACGTCACGGGTTGGCAAAAATCAATGTCCTGGGTCCCGGGGGCGAAATCCTCGACCGGGCCGAAATATACCCGCCCGCCCCGGAAGCCGAAAAAACCTTCGAGCTCCTACCCAAAGCCTATGCCGGGCTGGACCGCTTCGCGGCGCGGGAACGCATCATTGCCGATCTGACTCGTGCCGGGCTCCTGGTTGACACCGCGAAGCACCGCCTGCATGTGCCTCGCGGCGACCGCTCGGGCACCGTGGTGGAACCCCGTCTGACCGACCAGTGGTTTGTCGATCTGACCCGTACCACCCAAGCCGATGGACGTGACGGCGGCCGCCGTGCCATCACCCAACCGGCGATTGACGCGGTGCGCGACGGCCGCATCCGCCTGTTCCCCGAAGGTTGGTCGAAGACCTACTTCAACTGGCTCGAGAATATTCAGGACTGGTGTATCAGCCGCCAGCTGTGGTGGGGGCACCGTATCCCCGCCTGGTACGGTGACGACGACCGCTGCTACGTCGCCCATACCCCGGAGGAGGCCCGCCGCGCGGCAGATGCCGCCGGTTACTCCGGCCCCCTGCGCCAGGACGAAGACGTACTCGATACCTGGTTTTCCTCCGCACTGTGGCCATTGACAACCCTCGGCTGGCCAGCCTCGACCCCGGATCTTGAAGCCTTCTACCCCACCAACACTCTCGTCACCGGATTCGACATCATCTTTTTCTGGGTAGCGCGCATGATCATGATGGGGCTCTACCTTCACGGCGACGTCCCTTTCCGTGAAGTCTATGTTCATGGCTTGATCCGTGACGAGCACGGACAAAAAATGTCCAAATCCAAGGGTAATGTGCTCGATCCCATCGACCTGATCGATGGCATCGAACCGGAAGCACTCGTCGCCAAACGCACCACGGGCATGATGCAACCCCACCTCGCCGAGCGGGTGGCCCGCGCCACCCGGCGCGAATTCCCCGAAGGCATCCCCGCCTTCGGCACCGATCCGCTGCGTTTCACCTTTGCGGCGTTGGCCTCGACCGGACGCGACATCAACTTCGACCTCGGGCGCATCGGCGGCTATCGCAATTTCTGCAACAAGCTGTGGAACGCCACCCGCTTTATCCTGATGCATGTGGAGCAACCCGTGCCGGCTCCAGCCGACGCGACTCCGAGCGATCGCTGGATCCGCTCCGCCCTGGCGCGGACCGTAACCCAGGTGCGGGGCTACATCGACACCTACCGCTTCGACCTTGCCGCCCAGGCATTGTACGAATTTACCTGGTCCGACTTCTGCGACTGGTATCTGGAGCTGGTCAAACCCCGACTGGCCGCCGATACCGCCGATGCCACGGCCGCGCGCCACACCCTGATCACCGTCTTCGAGGCCCTGCTGCGCCTGCTCCATCCCTTCATGCCGTTCATCACCGAAGCGCTGTGGCTCCGGGTTGCCCCCCTGGCCGGGTGCACCGGCGACTCCATCATGCTGGCGCCCTACCCCACCCCCGAGGAATTCACGCCCGATCCCGTGGCCGAGGCCGAGATCGCCTGGCTGCGCACCGTGGTCACCGGGCTGCGTGGTACCCGCGCTGAACTCGGACTCGACCCCGGGAGGCGAGTGCCGGTCACGGTCCACGGTGCCGATACCCTTACCCGGGAACGAATTGCCCGGCACGGGCGGGAAATTGCCTTTCTTACACGTACCAACCCGGTACGGATCCAACCTGGCCCTGCAGCCGAAACTTCGGCCACCATTCTCGTCGGCGAGGTTACCTGGGCCATTCCACTGGCCGGACTGGTGGATACCACCGCCGAACTGGCACGCCTGGACAAAACCCTGGCGCGGCTTGAAACCGAGCGCCGGCGCTCGCTTGCCAAGCTCGAAAACGCGGCCTTCCTGGCCCGTGCCCCGGCCGAGATCGTCGCCCATGAACGCCGGCGGCTGGGCGAAACCGATGCCGCGCTGGAACGTTACCGAGCCCAGCGCTCGCGGATCGCCGCCCTGGCCTGAGCCGCGAAACGACCATTCACTCCGCCACTCGGACCGTTCGTCCATAAATCGGCGGACAAACCGTCCTCGTTCTGCTATACCAAACATATGAGCGAAAATCGTGGTATCACTCTGATTGAAATGCTGATCACGTTGGCCCTGCTCGCGATCCTCACCACCATCGCAATTCCCACCTACGATGGTGTTGTGTCCGGTAACCGGGCCAGCGCACAGCTCGGCAGCTTTCTGCAGGCGGTTGAATATGCGCGCAGCGTCGCCATGAAACGCGGCCTCGATGCCACCATCTGCGCCAGTTCAAATGGTACGACCTGTGCTTCTACCGGTTCCTGGACACAGGGTTGGATCGTGTTTTCCAACCCCAATAATAATAAAAGTCCCGCCGCCGCTGACTCGATCCTCCGAATACACGACGCTCTGAGCGGCGGCAGCCAACTAATAGGCAACACAAATGTCACCACACGTATCACTTTCAACCGTTTCGGGCTGCTGGCCGGCGTTTATAACGGCACCATCGTCTTGAAGCCCCACCCCGACCGGACCAGCCTCAGACGCTGCATGACGCTCTCTTCGGTGGGACGAATCACAACTGCCAGCGGAGACCAGTGCCCATGATCTCCACCAAAGGATTCAGCCTGATCGAAGCACTCATTGCGCTTCTGGTAATCGCCGTTGGGCTCATGGGTATCGCCGCCCTGCAGGCAGCCACGATTTACCGCACCCATACCGCAACCCTGCAAGGACTGGCCGCCATCGAGGCACAAAGCATGGCGGCCAAGATAATCGCCAATCAAGCCGCCTTGGCCGGCTACAACACAACGGATGCCGTCAAGGTGATCCCCTCGAGCAAATGCACGACGATCACGCTCCCATGTTCACCGACGGATATGGCGAATTATGATCTCTCCCAGTGGGGGACCGACCTCAAAAGTTCGCTCCCCCAGGGCAAAGGGCAGGTCGCTTGCACCACCATTCCGGCACAGTGCACTATCAGCGTAAGCTGGTGGCAAAAGCGGGTGAGCGCGGCCACCGGTGGCACCCCCGGCTCATCCGGTCAAATACTGACCTACTCACTAGTTATACGGCCATGACGCGCCATTCCCCCTCTTCCTCTCATCTACGCGGTCTATCCCTGATCGAACTATTGGTGGCCCTTGCTCTCAGCCTTTTTTTGATCGCGGGCCTGGTCGCCATGTATATGTCGACTCGTCGCAGTTACAATATTCAACAGCAAAGCGCCGCCCTGCAGCGCAAAGAGCGCCTGACCACGACTTTCGTAGGCTCCGTCGTTCAATCTGCCGGCTTTTACGCGGCGCCTCAAACCTATACGCCCTATACGGCATTCCCCGTCAATAGCACTTTCACCACCGCCGCCCAGGTTTTCTACGGTACCAGCGCATCGACCAACGGAAATTATGCCGACACGCTGTCCATCCGATTCCTTACCGCTCCCAATGATGGGGTATTGAACTGCCTGGGGCATGAAAACAGTGGCGCGTCGATACAGCTCTATGTCAACCGGTTTTCTCTCGACACCCAAAACGATGAGTTGGAGTGTATCCTCAGCGGGCCCGGGCTTGTGGCCCAAAAACAACCCCTGATCAGCGGCGTAACCAGCCTGCATTTCCTTTACGGCGTGGATACCAATGGCGACGGATCGGCCGATGTTTACGCCCCGGCCAACGCCATCGCCACTTCCCAGTGGAATGCCGTTCGCTCGGTTGAAATCATTCTGAAGTTTGCCACCCGTCAAGCGGCAACCGGCCAAGCCGGAACCCAGGGTGTCCCCGTAACCTTCAGGGCCACCTTTCCCGTTCGGACAAGCCCGCTATGAATGTCACCATACCCTCCGAAGTCACCCGGCACCGGCGGCAAAGGCCCGTGCCTTGCAAACGGCAAGCGCCGGGGGTTGTGCTGTTCATCGCGTTGATTTTTTTGCTGATATTAACCTTGCTTGGCGTCCTGATGTTCAGCAGTGGCAGCAACGAACAACGTATGGCGGGGAACTTTCAACAGAAAACCCGCGCCTTGCTGGCCGCAGATTCCGCAATCGGGGTGGCGCAACAAGCCATTGCCCAATCCACAATCACCCAATCCGCGAGTTGCTCCGGGCTGGTGACCACGCCTCGAATCTGCCCCTACAACAGCCTGCCGAACCCGGTTCTGGACACAAGCTGGGTCGGCAGCACGGCCGTAGCCGTCAGACTCGGATCCGCCACTTTCGGGGGAACCATCGGTGCCGGAAGCAGCCCCAACGCCTATGCATCCTATCCCGAATACAACATCGAACAGATCCCCGGTATACCGGCCTTTCCGGGTTATAACCTGGGATCCGGGCAGCAGTATGGCGGCGGTTCGCCCCAAATCAAGCTTTATCGAATTACCGGGTGGGGGCTCGGCGGCAATGCCAATGCGGTTGCCGTGGTCCAAAGCCTCTATCTCGTACCGTAGTCCCGCTTAAGGAGGAAACGAATATGCAACATTTAAGAATCCTGGCCCGCGGCGTCCTCCTGGGATTTGTCCTTACGCTCGGGTTTGTTTTACTGCTAAGCGTGGCGGGTGCGGCCAATACAGCGCCGCTGATCGCCATCTCGAACGTTCCCCTGATCCTATCCCAACCGACCGATCCGCAAATCATGCTCGCGATCACCAATTCCCAGTCCATGGATGGAGACCTTTCGGGAGCCATTATGACCGGGTCGGGCACCGTCACGGCGTTTAATAACTCCACCTCTCCCGTCGATTACACCGTTCCCGCCGGCTTCACCGCGCCGCTGACCAAGACTTCGGCCGGTGGCAATGCCGCCTATACCGTGAACCAGGGAGGAATACTCTACGACAACTCCGCCAGCCGCTTGAATGTCGCCAAACAGGCGCTGCAAGCCATCATCCAACAATACGCCACAAGCTTCGACTTCGGCCTGATGGACTACAGCACCAATACTCCAAGTCTCTATACGACCTGGGTATACTACATGAGCGGTCCCGACGGATTCGCCTTCGGCGATAGCGGTGATCTGCCCCCCTCGGGGACGCGCTGGGTCGCCAACCCCTGCTACCAATCCACCGCCGGCTATTGCAACAGCATAAAAGACCAATTGGGCGATCCGGCATTGCAAGCCCCCCTCCTGGCCATTGCCGCCAGCTCGGATGATCCCGACATCAACGACGTGCTGTATGCACCCAAGTTCTACCAGCCCGCGTTCCTGGACTACGGTAAGCATAACCCCTCCACTCCCTTCCCGCCAAACGGGACACTCGCCCAGTACAACGCGGGTAAAATTGGGATCACCTACAATTCATGCACCCCGCGCTACTGCATCCGCCAAACCGGCCCGACAAACGCCGGGTATGTTCCCTACTCGAAACAAGTGCTTTATTTTCAGCGCGGCTTCGGCTATTACACCTCGACCAGCGCAACCAAGAGCAACCTGTTGGTAAATATCAAGCCGGCGGGAATCAACGGCAAGCCGGCCACGCCGTCGCAGGTCGCCACCTACGTCAACAAGTTTGCCCCTTACCTGGCCCCGGAAACAAACAACCACAAGAGCAAGGAGATCAAGGCGCTTGCCAGCCAATCCCCCATCGGCGGAATTCTCAACGGCGCTAGGAATTACTTTCAGAAAAGTAACCCGCCAAGCAGCAATGGCTGTCCCGCCAAGCGCTACGTAGTGCTGGTGACCGACGGCCTTCCGACCGAGGATCTCGACGGTTCGAACTGGCCTCCTCTGGGCTCTGTTTCCGGGGAAAAATACCAGGTGTGGGCCACCTTCAACCTAAAAACCGGAGGGACAATCACCACAACCGATCCCGGCTTCGCCGCGGCGGTGGCCAACGGTGATACCGCCGGGCTCACCACCACCAACGACCAGGCATTAGCCGATGCTATCGATCAGCTAAAGGCGCTCGCCAAGGATGGAATCAAAACCTATATCGTCGGGATGGGCGCCGGGGTGGATCCCTCCAAAAACCCGGCGGCTGCGGCCACCCTCAAGGCGATGGCGATCGCCGGGGGAACCACCAATTACTTCCCCGGGGTGACCCCGCAGGATATCGTAAACGACCTAGGCGTTATCTTCGGCCAGATTCAGGCGGCGAACATGTCCACCACCTCGGTGGCGGTCAACTCCACATCATTCCGGACCGGCACGGTGGTCTACCAGGCACAATTCGATACCCGCATCTACGGCTGGACCGGCAACCTGGTGGCCTACCCGCTGCTGAGCAACGGGATCGTGGATGCCAACCCGGCGCACCTGGTCTGGAGCGCGCGGGACCAGATGCAAACCGCCTACGCGGGCACCGGCTGGGATACCAACCGGTTGCTGATCACCTTCAACCCGACAACCGGAACGGGAACCCCCTTTCGCTGGACCAGCCTGTCCGCCTCCCAACAATCCGATCTCGAAGCCAACTGGAGCACTCTTACGGCTTCGGAGCAAGCCGGCTTCGGCACCAAGAAAAGCTACGGGCAGGCGGTGCTCGATTACCTGCGCGGTGATTCGGCCCAAACACAGGCCAATAACGGCCCATTCCGCGACCGCGCCTATCTTTTGGGCGACATAATCGACAGCGCCCCGCTTTTGGTCGGCCCCCCCAGCGGAAACTTCACCGGTACGGCTTATGCCAATTTTTCCAAGACCTATATCAATCGAACCCCGGTCATCTATCTCGGCTCTAACGACGGCATGCTGCACGCGTTCAATGCCGCCAGCGGCAAGGAGTTGTTTGCCTTCCTGCCACTGGGACCATTCCCCAATCTGGCCGACCTGAGTCTGCCGACCTATAACGCCAATCACAAATATTTTGTCGATGGCTCGCCCAATGCCGGGGATGTGCAATTTACCAATGGCACCTGGCACACCCTCCTGACAGGCGGGCTCAACGCCGGCGGCAAGGGCATCTATGCCATGGATGTCACCAATCCGGCGAACTGGATCTCGGAAAGTGCCGTCGCCGCAGACGTACTCTGGGATATCACCAGTACCACGTCCGGGTTCCAGCACCTGGGGCTGAGCTATAGCCAGCCCCAGATCGCCCGACTCAATATCGGCGGCACCATCACCCCCGTAGTCATATTCGGCTCGGGGTACAACAACGATGATGGGCTTCCCTATCTCTATATCGTCAACGCCGAAACCGGTGCGCTGATCCGCAGTATCGATCTCTGCGCGCAAGCCACCAGCACTTGCAAGAACAACCTTCCAAACGGGCTATCCACTCCCCTGGTGCTCTCGAACGCCAACACCGGGGTCGCGGATCGCGTCTATGCCGGTGATCTGCAGGGCAACCTCTGGCGGGTGGATCTTTCCAGCACCGCGCCGGCGAGCTGGACCGCCACGGTACTGTTCAAGGCCAAGACCGGCGGCACCCCGCAACCGATTACGACCCAGCCCATCGCATCATTGGCTCCAAATGGTGCGGGAGGGGGTATCTTGGTATATTTCGGTACCGGGCAATACCTTGGCTTACCCGATATCTCCAACACCGATACCCAAAGTTTCTATGCCGTTATCGACCGTGGTTCAACCCTGGGCCTTCCGCTGACCCGTTCCAATCTCAACCAGATTACGCTGACCGATACCACCGTGACTACCAGCGGCGGAACGGTCAGCGTGCGTACCGCCACCGGGACGGCGATCAACTGGAGCACTCAGCGAGGCTGGTACATGGATCTGCCAGAAAGCGGCGAGCGGGTAATTACCAACCCTCGCCTTGTCAACGGCCGCGTACTGTTTACTACTTTCACGCCGAATACCGCCTCTTGCGGATCGGGCGGGACAAGCTGGCTCATGGTGATCAATTACGCGACCGGAGGCGCCTTCCCCGGCCCCGAACTGGATATTAATAACGATGGAAAACTCAACAGCGCCGATCAGGTCAATGGGCAAAATCCCGTCGGCATGAGCCTGGGAAACGGCTATGCCGCAGCTCCCACGATCATGCGCTATAAAAAAGGGCCTTTCAACGACATCAAGTTAATCACCACTTCGACACAAGCCGTGCGTACCGTGAAAGAACATGGCGCCGGCTCGAAAGTGGTTTCCTGGATACAGCTACGATGAGCGGAAACCTCATGCACACCCTTGCTCCACGCAAATCCTTCTTGCATCAGGGAATCCGGGGCGACAACAAGCCGGCCGCGGACGGATCCGGGCACCATTGCCGGAAAACCTTTTCCGGGTTTACCCTGGTCGAACTGATGATCACCCTGGTCATTGCCGCCATCCTGGTCGCCATTGCCGTGCCCATCTATCAACACGTGCAGGAGCGCGCCCGCAGAACCGAAGCCATCAATGCCCTCGAGGCGCTGGCGGCACGAGAGGAGGGTTATTACACCCGATACAACACCTACACGACATCGCTGACCGGATTGGGGTACTCCTCGGCGGCAACGGTTACAACCAGCGGCGGAGATTACGGAATCCTGGTTCTCAGCGCCAACGCAACAGCCTATAAACTCCAGGCCACTCCCATTTCCAAGCGTCAAACCAACGATGCCTGCGGCGTATTCCAGCTCGACTCCAAGGGGCAACAAACGGTCATTCCGAACGGTACCGGCATATCCGCAAACAGTTGCTGGCACTGACACGATTCGCGGCGACCGATACAATAGGCGGGCGATTCCACTTGCCCAGGTATTAACCCGTGCCGGATCTTCCAACCAAAATCCTGTCCCAAATCGCCCCGGAAGCCGCCCGCCGGGGCCTCAAGGGGCTTGAACGCGAAGCGCTTCGGGTCACCCCCGACGGGCGCATTGCCCAAACGCCACATCCCTCCGCACTCGGTTCCGCGCTGACGCATACGGGCATCACCACCGATTTTTCCGAGGCACTACTCGAATTCGTCACTCCCCCCCACACGGCACATTCGGCGTTGCTCGCCGAACTGGAATCGTTGGAGATATACGCCGCCCAAAACATCGGCGACGAACGATTGTGGATGTTGAGCATGCCCTGCTTTATCGACTCGCCCAGCCGAATCCCCATCGCCCGCTATGGCCATTCCAATATCGGGCATATGAAGCATCTCTACCGCCTCGGACTCGCGCGCCGTTATGGTAGCGCGATGCAAGTAATTTCCGGGGTCCATTTCAACTACTCATTCCCGCACGCATTCTGGGAAGCTCTTGCGACAACGAAACGCATGGCAATGGACCGATCCGCGCGGGATACGGCCTGGATGAACCTCGTACGCAACGTCCAGCGCCGGGGCTGGCTGCTGCTTTATCTATTTGGCGCCTCGCCGACCGCCTGCCCCTCTTTCACCCCGAATCCACCGTGTTGGCTAAAACCGATTGCCAACGGCAGTCTCGCCGCACCCTACGCAACATCACTCCGGCTGTCGGATATCGGCTACAAGAACACCGGCCAGGCTTACCTCTCGGTATCCACGAACTCGCTCGCAGAGTACATCGCCGACCTCTCCCGGGCCCTGCATACCGAGGATCCCGGCTATGCCGCTCTCGGCGTACACAAAGGCGGAACCTGGAAACAGCTTTCCGCGGCGGTGCTACAAATCGAGAATGAATATTATGGCCTGGTGCGTCCCAAGGTACAGCCACGAATGAACGAGCGTCCGAGTGCTGCCCTGCTCCGCGAAGGCGTCCATTACGTCGAGGTCCGCGCACTCGATATAGATCCCTTCACGCCGCTCGGGATCACTCCCGAAACGCTCCGCTTTCTGGAGATTTTTCTCTGGTCCTGTATCCTCACCCCAAGCCCACCGATCGAGCAGGGCAACCAACTCGAAATCGACTATAACCAGCGTAACGTCGCCGTACGCGGGCGAGAACCCGGAATCGGCCTGCGCCGCGACAACACCACGATACCGTTACGCGATTGGGGTGAGGAGATCATCGCCGCACTCGAACCGCTGGCCGAGCACTTCGACTCCGGGCTGCCAGACACACCCTACTGCAACGCCGTAACCTTGGCCGCCACACGGCTACGGGCACCGGCGACCACCCCCTCGGCCCGGGTGCTGGATGAGGTTGCGTCTCATCCCGAAGGGTTCCTGGCCTGGTCTCTTGAACGTTCCCACCGCCTCACGGCGGAACTGCGTAGTCGCGAACTCGCCCCCGGGACGGCTTCGCGACTACGCGCCCAGGCAGCGGAATCGCTTGCCCGCCAACAGGAACTCGAAACACATCCGGAACCCGCATTCGAAACATTCCTGGCCCAATATTACGCCAGTGGCCCGAATGGCCGGGAACCGCTATGCTTGAATCCGCCCGAGCCCCAGCAGGCGGTCAGATAAACTATGGAACCCCGAGTAAAACCAGCTCATTCAGGCTGGACTTGCCACCCGCCAAGCAGGTAACATGCCACGGCCCGCACCCGTGTTTCCCCGGTAGAATCCGCCCTGATCGGCCTTCGTCCCCTCGGCCCCATCCTGGTATCACCCTGGACACCATTGGCTTTCCTGCCCTACCTGACGGTTGCCATGGATACCGCCGGCCAATGCCAGTCCATGCTCCCGCGCCGCTGTGTCATGCCGGCGCGGACAGGCAGCCCTACTTTCTTTGGGGTATCGTTGCCTCCCCGGAGACTCCCAAGCGGAGCCGGTTTGTGTTTACATATTTGAAGCCACCCGGAATATCGCCATGTTCAATCGCCCAGTCACAGCCGCGTCATCCACACCGACCGAGCCGCACCTGGTTGCCGCTCTAAAATCCCTGAACAACATTCTGCTTGGCAAGCCCGAGGCCACCCGCTTGGCCCTGGCCTGCCTGCTCGCCCGGGGGCATCTGCTGATCGAAGATGTTCCCGGAGTCGGAAAAACCACGCTGGCGCAGGCACTCGCACGAGTGCTGGGACTCGGCTTTCACCGTATCCAGTTCACCAGTGACCTGCTACCCGCCGACCTGCTCGGCTCCATGGTGTTTACCCGCAAAGAAGAGCGCTTTGTGTTCCAGCCCGGCCCCCTGTTCACCCCGGTGGTGCTCGCGGATGAAGTCAACCGGGCCACGCCACGCACCCAAAGCGCCCTGCTCGAGGCGATGCAAGAGGGCCAGATCAGCATTGACGGACGCTCATACCGGCTACCGCAACCTTTTTTCGTGATCGCGACCCAGAATCCACTGGATCAGATCGGCACCTACCCACTCCCCGAATCACAACTGGACCGTTTCGCCCTCCGGCTCATCCTCGGTTACCCACCGCCCATCGCCGAACGCGCGCTCTATCAGGGCGGCAGCCGCCAGGAAAAACTGACGCAAATCACGCCCGTACTCAATGCCGAAGGCGTAAGGACGCTGCAACAAGCCGTCACTGCCGTCCCCGTAGCCCCGGCACTGCTCGACTATCTCCAGGCGCTGATCGGCTGGAGCCGTGACAGTGGTTTCTACCGCCACGGCCTGTCCCCCCGCGCGGGACTCATGCTGCTCGCCCTGTCCCGTGCCCATGCCTTCATCTGCGGGCACCCCGCGGTACTTCCCGCCGATCTCCAGGCCGTCGTGCCTGCCGCCGTCGGCCATCGGCTCCAACTCCGGGCACCCGGTGGTGCCACCGGGAATCCCGGACAAAGCCTTCTCGATGCGGTCGCGATCCCCTGAGCCGAAGCGCTTGCGCGGCTTGGGCCCGGCATCCCGTCGCTGGTTCGATCGCGCCACCGCGAAACGCGTGGTCGGCAATGCCTGGCCGTTGCGCCTCGGTCGCCGGCAGATTTTCATTCTTCCCACCCGCTTCGGACTGCTGGCCGCCGTGACCTCCGGGGTTCTGCTGCTGCTTGCGCTCAACTACCGCAACGGCGCCGTTTTCCTTTTGGATTTTATACTCGTCGCCCTAGGCTGGATCACCATAATCGCCTGTCACCGCCAACTGGCCGGCCTTGAACTGTGGGGGTTAGAGGCACCTTCTGTTCCCGCCGGTGAGCCACTACGCATTTATCTCAAGCTGACCAACCCGAGCCAGTGGGAACGGTTTGGACTCACGCTGTACCAGGGTCGACGCGCCGGTGTAGCGCGCCGTCTCAATCCCGGATCGACCGCCCGGCTCATGCTCCAGTTGCCTCCCCGCCCTCGGGGGCGCCATCTCCTGCGTGACCTGGGATTGAAAAGCGATTATCCCCTGGGTATTTTCAATGCCTGGGTTCGTATCGGGCACCCTGGCGAATGCTTCGTGTACCCACGCCCCGCCGATTTTGCGCCCCCCCCACCCGGTGATGCCGGACTCGGCGCCACCGGACGGCAAGGCGATCATCCCGAGGATTTTTTCGGCCTCGTCCGCTACCGCCCCGGGGATCGTCCGGGCCAAATTGCCTGGCATGTCTATGCCCGAACCGGCCAGATTCAGCGTAAACACTTCGCCAGCGGCACGTGTATGAGTCGCTGGTTCGACCTGGCCGAAGCGCCGGGAGACGATATGGAACAACGGCTCGAGGTGCTCGCCCGATGGCTGCTCGATGCCTCCCGGGCGGGACAACTGGTCGGCCTGCGTCTGCCGGGGCTGGATCTGGCACCCAAGCACGGCCCCGCCCACCTGACCCGTTGCCTGCGGGCCCTCGCCTGTTACCCCGGACCTTATCATGGCATCAACCGTCCCTGACACCCAGGCACGGGCCACCCTCGCCGTCCTTGCCGCGAGCCTGGCGCCATTTTTCTTCCTGATGCCGCCCTGGGTGGCGGGCGCCGGCCTGTTGGGTGTAATCTGGCGCTACCGCTTGCTCTCACTCCAGCGCCCTGCACCCCGGCCCCTGGGACGCGCTCTGCTCGCCTTCGCAGCCCTCGGCGGTGTCATCGTCACCTTCCGCGGCTTCGGTGGCGCTGCGGCCGGTGGCGCTCTTCTCGTATTGACCTCGGGCTTGAAGGCACTCGAAAGTCGCAGTAGGCGCGATTATCACATTCTCACCCTGCTGGTCGTGTTTCTAATCGCCGCGGCCCTGCTGCTCAATCAATCCCTGCCCCTGGCCATTTACGAATCCCTGGTTCTCTGGGCTGCCGTAGCGGTCAGATTAGGCGGTGGAGCCGATCCCGGCCGGCGTAGCCTCGCACGCCGTGCGGCCACCCTGATCGCAACCGCATTACCGGTAGCCGCCGTACTGTTCCTCCTTTTTCCACGACTCCCCGGGCCATTGTTCCGGTTCGGTTCCCCCCGGCGGGCGGCGGTGAGCGGCCTGTCCACCCACATGAATCCTGGCAGCATTTCCCGCCTTGCCGTTTCCGAGCAGATCGCCTTCCGGGTTCGCTTTTTCGGCGCCGTGCCCCCCCGCGGGGAACGCTACTTCCGGGGACCGGTGCTGCAGCACTACAACGGCCGCGAATGGACCCGGGGGCAAACGGGCGGGAGAACCACATTCGCGGTCCTAGGCAAGCCCGTGCATTACCGGGTTCGGGAGCGTGCCAACGGCGCCCGCTGGTTGTTCCTCCTGGCCCTGGCGGTCAAGGTCGATACACCCAGCCGAATCACCGCGAACTTCGAGGCCCTCGCACCACGGCCCCTATGGCACGATCTCAGCTTCACCGCCACCTCCTACCCGCGCTATCGCGCCGGAATCAGCTTGTCGGCGACACGGCGCGCGGAAAACCTGGCACTTCCCCGCGGCATCGATCCCCGCGCCCGCGCCCTTGCCGAACGCTGGCGGCTCGGCTCGGCCAGTGCCCGGGACGTGGTTCGCAAGGCGCTTGCCTATTTCCACCGCGAACCCTTCTACTACACCCTGACCCCTCCCCGGCTCCGCGGCCGCAACCGTGTCGACCAATTCCTGTTTCGCACCCGGCGGGGTTTCTGCGAACACTACGCCAGCGCCTTTGCCGTGCTCATGCGTGCGGCCGGTATTCCGGCGCGGGTGGTCACCGGGTATGCCGGGGGCACAATCAATCCCTACGACGGCCGGCTGGTGGTGCGCCAAGCCAATGCCCACGCCTGGGACGAGGTATGGCTTGCCAGACGCGGCTGGGTGCGGGTAGATCCGACCGGCGCAATTCCCCCGTCGCGGGTCGAATCCTCGGCCCGCTTCGCCGCGGCCACCGGCGCCGGGGGAGAAACCCTGTTGCCACCGGGAGGTTTTACTTGGCGCCTGCGCAACATCTGGGATGCCGCCGACACATTCTGGAATCAGTATATCGCCGGATACGGCCCTGGCCTTCAGCACCACCTGCTCACCCGGCTGGGCCTCGACAAGGCTGCACCCGGTGTAGTTGCCGGTCTCATGGTCGCCGGAATATCCGCCGCCAGCCTGCTGGTCTTCCTGCTCGGCAGAAGACGCCGTCCCCGCCCACGCCGGGATCCGGCACAACAAATTTACCGGCGCTGGAACCGGCGGTTGGCGCGCCGGGGAATCCAGCACCGCGCCAGCGAGGCGCCGCTGAATTTCCTTGCCCGTATCGCCCGGGAGCATCCCCGCCTTTATGCCGAAGCCGAGCGGGTGATCCCCCTCTACCTCCAGGCCCGCTACGCCGGCGACCCCAAGGCACTTGCGGAACTCAAGCGTTACCTGGATCTCTTTGGTCGGGCGCACTGAGCGCCTTGCGTCCAAATGGCAATGCCCACAGCCCCCCAAGGCCCAACAAAAACAGAACGACAATCGAGACGATGGCAAACCGAGCATTTCCGGTCCATGTCTGTACCACCGCGACCATCGCCGGACCCAGCACCGCGGAGAATTTACCCATCAATCCATAGAGGCCGAAATAGGCGGCACTTTCTCCCCGGGGAACCAACCGCGCATACAACGACCGGGACAGACTCTGGGTGCCCCCCTGAACCAAGCCGATCAACACCGCGAGCAGAAAAAACTGCCAGGGATGGCTGAGAAAGGCCGCATAACCGACCACCGCGATATAGACGCACAAACCCAGCGTAATCCCGGCGCGCGGCCCGAAGCGCTCGCCCAACCAGCCGAATCCCAACGCCGCGGGAAAGGCCACAAATTGAGTCAACAGCAGGGCGAGAAGCAAGCTGTCGGCCGGCAGACCCACCGCCAATCCATAGCCCACGGCAAGCTTGAACACGCTGTTCACGCCATCGATATAAAGCCAGTACACCAGCAGGAACCCCGCGAGCACCGGTACCCGGCGGAGTTGGCCCAGCAACTCCCGCAGCCGGGACAGGCCGGCCACCAACGCGGACCCGGGCGTAAGGCCTTGCCTAGGTTCATGCACCCCAAAAATCAACACCAGCGCAAACGCCCCCCACCACAGCGCCGCCGTAACGAAGGCGACCTTGACCGCGGCCACCGTACCGGCGAGACCAAACCAGTGAGGTTTAGCCACCATGGCCACGTTCAGGGCAAGCAGCAAGCCCCCACCGAGGTACCCCACGCCATACCCCAGCGCGGAAACCCGATCCAGTTCCCCGGGTGCGGCAACGTGCGGCAACAGACTGTCATAAAACACGTTACCGCCGATATACCCGAGTCCCCCTACCCCGAACAGCAACAACGCCGACAGCGTCATGCCCGGCCCGGGCCAGGCGAGCAGGCCTGTCGCAGCGACGCCCAGCAACAGAAACATAATGAGAAACCGCTTGCGATGCGCCCCCTGATCGGCAATGGCACCCAGCAGAGGCGCGAGCAGCACCACCGCGACCGCGACCCCGGCATTGGTCCAGGCAAGCAGCGCGAATGCCTCGCCGTGACTCAACCCACCGCGCCAGTAACGATCGAGAAACACTGGGAAAAATCCGGCCATGACCGTGGTTGCAAAGACCGAATTGGCAAAATCGTAGCTTGCCCAGGCCCAGGCCTCACGGCGTAATCCCAGCCTGCCATCGAAAACCCGCATGCGAATCTCACCCCGGAACCAAGAAGTGGATGCTAACATTGCCACCCATTCCCGATTAAACCGGATCGTTCATCCCCCTTGGCTCACGCATGAATTTTTACCCAGATCTGATCGCCGTGCACTGCGCCGAACTGGTACTCAAGGGCCGCAATCGTGCCGGTTTCACCGACCGGCTGGTGCAGCAGATCGGCGCACGTTTGACATCCATCGGGCTGCATTGGCCCATTCGCCATCGTGGCGCCCGGTTGTTGATTGAAATCGGCGCGGAACGGGATCGCCTGGCCCAAGCGCTGCAAGCACTCGGTGAAATTCCAGGAATCGCCGCCTATTTTCCCGCGCAGTCCTGCGGTTGGGACCTGGCCGGAGAAGATGAAGACAGCCTGGCCAACGGGCCGGTGCGTACCCTCCTGCTGGATCTGGCACGCACCCTGCACCGCCCCGGGGCGCGCTTTGCGGTGCGGGTCGAACGTCATACACACGAACGGGCGATATCCGCGCGCAGGCTGGAACACGAGTGGGGCCGAGCCATCCTTGAGGAGACGCCGTGGCCAGGCGTCAACCTCAGCGATCCAGACTGCGTCTTCCACGTTGCCTTACACCCCGAAGGCGTTCTGGTCTATGCCCGCCGCCACACCGGACTCGGCGGCCTGCCGGTCGGCTCAAGCGGCCGCGTTCTCGCCCTACTCTCGGGGGGTATCGACTCCCCCGTGGCCGTTTTTCTCATGGCTCGGCGCGGCTGCACGGTGAACTGCCTGCACTTCAGTGCTAACTATCTTGACCGTGATCGAGCCGATACAACCCCCGTGGGCCGGCTGGCGGCGCAATTGTCCCGCTACACCCAGCGGCTTGATCTGACCGTCGTGCCCTACACCGCGTTTGACCTCGCGCTCACCGGCCCGCCCGACGGCTACGAACTCGTACTCTTTCGCCGTTTCATGGTCCGGGTGGCCGAGCAACTTGCCCGAACCCAGCGTGCCACCGCGCTGGTAACCGGCGACAGCCTGAGCCAGGTGGCCTCGCAAACGCTGGAAAATCTCACTACCCTAAACGCCGTGGCTACCCGTCCCATATTCCGGCCCTTGATCGGCTTCAATAAACAGGAGATCATCGACTTCGGCCGTAAAATCGGCACCTACGACATCTCGATCGAGCCCTACAAGGACTGTTGCGCCCTGATCGCCCGCCGCCCCAAAACCCGATCTCAACCGGACCGGCTCACGGCCCTCGAGGCCAAGCGCCTGCCCGATTATCCGGACCTGATCGACACCGTTCTCGGCGAAAGCATCCGCCTGCGTTTCGTTGCCGGCCGATCCGCCGGCGCTCCTTGATCGATAAATACCGATGGTATTCGTGGCTCACTGAAAGGGGGTACTTCGTATGGTGACACCGCTTCGCGGTATCGCCAGTCCGCCGGCGCTCCGCACCGAGGGGAATACACAAGAGTGCGCATCACAGAGCGGCTCGGGACACGGGGCACCGCAGAGCGGAGCCACGAGGCGAATCCAGTGTGAATCAGAACGAAAACCCAATCATTTACTCATAAGTCAGTAGATTAGGGAACAAATGGCATCAGCTAGTGTCCAATCCGACATGAATATTGATGGTCGCACATTGACCCGCGAGACGCTGGCAGCGATGCGCTTCATGGCGCTGGACCGGATGGCGGAAGGCGAGTCGCCGGCGGCGGTCTCGGCGTCGTTCGGCATGCACCGGACCTGGGCGTACAAGGTGCGGTTGAAGGCGCGAGGCCGGGGCAAGGGCAAACGTGCGGTGCAATTGCGCAAGGCACCGGGGCGACGCCGGACGCTGACGGATGCGCAGGAGCGTCAGGTGTTTCGGTGGGTGAACGGCAAGAACCCGCGCCAGTACGGTTTTGACTTCGGGTTGTGGACGCGCCGGATCGTGGCGGAGTTGATCACCCGGCGCTTCGGGGTGAGGTTGAGCTTGGCCTCGGTGGGTGTGCTCCTGGCCAGGGTCGGGTTGACGCCCCAGAAACCCCTGCAGCGGGCCTATCAACGAGATCCGGAAGCCATCGCGCGCTGGCAGCGGGAGACCTACCCCGCGATCGCACGCCAGGCCAAGCGTGACAGGGCAGACATCTACTTCTGGGACGAGTCCGGGTTCCGCGCCGATGCGGTGCACGGGAAGACTTGGGGCGCCAAGGGCCAGACCCCCGTGGTGGACGTGCCGGGCCAACGCCAGGGCATCAGTGCCGCCTCGGCAGTCAGTGCCAAGGGGGCGTTCTGGTTCACCACCTACAAGGGGGGGCTGAATGGAGACTTGTTCGTGAGCTTCCTGCGACGCCTGATGCGGGGTCGGCGCAAGCCCCTGCACCTGATCCTCGACAACCTGCCCGCGCACAAGACCCGCGCCGTCAAAGCCTACGTCGCCAAGCTGAAGGGCAAGTTGTCGTTGCACTTCCTGCCCGGCTACGCACCGGAGCTGAATCCGGATGAGTTGGTCTGGAGCCACGCCAAGCGCACCGGCAACGCCCGCCGCCCGCTCCGCGCTGGCGAACGACTCGAAGACCGCATCCAGTCCCAGTTGGCCGATATGGCTGCTCGGCCGGATCTGATTCGTTCGTTCTTCAGGCATCCAAGTGTTGCCTATATTGCTGACTGCTGAGTAAGTCGGATTATGTAATAATTAATTCGCTATGCAAAGCAATAGGATCAAGCTATTCCCCGCACATAGTAGATTACTTTTCTTTATTACTAACAAACGATCTATTGCACCTGGAGCGCATCTCGGCCGCTACGGTTCGCTCCCGTGGGGCCGACTGGCGGTGGAACTGCTTGCCGGTTTTTTGATAAATCAGGCATTGGCCAGCATACCAACAGTTGCCTTTTATTATGGTAACCAGCCTCCGGCAAGTGAACTACACGCCTTCAACTGGGTGGTAGTGCAGCCCTCCGCCCGAATCAAACCAACCCGCTACGACCAGACTCACTCGCACCTGTTTGCCTACGTCTCAGTGGGTGAAGCCGATCCCGGAAGCCGGACGGCAAAACGCCTGCCGAAGGCCTGCGTAGCGGGGCAAGATCCCATATGGAAAGGAAAAATCATCAACCAGGCGCTCCCTCGGTGCCGTAATTTCTACCTCAATGACATTATCGCCCCGCTTTGGAAGCAAGGTTATCGGGGGTTTTTTTTCGACACCCTAGACTCCTATCGCCTGATCGCCCACGATCAGGCGGCCCGCGAGGCCTATCGCCACGGACTGATTGATCTGGTGCGGGCCACTAAGCAGCGTTTCCCGCGAGCAAAGTTGATCTTTAACCGCGGTTTTTCTATTCTGCCGGCCCTCAAGGGAATGGTCACCGCCGTCGCCGCGGAATCACTCTACGATGGCTGGGATCAGTCGACTCAACGCTACTTCAAGATATCGCCCGGAGAGCGCCGGGCGCTTACCAAGGCACTGGCGCAAGTTCAGGCAATGGGGCTGCCGGTCATCGTCATCGACTATCTCCCCGCCGCCGCACGTGAACAGGCAAGGCAGGACGCAGCACGCATCGAACACGACGGCTACATCCCTTATATAACCAATGCGGAACTCGACATCGTCGGCGTCGGCACCCTTGATGTACTACCCCGGAAAATCCTTATGCTCTACTCCGGCACAGAGGACAATATCTATACCAATCTGAACTGGTACGCCCAGATGCCCCTCAACTACCTGGGCTATGCAACGCACATCGTCAATGTTCAGAATGTATCCCTGCCGCGGCACCCGCTGACCGGTGAATACGCGGGTATCGTCACTTGGTTTGATTCGAATCACATTCCGCAAGCCACCAAGGTCTACCGCTTTCTGCGCACCCAGATCGAGGCCGGCGTACCGGTGGCGATACTCGGCAACTTCGGCTTCCCCTTGGACCGGGCTCATCTCGCACCGCTCGGCCTCGCCCTAGGCACCGCCCCCCGGGACTTCCTGCCGGCAAAACCGGTACGCATCAATCGTAACCTGGTGGGATTCGAGACCGAACCCTTGCCCATCCCCAACGATTTTCTACCGCTTCGGCTCCGGCGTGGCCGAGCGCTTGCCGAAATCTCGGTAGGCACTAGCCGCGGCACCGAAGTCGCGATCACGCCCTGGGGTGGCTACGCGCTCGATCCTTTCGTGGTACAGGGACTCCCCCGAGGGACCCTCGCGCGCAACAACCGCCAGGCGGTGTGGATCCTTGATCCTTTCCGCTTCTTTCGCCGTGCCCTGCGCCTGCCCATCGCCCCGGTACCCGATACCACCTCGATCAACGGCCGACGGATGCTCTTTGCCGAAATCGACGGCGATGGTTTCGCGAGCGGCAGCTGGATTTTCCGTTACCACGATTGGCCCGCCGCCCGGGTGATCCTAGATGCCGTGCTGAAACGCTTTCCAACAGTGCCGGTAGCGGCCAGCGTAATCGCCTCGGAATTCACCGACTCCGGCCTCTACCCGAACCGAAAGGTCGCCCACATCCAGCCCATCGCCCGGCACATTTTCCGCCTGCCCTGGGTGGAAATCGGCACGCATACCTATTCTCATCCCTTCGACTGGCCGGCGCTCGAACACAACCCGAACCTGAGTGCCGGCCTGCATCTCAACAAGGACCAGGACGAACACCACACGCAGCACGACATCAAGATCCAGGGGCTTGAGTACGGCTACAACCTGCCGGTTCCGGGTTACCGCTTCAGCCCCAAGATGGAAATCACCGGCTCAATCGACATTATCAACCGCCTACTCGCCCCGCCCGCAAAGCGCGTCACCATCATCCAGTGGTCCGGCGACACCGACCCCGATGCCGCGGTTCTGGGAATCGCCTACCATGATGGGGTAATGAACATCAACGGCGGCAACAGCACCATCACTCGCAACAGTCCCTCGCTCACCAACGTCGCACCGTTGGGCATCTGGAAAGGTCGTTACTTTCAGGTCTTTGCCCCCGCCGCTAACGAAGATCAATTTACCCACGGATGGCACCCCCCCTATTGCGGCTTCGCTCGGGTCATTCAGACTTTCGAGATGACCGCCAAGCCGCGACGGCTGCAGCCGATCGATATCTACTACCACTTCTACTCCGGTGCCCGGCCCTGTGCCCTCAAACAACTCGAAGCGGTTTATCGCTGGGCGGTAAAACAGCCGACCACTCCGGTTTTCCCGTCCACCTACGCGCGCGTCGTGCTCGGTTTCGAGCATGTCGTCCTTGCCCGAAAGGGTAAGGGTTACCTCGTTCGTGGCTATGGCGACGACCAGGAACTACGTATTCCCGCGGCTCTCGGCTACCCGGATCTCGCTCGCAGCATAAACGTCCTCGGCTATACCGATTATGCCGGCTCGCGCTACATCCATCTTGGTCCGGGCGGCAATGCCTATCTGGTGCTTACTTCCTCGCCTCCGAAACGGCCCTTTCTGCAATCGGCCAATGCCCGCGCGGTGGCCTTTCGCCGCACCCCCGACGGGTTCGATCTCACACTGCGGGGACATGCACCGCTACGACTGGAACTCGGTAACACCTCCGGCTGCAGCTTGTATCGGCAAGACGGCACCGTGGTAAAGGGAGTCCGTCGGCTTCAAGCAATCGCCTATCGCCTAAAGGCCCATGCGAACCGGTTCCGCCTCCGCTGCCGCTAAACGTGAGCGCCTCGTCTCGCCGTGGCTGATTGCCGGGCTTTTCGGAGCCACAATCTTCGCCTTCGTACTCCTGTTTCCGGCACCGGCACTCAAGCGCGAGCTGGCCAGGGCGCACTCGGTCAATGCCGTGATTCTCGACTATTTACAACTGCTGGTGCGCGCCAGCCCCCAGGCACACCAGGCCCGGCTGCTGTTGGCGAAAAAGGCACTCCAGGTCCATGATACGGCGCTCGCCAAGGTCGCACTGGAACCCTGGCTGAGGCAACCGATTGCGGATGAAACCCGCCGGGTCGGCCGCCTCCGGCTCGAACTGGAACACAACCTGGTGTACTCAAGTCCCGCTGGAAGCGCGACCCGCAACGAACGCATCACCCGTTGGAGTCACATGCTCAGGGCCTTGCGACCACGGCTCGGCTACGATCAACTGATCGCTACGGCGCACAATGCAAGGGCATTGGGGCTCTACCGTGATGCCGCCACGCTGGCCTTCATGGCAATCCACCGTACCCACGATGCCAACGCTCGGCGCCAAGCCTTCCGGTACGGCCTCGCGAGTCTCGTCGCGGGAAATCTCCCCGGTCGCGCGCTAAAGGCGGCAGCGAGATACCGATCTGCGGTTCCAATGACCGCAGACCTCTGGGTGTACCTCGCCCAGATCGCGCTTGCGGCCAACGCCGCGGAACAGGCCGCGGCGTATGAGTTACATTACCTCGCCGTCACGACCACACCCCAAGGCCGGCGCCGGGCACTGCTGGCGGCACTGCGTGCCCTGATAGCGGCCGGCCGACCCTGCGCCGCCCTGGCCACAGCCGCTATCTATCTGCATCGAATACCCCCCGATGCCGCCCTGTGGCGGTTTCTGACCCGACTGGCCCTCGCTTCCGACCGTCCCCGGCTGGCCGCGCATTATGCGGCTTATCTGGTAGGATTGACGCAGCCCGGCACATGAAGCTGCACCATGTCATTGCCGGCATTCTCCTGGCAACAAGCTTCTGGGCCGCAGCGGGAATGGCAACGCCCATGCGAGTGACGGCGGTGGATCGCGAACTTGCCTGGCGGGCATTCCTCGGCGCCGGTAGGCTTCGATACGCCTACCGGCTCGCCCTGGATGTAGTGCATGCCGAGCCGGGCAACATCACCTGGATGAAACGCTTGGCCCACGTGGCGCTCGCCAGCGGACATTCCGATACCGCCCTAGCGGTGTACCTGCGATTAACCCGCGACGGATACCCTGGCTATCTCGACCGTGCCATCGATCTCGCCAGCGGCCTCGGCGCGACCAAGCAACTGGTCATCCTTTTGGAAATCAAACTCCGTCACTCCCCCTTTTTGCAACCGCTGTGGATGGAAACTCTCGGCGCCTTGCGCAGCCAGAATAAGACCAACCAAGCGGTTCGGATATTGCAGGCGGCCGACCGGCGCCACCCTCGACGATTCTTCCTGTGGGAACAGGTTGTGCTTTACCATTCCCTCGGCGAGCCGGATAAGGAGCTGCAAATCTTGCAGCAATACCGGGAGCGCTATGGCCCCGAACCCAAAGTCATGCTCCAGATCGCAACCTTACGGTTCACCCGCGGCAAGATCCTGGCCGCATATCACGCTCTTTTTACCGCTCGTTCCCGGGCGCAGGACCAAGACGTACTCTACTGGCACACTCTCGCAGCGCTCGCCTGGCTCACTCAGGATTACGCCACGGCCCGCGAGGTGAGTACCTTGCTATACCGCCATGGGGAAGCAAATGCAAACGATCTCCTCCACCTCATTCTCCTGGTGCAGGCCAGGCATCCACGCACAGCCTTCCGAATCGCCGCTTACGGCTGGCACCGCTACCGCCAGGCGAGTTTCTTCCTTGCCATGCTCGCGACGGCCTCGAGCCTGAACAACGCCGCACTGCGCGCCCGCGCGTTTGACATGCTCCGCCCAGCCGACCTTCCCCGACTCACATCATCCGCCTTTTTCTGGACCAGCCGGGCCCACTATCTGCTCGGGCGTGGGGATACCTCCGGGGCACTCGAGGCCTACCGCCGCGCCATTGACCTCGCCCCGAGCGACGAACGGATCGCGGGTTATGTCTGGCTGCTGGTCGAGGCCCGGCAACGAGAAAAACTGCGTGCACTTTTGCCCCGGCTCGATGCCAAGGCCGGTGACCATCCCGTGCTATGGCCGCCGCTTGCGGCCGCCCACGCCATCATCGGCCAGGCGCGCTCTGCACTCAATTACCTACAGTCCGAATACCCTCGGCGGCGGAACAATCCGCTGTGGCTGCTAAACTACGCCGCGGCACTCACCCAGGCCGCCGCACCACGTGAGGCCTTGCGGATCCGCCGCCGTGCACTCGTGCTCCTGGCCCGTGCCCACCCCCTGACACCGAAAGCCCGGCAAGCGCAACGGGAAGCGCTCACCCGATTGGCAGTCGCGCTGACACCCGGAAACCCCGCGCTCGCCTTCATAAAACGCCTTGCCACCCATCCTAATCAGCCGCAATCCCGAGAGATTATCCTCACTTGGGCGCTTGATCGGAATGCCTACCCACTTGCCCGGTTCTGGTGGCTGCATGCCTACGCCTCGCATCCACCCGAAGTCCGGCAACGCCTCGCCCTCGCGCTCGGCGAACAGGATGATCCAGCACTCGGCGCGTTGCTCGCCCGCGATGCCTATCGCCTGTCCTCCGCCGGGCGCGCGAGTGCGGCAGATCGTCTGGGTTGGACTCCCCGGGTAATCAGCAACAGTTGGGCGGGCCTGGAACAGAATTCCGCCGACCCCGGGCTCACCCGCCAATTCGCCAACACCGCCATCGAACAGGCCGACTCGGCAGGAAGCGACCTTGAGGGGCTGCATGCCAGCGGGCTCGAGAGTCTAGCGCTCGATACCCGGTTCGATGCCTGGCTATCCCCGGGAACACACTTGAGTATCCGGCTCAGCCAGGCGCAACAGAGGATCTACGATATTACTCAACTGGGCACAATCCCTCCCACCAGCCGCGTCCTCGATATCGAGCTGCAACGAAGACTACAACGAGGCGCCATCCGCCTTGAAGCCGGGGTCGGACGAAGTCTCGGCGGCTATGGTAAAGCTGGACTCAGTTGGAAAAATCACTGGACGCAGCGTTTGAGTACGACTCTGGGCGCCTATTACGGCCTGCAGCCACTGGCAAGCGTTCCTTTATACCTTGCCGCCGAGGAGAATCGCATCCGTTTCAGTGCAAACTATCAGGCCGATCGACGCAACCACCTGAGCACCGAGCTGTATCGGGCCCAATATCGCGCCCAGGGCGGTGGTCGTCTTGGCGATACCCTGGTACTCAACTTCGGTTTTAGTCACCGACTTCATTTCATCGCCCCCATACTCAACCTTAATGCCGAGCTTACCGGCGCCCGTTTCACCCGCGCCACAACTCTCCCACAATCCCTGCGCTCCCTGGTGCCCGCGGGGCAGGCACCCGCGATAAATTTTTTCATCCCCCGGAACTATCTACAGATCTGCACCGGCATCAGCCTCAATACGACGTACCGGCTCGCCTACACCCCCCGGCTGGCGCCTATTGTCCGGGCCGGGCTCTGTTATAACAGCATTTACAGCGGCGGCTACCAACTGGAAGTGGGCCTTGCCCTGCCGGTGTTCGGCCCGGATCATCTCACTCTCATGGCCGGTCTGGAACAGGGCGGTGCCGACATCACCGGCCGCAGCGAGACAATCCGCCTGAGCTACCGCTACTATTTCACCCTATAAACTAGGAGAAACGCCCCATGTACCGTCGTTCCACGCGCTTTGTCATCATATTCACCGTACTCCTGCTTCTTGGCGCCTGTGCCAATTCGAGCCTGCACAGCGCCCCTCGACCTACATTGAATCCGGCCTCCCCGTGGACGGTACTACCGTTTACCAACAACACCACCACCCCTTATGCCGGCGCTCGGGCACAATACCTTACTGTGGGACTCCTCGGCAGCCTGGGTGCCAATACGGGCGAATTACCGCCTCCCGCGACTCAAGCCTCACCACTGGCACTCACGCAAAACGCACAAAGTATCACCGCAGGGATCGCTTGGGCCCGTACCCAGCGCATCCGTTATGCCCTCACCGGCAGCGTCGACGAATGGCGTTACAAGATCGGACTCAGTGGGGTGCCCGCGGTAGGCCTGACCCTGCGCCTAATCGACGTGCCCAGCGGTAAGACCCTGTGGACGGCGACCGGATCGGCCACGGGCGAGAGCGATGAAGGCCTTGCGGTGCTGGCTCAGCGAACCCTGGAAAAACTGTTACGCCGCCTGATCCATTGATCTCCCCGCCACGATTCGCTCTACCACGCTCGGTCACCCGCTGGGCGGTTCTCGAAGCCGCGGTTTTTCCGACCGTGGCTCTCGCGCTAGCCTATGCGCTTAATCCACGGCTTGCAATCGGGCCCCAAGTCATTCCCTGGCTGTGGCTTGCGCCGCTGCTTGTGGCCCTGCGCTACGGACTGGGTCCGGGCCTGGAGTCGGCTGCCGTCCTGATACTGGGCAGCTTCCTGATTCGCGATGTCGCACCCAAGATCGAACCCTGGCCGATACTGCCCATGCTTGCCGGACTGTTGACCACGCTGTTCGCCGGCCAATACGGCTCCTGGTGGATCGACCGTTTACGCCGATCCGAGTTACGAAGCGAATATTTCGGAGAACGCATCGAGGCAATCACTCGCGCCTTTTACGTTACCCGCATATCACATGATCTGCTTGAGCAAAGCCTAATCACCCGGCCGACCAGCCTGCGCACGGTATTCGTATTCCTACGCAAGCTACTCAACGAACATGAGGGCCGGCTGGATAACCGCAGTGCCCAGGCTCTGCTTCAGGTTCTTGCCAACTACTGCCGCATCGAGGCTGCATCTCTTTACGGTGTCCGCCACTCGGAGATCGACCCACAGCCGCTGGCAAGCATCGGCCCGGACCACACACTGGATCTCTCCGATCCGCTGGTTCATCAAAGCCTGGAGGATTCCGCCGCCGCCTATTATGGCGTCGATGAACTGTTAATAAAAAATAATGAAAGCCGTTATCGGCTAAGCGCGCCGCTACACGCAAGCGATGGCACCCTACTCGGTTTACTCGCGGTAAGCGATATGCCCCTACTTGCGCTGGAGGAAGAAAATCTTCTTGCCCTCGCCGCCATTATCGAATATTACGCCGACGAGGCCTGGGCTCGCCGACGAGCCAATGATTTGCTACGCCAGATCCCCGACTGTCCACCAAACTTCGCTTGCGAAATCATTAAACTCACACGGCTTCGCGTCGCGGTAGGATTACGCTCAACTTTGTTACGCCTACGGGTTCCCATCGATCGAGCCGAGGATATTTTCAAATACATTAACGATACCCGCCGCGGACTCGATCTGTACTGGAGGCTAAGCGACTCGCAAGATTACGGCTGGCTCATCCTGCTTCTTCCCCTATCTACCCGAACGGCAACAGACGGCTATCTGAGCCGGCTGGATACTCTGTTTGAAAAACGTCTGGGTGCCGGGCTCCAAGCCTTGGGCTGCCGCTTCGAGCACGGGGAACTGAATGGAGATGATCCGATGTCGATAATTCAGGCTCTTTTGAATTCCGAGTGGGTTAATGTGCCACATGCGGGTTGAGTTTCGAGAAGTCGAGCTTGCCGGCCAGGAGGAAGATCACGGTACGGATCGTGGCGAACTTGGTGTAGCCACGTGCTCTGC
>Ga0256829_1000253_pt1 | contig 62031 bp, 63 predicted proteins | sample 131447metaG_FD_185979 | JGI IMG/M metagenome (GOLD analysis project Ga0256829, IMG submission 185979) | Hydrothermal vent microbial communities from Lau Basin, Pacific Ocean - 131-447 | ecosystem: Environmental > Aquatic > Marine > Hydrothermal vents | place: Pacific Ocean: Lau Basin | collected...
GACTGGTACATGCAGGGCAAGATCGAGATCGACCCGATGATCACCCACACCATGCCGCTCGACGACATCAACAAGGGCTTCGACCTCATGCACTCCGGGGAAAGCATCCGCAGCGTGGTGGTCTACTAAGCGCGGCCCCGAAGAGGGGCTGCAACCCAAGAAATGTGCTCCGGTTCCATCGCAGAGGAGGGCGGTGCGGGGCAACAGACAGACGACAAAGTTTCATCCAGGGAGGAGAAAATGAAGAAATCACTCTTGATGTCGGCGGCGTTCTTTGTCGGCGCATCCGGCATGGCCATGGCCAATGAAGATCTGCAAGCGCAGATCGCCAATCCCAAGCAATGGGCGATCCAGACCGGCGACTATGCCAACACGCGCTATTCCGGGTTGGACCAGATCAACAAGGACAATGTGGGCAAGTTGCAGGTCGCTTGGACATTCTCGACCGGCGTCTTGCGCGGGCATGAAGGCTCGCCGCTGGTGGTCGGGGACATCATGTATGTCCACACGCCGTTTCCGAACATCGTTTATGCGCTCGACCTGAACGACAACGGCAAGATCATCTGGAAATACGAGCCCAAGCAGGACCCGAACGTGATCCCCGTCATGTGCTGTGACACGGTCAACCGGGGCGTGGCCTATGCCGATGGCAAGATCTTCCTGCATCAGGCGGATACAACCGTGGTGGCATTGGATGCCAAGACCGGCGAGGTCAAGTGGACCGCCGTGAATGGCGATCCTTCGATTGGCGAGACCAACACCGCGACGGTGCTGCCGGTCAAGGATAAGGTGATCGTCGGTATCTCGGGTGGTGAATTCGGTGTGCGCGGCCACACGACCGCCTATGACATGAACACCGGCGAAATGGTGTGGCGCGCCTATTCGATGGGGCCGGACAGCGACACGCTGATTGATCCGGAGAACACCACCCATCTGGGCAAGCCGGTGGGGCCGGATTCAGGCACGAACACCTGGGAAGGCGATCAGTGGAAGATCGGTGGCGGGGCAACCTGGGGCTGGTATTCCTATGACCCGGAGCTCGATCTCTTCTATTACGGCACCGGCAACCCCTCGACCTGGAACCCGGCGCAGCGTCCCGGCGACAACCGCTGGTCCATGACCATCATGGCGCGTGATCCCGATGACGGGATGGCCAAATGGCTCTATCAGATGACCCCGCATGACGAATGGGATTATGACGGCGTCAACGAGATGATCCTGACGGATCAAGAGGTGAACGGTCAGATGCGCAAGCTCTTGACCCACCCGGACCGCAACGGTCTGGCCTATACTCTGGACCGCGAGACCGGCGAATTGCTGGTGGCCGAGAAGTTTGACCCGGCGGTGAACTGGACCACAGGCGTGGATATGGACCCGGCCTCCGAGACCTACGGCCGCCCGGCTGTGGTGGCCGAGTATTCCACCGAGCAGAATGGCGAGGATGTGAACTCGACCGGCATCTGTCCGGCGGCACTTGGCACCAAGGACCAGCAGCCCTCGGCCTATAGCCCCAAGACGGGTCTGTTCTATATCCCGACCAACCACGTCTGCATGGATTACGAACCGTTCCGCGTGAGCTATACCGCCGGTCAGCCCTATGTGGGTGCCACGCTGGCGATGTATCCCGCGCCGGGAAGCCATGGCGGCATGGGCAATTTCATCGCCTGGGACAACATCGAGGGCAAGATCAAGTGGTCGATCCCCGAGCAGTTCTCGGTCTGGTCAGGTGCTCTGGCCACGGCGGGCGATGTGGTGTTCTACGGCACGCTTGAGGGCTATCTCAAGGCGATTGACGCCGCGACCGGTGACGAGCTTTACAGCTTCAAGACACCGTCGGGTATCATCGGCAACGTGATGACCTATGAGCATGGTGGCAAGCAATATGTCGGTATCCTGTCGGGGATCGGCGGCTGGGCCGGGATCGGCCTTGCGGCGGGTCTGACCGATCCGAATGCCGGTCTGGGGGCCGTGGGCGGCTACGCGGCGCTGAGCGACTATACCGCGCTCGGTGGCCAGCTGACCGTCTTCAAGCTGCCGGATTGATCCCGTATCCGACCAACTGACAGGCGGCGCGGCACCCTGATGTGCCGCGCCGCCGCACCTGAATATCCCAAAAGGAGCTACGTATGATGACGCCCCGCCGCCTCTTGTCCACCGGTTTGACCGCATGTCTCGCGCTTGTCGCCCTGCCGGTGATTGGCGAAGAGGCCCCGTCGCCCGACGATCCCAAATTCGCCGCCTCTTATGAACAGGATGGCCTGTATTTCACGGCTGATGATATTCCCACCTTCAACGTGGCCGAGGATGGCACGGTGGATTGGCGGACCTTCTCCGGTTTCCGGCGCTATCACGCGGAATGCCATGTCTGTCACGGACCGGATGGCGAAGGTTCGACCTATGCGCCCGCGCTGAAGAATTCGGCGGTGAAGATGGATTACTACGATTTCTACGGCGTGGTCGCGGAAGGGCGGCAGAAGGTGAATGCGTCGGAAAATTCGGTGATGCCATCCTTTGGCACCAACCCGAATGTGATGTGCTATCTTGATGACATCTACGTGTATCTCAAGGCGCGTGGACTGGGTGTGGTCGAGCGGGGCCGGCCGGCCAAGAAAGAGGCGAAATCAGAGGGTATACAGGCGGCAGAAGATGCGTGCATGGGCTAAGGTTCTGGCCATCGCCGCCACGCTCTTGCCGGGGGCCGCGATGGCACAGATGGCGGAACTGGTTTCGCAGTCGGCGCTGCGGGTCTGCGCCGATCCTGCCAATGACCCCATGTCGACCGAGGCGGGCACCGGGTTTGAGAACAAGATCGCGGACCTGCTGGCGACGCAGTTGGAAAGGCCGGTGGAATACACGTGGTTTCCAATGGCCACAGGTTTCGTGCGTCGGACCCTGGGCGAAAAACGATGCGACGTGATCATCGGTTTTGCGCAGGGTCACGAACTGGTGCAGAACACCAATCACTACATGGTCTCGGCCTATACGCTCATCCTGCCGCAGACGGGCGAGTTGTCGGATGTGGTGACGCTGGCCGATCCGCGCCTCAAGGGCAAGGTTCTGGGTATCGTCGCGGGCAGCCCGCCGGGCACGCATATGGCGCGCAACGGGCTGATGGCCAAGGCGCGTGCCTATCCTCTGTTCGTTGACCGACGCGTGCAGTCGCCCGCGCAGGACATGCTCCGGGATCTAGAGGCCGGAGAGATTGACGCCGCCGTGCTGTGGGGGCCCATCGGCGGCCCTCTGGTCAAGCGCGAGCATCCCGGTTTGAAAGTGGTGCCGCTGCTGAAAGAGGTGGGCGCGCCCAAGATGTTTTACCGGATCACCATGGGGGTGCGCCTGGGTGAGGATCAATGGAAGCGAGAGCTGAACTCTCTGATCCGGCGCAATCAAGGAGCGATCGACGCGATTCTGGACGAGGCCGGTGTTCCGCTTCTCAATGACATGGGTACAGATACCAAGGTACTCACGCAATGATCCGGGCAGGTCTGGTCGCGCTGATGCTGTTGGCCGGACCGGTGGCGGCGCAGGGGGTCGCAGAGCCCAACGGCTATCGCGGAGAGCCCTATCGCGCCCCGGTGCCTGCGACATTGGCAGGGGCGGTTGTGGTCGATGCCAGCGCTGCGCATGACCTCTGGCAGGGGGGCAAAGTGGCCTTTGTCGACGTGCTCCCGCGCCCGCCCAAGCCTGCGAACCTGCCAGCGGGCACGCTCTGGCGCGACAAGCCGCGGCTGTCCATTCCAGGTGCCATCTGGTTGCCAAATACTGGATACGAGCGGATTGCACCCGAAACGGAGACCTATCTGCGGGAGGGGCTGGCAGAGGTGACGGGGGGCGATCCGAACCATCCGGTGCTGTTCTTCTGTCTGGCGGACTGCTGGATGTCGTGGAACGCGGCCAAGCGGGCGCTGGAGATGGGATATTCCGAAGTTTACTGGTTCCCAGAGGGCACCGATGGCTGGGATTTTGAAGACTATCCTCTGGAAAAGATCGAGGCCCGGGCAGGCGAGCCGGGGACGTAAGCTGTCGCGATTGGCGTTGAGCGACGTTGCTCGCACATGGTGATCCGCGCGATGCATGCCGCGCCTTGAGCCCGCGCTTAGGTGGTCGGGGGCGACGTCAGCTCAAGGCCCGATTTCCACCATCCTGCCCTCTTCTCAATACGCCGCAAGGCTGGTGCGGGCGCTGGTCTCGGTTCCGTCGGTATCACGCAGGCCAACCTCTGCTGTCGTGGTGCCTGTCGGGATCGAGACCCGCAATCGCGGGTTCTCAGAGAGGGAGATGCTTCCCGTCATAGTGAGATAGGGCCGGTCGTCGAGTGTGATCGCGATCGTATCCACCACGCGCATCGGCGTGAAAAGCAGCGTGATCTGGTCCATTGCCAGCCCGGAATGGCTGGGATGACTGATGTCCACGTCAAGCGCGCGAACCTTGCCCGCGAGGGTGGCAAGGCGCGTGTTCACGCTCTTGCTGGCGGCGGTGAGGTCGGGCAGAAAGGCCAGTTCCATTTCGCCCAATGTGGCAAGAGCCGCGATGGGATCGGTGCCAGGCGGTGCGGCGCAGGCACCCTGGCCCGAAGTCTTGAGAAACGCCTCAGCCATGTGCCGCTCGCCGGTATCGGTGAGGGCCACGAGGTGAAGCGGCGTTTGCCCGTTGAGCCGGGTGGTGAGGGAAAAGGCAAATTCGGCCTGTGGGGCGGTCAATTGGAATTCGGCGGCGACGGGCGCGGGGTTTTCGTCGATCACAAGCGTTACGGCGGTGATCTTCTGCCCCGGCGGCGCAACGACATGCCCGCCCAACACGGTGCGCGCATCATCCGTGGCGCGGTAGGGCGCATCAAGCGTGACATGCGCGCTTTGCGCGAGGAGGGGCGCGTCGCCATAGAGAGCGGTCTGAATGTCGGGCCAAGCGGACTGCGCCAGTGCGGGGCCAGAAAGCAGCAGGGCCGCAAGGGCCGGGGCCAGATGTTTCATGTCATCCCTCCGCAAAAATATGGGTCTTGAAGATATAGCGCATGCCGCGCAGCCAGGAATCATCGGTGTTGGAGCGGATATCGACCGCGCGGGCGCGCACCACCTCGCCGCCTGGCACAGCGCGCAGCACGAGGTTCATCGACAGGATCAGGTTCGAGACCTTTTGCACCTCTCCCACCAGCACGTAATCGGCATCCAGCCGCGCGGCGAGGCGGGTTTCGCAGCCGTAACAATCGGCAGGGTTGGTCACGCCGGCAAGCTCAGTGGAAATCGGCGCCAGATCGACGATGGTAAACCCATCTTCGGCAAAGCGGGCCTCGACATAATCGCGCACAAGCGCCAGTCGCGCGGTCTCATCGGAACGCACAGGGTTATAGGCCCCTTCGGTCGATGTGTCGATGAAGGTGATCCCGAGAAAGGCGACGCGCGCCCCATCGCGCAACGGCACAAGCCCCTGCGCCGTGGCGGCGGAGGCCGACAGCAACCCGGCCAGTAGCCAGAGGAAAAGTGGCCTTTTCATGCGGCGATGTTATGCCGCGTCAGGGAGGGGCGCTATGCGACTTTGGGTGGAGGGGGCGTCCTAGACGCCCACCTCGATCATCGCCTTGGCCAAGATCGGCACCGTCTTCGCGTTGAGCCCCGCGATATTGATGCGGCTGTCGCCGATCATGTAGATCGCGTGATCGGCGCGCAGGCGCTCGACCTGCTCGGGGGTGGCCCCGAGGCGCGAGAACATGCCACGATGCTGCGCGATAAAGCCGAAGCGGTCCGAACCCGAGAGGCGCTGCAACTCTGCTGCAAGGGATTCGCGCAGCTTGAGCATGCCAAGGCGCACCTCCTCAAGCTCTGACTGCCAGTCGGCACGCAGAGCGGGATCGGTCAGCACCATTGTCACCAGTCGCGCGCCGTGATCGGGCGGGAAGGAATAGTTCTGGCGGTTGAGATAGGCGAGATTGCCTTGGGTAACTTTCTGCAAGGCGCGGTCCTGCGCCACGGCCATCAGGATTCCGGTGCGCTCGCGGTAGATGCCGAAATTCTTGGAGCAGCTGGCCGCAATCAGCATCTCGGGGCAGTTTTCCGCCACGAACCGCACCGCGGCGGCATCAGCCTCGAGCCCGTCACCGAAACCCTGATAGGCGATGTCGATCATCGGCAGCGCGCCGCGCGCATTGAGCAGATCCACCACGGCCCGCCACTCGGTCATGTTGAGATTGGCGCCGGTCGGGTTGTGACAGCAGCCGTGCAAGAGCACCACATCGCCTGCGCGCAGACCATCGAGATCGGCCATCATGCCGGTGAAATCGACGCCCACGGTTTCAGGGTCGAAATAGCGATACATCACCACCTCGATGCCCATATGGGCAAGAATGCTCAGGTGGTTGGGCCATGTCGGGTCAGAGACAAAGACGCGGGCACCGGGGCTGGCCATCTTGACGAGATCAAAGGCCTGACGCACCGCGCCGGTGCCGCCCGGCGTGGCAATGGCAGAAACCTGATCGCGCGCGACCGCATCGCCCAGAACCAGCGCGATCATCGCATCAGCGAATGCCGGATCACCGGCGAGGGCGGTATAGGCCTTGGTGGTCTCAGTTTCCCAGAGCTGTTTTTCGGCGGCCTTGACCGCGCGCATCACCGGGGTCACGCCCTCGGGGGTTTTGTAGACGCCGACGCCAAGGTCGATCTTGGTCTCGCGCGGATCCTCGCGGAACGCCTGGCCGAGGGCCAGAATCTTGTCAGCGGGTTTTTCTTTCAAGGCGTCAAACATCAGGCTTCTCCAGTGGCGACAGGCAGGGTGGGGAACGCGCCCCATTCGGTCCAGGACCCGTCATACAGCGCATGGTCGGTCTTGCCGATCCGCTCCAGCGCCAGATTGATGATGGCGGCGGTCACGCCAGAGCCGCAGGAGGTGATGACCGGCTTGGTCATGTCCACACCGGCTGCAGCAAAGACCGCGCGCAGGGCGTCGGGGTCTTTCATGGTCATGTCGGCGTTCAAGAGGTCCGTATAGGGCACGTTCTTGGAGCCGGGGATGTGGCCGGCGCGCAGACCGGCGCGGGGCTCGGCGGCTTCGCCGCGAAAGCGGGCTGCAGAGCGGGCATCGAGAATTTCGTAGTCGCCCAGCTTGGCTGCGGCGGCGACCTGGGTCACGTCCTTGACCATCTGGTTCTGGCGGCGCACGGTCATGTGGCGGTCGCGAATGACGGGCGGCATATCCTCGATTGGGCGACCTTCGGCCTGCCATTTCGGAAAACCGCCATCGAGCACGGCGATATTCTCCTGACCCATCAGCCGGAACAGCCACCAGACGCGGGCCGCGGAAAACAGCCCCTTGGCGTCATAGACCACCACCTGATGCCCGTCACCCACGCCCATGGCGCGCAGTTTGGACATGAATTTTTCGACCGGCGGGGCCATGTGCGGAAGGTCCGATCGCGCATCGCTGATATCGTCGATGTCAAAAAAACGCGCGCCGGGGATATGCGCCGCGTCGTATTCTGCTTGCCCGTTTCGGCCTTCGGCGGCCATGAACATGGTGCCGTCAAGAATACGCAGGTCTGGGTCCTTGAAATGGGCCGCCAGCCAATCGGTGGAAACAAGCGTTTTCGGATCGTCCATGGCTATTTGCCCCCCGGTTCAAACGATTTCTGCCTACAGTCTGAGGGGCAAAAGGGCAAGACCGCGCAGCATTTGCATGGTTATCTGCGCAATAGGCGACCAATGGCCCCAATGGCCCAGAGTATGATGGTGCCGCTCACGGCGGCGGTGGCGACAAGCCGGATCAGATAGGCCGTGTCACCGCCTGTGGCCGGGACGCTGCTCAGGAGATAGGCACCAAGGGCCCCACCGAACGCGCCCAGGCCCGCATGAATGAGCCACCCCAAACGCGGCGAGAGCCAAAGGGAAGCGGCGATCATCGCCGCCGTGGCACCGGTCAGAAGGGCGATCAGCAACTCCATCCGCCGCCCCCTGACCTAGCCGTGATCCTTGAGCAGGCGCTGTTTTTGCCGGGCCCAATCGCGTTTGGCCTCGGTTTCGCGCTTGTCGTGGTTCTTCTTGCCCTTGGCGATCCCGATCTTGAGCTTGGCGATGCCGCGATGGTTGAAATAGAGCACGAGGGGCACAAGCGTCATGCCCTTGCGCTGGGTTTCGCTCCAGAGGCGGGACAGTTCTTTTTTGGACACAAGCAGTTTGCGCCGCCGTTTTTCTTCGTGGCCAAAGGTCTTGGCCTGCTCATAGGGGGCGATGTAGGAATTGACGAGCCAGAGTTCGCCATTCTCGACCATGGCATAGCTCTCGGCGATATTGGCACTGTTGACGCGCAGCGATTTCACCTCGGAGCCTTCGAGGATGATGCCACATTCGAGATCGTCCTCGATCGCATAGTCATACCGGGCACGCCGGTTCTCGGCGATCACCTTGTAATTCGGATTTTCCTTTGCCTTGGCCATTGCGCTTACCTAATGGCGCGCGCGGGCGCTGTCCAGCGGGGGTGATGTCATTCCGCAGCGCGACGGAGGCTGGCCATCAGGAGGTGGAATTTTTCGCCCTGAATGGCGACATGGCCGCGCAACACCTCGGCGGCGCGCTCTGCCTCTCCGGCGCGCAGCGCGGCGACTACTGCCTCGTGTTCGGCCATGGATTGCGCCATGCGTCCGCGCAGGCGCAACTGCATCCGGCGAAACGGTTTCAGGCGGCGGTGCAGGCGCAGCGCCTCTTGTTCGAGAAAACCGTTGCCTGCGTGGCGATAGATCATGTGGTGAAACCGCTCGTTCTCGCGGTAGTATCCGTCAGCATCGTCGGCAGCGATGGCCTCGGTGCAGCGGGCGTTGGCGGTGTCGAGCTCGGCAAGGGCCTCTTCCGATATGCGATGCGCGGCCAGACGGCCGCAAACCCCCTCGATTTCGGCCATGGTCTCGAACATTTCCATCAGTTCGACAAGGCCGGGTTGGCGGATGAAAACCCCGCGGCGGGGAATTTGCACCGCCAGACCAGAGGCCACAAGCCGTTGCAATGCCTCACGAATCGGCGTGCGCGAGACATTGAATTGCCGGGCGAGACGAATCTCGTCCAGCCGCTCGCCATCGCTGAAGTCGCCGGTAAAGACCAGCTCTTCCAACGTGTCGGCAATCATGTCTGCGCGGCGTATCTCCATGAAAAAATCGTAGCGAGAGCAGGGTTTGTGCGCAAGTGGGAAAATCTTGTATACAAAAATCTTGACTCTGAATTCAAAACACCAAACACTCCCTCTACGGTCCGGGCCACACGTTCGGGCAGAATGGGAGGAAGAAATGAACAAGATGACTTTCACGGCGGCTGCTGCTGCCGGGATGATGCTGCTGAGCAGCGCAGCCTTTGCCACCGAACTGCGCCTGTCGCATCAGTGGTCGAACAATGATGTGCGTCACAAGGTGGCGCAGATCGTGGCCGACGAGGTGGCCGCCGCAGGCGTCGATCTCGACATCAAGATTTTTGGCTCGGAGTCGCTCTTCAAGGCGCGTGAGCAGTATACGCCGCTGAGCCGCGGTCAGCTTGACATGACCGTTCTGCCGCTCAGCTATGCCGGGGGGCAACAGCCCGCCTACAACCTCACGCTGATGCCTGGTCTGGTCAAGAACCACGACCACGCCGCGCGCCTGTCCGACAGCCCCTTCATGGAGGCGATCGAGGCCAAGATGGCCGAGGATGACGTGATGGTTCTGGTCCATGGCTATCTGGCCGGTGGGTTCGCCAGCACCGACAAATGCATCACCAAGCCCGAGGATGTGGCGGGCATGCAGACCCGTGCTGCAGGCAAGGCGTTTGAGCAGATGCTGGCCGGTGCGGGCGCGTCGATCGCCTCGATGGCCTCGTCCGAGATTTACAACGCGATGCAGACCGGCGTTCTGGATGCGGTCAACACCTCGTCCTCGTCTTTCGTGTCCTATCGCATCTACGAGCAGGTGAAGTGCTACACGCCTGCCGGCGATGTGGCTCTGTGGTTCATGTACCAGCCGCTGCTTATGAACAAGTCCACCTTTGACGGGCTGAGCGCGGAACAGCAGGCGGCGTTGATGGCGGCGGCGGAAAAGGCCGAAGCCTTCTATCTCGACGAAGCCAAGAAAGAGGATGCGGCCTCGGTTCAGGTGTTCAAGGATGCGGGCGTCGAGATTGCCGCGATGACCGAAGAGGATTTCCAGGCCTGGCGCGCGCTGGCGGCCGAAACCTCTTACAAAGAGTTCGTGGCAAGCGTGCCGGATGGACAGGCACTTCTTGATATGGCGTTCGCTGTCGAGTGATCGCCTTTGGCTGCCGCGCGCGATCAGCGCGGCAGCCGATTTCCTGCCCCCCCTGACATGAGGTAGACCATGGCTGGCCATGCATCGGGTGCCGTTGCGCGCACCGGACAAAATCCTTTTCTGCGCGCGGTTGCCGCGCTCTCGACCTTGGCGGGTTGGATCTCTGCTGCGATGATCGTTTGCTCGGTTGCGATCACCTGCCAGATGATCTGGGTACGCTTCGTGATGAACGGCACGACTGTCTGGCAGACAGAGGCGGTGATCTATCTGATGATCGCGGCCACGCTCTTGGGTCTGTCCTATGTGCAGCGCCTGCGCGGGCATGTGAACGTGGATCTGATCCCGCTCGCCGTGCCCAAGCGCGCGCGCAAGGGGTTGGCCGTGGTGACGCTGAGCCTGTCCATCGTGATTGTCGCGATCATGCTCTGGTATGGCTACGAGTTCTGGCACGTCGCATGGGCGCGTGGATGGACCTCGGACACGGTCTGGGCGATTGACCTTTGGATCCCCTATCTCGCCATACCCGTGGGTCTCGGCCTCTTTCTGTTGCAACTGGTCGCCGATCTTGTGGCGCTGCTTTTGAATATTGATGCGCCCTTTGGGCTGGAGGACGTCTGATGGACCCGCTTTTGCTTGGCCTGATCGTTGCGATTGCAACTGTCGTGGTATTATTTTCCGGGGTGTCGGTGGCCTTGGGCCTGCTGATCGTCTCGGGCGGGTTCCTGATCGTGTTCGACGGGATGCGTTCTCTGGAATTGCTGCCGGAAATCTTCTTTGGCAAGCTCAACAACTTTGCGCTTCTGTCGATCCCGATGTTCATCATCATGGGGGCGTCGATCGCATCCACGCGTGCAGGCGCTGACCTCTATGAGGCGCTGGAGCGGTGGCTGACTCGGGTGCCCGGTGGGCTTGTGATCTCGAACCTTGGGGCTTGCGCGCTCTTTTCCGCGATGTCCGGGTCGAGCCCCGCCACCTGTGCCGCGATTGGCAAGATGGGCATCCCCGAGATGCGCAAGCGGGGCTATCCCGATGCGGTTGCCGCGGGTTCTATCGCGGCGGGGGGCACTCTGGGCATTCTCATCCCGCCCTCTGTCACGATGATTGTCTACGGTATCGCCACAGAGACCTCGATCGGGCGGCTGTTTCTGGCTGGGGTCATTCCGGGCCTGTTGCTGGTGGGTCTTTTCATGGCGTGGTCGCTCTATTCCACATGGCGGTCGGGGGATATGAACCTGCTGACGGGGCGCAGCTATAGCTGGCGCGAGCGGTTCGAGATTCTGCCCCGCGTGCTGCCGTTTCTCTTCATCATCATTGGCGTGCTCTATGCCATGTATGGCGGCATCGCCACGCCGTCCGAAACGGCGGCGGTGGGCGCGCTCCTGTGCCTTGTGATTGCCATGGTGATCTACAAGTTGTGGTCGCCGCGTGCGCTCTGGGTCGTGCTGCGCGACAGCACCCGCGAGAGCGTGATGATCCTCTTCATCATCGGGGCTGCGGGGGTGTTCTCCTATATGTTGTCGTCGCTCTTCATCACCCAATCCATCGCCGAATGGATCGGTACATTGGAGGTGAACCGCTGGGTTCTGATGGGCGCGGTCAACGTTTTCCTGCTGATCGCGGGGTTCTTCTTGCCGCCGGTGGCAGTGATCCTGATGGCGGCACCGATCCTGTTGCCGATCATCACGACGGCGGGATTCGATCCGATCTGGTTTGCGGTGGTTCTGACGATCAACATGGAAATCGGTCTGATTTCGCCGCCCGTGGGCCTCAACCTCTATGTGATCAACTCGATCGCGCCGGATATCAAGCTCAAGACAATCCTCGTCGGCTCCTTGCCCTATGTGGGCTGCATGGTCTTGGCGATTGTTCTCTTGTGTCTCTTTCCCGGTCTGGCGACGTGGCTGCCTGATCTGGTCATGGGGTCGATGCGATGAGCGTTCTGGCCGATCTGCTGGCAACGGTATTCGAGCGGCGCTATCGCGGCGCATCCGAGCCGGACCACAAGAACCGGAGCATCGAGGATCTGTGCCGTGACCTGATGGGCAGTTCCGGCGAGGTCTCGGGCATGGCCATGGCGCGGCTGATCCTCGATCGTTACGCCGGGATGGCCGATGATGAAAAGCTGGCGTTCTTTCGGTTCCTGACCGAGGGCATGGGCATCGATCCCGAGGGCGTGCGCAATGCGCTGGATGCGTTCGAGGCGGGGGCGGACCGCGATAGCTATCGCGCCTTCATGGCCGTGTCAGAGCCGCCACGACAGGAATTGGCGCGCCGCCTCAATCAGGTGCCGGGGGCCACGGGGCAGCTTGTGGCGATGCGGGCAGATCTCTTGCGTCTTGCGCGCGATAATCCGGCGCTGGCGGTGGTGGATCTCGATCTCAAGCATCTTTTTGCCTCGTGGTTCAATCGCGGCTTTCTGGTGCTGCGCCCGATCAACTGGTCCTCGCCGGCCGATGTGCTGGAAAAGATCATCGCCTACGAGGCCGTCCACGCGATTGATAGCTGGGACGATCTGCGGCGGCGTCTGGCGCCCAAGGACCGTCGCTGTTTCGGGTTTTTCCACCCTGCCATGCCGGACGAGCCGCTGATTTTCGTCGAGGTCGCGCTGAGCCGGGGCATTCCGGGGGCAATCCACGACGTTCTGTCCGAAGAGCGGGATGTCATTGGTGCGCATGAGGCGGACACGGCTGTGTTCTACTCGATTTCCAATTGCCAGGCGGGATTGGCAGGCATCTCTTTTGGCAATTCGCTGATCAAGCAGGTGGTGGCTGATCTGTCGCAGGAATTGCCGGGGCTCAAGACCTTTGTCACCCTCTCGCCCATTCCGGGGCTGACCCGCTGGCTGCAAGAGAGCGGTGCGGCACTGCCCGACGAGGCAGAAGCGCAGCGCGCGGTCACGGCGCAGTATCTGCTCAAGGCCAAGCGGGGCGATGGCGGCCCGTACGATCCGGTGGCACGGTTCCATCTGGGCAATGGCGCTTCGGTGCATGCCATTCATGCCGATGCGGACCTGTCGCCCAATGGGCAAAAACAATCAGGCGGGGTGATGGTGAATTACCTTTACGACCGCACGCAGATTTCGCAGAACCACGAGCGATTTGCAGGGGCGGGTGTAATTGCCGCCTCTGCCGAGGTGACGGCGCTTGCCGCCGCCGCCGCGAAAAAGACAGAGTGAAGGACAAGAGCCATGGCCAATCCCCTCTACGATAACCTGTTCGGTCGCCATGCCGGGCACAGCGCGCCGTTCCTGCATTTGGCGGATGGTACGGTGGTCAGTTATGATGCGTTTCTGCGTCTGACGGCACGCTATGCCCATGCGCTGCGCGGCGCAGGGCTTGCCCCCGGCGATCGTCTGGCGGCGCAGGTCGAGAAATCGCCCGAGGCGCTTGCGGTCTATGCGGCCTGTGTGCAGGCGGGCATTGTCTTTCTGCCGCTCAACACGGGCTATACCGGCGATGAACTGGGCTATTTCGTGGGCGATAGCGGGGCCAAGGTTCTGCTTTGTGACGAGGCGAAAGCGGGCGCGTTGCAGGGGGTGGCAGAACGTACCGGGGCGGCGCTGATGACGCTCAACGCCGATGGCACTGGCACATTGCCGGAGGCGGCCAAGGAGCTGTCCGAGCGTTTCGAGACCACCGCGCGCGGGCCGGATGACCTGGCGGCGTTTCTCTATACCTCGGGCACGACGGGTCGCTCAAAGGGGGCGATGCTGACACAGCGCAATCTGCTCTCCAACGCCGAGGTCCTGGTGGACTATTGGCGGTTCTCCGCCGGGGACGTGCTTTTGCACGCGCTGCCGATCTTTCACACTCACGGCCTCTTTGTGGCGACCAACATCATCCTCTTGGCGGGCGGGTCGATGATATTCCTGCCCAAATTCGATCAGGATCAGGTGATCGCGCAATTGCCGCGCGCCACCTCGATGATGGGGGTGCCGACATTCTACACCCGTCTTCTGGATGATCCGCGTTTTACCCGTGATCTGGTGGCGCATATGCGGCTCTTTACCTCGGGTTCCGCGCCTTTGTTGGCGGAAACCCATGTGGCGTTCGAAGAGCGCACGGGCCATCGCATTCTTGAGCGCTATGGCATGACCGAGACCAATATGAACACCTCGAACCCCTATGAAGGGACGCGGCGGGCGGGCACGGTGGGCTTTCCTCTGCCTGGTGTAGAGCTCAAGATCACCGATCCGCAGACAGGGGCCGAAGTGCCGCAAGGCGAGATCGGCATCATCGAGGTGCGGGGGCCGAATGTCTTTGCGGGCTATTGGAACATGCCCGAGAAAACCGCTGAGGAATTGCGCGAGAACGGTTTTTTCATCACGGGCGACCTGGGGCTGATCGACGATCAGGGCTATGTGCAGATCGTCGGGCGCAACAAGGACCTGATCATTTCGGGTGGGTACAATATCTACCCCAAGGAAATCGAGTTGTTGCTGGATGAGCAGCCCGGTGTCTTGGAAAGCGCAGTTGTTGGCGTGCCGCATCCCGATTTCGGCGAGACGGTGGTTGGGTTTCTTGTGCCGCAAAAGGGGGCGGCGCTTGATCTGGAGGCGATTGCCGGGGCGGCCGCCAAGAGCCTTGCGCGGTTCAAGCATCCTCGCAAGTTGATCGTGCTCGACGAATTGCCGCGCAACACAATGGGCAAGGTGCAAAAGAACATCCTGCGCGCGGACTATGCCGGGCTGTTTGCCCCGGCGTGAAACTGGCGGAAACGAATGGACCATGGCCCGGCCCCCGATGGTGCCGGGCCTTTTGGTGCTGGTGATTGATCCGTGCGACCAAAGTATGACCTGAGTTAATGCTTTGAAATACATGACGAATAATGCGCAATCTGGGTGGTTTTCCGCAGGCAGGCCTGCTTTCGTGCGAAAGACCCTTACAAACCTGTCGGTTTTGCTAGGATACCCGTATGGGGCGATCACGCCCCCGCAATGACCCTGACGGAGACCGCGCATGTTCCGCTTAGCCCTGCTCGTTCTTGCGGGCCTGCTGACCCTCGCAAAGCCTTCCCAAGCGCAAGAGGTCAAGGCCGTCGTGCTTCGGGTGGACTACCCGGCGCTCTTGCCCGTGTCGCGGCTTGATCTGCGACCGGATGATCTGGGGTTTGCCGGTGCGCAACTGGCGACCGAGGATAACCAGACCACAGGGCAGTTCATGGGCCAGACCTATGTCACGGAATCGGTTGTTGCCACGCCCGAGACCGCCTTGGCCGAGTTCGAGCGATTGCAGGGCGAAGGGCTACGGTTCTTTGCGGTGCAGGCGCGGGCCGAGGAATTGCTGGCGATTTCAGAGGCCGCCGCTCCGGATACGCTGATCTTCAATACGCTGGCACCGGATACCGCGCTGCGCAGCGCCGAATGTCGGGGCAATATCCTGCATATCGCGCCTTCGCGGCAGATGCAGAGCGATGCCGTGGCGCAATTCCTGATCTGGAAGAAATGGCCGCGCTGGGCGCTCATTCACGGCTCGCATCCCGAAGATATTGCGCTGGCCGAGGCCTATCGCGCCTCTGCGGCCAAGTTTGGTGCGAAAATCGTGGATGAGCGTGAGTTCACCGACACGGGCGGCGCGCGACGCACGGATACCGGGCATGTGCAGGTGCAACGACAGTTGCCGGTCTTTACGCAGGACTTGAAAGAGCATGACGTGATCATCGCGGCGGATGAAACCGATGTTTTCGCCACCTATCTGCCGTTTCACACATGGCGGCCTTCGCCCATCGTCGGATCGGCGGGGCTGCGGCCGTTGGAATGGCATCCGGCGCTCGAGGCCTGGGGCGGGACGCAGTTCCAGAACCGGTTCGAGGAGTTGACGGGCCGCTACATGCGCCCCGAGGACTACACCGCCTGGCTCGCGCTGCGGGTGCTGGGCGAGGCGGTGACGCGCACCAAGAGCGCCGATCCCGCCGAAATCCGCGCCTATGCGCTGAGCGACAAGTTTGAACTGGCGGCGTTCAAAGGCCAAAAGCTGACGTTTCGGGCGTGGAATGGTCAGATGCGCCAACCGATCCTGCTGGCCGATGGGCGTATCATGCTGAGCGTGTCGCCGCAGGAGGGGTTCCTGCACCAACGCTCGCTCTTGGATACGCTTGGGCTGGATCAGCCCGAGAGCGCCTGTATCGCCTTTGCCCAATAGGAGAGAGCACATGAACCGAGTGGCCCTTGCGAGCGCCCTTCTTGCCCTGATGACCAGCCCTGCGCTGGCGGGCAAGGTGTTTGTCAGCAATGAACGCGGCAACACCATCACCGTGGTCGATAGCGAGACATGGGAGGTGATCACCGAATTCCCTGCCGGAAACCGCCCGCGCGGCATCACTGCAAGTCCCGATGGCAAGCATCTCTATGTCTGCGCCTCGGATGACAATGTGGTGCGGGTGTTTGATACGGCGACGTACCAGGAATTGCACACGCTGCCCTCTGGCCCCGACCCCGAGCTTTTTGTGCTGCACCCTTCGGGCAACCCGCTTTACATCGCCAATGAGGATGACAACCTAGTCACAGTGACGGATGTGAATACCCACACGATTCTGGCCGAAGTGCCGGTAGGGGTAGAGCCGGAGGGCATGGGGATTTCGCCGGATGGCAAATATGTGGTCAATACCTCTGAGACCACGAACATGGCGCATTTCATCGACACGACGAGTTATGAGATCGTGCAGAACACGCTGGTCGATCAGCGCCCGCGCTTTGCGCAATATACGGCGGATGGCAAGCATCTCTTTGTGAGCGCCGAGATTGGCGGCACGGTCAGTGTCATCAACCCGGATGGCGGCGCGATCGAGCACAAGATCACCTTTGAGGTGCCGGGCATCGCGCCGGAGCTTTTGCAGCCTGTGGGCGTGCGCGTGACCTCGGACGGCAAGAAAGTCTTTGTGGCTCTGGGCCCGTCCAACCGGGTGGCGCTGGTCAATGGTGAGACCTTCGAGGTCGAGAAATACCTGCTGGTGGGACAGCGCGTCTGGCAACTGGCCTTCGATGCCGAGGAAAAATACCTCTACACCACCAACGGCAATTCCAACGATATTTCGATCATAGATGTCGCGGCCGAAGAGGTCGTGAAATCGGTGCAGGTGGGGCAACAGCCCTGGGGCGTCGTCGTCGTGCCTGATTGATCCGAGCCAATCCAACAGCAAAGAGGAAAGAGTGATGAAACATCTGTTGTCTGCCGCTGCGGTTGCCATGCTGGCAGTACCCGCCCAAGCCGCACCGCTCTGCGATGATCTGGGTTTTGCCGGGCTTTTGGCGAAATGCAACCGCGGGGATGAAATCGAGGTCACTCTGGCCTCGGGCAAGCCCTTGGGCGAGGGGCCGATCACCCTGCAATCGGGGGCCTATTACGAGATGGAGATCACCGCCGACGGCAGTGCAGAACTGGCGCTGACGGGGCCAGAGTTCTTTCGCGCGATCTGGATGGACGAGATCGTGATCAATGACATCGAGATCCGGCCAATGGCAATCGACAGTTTCGAGTTTGACGATGCGGGCACGGCAGAGTTTTCCTTTATCGCGATCAAGCCGGGGCGGTATAACCTCCTGATCCCCGGCACGACGGGTGAGAGCCAGCGGCTCGAGTTCATCATTCAATAAGGTCGCGCTCGGGTCTATGGTAGCCCCCAAAGCAGGTAGGAACGCGGCATGACGGGGCTGAGGATCGAGGGGCTGGGATTTTCCTATGGGGCCAAGCGGGCCTTGGACGATGTAGGCTTTGAGGTGGCGCAGGGCGCGTTCTGTGCCCTGCTTGGCCCCAATGGCGCGGGGAAATCGACGCTTTTTGCGCTGCTCACACGGCTTTTCACCACGCGCGAGGGGCGGATCAGGGTGGCGGGCCATGACATAGCCACCCATCCCCGCCAGGCGCTGGCGCGGATCGGGGTGGTGTTTCAGCAACAGACGCTGGATCTCGACCTGAGTGTGCGGCGCAACCTGCGCTATTTCGCGGCCCTGCACGGGCTGGCGGGCCGGGCGGCGGAACTGCGGATTGATGCGGCGCTGGAGCGGATGGCGATGCGTGAGCGTGCGGATGAATTGGCGCGTGATCTGAACGGGGGGCACCGCAGGCGCACCGAGATCGCCCGCGCGCTGGTGCATCAACCGGCGGTTCTGCTCTTGGATGAGGCGACCGTGGGGCTGGATGCAGAGGCACGGCGCGCGATTACGAGCCATGTGCATGACCTCTGCGCGAATGACGGCCTGACCGCGCTCTGGGCCACGCATCTGACCGATGAGGTCTGGTCCGAGGATCGGCTGATCATCCTGCACCGGGGCCGCGTGCTGGCCGACGGCATCACCCGTGAGATTGCCGGGCAAGAAGGGCTGACAGAGCGGTTTCTGAGCCTGACAGGGGCGCCCGCATGAGGGCGCTCCTGATTGCGCTGGCGGCAATTGTGACACGCGAGGCGTTGCGCTTTGCGCGGCAACGCTCGCGCTTTGTCTCGGCGCTAGTGCGGCCCCTCGTGTGGCTTGTGGTCTTTGCCGCAGGATTTCGGGCCGCACTCGGCCTGTCGATCATCCCGCCTTATCAGACCTATATTACCTATGAGACCTATATCGTGCCGGGGCTGTGCGGCATGATCCTGCTCTTCAATGGCATGCAATCCTCGCTCAGTCTGGTTTATGATCGGGAAATGGGGTCGATGCGGCTGTTGCTGACCAGCCCGTTGCCGCGCTGGTGGCTTTTGTTCGCCAAGATCCTTGCCGGAACAGCGGTGTCGGTGCTGCAATGCTACGCGTTTCTGGGCATTGCGGCGGCGATGGGGATCAAGATGCCGATGATGGGCTATCTCTATGTGCTGCCTGCGCTGGTGCTTGGCGGGGTGATGCTGGGCGCGCTTGGTGTGGCGCTTTCGTCCTTCATCAGTCAGATGGAAAACTTCGCAGGTGTGATGAACTTCGTGATCTTTCCCACGTTTTTCATGTCCACGGCTCTCTACCCTCTGTGGCGAATGGCGGAAAGCTCTATGCTGTTGCGCGACATATGTGCGGTCAACCCGTTCAGCCATGCCGTCGAACTGATCCGCTTTGCGCTCTATGAACAGTTCAACGGCATGGCGCTGTTGTGGACTGCGCTGGCAAGTCTGGTGTTTCTTGGTCTGGCGCTCTGGGGTTATGATCCGGGACGCGGGGTGATGCGGCGAAGGGGCTGAGAGGTCTCAGACCTTGGTGTGAGTAGGCCCGCGCGTGGGCCTTTGCTAGGATAAAAGAATGACACCGAAAACGGCGCATATTCCAGGCACCCGTCCCGCACCTGCGGGACCGGGGCGTTTTACGACGGCGCTCATTGTGGATGATCATCCGCTGTTCTGCGATGCGCTGTCGATGACGCTGAAATCGGTGGCTGGCATTGCCCGGATCGACACCGCCGAGAGCCTCGATCAGGCGCTGGAGATGGTGGCCGAGAATGGCTCGCCTGACATTATCGTGCTCGATCTCAACCTGCCGGATGTGAGCGGGCTGGATGGGCTTGCACGGCTGAGGGCCGTCGCGGGCGAGACGCCGATTGTTGTTGTGTCCTCGATGTCCGAGAGCCGGATGGTCTGTTCTGTCATCCACGCAGGGGCGGCGGGTTTTGTGCCCAAACACAGCCAGCGGCCGGTGTTCCGCGCGGCCTTCGAGGCGATTGCGGCGGGTGATATATTCCTGCCCGAAGGGGTCGTGTTGACCAAGATGCAGGAACAGCCGGTCAATGACCGCGACGAGGCGGTGGAGCGTCTGGCGCATCTGACGCGGCAGCAGGCGCGCATCCTGCAATTGATCTGCGAGGGGCGATTGAACAAACAGATCGCCTATGAATTGTCGATTGCCGAAACCACGGTCAAGACCCATGTCACCGCCATTATGCGCAAACTGGGGGTGCAGACCCGCACCCAGGCGGTGCTGATCGCGCAGATGGCGAGCTTCTCTAACGTCTTGCGCGAAACGGAGTAAGCGGATTACGCTCTCACCGGGGTGGAGGACCCCAATGGGAGGAGTCATGGACAGCAGCCTGTCAGAGCTGGCGCTGTGTGATCACGCTATCGTTGCGCGTGCCGAGGTGCCGCATGATGCCGAGGATGCGATTGGCTGCCTGCGCCGAGCCATGGGCGACGTGCGGTTGGCGCTGGTGCTGTTCTTCGTCACGCCAGAGGCGGATTTCGAAGGGTTGATGGCCGAGGCCGCCCGCGTCTTTGTCGATAGCCGCTGCGTCGGTTGCACCACCGCCGGTGAGATCGGGATGAGCGGCTATGCCGAGGGTAGCATCGTCGCCGTGGGGTTTGCCGCCGATCATTTTCATGCGGTGGTGCAGGTGGTGACGCCGCTGTCAGAACTGGACAGCACCGCCTGCGTTTCCCAGACGGTGCGGGCGCGGGCGTGGCTGGCGACGCAGGCGGGCGAGAGTCTGCCCAACGAATTCGCCTTTCTCGCGGTCGATGGATTGTCGCTCAAGGAGGATGAACTGGTTGCGGCCATCGCGGCGGGGCTTGGGCCGATGCCGCTCTTTGGTGGATCGGCGGCGGATGGTGAGCGCTTCGCACAAACGCTGATTTCCTGTGATGGGGTGACGCTGCGCAATTCCGCCGTTGTCTGCCTCATGCGCACCGATTGCCCGGTGCGGGTGTTCCGGCTCGATCATTTCCAACCGACCGACCGGCGCATGGTCGTGACGGATGCCGACCCTGCGCGCCGCATCGTGCATCAGATCAACGCTGAGGTGGCGGCACAGGAATATGCCCGCATCCTTGGTTGCCGGATTGACGAACTGACGCCCTCGACCTTTGCCGAAAACCCGGTGGTGGTGCGGATCGGCGGTCAGCATCATGTGCGCGCCATTCAGCGCGCAGAGGCGAATGGCGACTTGCAGTTCTTTTCCGCGATTGACGAAGGGCTGGTTCTTACCCTCGCGCAGTCGCAGGACATGGCGGCGCACCTGGATCGCGAACTGGCCGGGCTGGGGATCGAGACTGCGCCGCTGACGGTGTTGGCCTGCGACTGTATCTTGCGCCGGACCGAAGTGCAGCAGCGCCAGATCGGCCCCGAGATTTCGCGCATTCTGGCAGCGCATCGGGTGGTGGGATTTTCCACCTATGGCGAGCAGATCAACGGCCTGCATGTCAATCAGACCATGACCGGGGTGGCGATCTATCCCCCCTTGGGGCGCTAAGCCATGTCGGCGGCACTGATTGACAATTCTGACCCGCTGGATCGGCAGAACGGCAAGCTGCTCAAGATCATCGAAGTCTTGATGCGCCGGGTCGAGCAGGTGACGGATGACGGCGGGGCGGCCTATGCGCATTTCGAGCGGGCGGTCATCCTCGAAGATCAGATCAGCGAACGCACCCGCGATCTCGAACACGCGCTTGACCTGCTTAACGAATCCAATGCGCAACTGGCACAGGCGATCCGGCAGGCCGAGCGGGCGCGCTCGGATCTCGCCAATGCCATCGAGACGATTCAGGAAGGGTTCGCGCTCTTTGACAGCGACGGGCGGCTGGTGCTGAACAACAGCCGCTTTGGCATGTATATGCCCGATCTGGTGGCCGAATTGCGCCCCGGTCTGGAGTTCGCCGATTACGTGCGCCACGCGAGCCAGAGCCGGTTTCTGGAGCTGCCTGACGTGCAGAGCCGAGGCGATTGGGCCGCGCGGCGGATGCAGTTGCATCAGGAAAAGCATGTGATGTTCAACCTCAACCTGACCGGCGATTGCTGGGTTCAGGTCAGCGAGCATCGCACCCGCGACGGACAAACGGTGATCCTGCAAACCGACATCACCGATATTATCCGGCTGGAACGGCGCGAGCGTGGCAAGCTCCTGGATGATCAGGCGCAGTTGATCCGGGCAACGTTGGAGCACATTGATCAGGGTGTGTGCATCTTTGATCGAAGCGGGCAGTTGCGCGGCTGGAACCAGAACGCAGGCAGCATGTTGTCGATCCCGATCTCGCGGTTTCGGGTGGGGATCGAGTTTGATGTCATTCTGCGACGCATCGGCAGCGATTTTGAGATCGAGGGCGGTCTGACCGCGCGTGACATTGCTGCTTGGGTGGCGGCACAGGACCGACGCGCGCCGCTACGGTTCTACATGCGCTCGGGCACGCACAAGACCTTGGATGTTTTTGCCCGGCAAATGCCCGACCGGGGCTTTGTTATCAGTTTCTCGGACGTGACGGCAGAACGTGCTGCGACGCGCGCGCTTGCCCATGCCAATGAGCGGCTGGAACAGCGGGTCCGTGACCGCACGCTGGAGCTGGAGGATGCGCTTGGCAAGGCCGAGCGCGCCAATGCCTCGAAATCGCGGTTCGTGGCGGCGGCAAGCCATGATCTGCGCCAGCCGTTATCGGCGGCGCGTCTCTATCTTGCATCCTTGCAAGACGAGCTGGCCAGCGACGATCACCGCGGCTTGATGGACAAGGCGCAGCGGGCGCTGACAAGCGTCGAGGATATCATCGACGCTCTGCTGGATATTTCGCGGCTTGAGTCGGGGCATGTCGAGGTCGATGTGACCCATGTGCCGCTTCGCCGGATCATGGACCAGTTGATCGACGAGTTTGCGCCCATGGCCGCACTCAAGGGGTTGGATTTGCGCTATGTGCCCTGCGCGGCTGTGATCGAGAGCGATGCAAGCTACCTGCGGCGTGTGTTGCAGAACCTGATTGCGAATGCGATCCGCTACACGCCCTCGGGCCGGGTGCTGGTGGGCGCGCGACGGCAGGGGCGCAATCTGCGGCTTGAGGTGCGCGACACCGGGCCGGGGATAGCCCCCGCGGATCAGGACCGTATTTTTCAGGAATTTCATCGGCTTGATGCCCATGTCAGCGCGGCTGAAGGTATGGGGCTCGGGCTGGCTATCGTGGACCGGGCCTGTGCGCTCTTGGGGCATCCGCTGGAGTTGCGGTCTGATCTGGGCTGCGGGGCCTGCTTTAGCGTAACCGTGCCGCTGGTGTCTGTGGCGCGGACTGGACCCGAGGGCTGGGGCAGCGCTGCGCGGGTGCGCGCCTCGCTGGAGGGGCGGATTGTGCTCTTGATCGAGAACGATCCTGACCTGCGCCAGGCCCTTACGCTACTCTTGCACGGTTGGGGTGCAGATGTGGTCGAGGCGGGCAATCTCTTTGAAGCGCTGACGCAACTGGCAGATCTTGGGCTCAGTCCTGATGCGATACTGGTGGATTACGAACTGGACGAGGGGGTGCGCGGGCCAGATGTGATCGCGCGCATCATCGCGCGGCACGGGGCCATTCCCGCGCGGATCATCACCGGGCACCTGACGGCGGACATGCACGCGCACTGCCGCTCCGCGGGGTTGGAGGTGTTGCCGAAACCTATTGATCCAGCACAGCTTGAGGCCTTTCTGGCGGCGGCGGTGGGGTGAGGCGCGCGGCCTATCCGATAAATCGGCGTGCCGCGTCGCCCGCCATGTAGCTGATCCGACCCTGCGCGATGGTCGCCATGACACGTCGCGTTTCGGGGGCGAGGACAACCAGATCGGCGCGCAGGCCGGGCCGGATTGCGCCGCGATCCGTCAGCCCCAAGAGCCGCGCCGGACCCGAGGAAATCAAGCCCCAGGCGGTTGCCAGATCGCACACCCCGCCATCGGCCAAGAGAAAGGCCGCACGGCGCAGCGAAGGGTAATGGTAATCCGAGGCCAACGCATGCACGAGGCCCATGGCCACCAGATCGACGGCGCTGACATTGCCCTTGTGTGACCCACCCCGCACCAGATTGGGCGCACCCATGATGACATGATCGCCGCCCGCGCGCGCCTCTTCGGCAGCCTCAAGCGTTTCGGGAAACTCGGCGATGGTCATGCCGCGCGCGCGCGCGCGCCTGCGGCCCTCGGCGGTGGCATCGTCATGGCTTCCCAGTCGGACGCCGCGCGTGGTCAGGCGGGCGGCGAGACGCTCCAATGCGGGGCCGACCTCGGGCATGCGGTCATGCAGGCCTTGGATGAATTCCAGATGCTTTTCGGGGTTGCGCCCGATGCGCAGCGCCTGTCCGGTCAGCCCCTGTGGACGCTTGCCCGCTGCAAGCGCCTTGTGCGGCAGGTGATCGTTGAACACGAGATAGCCGATGCCATGCCGCGCGACCATGTCTTCGACCGCGCTGTAATCATCCAGCAGCGCCATCTCGAACCGCAATTGCGCGTGCAGGTCGGTTTCGACGCTCGCGCGCACCTTGGTCAGGGCTGCAAAGACCTGATCGGCGAACTCTGGTCCGCGCATACCGCCTTCCCAGCTGTAGAACTGTGCCAGAACGGCGGTGGTGATGCCATTCGCGGCCAATTCCGCCTCGGTCGCAATCATGCCTTGGGCAAGGTCCTTCATCGCGCCGCGCCGGGGGGCCAGATGCCGCTCGAACCCGTCGCCATGAACATCGACGATGCCCGGCAGGATCATGTAGCCGCTCAGGTCCACCGCGCGACCCGTGGGGGTACTGGCAATCCGCCCCTCGCTGATCGAGAGGTCGCAGGTGGTTAGCCCTTCGGGCGTCAGCACCTGCGCGTGACACAATGTGATCTCAAGCGCTGTCATCGTTATCTCCGCCCCAAGAGCGCATCGCCAAGGGTCAGGCCATGGTTGAATTGGCCATGTTCCAGAAACTCTTCGACCTGCGCGATAACGAGAGGATTGTTCATCAGGAAAGTATGCGTGACCGGCAGGGTGATGTGATCTGCCATCCCCTCGACGCGCGTCGAGGCGACCGAGACCTTGCCATCGTCTGGCCCCTCGATCAGGCTGGAAAAATAGGGGTTGAGCGAACGGGTGCCTGCGATCACCCCCAGTTCGAAATCCACTGGCGGCAGGTTTTCCGGCACACCGCCAGGCCCGGTTTTCAGTTGCAGCCCCGCAGGTCCATTGAGCCAGCGAAACAGCTCGAGCCCGCCCAGTTCATCCACCAACTCGCTGCCATGATTGGGCGGGGCCAGCATCACGACGCGCCCCATCTGTGCGGGGCGGTTATCCTTGAGCCAGAGCCGCAAGAGGATGCCGCCCATGGAATGCGTGACGAAATGCACCCGCGTTGCACCACAGACCCGCACTGCAAAGGGCAGGGTTTCGCGCGCGAGCCGTTCGATTTCCTCTTCGGTCGAGGGGTAATCGGGGCTGAACACGTCATAGCCACGCGCTTCGAGCACCTCTTGGAGGATCACAAAGGACGCATCGGAGCGCGCCAACCCATGCAACAGCACCACGCAGTCGGCCCTCGCCGCCGCTGTCCAAAGGGCCAGGATCAGGCCGGTAAGGATGCTCCATCTGTTCATGCCGCCCCCATAGGTGCAAATGCGCGTTGTGAACAGAGCTTACATGCCGTCACGTTTGCGCAGGCCCGCCGCGCGCATCTGGCTCAGCGTCATGCGCGGTGTCAGTGCCTCGGGTGAAATCACGAGATCAAGCACGGCGCCGGTTGGCGAAGCGCAGGCGCGAGCAAAGGCGTCTGCGAAATCTTCGGTCCGCTCGACCCGTTCGCCGTGAAAGCCATAGGCGCGCGCAAGGGCGGAAAAATCCGGGTTGACCATCTCTGTGCCCGAGACGCGCTCGGGATAGTTTCGCTCCTGATGGGCGCGGATGGTGCCATAGATGCCATTGTTGAGGATGAGGATCACAGGCTGGGCCCCCGCCTGCGCGGCGGTGGCCAGTTCCTGACAGGTCATCTGGAAATCCCCGTCCCCGGCAAAGCAGACGACGCGACGCTCCGGATGCACGACTTTGGCGGCAACAGCCGCCGGGATGCCATAGCCCATGGCCCCCGATTGCGGGGCCAAGAGGCGCATCGCGGGTCCGTATTTGAGGAAACGCCCGGACCAGATCGCGAAATTGCCCGCACCATTGGTGATGATCGCATCCTCGGGCAGCACGTCCCGCAAATAGGCCGTCACCTTGCCCATGTCGACGGGCGAGGGCAGGTCGGGCAGATCAAATCCCGCCTCATAGCCCGCGCGCGCCTCGGCCTGCCATTCGGCCCAATCGCCTGTCACCGGCCCACCTGCGTTCAACGCGCGCACAAAGGCATTTGGCCCCGCCTGAATGCCCAATTCCGGCTGATAGACCTTGCCCAGTTCCAGATCGGAGCCATGCACATGGATGAGACGTTGGCGCGGCTCTGGCAGGTCAAAGACCGTGTAACCATCGGTGGAGTTTTCACCAAATCGGTTGTTGATTGCCAGAATGACATCCGCCTCGGCCAAGAGACGGCGCACATTGGGAACCATGCCCACCCCCGCCTCGCCGCAAAAGACCGGGGCGTGATTGTCGAACTGATCCTGATAGCGAAAGACCGAAACGACCGGAATGTTCGACCCGGCTGCAAATTCCTGCAAGGCCGCGCGCCCCGCCTCTGTCCAGTTGCACCCGCCGTAGAGGATCAGAGGCCGCTTTGCCCCTGCCAGCATGTCGCGGGCGCGGGTCACGGCCTCGGCGCCCGGCTCCGGCTCTGGATAGTCCCCCGGCCCGGAGAGGGCCGCGACCTCGGTCAGATCGGTCAGCATATCCTCGGGCAGGGCCACCACAACTGGCCCCGGTCGCCCCGTCACGGCGGTTTTCCACGCCCGCGCCACGATCTCGGGGATGCGACCCACCTGATCAATCTCGACGGCCCATTTTACCATCGTGCCAAATACGGCGCGATAGTCGATCTCTTGAAACGCTTCGCGCCCCTTCATGTCGGTGCCCACTTGGCCCACGAACAGGATCATCGGCGCGCTGTCCTGCATCGCGGTATGCACGCCGATGGACGCATTGGTCGCCCCCGGTCCGCGCGTGACCCAGCAGATGCCGGGACGGCCCGTCAGCTTGCCATAGGCAGCGGCCATGAAGGCCGCGCCGCCTTCTTGACGGCACAGGGTGAAATCAAGCCGCCCGGCGGTGTCATGCAGCGCATCCAGCACCGCAAGATAGCTCTCGCCCGGCACGCCGAACGAATGCCGCGCACCCAGTGCGAGCAAACACTCCACCAGCAATTGCCCACCGTTGCGTGTGTTGGTTCCCATGTCCCGCTCCTTGGTTCTGATCGCGCGCAAGCTGACCAAAGGTGGGTTCAAACACAACCCCTTTTCAGCGCATGACCCGCCACCTAAGGTTGGCGCGCGTCGTTCTCTTGTTTCAGGTCCGCCCATGCCCTTGCCCCGTCTAGCCGCCCGTGCCGTGATCGTCGAGGATGGGCGGCTGTTGCTGGTCAATGCCTATGCCGATGCCGGCAGCACGCTCTGGTGTGCGCCGGGTGGTGGGGTTGAGGCGGGAACATCTCTGCCCGAGAACCTGATCCGAGAAGTCCACGAGGAAACCGGCCTCACGATCCATGTGGGTCCGCCCTGCCTCGTCAACGAGTTTCACGCGCCTTCCACCGGCTTTCATCAGGTCGAGGTGTTTTTTCGATGCAAGCTTGTTTCCGGCATGCTCTCGGACGATTGGCGTGATCCGGAAGAGATCGTCACCCGCCGTCGGTGGGTGACAGAGGCGGAGATGAACACCTTGCGCGTCAAGCCTGACAGCCTTGCGCGCGTCGCGTTTCAGCGTGGGATGGGTTACGACCCCTTGGAAGAAATCGTCGGACCCTGAGCGCGTCGGGGGATCACCGAGACCGCAACACCGCCCAGAACCAGTGCGCTGGCCAGCACGAATTCGGAAGTGAGTGCTTCACCCAGAAACAGCATGCCGCCTGCCATCGCAATGACCGGCACGGTCAGTTGCGCCACCGCCGCGACCGAGGCGGCCAGCCGGGGCAAGAGGTTGTACCAGAGCGCATAGCCCAGCCCGGATGTCACCGCCCCCGACAGCACCGCAAGCAGGACGCCCTGCGGCCCGATCACGATCCCCTCAGCCCCCTTGGGCACCAGCCACCCCACCAGGAGGCCCAAGGGCGCCGCCCAGATGAAGTTTGCCGCCGTGGCCATCAGCGCATCGCCCGAGCGCCGCCCGTTCAGCGAATAGACGCCCCAGCCCACGCCCGCCGCCGCCATCAAGAGGCCGTTGACCACGCTGATCTGTGGCCCCGCGCCGGGCCAGAGCAGCCACGCAAGCCCGCCAAAGGCCATTGCTGCCCCGATCCAGCGCCGAGCAGGCATCGCCTCGCGCGCCAGAAGCCCCCCTGCGAACATGGTGATCTGCACCACGCCAAACAGGATCAGTGCCCCCAACCCGGCATCCAGCGCCCGGTACGCCAGAGAAAACCCGTAGAGATAGACCAAGAGCGCCAGCACTCCGATCGCGCGCCCCGGACCCCAAAGCCGCAGCCCGCCGCGCAGCATCAGGCACAGCAGGCCCAGCACCAACGCGCCAGAAATCAGCCGGATCACCCCGAAACTGACCGCATCCATCGTCCCACCAGCGATGGCCATGCGGTTCAGAACCGAATTGGCGGCAAAGGCGATCATGGTGAGGGCGGTCAGGAGAAAAAGGCGCATGGGTCAGTGCTAACCGCTTGAACGCGCCACGTATAGTCAGAGTTTCGTGAGGCCATATCCATCCTGTTCCTCACGTCCTCATGGTCAGGGCCAAGCCGGATCTGACCTGTGCACATGAAAAGGGGCCGCCCAAAGGCAGCCCCGATCCGATAGCATTTTGCCGGGCGTAGCTTACATCATGCCGCCCATGCCGCCCATGTCGGGCATGCCGCCGCCAGCGGCATTTTCCTTTTGCGGCTTGTCCGCCACCATCGCTTCGGTGGTGATCAAGAGGCCAGCGATCGAAGATGCGTCTTCGAGCGCGGTGCGAACAACCTTGGCCGGGTCGATCACGCCAAACTTGAACATGTCGCCATATTCGTCGGTCTGGGCGTTGTAGCCGAACTTGGCATCCGTGCTCTCGCGGACCTTGCCTGCGACGACGGAGCCGTCGACACCGGCGTTCTCTGCGATCTGGCGCAGCGGTGCTTCGAGTGCGCGGCGCACGATGGCGATACCGGCATTCTGGTCGCCGTTGACACCTTCGAGACCGGCCAGCTTCTTGGCGGCCTGAACGAGCGCCACGCCACCACCGACAACGATGCCTTCCTGAACGGCTGCGCGGGTTGCATTGAGCGCGTCATCGACGCGATCCTTGCGCTCTTTCACTTCGACTTCGGTCATGCCGCCGACGCGGATCACGGCAACGCCACCGGCCAGCTTGGCCACGCGCTCTTGCAGCTTCTCGCGGTCGTAGTCCGAGGTGGTGTCCTCGATCTGCTGACGGATTTGCGACACGCGTGCTTCGATTTCGGCCTTTTCGCCTGCGCCATCGACGATGGTGGTCGCGTCCTTGGTGATCGACACCTTCTTGGCGCGGCCCAGCATGTCCATGCCGACATTCTCGAGCTTCATGCCGAGGTCTTCGGAGATCACCTGACCGCCCGACAGGATTGCGATGTCCTGCAGCATGGCCTTGCGACGGTCGCCAAAGCCGGGGGCCTTGACGGCAGCGATCTTGAGGCCGCCACGCAGCTTGTTAACCACGAGGGTTGCAAGCGCTTCGCCTTCAACATCCTCGGCAATGATCAGGAGCGGTTTCTGCGACTGGATCACCTGCTCGAGCAGCGGGACCATCGGCTGAAGGCTCGACAGCTTCTTCTCGTGCAGCAGGATGAGGCAGTCTTCGAGTTCTGCAATCATCTTGTCGGCGTTGGTCACAAAATAGGGGCTGAGGTAGCCACGGTCGAACTGCATGCCCTCGACCACGTCGGTCTCGGTCTCGAGGCCTTTGTTCTCTTCGACGGTGATGACACCCTCGTTGCCGACTTTCTGCATTGCTTCTGCGATCTGACGGCCGATTTCGGCTTCGCCATTGGCAGAAATGGTGCCGACCTGTGCGACTTCGGCGCTGTCGCTGACGGGGCGAGCGGCGGCCTTGATGGCTTCGACGACAGTGCTGGTCGCCAGATCGATGCCGCGCTTGAGGTCCATCGGGTTCATGCCGGCGGCAACCGCCTTCATGCCTTCCTTGACGATGGCCTGCGCCAGAACCGTCGCGGTGGTGGTGCCGTCGCCGGCCTCGTCATTGGTGCGGCTGGCGACTTCTTTCACCATCTGCGCGCCCATGTTCTCGAACTTGTCTTCCAGTTCGATTTCCTTGGCAACCGAAACACCGTCCTTGGTGATGCGCGGTGCGCCAAAGGATTTGTCCAGAACCACGTTCCGGCCCTTGGGGCCGAGGGTGACTTTGACCGCATCGGCCAGAGTGTTGACGCCTTTGAGCATGCGATTGCGGGCGTCTGTATTAAAGCGTACGTCTTTTGCAGCCATTTGAGGTGCTCCCGTGTTTGATTTCCGGTTGGATCAGCGTGAGGGGGAATGCCCTTACGAAATCACGCCCAGAATGTCGCTTTCCTTCATGATCAGCAGCTCTTCGCCGTCGACCGTCACTTCGGTGCCGGACCACTTGCCGAACAGAATGGTGTCGCCGGCCTTAACTGCCATTGCGATCAGTTCGCCATTGTCCTTGCGCGCGCCATCGCCGCAGGACACCACTTGGCCCTGGCTTGGCTTTTCTTTGGCGCTGTCGGGGATGATCAACCCGCCTGCGGTTTTCTCTTCGCTTTCAACGCGGCGGACAAGCACGCGGTCATGCAGCGGTTTAAATGCCATCTCTGAGGCTCCTTGGCTCAAAGTTACTCCCTATGATCCCGGTCGGGGATCATTAGCACTCATGGGGTTCGAGTGCTAACGGCGCATAGCTAGGGAGTGCGTCGGGACGAGTCAACCGTTTTGATCCGCAAAAATCGCGTTTTGCACGCGATCCGAATTGGGATTTTATGCCGCAGCGCAGCATCGGGCAGGTGACAAGCTGCGCCCACCCTCCTATAAGGCGCGCAAACCCGCATCTATGACAGGATTACCCCCATGACCACGCTTGTTTTCGGCCATAAATCGCCCGACACCGATTCCACCGGATCGCCCATTCTCTGGGCCTGGTACCTCAATGAGGTGAAGGGCGCGCAGGCCGAAGCTGTCCTCTTGGGCGAGCCCAACACCGAGGCCGCCTTTCTCTTGCGCAAGTGGGACCTGCCCAAGCCGCGCATCATTTCCGATGTCGAGGCCGGTCAGCCCTGCGTGATCGTTGACACCAACAACCCGGCAGAACTGCCTGCCAATGTGAACAATGCCGACATTCAGGCGATCATCGACCACCACAAGCTGGTGGGCGGGCTGGAAACCAAGGGCCCGATCGACATCACCGTGCGTCCCCTGGCCTGCACCGCGACCATCATGCTTGACCTGATGGGTGAAGACGCCGCGCAAATGCCCGACTGGGCCAAGGGCACCGCGCTGACCTGCATCTTGTCGGACACGCTTGAATTCCGCTCGCCGACCACCACCGCGCATGACCGCGCCGTCGCCGAGAAACTGGCCGCCGATCTGGGCATTTCGATCCCCGATTACGCCGCCGAAATGTTCGCGGCGAAATCCGACGTATCGGCCTTTTCCGATGCCGAACTCCTGCGCATGGACTCCAAGGAATACGAGGTCGGCGGCAAGTCGTTCCGCGTGAGCGTTCTGGAAACCACAGCGCCCGCCATCGTGCTTGACCGCAAGGCGAGCCTGATGGAGAGCATGAAAACCGTCGCCGCCGAGGATGGCGTCGATCAGGTGCTGCTCTTCGTGGTTGATATCCTGAATGAAGAGGCCACGCTGCTTGTGCCCAACGATCTGGTCAAGACCGTTGCCGAAAAGAGCTTTGGCGCGACAGTGTCGGGCGATGCCGTGATCCTGCCCGGTATCATGAGCCGCAAGAAGCAGATCATCCCCAATCTGGCGCTCTGAGCGTCGCTTAGAGATTTGGAGGGGGCCGCCGATGGGCGGCCCTTTTCGTTTCAGCGGATCGAATCGGGCCGCAGGTGCCATAACGCAGCGTTCCGGGGTGACAAGATCGTGGTGCCGCGCCATGGTGCGAGGCAGCCAAGGGAGGTTAGCCATGTCCGAATATCCGCATCTTCTCAGCCCGCTCGATCTGGGCCATGTGACGCTGAAGAACCGCGTTCTGATGGGGTCGATGCACACCGGGCTTGAGGAAACCCGCGACTGGAACCGGGTGGCAGAGTTTTACGCGGCGCGGGCGCGGGGCGGCGTGGGTCTCATGGTCACGGGCGGCATGGCTCCCAATCGCGAGGGCGGCGTATTTCCCGGCGCCGCAGGGCTGTTTACGCCCGAGGATATCGCCAATCACCGGATCGTCACGAACCGGGTGCATGAGGCGGGCGGTCTCATTGCGATGCAAATTCTGCACGCCGGGCGTTATGCCTATGGCAAGGAATGCGTCAGCGCATCGGCCATCAAATCCCCGATTTCGCCCTTTACACCCAAGGAGCTGGATGAGGAGGGGATCGAGAAACAGATTTCCGACATCGTCACCGCCGCCGCGCGTGCGCGCGAGGCAGGCTATGACGGGGTCGAAATCATGGGGTCCGAGGGATATTTCCTCAACCAGTTCCTTGTGACCCATACCAACAAGCGCACGGATCGCTGGGGCGGTTCGTATGAAAACCGCATGCGCCTGCCGATCGAGGTGGTGCGCCGGGCGCGGGCGGCGGTGGGCTCTGATTTCATCATCATCTATCGCCTCAGCATGATTGATCTGGTGCCGGGCGGAAGCACCCACGCAGAGGTGGTGCAACTGGCGCAAGAGATCGAGCGTGCCGGTGCCAGTATTCTCAACACCGGAATCGGCTGGCACGAGGCGCGGATTCCCACCATTGCGACCAGTGTGCCGCGCGCGGGCTTTGCCTGGGTCACGAAAAAGCTGATGGGCAAGGTGGGGATTCCGGTCATCACCTCGAACCGGATCAACACGCCCGAAGTGGGCGAGGCGGTGCTCGCCGATGGGGCCGCCGATATGGTTAGCATGGCGCGGCCGTTTCTGGCGGATGCAGAGTTTGTCAACAAGGCCGCGGCGGGGCGCAGCGCCACGATTGCCCCCTGCATCGCCTGCAATCAGGCCTGTCTGGATCACACATTCTCGGGCAAGCTGACCTCATGTCTGGTCAATCCGCGCGCCTGCCACGAAACCGAACTGGTGATTGCGCCTGCCACCGCATCCAAGCGGATTGCCGTAGTCGGTGCGGGGCCCGCAGGCCTCTCGGCGGCGATTACGGCGGCGGGGCGGGGGCATCAGGTGACGCTCTTTGACCGGGCGACAGAGCTTGGCGGTCAGTTGAACATGGCCAAGGTCATCCCCGGCAAGGAAGAATTCCGAGGCTTGGTGGACTGGTTCGCTGTCATGGTGGAAGAGGCCGGCGTTGATCTGCGTCTGGGGCAGGAGGTAACGGCAGACGATCTGGACGGGTTCGATACCGTGATCATCGCCACCGGCGTGATTCCCCGCGATCCGGCTATTCCGGGGCAGGACGGGCCAAACGTGGTCAGTTATATCGACGTGCTGCGGGGCGGCGCAGAGGTGGGTCGCCGCGTGGCTGTGGTGGGCGCGGGCGGCATCGGGTTTGATGTGTCCGAATTCCTCGTGCATGAGGGAATCAGCCCGACAGAGGATATCGCGCTCTGGCGTGCCGAATGGGGCGTGGGCGATCCGGCAGAGGTGCGCGGTGGCCTGGCCGAGCAAGGGCCACAGCCCGAGCCGCCCGCTCGCAAGGTGACACTCTTGCAGCGCAAGGCAGAGGCCCCCGGCAAGCGTCTGGGCAAAACAACGGGTTGGATCCATCGCGCCGCGCTCAAGATGAAGGGCGTCGAGATGATCGGTGGCGTCAATTACGAGCGGATTGACGCGGAAGGTTTGCATGTGAGTTTCGGCGCGGCACGCGAACGCCCGACGTTGATCGAGGCGGATACCATCGTGCTCTGCGCCGGGCAATTGAGCGAACGCAGTCTGGCCGATGCGCTTGAGGCGCGCGGAATCACGGCTCATGTGATCGGCGGCGCGGATTTGGCCGCCGAGCTTGACGCGAAGCGCGCGATTGATCAGGGCACGCGGCTGGCGGCCACGCTCTGACGCGGGTTATTCGACGGTGATCGTGATCACCTCGGACGCGACGGGCGGGCTGTGTGGCACATGGTTCAGGTCTCCCATGACCAGTTGCAGCGTATGCGTGCCCGGGGCGAGGTCCAGCGTCACCTGTGTCTGACCGCCGCCGAAATGGCGATGATTGTCATCGGCGGGCAGGCCCACGCTCAGCTCTTCGGCCCCATCCGGCCCTTCGCCCAAGGGTGGGCGGTTGATCAGCAGGTGATGATGCCCGGTCGCCTCTTTCTCGGTACCGGCCGGGGCCACGCCCATGCCCTTGAGGCCAAAGATGATCGTCACGGGTGTGCTTACGGTGGTGCCATCCTCGAGATTGACGAAATAGACCTCTGCCCCCTCGGGCGCGGGGGTATCCCCGGCAAGAAGAGGTGTCGCAAAGCTCAGAAAGGCGGTTGCAGTCATTGCAGTGATGCGCGTCATAGTAGCTCCTCCCACGGCTATGCTATCATAACTGGTGCGTTGGCTCAGCCCGTCAACAATCACAGCTTGGTGTTTCCGTGTTTCCAGCTGGCGAACTATGCCGACATTATCCAGATATTGTCCGGCAAGCGCCCCAGTTGTGCCTGATTTTCCCGTCACAAAGACAATCAAGATGCAACTCAGAGGGACTAGGATGGATCGCCTGACCGAAATGGAAGCCTTTGCCACCGTTGTGGACCAGGGCGGATTTACAGATGCGGCGCGCAAAATGGGCATTTCCAAATCCGCCGTGTCCAAGCATGTCTCGTCGCTCGAGGCGCGTTTGGGGGCACGGTTGCTCAATCGCACCACGCGGCGCGTCAGCCCGACCGAGATCGGTCTGGCCTATTATGATCGGGCGCTGCGCGTTCTCAATGACGCAGGCGAGGCCGATGCTCTGGTCAGTTCGATGCAGTCGGACCCTTCGGGCCTTTTGCGCATCTCTGTGGCGACGGACTTTGGGGTCAATCATCTGAGTCCGGTTCTGGGCGAGTTTCTCGAGGAATTTCCGGACATCACCGTCAACATGGTGCTCAATAACCGCTACGTGGAGCTCATTTCCGAAGGCTTTGACATGGCCGTTCGCATCGGCGAGCTGGAGGATAGCACCCTGCGCGCCCGCAAGCTGACCGAGACCACCAAGCGCATGATCGCGAGTCCGAGCTACTTCCAGAAATACGGGCGCCCGCAAAAGATCGACGACCTGAACGAGCACAAGCTCTTGCATTACTCCAGCCAAGCCGGTGGCGCGGTGTGGAAGCTGACGGCACCCTCCGGGGAAAAGCGGCAGGTGCGCACGGCCGGAGGCCTGAGCGTGAATGACGGGCAATCCCTGCTCAATGCCGCGATTTCTGGGCTTGGCATCGCCTATCTGCCCTCGTTCCTCTACTCCCGCGCTATGGCCGATGGGCTGGTCGAAGATGCCATGCCCGAATTGCCGCTCGAATCGCAGGGTATTTATGCCGTCTATCCGCCGGGCCGGTTCACCCAGCCCAAGGTGCGGGCCTTCATCGACTTTCTGGTCCATCAATTCGCGGACAAAGGCCCGGTGGACTGGTAATCGCGTCCTCCTCGCCACGAGTGGCGGGTGCCTGCCCCGGCTGTGGTCTGCTCGCCGCGCCGGGGTTTCTCTATGGGTCCGAAGCGCCGCACAGGGGCTGTGCAGACACTTGATATTGTCAAATACCCCCTCTCGCCCCAGTTTGTGACCGAGATTGGTTCACTTTTGAGAGGATGAAGAATGGCAAACCCAAAACTTCTGTTGATTTCCGGATCGCTGCGCAAGGGATCGTATAATCGTATGCTGTTGGCCGAAGCGGCAGAGGCGTTCGGCCCCGCAGAGATCAGCGAAGGCAGCCTCGACCTGCCGCTCTACGATGGTGATCTGGAAGAGGCGGAGGGTGTGCCGGAGGCCGTGAAGCATCTCGCACAGCAAATCAAGGACGCCGATGCCGTGGTGATCGGCGCGCCTGAATACAACAAGGGTATCACGGGTGTACTCAAGAACGGGCTTGATTGGATCAGCCGGGTTCCGGGGGCCGCATTCAAGGACAAGCCCGTGGTCGTGGTCTCTGCCTCGGCGGGGCGCACCGGCGGCGAGACGGCGCAATTCATGACGCTCTCGTGCCTCACCCAGTTGCAAGCGCGCTTGGTGCCGGGCACGGCCGTTCTGATTGCGGGAGCGATGAACGCGTTTGATGACGCGGGCAGGCTCAAGGATGACACATCGCGCAAGCTTTTGGCCGAGCGTATGGCCGCGTTGCGCGCCGAAGTGGTCTGAACGAAAAGGGCCGCCCATGACGGGCGGCCCAGTTTCTACCGGTGCACGCGATCAGACGTCGAGCCAGACCTTTTCATAGTGCATTTCGCGGAACTGATGCGCCTGCACACCCTTGACCTTGTCTGTGTGGTGCAGCGCCTGATTACGCCAGAACGGCTGAATCACGGCACCGCTGTCTTGCAGCATCGCTTGCAGCTTGGCCGAATATTCGCGGCGCTTGTCGGCGTCGAAAATGCCCAGGGCCTCATCCAGCAACGCATCGAACTCGGGGTTTGCATGGCCCGATTCGTTCCAGGCTTCGCCCGATTTATAGGCCAGTGCCAGCACCTGAACGCCCAGCGGGCGCGGACCCCAGTTGGTCGTCGAGAAAGGATACTTGGTCCAGTCATTCCAGAAACTTGCCCCTGGAATGACCGTGCGCTTGACGTTGAACCCTGCCTGACGCAGCTGGTCGCCGATTGCATCGGTCGTGGTCGTGCGCCAGTCGCCGTCAATCGAGATGATCTCGATTTCCGTGTCACCATGCCCTGCTGCGCGGGCCATTTCGATAGCCTTGGCCGGGTCCGGCGTAATTGCCGGCAATTCGGCATATTCCGGATGGAAGGGGGCCACATGGTGGTTCTCGGCCGGAATGCCCTCGCCATTGATTGAAATGGCCAGCAGCACGGCATTGTCGCAAGCCAGTTGGATGGCGTTGCGCAATTCCTTGCTGTCATAGGGCGCGGTATCCGCGCGCATGCGCGCGACGATGGTGTTGGCCGTGGGCTTGGATTGCTTCACCAGACCAAGCGCATCGTAGGATTCGATGAAATCGGCGGTGGATTCGTCGTTGATGTCGATCTCGTCGCCATCAAATGCCGCCACGATAGACGCGTTGTCCTCGCCAAAGTCGATAAAGCGGATCCCGTCGAGATAGACGTCGCCGCCCCACCATTTGCCGTCTTCGCGGCGCTTGTATTCCGCCGCCACGCCAATTTCGATCGACACAAGCTCGAACGGGCCGGTGCCGATGGGGGCCTTGGCCAAGTCGCCATCTTCACCAAAGCTGGGGTGGACGCAGAGTGCCGGATAGTCGGACATGCCCGCGATGATGGTGATATCGGGGCGCGGCAGGTTGAGGCGGACGGTATAGTCATCGACCCGCTCAATCGCGCCCTCAATTGCCTTGTTGGTCTCGGGGTCAATCAAGGTCCCCATGCGCGAAGCCATGGAATTGCCCTCGGCGGCCTTGTCGCACCAACGGTTGAGGTTGTGGATGATGTCATCAGCGTTGAAGGCATCGCCATTGTTCCAAACGACATTCTGACGGACCTTCAGCGTATAGGTCTTGGCGTCGTCGCTGACCTCCCAGCCTTCCAGCAGCATCGGCTGAAAGCTGAAATCAGAGGCCCAACGCACCATCGGTTCGCAGAATTGGCGGGCAAGGTTGCCCGGCTCGGTCCATGCATATTTGCGCGGATCGGTGATATCCATCACGCGGCTGGCCACGCGCAGCACGCCGCCTTTCTTGCCCTCCTCGGCATGGGCGGGTGTCGGTGCGGCAAGGCCCAGGAGGCCATAAGCCGCCGTTGCCGAGGCGCCAAAGGTCGAGGCAAGGGCCACGAATTCGCGGCGGCTCATCTTGCCCGCGCGCGCGTCCTCGGCCATCTTGGCGACGATTGGGCGCACGGTCTCGTGCGATAGTTTGTTGGTCATTCTTTTCTCCCTGTTGATCTTGATGTTGGGCTGCTGTCGTTTTTTGGACAGTCTTGTCGCTAGTGTTAGCAGGGCCTGCGCTCTGCACCAGTGTTTTCTGATTGATCCGGTTTCAATTGATTTGGGCAACCTCACCAGTCTGACACGGGGCAAAGACTACCTTGATTCGATCCCATAGATCGCCTGTTTGCGACAAAAGCCCGCCAAATTGGCTTGAGGCTGGCGCGGGCCGGGGCTAGATCAGCGCCAAAGGAGCCTGCGCATGAGCCTCAACACGTTTGGACATCTGTTTCGTTTTACCACCTGGGGCGAAAGCCATGGGCCCGCGCTTGGGGCCACGGTGGATGGCTGTCCGCCGGGGGTGGCTCTGGACGAGGCAATGTTGCAGCACTGGCTGGACAAGCGCCGTCCGGGGCAGAACAAGAACATGACCCAACGCAACGAGCCGGACGCGGTGCGTATCCTGTCCGGCGTCTACGAGGGGCAGAGCACGGGCACGCCGATACAGTTGATGATCGAGAACACCGATCAACGCTCGCGTGATTATGGCGAGATTGCCAGGACATTCCGCCCCGGGCACGCCGATATTACCTATCACCTTAAATATGGCCTGCGCGACCCGCGCGGCGGTGGTCGCTCTTCGGCGCGCGAGACAGCAGCGCGGGTAGCGGCGGGCGGTGTGGCACGCGCCGCCCTTGCGGCCCTCGTGCCGGGGATCGAGATCAAGGGCTACATGGTCGCCATGGGCGAGATGGAATTGGACCGCGCGCGCTTCGATTGGAACGCGATTGACGGCAATGATTTCTGGCTGCCCGATGCGGCGGCGGCCCCCGCATGGGAAGAGTATCTGCAAGCGCTGCGGAAGCAGCACGATTCGGTCGGCGCGGTGATCGAAGTCGTTGCGCGCGGTGTGCCCGCTGGTCTGGGTGCGCCGATCTATGGCAAGCTCGATACGGATCTGGCCGCGGCGATGATGTCGATCAACGCCGTCAAGGGCGTCGAGATCGGCGAGGGTATGGCCGCCGCGCGCCTCACCGGCAGCGCCAATGCCGATGAGATTTTCATGGGCGAGAACGGCGCGGAATTCGCCTCGAACCACGCGGGCGGTATCCTCGGCGGGATTTCCACGGGCCAAGAGATTGTCGTGCGCTTCGCGGTCAAGCCGACCTCTTCGATCCTGACCCCGCGTCAGTCGATCACGGTGGATGGCAACCCGATCGAGGTTGTGACCAAGGGGCGGCACGATCCATGCGTCGGCATTCGCGCCGTGCCGGTGGGCGAGGCGATGATGGCTTGCGTGATCCTTGACCACCTGCTTTTGCATCGCGGTCAGATCGGTGACGGGCCTCGCGGAAGGATCGGCTGAGACCGTTTTCTTGAAAAGAAAACGGCCCGGAATTTTTTGAAAATTCCGGGCCCTTAGACCCGCCTTTGGCGCGAGAGTTGCACCGCCAGAATCCCGCCCATGATCACCAGCACGCCGATGAGGTCGCCCAGTCGCAGCGCCTCATTGAGCAGCACGGCAGCAATGGCCACGCCAAAGAACGGGTTAAGGAAATGGAAGGTGGCGGCGCGCGTCGCGCCGATACGCTCGACGAGCAGAAACCAGACCAGCGTCGCGGCGAGGCCGGGCACGAGCGTGGTATAGAGAAACGCCACGACAAGCCGCGCGCTCCATGCGATCTCGAGAGTTTCGGTGGCAAGGCCGATGCTGCCCACGATGACGGACCCCACCATCATTTGCAGACCCACCACCATAAGGAAATTGCCGCCCGAGGCCGCGCCGCGCACCGCGAGGGTGGCAAAGGCCAAGGCAAACACCGCGATCACGCAAAGAGCCACACCATAGAGGTCCATCCCCCCCTGAAGTCGCGCGCCCATGATGATCACCACCCCGCCAAGCCCGGCAAAAAGGCCGAGGATGCCGATCTTGCCCAGCCTCTCGCCCAGAAAGGCCCAGCTGAAAAACCCGACGATCAGTGGCATGGTCGAGGCGATAATGGCCGCGAGCGATGCCTCGATCGTCTGCATCGCCACGAAATTCAGCCCCAGATAGAGCGCGTTCTGGCAAATGCCGAAAATGATCGTCGCGCGCCATTGCGCGCGTGTCAGCCGCCAGCTCTGGCCCAGCATCAGCGCGATGGCGATGCCGATCAGCCCCGAGATCAAGAACCGCAGGCCAAGCGCACTCAGCGGTGGGGCGGCAGAAACGATGATCCGTGCCGAGGTAAAGGCCGAGGACCACATGAGCGCAAAGCCCAGCCCCATGAGGATTGCCCGGATGTCCATATCTTGCCTGTCCCGTCTGCTGCGCCTGTTTGGCGCGACCATTCAGGAATTGCCGGCGGGGTTCAAGAGGCGATGCGGGAGGATTACCGGATCGGATCAAAGAGCGCGTCGCGCATGGCGCAGTCGCGCACCACATCGACACCGCACGGCACCGGGGTCAGATCGCGCGAAAGACAGAGCCGCGCCTCTTGGATGCGTCCCTGGCGACAGGTGATCGTCAGCATGTCTGGCTCCAACCCCGGATTGGCCTTGAGAAATGCCTCTTCGACCACCTTGGCGGGCAGTTTCACTGGTTTCGTGAGCTTGCGAAATACCTCTGGCCGGGTGACACGGTCAAATGCCGTGCGCGACAGCGCGAAATAGTCGGCGGCACTCAACCCCGAGCAAGAGCCGTGTTTCTTCCATTGATACCAGGCGAGGCCCGCGCTTCCCATCACATCCTCCATCGCGCGGGTCATCGCGCGGGTGGGGGGCGCATGCGCGCTCTGGCAATGTTCTGGCCAGCCACGATGATACTGCGGCCACAGCCCATGCAGAACCCAACCGGTATCGGCGGCATCCTCGCATTGCGCAGCGTCCCGCGCATCGCCCTCAAGCGCGCACCAGGTGGGCGACCAACTGAGGCTGAGCACGTAGTAATCGAAGACGCCCGACCGGTGTGATTGCGCGGCAGCGGACAGGGGCAACAGGAAAAGGCATAGAAACAAGGCAACGGGCACACGCATTCTTAGGTCTTTCATTTTATCGGCAAGGCCAGTATAAGGCCGCCAAGTTCCCCTACAATGGAAACCCGTTCCGGCCCGCCGGAACCGCCTTTCAGGCGCCGGGGAAGTTTTGGGTAAAGGAGACCTGAGAGATGTCAAAGCCGATCATGGCCAAGGCCACCGCCGTCTGGCTCGTGGACAATACGACGATCAGTTTCAAACAGATCGCCGATTTCTGTGGCATGCACGAATTGGAAGTGCAGGGGATCGCTGATGGCGATGTGGCGGCAGGTGTCAAAGGGTTTGACCCGATCGCCAACAACCAGCTCACGCAGGAAGAGATCGACCGCGCGCAGTCGAATCCTCTGCACAAGCTCAAGCTCAAGTTCAATGCCGCCGCCCAAGGCGAAGAGACCCGTCGCGGTCCGCGATACACGCCGCTGTCGAAGCGCCAGGACCGCCCGGCCTCGATCCTGTGGCTGGTCAAGTTCCATCCCGAACTGGCCGACAGTCAGATTGCACGCCTTGTGGGCACGACCAAGCCGACCATTCAGGCGATTCGCGAGCGCACCCATTGGAACATCGCCAGCATCCAGCCGATCGACCCCGTCGCCCTTGGCCTGTGCAAACAGTCCGAACTGGATGCCGCCGTCCAGAAGGCCGCGGCGAAAAAGGCCAAGGAGGGGGCTGCGCTGACCGATGACGAACGTCGCAAGCTCTTGAGCACGGAACAAAGCCTTGAGGCGGATCTTGAGCCGCGCATGCCGACGGCGTTGGAAGGGTTGGAGAATTTCACCCTTGGCCAGGATTACCACCCGGAAGAGCGCGAGAAGAAATACGACGCGGACAGCTTCTTCAACCTGCCGGCCTCGGATGACGATGATGAGGACGAAGAGGACGACGGTCGCCGTCGACGTTGAGCCCGAGTTTTGCACAGATACGCGAATGGCCCGTGAGGAAACTCCGGGCCATTTTCATGTGAACGGCGGTCAGGCTGCGGCTATCAAGCTGGCGGCAAGGCCGAGGACATAGCTGGTGGCCTCTGTCAGAATGTTCATGACCGAGGCCCGGAATTCCGGGAGGACGAGTGCCCCGAGAAAGCCGATATGCAGCACCGCAATGGCATTGAGCGAGGTGCGAAACGGTTCCTTGCGCGTCTTGTGGCGGAAAATGCCTTGGCCGGTCTTGGCCCCGAGGGAGCCGCCGATCAGGCAGAGTGTCAACAACGTGCTCTCTGGCACGCGCCAGCGCCGCTCGATGGCACATCGCTTGTCCCACCAGAACAGCCCGAGCGTGAGGGCGTTGAGGCCTAGAAGATAGAAAAAGGTCAGAGCAAGCGGGGACATGGCTATAGAAATCGGTCCATCTAGACGGGGTGACAAACAGGAGTGGCGTGTCACAGACGTTTGCGGGCAGAGAGCGCCGCGCTGATCGTGCCATCGTCGAGATAGTCCAACTCGCCGCCAATGGGAACACCCTGCGCGAGCGATGTGAGCGTGACTTTGCCGTCAAGCTGATCCGCGATGTAATGCGCGGTGGTCTGCCCTTCGATCGTGGCATTGAGGGCCAGAATCACCTCGGTGATTTCCTCTGCCTCGACCCGCGCCATAAGGGCCGGAATGCGCAAAACCTCGGGGCCGATCTGATCCATCGCCGAGAGTGTGCCGCCCAGCACATGATACCGCCCTTTGAAGGCCTGTCCGCGTTCCATCGCCCAGAGATCGGCCACATCCTCGACCACGCAGATCTGGCCGTTCGCGCGTTTGCTATTGGCGCAGATGTCGCAAATCTCGGTGGTGCCGATATTGCCGCAGGTAACACATTCCCGGGCCGTATCCGCGACGGTCTGCATCAGGCGCGCCAAAGGAGAGAGCAACAACGCGCGCTTGCGGATCATGTGCAACACCGCTCGGCGGGCCGAGCGGGGGCCAAGCCCCGGCAAGCGGGCCATCATCTCGATGAGGGCGTCGATATCGCGGGTGCTGCTCAATCTCTGGCTCCGCTCGGGGCAGGCGTTGGTGGTTTCGAGTATTTAGACCATAAAGAAGCGGCTTCTCAGAAGGGCAGCTTCATGTCTTTGGGCAGGCCCATGCCTTCGGTGATCTTGCCCATTTCCTCTTGGGCGCGGGCCGATGCCTTGGCCTGTGCGTCCTTGATCGCGGCAAGGATCAGATCCTCGACGACCTCCTTGTCGTCGGAGTTGAAGATAGAGGGGTCAATGTCGAGCGCCTTGAGCTCTCCCTTGGCAGAGCAGGTCGCCTTCACGAGGCCCGCCCCGGATTCACCCGTCACCATGATCGTGTGCATTTCTTCCTGCAAAGCGGCCATCTTCTTTTGCATTTCCTGCGCGGCCTTCATCATTTTGGCCATGTCGCCCATCTGGCCCAAACCTTTGAACATGCTGTGATCTCCTGTGGTTTTGGCCCTCGGATCGGGCCATGCAATGTGGTTGCCGTCTTTAAACATATCCGGGTTGGAATGGCGACAGGCAAGAGCGGCGCGGTTCAGTCCTCTTCAAACGGATCCCATTCATCCTCAACCTCGGGCAGGGCCTCGGTCTCGGCATGGGTGGCGATGTCCTGGGCCGTTTTGACACGGGCGATCTTGGCGCGCGGAAAGGCCGCGAATACTGCCTGCACCAGCGGATGCTGTCTGGCCTCGGTCTCGGCCGCATCCTCGGCGGCGTGGCGCGCCTCGAGAATGGTGGGCGCGGTGGCCGAATTCACGAGCGTTACGGCCCAGCGATTTCCGGTCCAGCGTTGCAGTGCACCACCCAGACGCTGCGCCAGATCACCGGGGGCATCCGGTGTGGGGGTGAATTCGATCCGGCCAGGGCGGTAATTGGCAAGGCGGACACAGCCCTCGACCTCGAGCAGGAGCTTCACGTCGCGATTGGCGCGGATGAGCTCCAGCACATGCTCGAAGGTGGGGTAGCGCGCCAGTGCCTCTTCCGGGTCCTGGGCCAAAAGGGGTGATGCGCCGCCCTGTGACACGGGACCGGTCGGGCCGGAATGGGTGAGCGTGTAGCTTTGGCCTTGGGCGCGGGTGGTCTGGTTCGAAGCAGTTTGAGGGCGTGCGCCCCCGCCTCCGCCCCCGCCGGGGCCGGTGGGGGGCGCGTCCTGCAGGCGACGCACGAGATCCTCGGGGGCGGGCAGGTCGGCCACATGGGTAAGGCGGATCACCGCCATTTCGGCAGCCATCATCGCATTGGGCGACTGCCCGACCTCATCCAGCGCCTTGAGCAGCATTTGCCACATCCGGGTGAGAACGCGCATCGGCAGCGATGCGGCCATGTCGAGCCCGCGCGCGCGCTCGTCCGGGCCGATGGTGGGATCGTTGGCCGCGTCAGGCGTGATCTTTACTACGGAAATCCAATGGGTTATCTCAGCCAGATCGCGCAGTACCGCCAGCGGGTCGGCGCCTTCGGCATATTGCGCGCTGAGCTCCGAGAGCGCGCCAGCCGCATCGCCCCGCATGATCATGTCGAAGAGGTCGAGCACCCGGCCACGGTCCGCGAGCCCGAGCATGGCGCGCACCTGATCCGCCGTGGTTTCGCCCGCACCATGGGAAATCGCCTGATCCAGCAGAGAGGTCGCATCGCGGGCAGAGCCCTCTGCCGCGCGGGTGATGAGGGCCAGCGCGTCATCAGTGATTTGCGCGCTTTCCCGGTCGGCGATGCGGCGCAGGAGGGCGATCATCACCTCGGGTTCGATCCGGCGCAGGTCAAAGCGTTGGCAGCGCGACAGCACCGTCACCGGCACCTTGCGGATTTCGGTGGTGGCGAAAATGAACTTTACATGCGCGGGCGGCTCTTCCAGCGTCTTGAGCAAGGCGTTGAAGGCATTGACCGAGAGCATATGCACTTCGTCGATGATATAGATCTTGTAACGTGCTGAAGCTGCACGATAATTCACGCTCTCGATGATCTCGCGGATGTCGCCCACGCCGGTGCGGGAGGCCGCGTCCATCTCCATCACATCGACATGCCGGCCCTCCATGATGGCGCGACAATGTTCGCACTGGCCACATGGCTCGGTCGTGGGGCCACCCTGCCCATCGGGGCCGATACAGTTCATGCCCTTGGCGATGATACGCGCCGTCGTGGTTTTGCCGGTGCCACGAATCCCAGTCATTATAAAGGCTTGCGCGATGCGGTCGGCCTGAAATGCGTTCTTGAGGGTGCGCACCATCGCGTCTTGCCCGACCAGATCGGCAAAGGTTTCGGGCCGGTATTTCCGCGCGAGAACCTGATAGCCGGGGGTTGGGGTGTCGGACATGGAGCGCCTTTGCGGGATTCGGATACGCGAGTAACGTAAGGCGGGGGGGCGGAGGCGTCCACCTTGCTTTTTGCGGGCGATATGACAAAGCTGAAGGCAGGCAGAGGAAAATTGCGATCAAGGTGTTGGCTGCGTGAGTGATTTCATCATCTACGCCCTGCGGGTTGGCGGGGGCACTCTGGCACTGGCCCCCCTGCCGGGGGCGGCGGGGGATTATGCCGCCGACCTCGCGCATATCCGCGACTGGAAGCCAGCAATGGTGGTATCCTTGACCACGCCCACCGAGATGTTGAGTGCGGGGGCCGAGACCCTGGGCAATGACGTGCAGGAGGCGGGAACGCGATGGGTGGCGTTTCCGATCCCGGATTTCGACGTGCCGGACCCTAGCCAGATCGAGGCGTGGAGTAAGGCCAGTCACGATATTTCCCGCGCTCTGGCCGGGGGCGGGCGGGTTCTTGTGCACTGTCGGGGGGGCTGCGGACGGTCGGGAATGGTGGCGCTGCGCTTGATGATCGCGCAGGGTGAGGAGCCTGAGGCGGCGCTGGAGCGCCTGCGCCATATCCGGCCCTGCGCGGTGGAGACCGAGGCGCAATTGCGCTGGGCGCGGCAGGGGTTTGGCTGAGGCGCCAGATTACAAACCTTACAAAATCCCGCGAATTTGTGCAGGTCCGGCGCGCCAGGGCACATGTGCAGGCGCCGCGCTTGACAATCGACCGGACGCGCGCGACAGACGCTGGCATGATGACCGCATTCTTTCAGGTGGCCGTGGGCGGCGCGATCGGGTCTTGCCTGCGCTATGGCGTGGTGCTCTGGGCGCAGCGCTGGGCCGCGCCGGGATTCCCGGTGGGGGTGCTGGGGGTCAATATCCTTGGGTCGTTCCTGATGGGGTTGGCGGTCGTGGTGCTGGCACAGCGGGACCTTGGGCAGATGAGCCCGCTTGTGATGACGGGTCTGCTGGGTGGGTTCACGACGTTTTCGGCGTTCTCGCTCGAGGCCTTCACGCTCTGGGAGCGGGGACAGGCGATGGCGGCCTTGGGATATGTCGGCCTGTCGGTGGGATTGTCCATCGGGGCCTTGATTTTGGGCGTCTGGCTGGCGCGGGGGTTTTTCGCATGAGCGGTGTGCAGACGCGGGTTGTTGGGCCGGATGAGGGCGATCAGCGGTTGGATCGGTGGGTCCGGCGGCTGTTTCCGCATGTCGGCCAAGTGCAGATCGAGAAGATGTGCCGCAAGGGCGAATTGCGGGTGGATGGCGGCCGGGTGAAACCGGCGACGCGGCTTGAGGTGGGGCAGAGCGTGCGTATCCCGCCACTGCCCGACAGCGACGAGCGGCCGACCGGAGCGCTGGCGCGGATCAGCCCGGCGGATGCCAAGATGATCCAGTCCTGTGTGATCTACCGCGACGATCACATCATTGCGCTGAACAAGCCGCCGGGTTTGCCGGTGCAGGGCGGCAGCAAGCAAGCGCGCCATGTCGACGGCCTGGCGGAGGCGCTGCGTTTCGGCGCGGAGGACAAGCCGCGCCTTGTGCATCGGCTCGACAAGGACACCTCGGGTGTCTTGTTGCTGGCGCGCACCCGCGAGGCGGCCAAGGGGCTGACGGCGGCATTCCGGCATCGCAACACGCGCAAGATCTACTGGGCGGCCGTGGCGGGCGTGCCCACGCCGCGCATGGGCACGATCCGCTTTGGCCTGGTCAAAGCGCCCGGCCATGGGGCCAAAGGCGAAGGCGAGAAGATGCTCTGCCTGCATCCGCGCGACATTGACGCCACGCCGGGGGCCAAGCCCGCGACGACCGATTACGCGGTGATCGAGGCGGCGGGCGCGCGCACGGCGTGGATGGCGCTGATCCCCGTGACGGGGCGGACGCATCAATTGCGCGCCCATATGGCCGAGATCGGGCATCCCATCGTCGGCGATGGCAAGTATGGCGGTTCGGGGCAAGAGAACCTTGGCGATGGCTGGGGTGCGCAGCTGGGCGGTGATGTGAGCCGCAAGCTGCATCTGCATGCCCGGTCGCTCAAGATCGAGCATCCTGTGACCAAGGCCATCCTGCATGTCACCGCCCCCTTGCCCGAGCATATGGCGCGGACATGGGACCTGTTTCAATGGGTGCCGTCCGAGGCGCCGGAGGACCCGCTCGAGGATATGGCATGAGCCGCCCCTTGCGTCTGGTGATCTTTGATGTCGATGGCACGCTGGTAGATAGCCAAGGGGATATTCTGGCGGCGATGCGGGCGGCGTTTGACCGGGCCGGGGAGCCCGCGCCGGAGCGCGAGATGATCCTGAGCATTGTCGGTCTGTCGCTCGATGTGGCGGTTGCGCGTCTGGCACCGCATCTGCCGGGCGATGTGCAGATGCGCATCGTGGCAGCATATAAGGAGGCGTATATGGGGTTGCGTGCCGCATCCGGCGTCGAGGTGTCGTCTCCGCTTTACCCCCATGCGCTCGATACGCTCCGGGCGCTGCATGCGGTGCCCGAGACATTGCTGGGCGTGGCCACGGGCAAATCGGCACGGGGGCTCGACAAGCTGTTGGATGGGCATAACCTGCGGTCGTATTTCGTGACGCGGCAGGTGGCGGATCATCACCCCTCGAAACCGCATCCCTCGATGCTGCGGGCCGCGCTGGCGGAAACCGGGGTTGCGCCCGAGAATGCGGTGATGGTGGGCGATACGAGTTTCGACATGGAGATGGCGCAGGCGGCGGGGATTGCGGGCATCGGTGTAGCCTGGGGCTATCACCGGCCCGACGCGCTGGGGGCTGCGCGCGAGATCGTGCAGGATTTCCGGGCGTTGCCCGAGGCGATTGCGCGGGTTTGGGGGTAGGCGATGAGCGAATGGAAGGCCAAGCGGTTCTGGAAAGAGGCGGGTGTTGTCGAGGAAGAGGGCGGATTTGGCGTGCGGCTGGATGGGCGCGCGGTGCGCACCCCGGCCAAGGCCGCGCTGATCGTGCCGACGCGCGCCCTGGCCGAGGCGATTGCCGCCGAATGGAACGCGCAGGAGGGCAAGATCGACCCCGGCACCATGCCGTTTACCCGGTCTGCCAATGCCGCCATCGACAAGGTGGCGCGGCAGAAATCCGAGGTGGCCGAGATGCTCGCGGCCTATGGCGACAGTGATCTGGTCTGTTATCGGGCAACCGGCCCGGTGGAACTGATCGAAAAACAGGCAGCGGCATGGAATCCGCTCCTTGATTGGACCGAATCGGTCCTGTCTGCGAAGCTACTTGTGGTTGAGGGTGTGGTGCATGTGCCGCAGGATGCGGCAGCGCTGGCGCGGTTGCGGGCGCATGTTGACGCCTTGGATATATGGGCATTGACCGCATTTCACGATCTTGTGAGCCTGAGCGGCTCGCTTGTGATCGGCTTTGCCGCGCTGGACGGGTTTTACCCCGTGGAAACGCTCTGGAGCCTTTCGCGGGTCGATGAAACCTGGCAGGCAGAGCAATGGGGTAGCGATGAAGAGGCCGAAGAGATGGCGGCCAGGAAACAATCTGACTTTATTCACGCCAAGCGGTTTTATGATCTTTCGCGCAAGGATCGGGCAATCTGATCGCTGGCTGGCTGACGCAACGGCAAGGGCCGGTTTGGCCGGTGTTCCACATAGGGTTTGGTGAACAAAGACTTGACGTTTCGTGATGAATCCACACAAACTTGGCGTCACTGAGAGGGGTGAGAGCCCTGCCAACAGTGTCACAATGGGCCGATTGGCCCGACAAACCGCTCTTGAAGGGCGGATAATCAGGAAGAGGTAAACATGAAAAAAACCGTATTTTTGGGCGCGCTGACGGTGGCCGGCCTTGCGGCTGGCGCTTCTGCGGCTGCCACGTTGGATGACGTGAAGGCCCGCGGCAAGCTGAACTGTGGCGTGACCACCGGCCTCGTGGGCTTTGCCGCCCCCGATGCGAACGGTGTCTGGGAAGGTTTTGACGTGGCCATCTGCCGCGCCGTTGCCGCAGCCGTGCTGGGTGATGGCAATGCTGTTGAATTCGTGCCGACCACCGGCAAGACACGCTTTACCGCGCTTGCCTCGGGCGAGATCGACATGCTGGCGCGCAACACCACCTGGACCTTTTCGCGCGATACCGACCTCAAGTTCGATTTCGTCGGCGTGAACTACTATGACGGCCAGGGCTTCCTTGTGCCCAAGTCGCTGGGTGTGAGCTCTGCCAAAGAGCTGGACGGCGCGACCGTTTGCATCCAGACCGGCACCACCACCGAGCTGAACCTTGCGGATTTCTTCCGTGCCAACAACATCAGCTATGAGCCGGTGCCGATCGAGACCAACGCCGAAGGTCAGCAGCAGTATCTGGCCGGTGCCTGCGATACCTACACGACCGATGCGTCGGGTCTGGCATCCACGCGCGCTGCGTTCGAAGCTCCGGGCGATCACGTGATTCTGCCGGAAATCATCTCGAAAGAGCCGCTGGGCCCGCTGGTGCGCCATGGCGACAACGATTGGGGTGATATCGTGCGCTGGACCTTCTACGCGCTGGTCGCTGCTGAAGAAATGGGCATCACCTCGGCCAATATCGGCGAACTGTCGGCTGCACCGGGTGCAAACCCGGAGATCAACCGTATCCTCGGCACCGAAGGTGAACTGGGCGCGATGATCGGTCTCGACAACGAGTGGGCCAAGCGCGCGATTGCCGTCGGTGGCAACTACGGCGAGATCTTTGAAAAGAACATCGGTGAAAAGACCCCGATCGGTCTGGCCCGTGGTCTGAACGCACAGTGGACCCAGGGCGGCATCATGTATGCCCCGCCGTTCCGCTAAGCAAACCTGACGAGGGGCGCGGGATCATTCCCGCGCCCTTTTCACCTCAAGACCACTCAAAAATCGGCCCACGGCAGAGATGCCGATAAAAATCCGGGTTGAAACACAGGGAAAATCCCAGATGACAACGATGACCGACCCTCCCAAGGTGTCGTTTCAGCTATCTATGCTGATTTACGATACGCGGTATCGCTCTTACACCTTCCAATTCATCGCGCTCGTTTTGTTGATGCTGCTGCTTGGCTATCTTGGGGCCAACCTTGTCAGCAACCTGGCCGCGCAGGGGCAGAACATTTCCTTTGACTTCCTGAGCAGCCCCGCGAATTACGACATCAACCAGCGGCCCATCGAATACGACAGCCAGTCGAGCCACTTGCGTGCCTCGGTGGTGGGGGTGATCAACACGTTGATCGTGGCGTTTCTGGGCTGTGCGACGGCGACGGTTTTCGGGGTCACGGCCGGTGTGCTGCGGCTCTCGCCGAACTGGCTGGTGCGCAAGCTGATGGCCTTTTATGTCGAGATCTTTCGCAACATTCCGGTGCTGATCTGGATCCTCATCATCTTTACGGTGATGACGGCGGTGATGCCCGCGCCCAACCAGTTTCGGGGTGAGAACCCGGATGCGTCGATGCTGTTCGATGCCTTTGCCTTTACCAACCGGGGGGTCTATGTGCCCGCACCCGTCTGGGGGCCGGGATCGCTGGTGGTGGTTCTGACATTCCTTGCCTCGGTCGTCGGCGTCTTTGCCTATCGCCGGTATGCGACCAAGCTGCTTTATGACACCGGGCGGCTCTTGCCGATGGGCTGGCCCTCGCTGGTGATCCTGTTCGTGCCGACGCTGTTGATCTATTTCGTTCTGGGTCAGCCGATCAGCCTGAATTACCCGGCGCTGAAGGGGTTCAACTTTGATGGCGGTCTGCATATTCGCGGCTCTTTGATCGCGCTGTGGTTCGCGCTGGCGATCTATACGGGCGCCTTCATCGCGGAAAACGTGCGCGCGGGCATTCAGGCCGTAAGCAAGGGCCAGACCGAAGCGGCGGCGTCGCTTGGCCTGCGTCCGAAACGGATCATGAACCTCGTGATCCTGCCGCAGGCGCTGCGGGTGATCATCCCGCCACTGATTTCGCAATACCTGAACCTCACCAAGAACTCTTCGTTGGCGATTGCCGTGGGTTACATGGATGTGACCGGCACCTTGGGGGGGATCACGCTCAACCAGACGGGGCGCGCGATCGAATGCGTGCTGATGCTGATGTTGTTCTATCTGACGATCAGCCTCGCCATTTCGGCGATCATGAACGTCTACAACAACTCGATCAAGCTGAAGGAGCGTTGAGCATGTCCCGTGATCAATTCGCCTTTGTACGCAAGCACATGCTGCCCGAAGCGCCGCCGCCGGCGACGCAAACGGGTGCTATCAAATGGCTGCGCGAGAACCTGTTTTCCTCGCCCGGCAATGCGCTGCTGACAATCGTGTCGGCCTATGTGGTGCTTCAGATCATCATCTCGACCGCGCCCTGGTTTCTCAACGGTGTGTGGGAGAGCCCAAGTCTCTCGGCCTGTCGGGAAATCCTGGATGGCAAGGTCGGGGGGTGTTTCGCGGTCCTGACCGAGCGTTGGAACCAGCTCTTGTTCGGATTCAAGTATCCGTCCGAGCTGTATTGGCGCCCGGGTCTGGCCTTTTTGCTGCTGTTCATTGCTGCCGCACCGGTGCTCTTTGCCAAGGTATTCCCGCGCAAGATGCTGATCTTTACCGGGCTTTACCCGTTCATTGCCTATTGGCTGATCTGGGGCGGGTCGCTGATGGTGCCGGTCTTTGCCCTGCTGGGCGTTCTGGTCGGTGCCTTTGTCTATAGCCGCATGGTGACGGTCAACGCAGGTGTCGCGGTGATCGTCGCGTTTGTGGCGGCGCTCATCTTCTGGATCCTGTCGGGCTATGTGACGGCGTCGATGGAGAATGTGCTGGCGATCGAGGCCGTGGCCTCGCGCGATATGGGCGGGTTCATGATCAACCTGATGCTGGGGGTGGTCTGTGTGTCGCTGTCCTTGCCCCTGGGCATCCTGCTGGCGCTTGGGCGGCAATCGAGCATGCCGATCATCAAGTGGATCTGCGTGGTCTTCATCGAGTTCATTCGCGGTGTGCCGCTGATCACGCTCTTGTTCGTGGCCAACGTGGTGCTGGCCTATTTCCTGCCGCCGGGGACGAATTTCGACCTGATCCTGCGGGTGATCATCATGATCACGATGTTCTCTTCGGCCTATATCGCCGAGGTGATCCGGGGGGGCCTCGCCGCGCTGCCGCGCGGGCAATACGAGGCGGCGGATAGTCTGGGTCTGGACTATGCGCAGGCGATGCAGCTGATCATTCTGCCGCAAGCGCTCAAGATCTCGATCCCGGGCATCGTGAACGTGGCGGTGGGCCTCTTCAAGGATACGACGCTGGTCTCGGTCATCTCGATGTTCGACATCGTGGGCATGATCCGGGGGCCGATCCTGGCCTCGTCAGAGTGGAACGGGGTTTATTGGGAGCTGTTCGGCTTTGCCTGCGTCCTGTTCTTCATCACCTGCTACGGCATCTCGCAATATTCCCAGTGGCTGGAGCGTCAGCTTCGCACGGATCATCGGTAAGGAGGGTCACGGACATGGCCGCACAAACACAAATGAAGGTCTCGGATCAGGTTGCTGTCGAGATCAGCAAGATGAACAAGTGGTATGGCGCGTTCCACGTGCTGCGCGACATCGACCTGACCGTCTATCAGGGCGAGCGGATCGTCATCGCGGGACCGTCGGGATCGGGCAAATCCACGCTCATCCGGTGCATCAACGCGCTGGAGGAGCATCAGAAGGGTTCGATCACGGTTGATGGCACGCTCTTGTCGAATGACCTCAAGAATATCGACAAGATCCGGTCGGAGGTTGGCATGGTGTTCCAGCACTTCAACCTCTTCCCGCATCTGACGATCATGGAGAATTGCACGCTGGCGCCGATCTGGGTGCGCAAGACGCCCAAGAAAGAGGCCGAGGAAGTGGCAATGCATTTCCTTGAAAAGGTCAAGATCCCGGAACAGGCCAACAAATATCCCGGCCAGCTCTCGGGGGGGCAGCAGCAGCGGGTGGCGATTGCACGCTCCTTGTGCATGCGGCCGCGGATCATGCTGTTTGACGAGCCGACATCGGCGCTCGATCCCGAGATGATCTCGGAAGTTCTGGATACGATGATCCAGCTCGCCGAAGAAGGCATGACCATGCTCTGCGTGACGCATGAGATGGGCTTTGCGCGCAAGGTGGCGAACCGGGTGATCTTTATGGATCAGGGGCAGATCGTGGAGCAGAACGAACCGGAAGAGTTCTTCAACAATCCGCAGTCGGACCGGACCAAGCTGTTCCTGAGCCAGATTCTCGGGCACTGAGGCACGGAAGGGGGCGCTGCCCCCGTCGCCTGACGGCGACTCCCCCGAGGTATTTGGGGCCAGATGAAAGGGGTGGCGTGGAGCCGCCCCTTTTGTCGTCAGACCCAAGCGGTGCGGCGGGCGCGCAGGTGTTGGACCGCGGCGCGCAGGTCATCGGCGATAGGGCCGGGGCGCGGGGCGTCGCGCAGCGTGTCGATGAGCGTGTCGTCGGGCAGGGCCGGTCGGCGCGACCATGAGAGGGCTGCAAGGATGGCGCGGGCGGGTTCGGGCAGGCGGTCGGGAATTTCGATGTTGTTGAGGGTGGCCCAGACACCGGACCAGAGGCGGCCCACGGTCCAGGGGTTGTAGCCGCCGCCGCCCAAGGTGAGGAGGCGCGGGGCGAGCGGGCGCAAGAGCGCCACCGCTTCCCAATGGGCGTTGTTGGAGAGGCAGAGGCGCGACAGCGGGTCTTCGGTCACGGCATCGGCACCGCATTGCAGGACGATGGCCTGCGGATGGAAGGCCTGCACGGCGGGAAGAATGACCTCGTGCAGCGCCATGGCAAAGCCGCTGTCATTGGTGGCGCGGGGCAGGGGCAGGTTGATGGCATGGCCGCCCGCGCGATCGTCCAGCGTGCCGGTGAAAGGCCAACGTGCGGCCTCATGGGTGGAGATCATCAGCACGCGGGGCTCATTGGGAAAGGCGGTGGCCACCCCGTCGCAGTGATGCGCGTCGATGTCGACATAGGCGATGCGGCTGAGGCCCTGAGCCAGAAACGCCTTGATCGCCAGCACCGGGTCGTTGAGATAGCAGAAGCCGCCCGCGTGATCGGCCATGCCGTGATGGGTGCCGCCGCCGGGATTATAGGCCACGCCGCCATTGGCCAAGAGGTCGGTGGCAAGCAGCGAGCCACCGGCGGCGGTGGCGGGGCGGCGGAACATCTCTGGAAAGATCGGGTTGGAGAGCGTGCCGATCTGATGGCGGGCGCGGATGTGGGGCGTGACCTGCCCGGATGTTTCGGCCGCTTGCAAGGCCGCGATATAGGCCGGGGTGTGCCATGCGGTCAGCGCCTGCGGCTTGGCGCGGGGGCTGGTGCGATACTGCGACTGCGGCAACCAGCCCAGAGCGCGGCAGAGGTCGATCACCGTGGGCACGCGCGGGATCGAGAGCGGGTGGCGCGCCCCGTAGGAGGAACCGCGATAGATGTCTGATCCGATAAAGACGGGCGGTTGCATCTGCCGGTTATGGCAGGTCGTGGGGCGTGAGGAACTGCAGTGCAGAGCCGGTGCCGGGCTGAAGGGCGGACCAATCGGCGATGTCGAACCGCACCAACAGGGTGGCCCCGGTGGGATAGTCGTCGAAACGATCGTGATCCGGAGCTTTGGCCACCAGGAGGGCCGCGAATTCGGCGATGCCGGGATTATGGCCCAGCATGAGGACAAGACTGCCGGTGGCACGGCGCAGGACCGCGAGCATCTCATCGGCCTCAGCCAGATAGAGCGCGTCTTGCAGCTCTGGCGCTGTGTCGAGCTTGAGCCGCGCGCAGGTTTCCCGGGTTCGGACGGAGGAGGAGCAGAGGATCTGGTCGGGGTGCAGGTTCTGCGCACGGAGCCAGTGGCCGAGGGCTGTTGCGGCGCGGCGACCGCGCGCGTTGAGGGGGCGGGCGCTGTCTGGCAGGCGCGGGTCGCCCCAATCGGATTTGGCGTGACGCATGAGAAGGAGCGTCTTCATCCGAAATACTCCATGTGAAAGGCGGATTGCGCCTCGAGCCGGCCATAGGTTTGGCTGAGTGGGCAGGCGCGGCGCACCGCACAGCCGCGCGCGCGGCAGTCATTGCCGGGGCGGTCGAGATCGGTTTTGCAGGCCGGAACGTTATAGGCGTCCGGGCGCAGTGCATTGACCGGGCAGGCGCGCAGGCAGGGCTGATCCGGGCAGGTGTCGCAGGGGCGCGGCCCGGAGGGCGGCAGGACAAAGCGGTCGCGAAAGGCGAGGGCCCCGCGATAGGAGATCATCAGACCGGCCGCGTCATGCACCAGAAGGCCCACGGGCGAGGGCCAGGCGCGGGCGCTGCGGCGGGCCCAATCGGTGAAGGGCTGCCAGGGGGGGCCGGAAAAGGGGAACAGTGGCGTGGCCCCGAGCGCGTCAGCCATGGCGGTGATGACGCGGGCCGACCATCGGTTCATCGGGTCGCGCGCACCGTCGCGATATTCGGGCGTGGCGGTGAAATGATCCCAAAAGCCCGGCTCGGCGGGGCTGAGCAGCACGAGGGTTTGCAGGCCGGGTATCTCATCGGGCGCCAGATGCAGCGCGCCCGAAGCGGTCAGGTGGTGCGCGCCCGCAAGGTCAAACAGCGCCGGGGGCAGGGCGGGCACGCGCGCGGCTCAGCTCTGGCTGGAGCGGGGCACACGGGGGGTGTTGTTCCCCCGGATGAGCGAGCCTGCGCCATGTTCGGTGAAAAGCTCGAGCAGGGTGGCGTTGGGCGCGCGCCCGTCGAGGATGACCACCGCGCGCACGCCGCCCTCGATGGCGGCAAGGGCGGTTTCGGTCTTGGGGATCATGCCGCCCGCGATCACGCCGTCACGGGTCATTTGGCGGATCTGCTCGGCGCTGAGTTCGGTGACGACGCGGCCCTCGCCGTCGCGTACCCCGTCGATGTCGGTGAGCAGAAGCAGGCGGTCGGCCTTGAGGGCGGCGGCCACGGCACCTGCGGCGGTGTCGCCGTTGATGTTGTAGGTCTCGCCTTCGTGGCCCGCGCCCAGGGGGGCGATGACGGGGATCATATCGGCGGCAAAGAGCGTGTGCAGGATGGTGGGGTCAATCTCGGAGGGATCGCCCACAAGGCCCAGGTCCGGATGCGAGGGCGTGCAGGTTATGAGCCGGGCATCCTTGCCCGACAGACCCACGGCGCGCCCGCCCTGACCGTTGATCGCAGCCACGATGCGTTTGTTGACCTGACCGGACAGCACCATTTCCACCACGTCCATGGTGGCGGCGTCGGTCACGCGCTTGCCATTCACGAATTCCGACTTGATCTCCAGTTTCTCGAGCATCTGGTTGATCATCGGCCCGCCGCCATGGACGATCACCGGGTTGACGCCGACCTGGCGCATCAGCACCACGTCGCGGGCGAAGGTTTCCATCGCCTCGTCGCTGCCCATGGCGTGCCCGCCGAGTTTGATCACGACAATCGCGCCGGTGTAGCGTTGCAGATAGGGCAGCGCCTCGGAGAGGGTGCGGGCGGTGGCGATCCAGTCGCGATTCATATCTCTGGCCTTCATGCTGGTCTCCGACACGGGGTTGCTTTCTTCATTACAATCTGTGCGGGGTGGTGCCAAGGCCCGTTGCGGGCGGGCCGCGAAGCGCTAAGCTTGGCGCAGGGAAATCCGCGACCGAAAGAGGGGGCGCATGTCCGAGACCAAAACGCTGGTGCTGACGGGGGCGAGCCGGGGAATCGGCCATGCCACGGTGCGGCGCTTCAATGCCGCCGGATGGCGGGTCATCACCTGTTCGCGCCAGCCCTTTCCGGCGGAATGTCCCTGGGGAGGCGGGGCCGAGAACCATATCCAGATGGATCTGTCGGACCCCAATGACGTGATCGTCAAGGTCGAGGAGTTGCGCGCGCGGCTGGGCGGGCGGCTGGATGCGCTGGTCAATAACGCGGGCATTTCCCCCAAGGGGCCAAATGGCGAGCGGCTGGATACCTTTTCCACCGATCTGCGGACCTGGGGGCAGGTGTTTCACGTCAATTTCTTTGCCTCGGTGGTTCTGGCGCGCAGTCTGCGGGATGAGCTGGCGGCGGCGCGCGGCGCGGTGGTCAATGTGACCTCGATTGCCGGGAGCCGCGTGCATCCCTTTGCCGGGGCGGCCTATGCGACGTCCAAGGCGGCGCTGGTGGCGCTGACGCGCGAGATGGCGCATGATTTCGGACCATTGGGGGTCAGGGTCAATGCGATTGCGCCCGGAGAGATCCGCACGGCGATCCTGTCGCCGGGGACCGACAAGCTGGTCGATAGCATCCCGATGCGGCGGTTGGGCGAACCCGATGAGGTGGCCAACACAATCTTTTTCCTCTGTTCCGAAGGGTCGTCCTATATTTCCGGGACCGAGATCGAGATCAACGGGGCGCAGCATGTCTAGAGCGGGTTTCGTCTGAGGGCGACTCGTGCTGACGAAACGGGGCGGCCCGTGGGCCGCCCCGCCGCTGCCGGTCGTGAGTGGTGGGTTATTTCGGCAGGATGACGCTGTCGATCACGTGAATTACGCCATTGCTGGCCTCGATGTCGGCCTGAACGACCTTGGCGCCATCGACGCTCACGCCATCGGTGGTGCCGATGGTGACATCGCTGCCCTGCACGGTGGTGGCGGTCATGCCATCCGAGAGATCGCCCGACATCACCTTGCCCGGCACCACGTGATAGGTGAGGACGGCGGTCAGCTTGTCCTTGTTCTCGGGCTTGAGCAGGTCCTCGACCGTGCCTGTGGGCAGGGCTGCAAAAGCTTCATCCGTGGGGGCAAAGACGGTGAAGGGGCCTTCGCCCTTGAGCGTATCGACAAGGTCCGCGGCCTGCACGGCGGCGACAAGCGTCGAGAAGCTCTCGTTGCCGGCGGCGATGTCGACGATGTCCTTGCCGTGATTGTCGGCAAAGGCAGGTCCAGCCATCAGGGCGGCGGCGGTCAGGGCGAGATAGGTTCTGCGAAACATGGTTTGCGTCTCCGTTTGAGTGTTCGTTTGCACGACCCCGGTATCGGGATCATGCCGGGCCTACGCAGCGAGCCTGCCACTGGTTCACCGGGGATTTCCGCCGATGCGGTTTGACGCGAGGGGCGCGCCCGCTAAGCCGGGCGTGTCTGAAACTTCCAGTCACGTTTTTGTGAAGAGGCGAAGATTTTCCTGTGCGATGCAGAAGTTTCAGCCGGGTTTCCCGCCCGTTTCGGGGGGTGCGGGCGAACGGCCCGATCTTTGCCTCGATGGGGTGAAACAGGGGCCAAAGGCGTGCTTTACCGGCTTGTTTGCAAGGCCTGAATGGCGCAGGTTGCGCACGAGGCGCCCTTTGCGGCGTGGGCGGGATCATTGGAGATTTCAGATGGGGTATGTGACGCAGATCCTGGAGGTTCTGGCGCTGCTGTTCGTGTTTGCCTTGGGCGCGGTCGTGCTGGCGGTGGTGGTGTTCTATATCCTCGACAGAACGCAACCCGGCGACGCGATCCGGCGCAACTATCCGGTGATCGGGCGATTTCGGGGGCTGTTCACCAAGCTGGGTGAGTTCTTTCGTCAGTATTTCTTTGCGATGGACCGCGAGGAGATGCCGTTCAACCGGGCACAGCGGGATTGGGTCAGCCACGCGACCAAGGGGGCGGGCAACACGATCGCCTTCGGTTCGACCCGCAATCTCGGGGTTCCGGGCACGCCCATCTTTGTGCCTGCGGTGTTTCCGCCGCTGGATGATCAGTTCGCCACCACGGCGCCAATGCAGATCGGGCCAACGGCGGCGATTCCCTATATGGCCAAGTCGATCTTCAACATTTCCGGCATGAGCTATGGCGCGATTTCGCGCCCGGCGGTCGAGGCGCTGAGCCGGGGTGCGGCCAAGGCGGGTATCTGGCTGAACACCGGCGAGGGGGGGCTGAGCCCGTTTCACCTGATCGGCAATTGCGATCTGGTCTATCAGATCGGCACCGCCAAGTATGGTGTGCGCGATGCCTTGGGCAATCTGAGCGATGCGCGCCTGCGCGAGGTGTCGGACAACCCGTGCATCAAGATGTTCGAGCTGAAGCTGGCGCAGGGCGCCAAGCCCGGCAAGGGCGGCATTCTGCCCGGTGAGAAGGTCAATGAGGAAATCGCCGCCATTCGCGGCATCGAACTGGGCAAAGACAGCATTTCGCCCAATCGTCATGCCGATATCAACGACTTTGGCGAATTGCTGGACGTGATCGGCCATATCCGGGATGTCACTGGCCGCCCGGTGGGGTTCAAGACCGTGATCGGATCGTCCGAGGCCTGGGAACCGCTGTTCGAGATGATCGTGGCGCGTGGGGCGGACTGCGCGCCGGATTTCATCTGTATCGACGGCGGCGAGGGCGGCACCGGGGCCGCGCCCATGCCGCTGATGGATCTGGTGGGCATGCCCATTCGGGACGCGCTGCCGCGCATGGTCGATCTGCGGGACCGCTACGGGTTGAAAGAGCGCATCCGCATGATCGCGAGCGGCAAGCTGATCAACCCCGGCGATGTGGCCTGGGCGATTTGCGCTGGCGCGGATTTCGTCACCTCGGCGCGCGGCTTCATGTTCAGCCTCGGCTGTATTCAGGCGTTGAAATGCAATCGCAACACCTGTCCCACCGGCATCACCACCCATGATCCCTATTTGCAGCGCGGTCTGGTGGTGGAGGACAAATACCTCAAGGTCGCCAATTACGCCAAATCGGTGATCAAGGAGGTCGAGACCATCGCACATTCCGTCGGCGTGGCCGAACCGCGCCTGATGCGGCGGCGGCATGTGCGGCTGGTGCAGGCCGATGGCACCTCGGTCGCGTTCAATAGAATCCGGCCAAGTTACAATCCGGACGCGGCTTTGTGATTGGGCGTGGCTGACCGTTTGTGGCGATGGGGCCTGATCCCTCTATATAAGGAGCAAACGAGACAGGAGAGATGACATGGCCCATCGCTGGACGAACACGCTACGTGACAAGGACGTCACCCCGGAGGCGGCATTCCTCAATCGCCGCCAGTTGATCGCCGGGGCAGCGGCGGGCGTCGGCCTCGGCCTTGGGGGGGCGCCTGCGTGGGCCGAGGCGCTGACACCCAATAGTTGGGAAGACATTACCCGCTACAACAACTATTACGAGTTCGGCACGGACAAGGGCGATCCGGCGCGCAATGCCCGCATCCTGACAGTGTCACCCTGGAGCGTGACCATCGACGGTCTGGTGGATCGCCCCGGCGCCTATGACTTTGACGAGATCATGGCCAAGATGACCATCGAGGAACGGCTCTACCGGTTCCGCTGTGTCGAAGCCTGGTCGATGGTGGTGCCGTGGAACGGATTCGAACTGGCCGACCTTCTCGATCTGGCGGGCGTGCAGAGTGCCGCGAAATACGTGGCCTTCGAGACCGTGCTGCGCCCCGATGAAATGCCGGGGGTGCGCTATCCGGTGCTCGACTGGCCCTATGTCGAGGGGCTGCGTCTGGATGAGGCGCTGCATCCGCTGACGATCATGGCCACGGGCATCTATGGCCGCGACATTCCCAATCAGAACGGCGCGCCGTTGCGTCTGGTCGTGCCGTGGAAATACGGGTTCAAGTCGATCAAGTCGGTGGTTCGGATCACCCTGACCGACAAGGAGCCGCCGACAAGCTGGAACAAGGCCAATCCGCGCGAATACGGCTTTTATAGTAATGTGAACCCCGAGGTGAATCACCCGCGCTGGTCGCAGGCCACGGAACGGCAGATCGGCGGCGGGCTGTTTTCGGCGCGCGTGCCCACGCTCATGTTCAATGGCTATGCCGAAGAGGTGGCGGGGCTTTATGCCGGCATGGACCTGAAAAAGAACTTCTGATGCTGCAGGACCGGATCAACGGGTTGGCCCGGCGGGTGCCGGTCTGGGCGGTGTGGCTGCTCGGGCTCGCACCGGCGGTCTGGACCTTCTATCTGGGTCTGACCGGCGGGCTGGGGGCCGAACCGATCAAGGCGCTGGAGCGGGAACTGGGCGAGGTCGCTCTGCAGCTCGTGATTCTCGGCTTGTGCATCACACCGCTGCGCCGCCACCTGGGCGTGAACCTGATCCGGTTTCGCAGGGCGGTCGGATTGCTGGCCTTTACCTATGTTTGCCTGCACCTGCTGGTCTGGCTGGTGCTGGATGTGCAGATCTGGGCGCAGATCTGGGCGGACATTCTCAAGCGGCCCTATGTGACGGTCGGCTTTACCGCATTCCTGATGATGTGTCCCTTGGCGCTGACCTCGAATGACCTGTCCGTGCGGCGGCTTGGGCCGCGGTGGCGGGTGTTGCATCGGCTGACCTACGCGGTCGCGATTCTGGCCGCGGTGCACTTCATCTGGCTCAGCAAGGGATTTCAGATCGAACCGCTGGTTTATCTGGGCGTGATTCTGGCTCTGTTGGCGCTGAGATGGCGGCCGATGCGGCAGAGTCGGCAGGTTTGAGTCGGGTGCCTTTCGCCGGATTCACCGGGTTTTGGGGGTAACTCTGTGGATAACCCCAGATGTAGGAGAGGGGTGTGCCGGGATGGGGAAATTTTGTTGCGCCAAAGGGCGTAAATATTGCTGATTTTTCCCCTAACCCCTTAATATTCCGTAAAAATCCGGGTTCGTGAAAAAAAGATGACAAAAGCCAAAAAAAGGGGTTGCGGGCCTGAGCCACTAACCGTAAAAGCCCCTTCACCGGCGCTGCTGAGGCGGACGTTGGGACGCGGAACGGGGTTGAGCGGAAGCTTGACGAAGGGAAGCGGGAATAAACTCTGAGGTAGGATTGGCGGGTTGCGCTAGG
>Ga0256829_1000254_pt1 | contig 61949 bp, 45 predicted proteins | sample 131447metaG_FD_185979 | JGI IMG/M metagenome (GOLD analysis project Ga0256829, IMG submission 185979) | Hydrothermal vent microbial communities from Lau Basin, Pacific Ocean - 131-447 | ecosystem: Environmental > Aquatic > Marine > Hydrothermal vents | place: Pacific Ocean: Lau Basin | collected...
CGGGGGGGGCGGGTGTGTACAGCGTGATCCTGGCTCATGCGCAATGGGTGTGGGCGAATGAAGCGGGGGCGGTGGAGAGCGTGCGTGAGGCGCGGGAGCGGCTCGCTGTCGCGCGGATCGTGCTCGAGACGGGGATCCGCGCGAGGGACGCGGCGGATCCGGAGGTGCTGCTCGGGGTGGTGGAGCGTGCGGAATCGATCATCGCGGAATCCCCGGAGCTGATCGGGAGTTCGGGGGAGATCACGTATCGGCGCGTGGAACTGCTCGTCAGGCTCGGGATGGTGGATCAAGCGAGCACGATCGTGATGGATCCGTCATCGATGGAACCGAGGTTGTTGAGCTCGGCGCGGCTTCTGGTGTTCGTGGAGCTGGCGCGTCGGTTCGACGAGTCGGGGCGTGTGGATGATGCGCAGCGGGTGGTGCGCGTCGGTGATCGGATCCGGGAGGGGATCGGTCAGGGGTCGCTGAGCGATCGGGACTCCTCGATCCTGTCCACACTCGCTCGCGCGACCCGGGTGATCGGGGAGGAGACGAAGGACAGCGCGACGATGGGTGTTGCTGCGGGGCTTGCGCGTCGGGTGATCGAGTACGGGGTCGCGGATGTCCGGACGACGATAATGGGGGCGGAGCTCGCTGAGGAGGTGGGGGATTCCGGGTTTGCGTATCGGTGCTGGAGCACGCTCGTGTCGTCGATGAGCACGAGTGATGATCGATGGTGGAGGGCTCGGTACGAGTCGCTCCGCTTGCTCAAGGAACGGGATCCGGATGGGTTCACGTCGGCGATGGCGCAGTACCGGGCGTTGTATCCGGAGGGGGCGCCCGATGCGTGGGGTGAGAAGATCGAGGCGCTCGATGGTGGTGGGGGTGTGCCTTGACGGAGCAGGATCAGATCCGGGTGTTTCTGGGTGAGGACGCGGCGCGGGGTGGGCCGTTCGCGCTCTTGGATGTGAAGTACGCGCCGATCGATGAGGCGATTGTGCGTCGCGCGGTCCGGAGGGCGTTGGCGCGGATCAACGATCATCCCCGTTCGAATACCCCCGGGGCGGCGGAGGTGCGGCTCGCGGTGCACGCGGCGGCTTCGCAGCTGCTGGATCCGGGGATCAGGACGAAGCTGGCCGCTCGGTGCCCGGAGGGGTCCGGGCTTGATGGTCCTGCGGCGTGGCGTGCGGGGGCGCGGCGTGCGATCGATCCGAGGTTGATCGCGCGGGCGCGGGCGATCCTTGGTGCGAGCGGGGGATGGAACGCGCGGTCCCGGAAACGGCTGGGTCAGTTCGCGCGGTTTCATCGGATCAACGCGTTGAGGTTGATCGGGGCGCTGGCGCCGACGGGGGCTGGGAAGCGTGTGGTGTCGGATCGGGATGGACGGGGACAGGGGGGGCTTGGTTCGGTGTTCAAGCCGATCGATCTGGGGTGGCTCGATCGTGCGGATCGGTTGTGGTGGATCGCGCCGGTGGTGTTTGGAGTGCTGGGGTTGGCGCTGGTGGGGGTGTTCGTCGGGACGCGCGGGATGGAGGAATCGGGGGCTGATCCGGGTGGGGTTGGGCTCGTTGATTCGGTTGGGGAGAACGAGAGTGCGGAGCCCGTTGTCGATAATCGGGTGAGAGACGGGGAGACGGCGCGGGGTTCTGGGCGGACCCATTACAGCGCGATCGTGCACGAGCTCGGGGTCGCTTCGCGCGTGCCCGAGGGTCAGGGGAATCCGGAGGCGGTGCTGTCGCTCGGGGAGCGGTTCGTGACGCGATGGCGCGAGTTCGATCGGGACAGTCTCGCGATTTCGGTGGGCTCGCTCGGGACAGCGCTCAAACGGCTCGACGACGAGGGGTTCAAACGCGCGAGTGGGTTTCTCGAAGCCCGGGACGGGGAGCCCGGGGTGATGCGCGCGTCGTTGCGGATCCTGTGGTTCGGCGCGCCCGAGGCGTTCCTGGAGCGTGCGTCGATGGAAGCGACGATGGATCTGGGGGATGCGATCGTGAAGGGTGGGGCGCATGTTGCGGGTCTCTCGAGCGATGATCCGGAGTGGTGGGGGTCTTGGATCCGCGCGTGCGAAGCGATCGAGATGCTCAAGCGGGACGAGGGGGTCGGGCTGCTGAGGTCGAGTGTGGCGCAGCGGATGCGATCCCAGCTCCAGGATGAATCGGGATGGAACTCGAGCGCGGAGCGGATCGTGGGCGCGATGGATTGGGGACGCGGGAAGGGATCACGGATCTGGTTGCTGACCCAGATCGCGGATTCGAAGGTTCGATCGGATCGGCTTTCGGGCTTTATGAATGCGATGATCACGCACTCGTCGGCCGGGGGGGTGTCGTTGGAAACAGCGCTCGGGACCGAGGCGACGATGGAGGAGCGGGAGTGGGTGTTGGCGCGATTGAGGGAAGCGTGGATTCTTGCGCCGGACGGGAGCGATGCGGATGATCCCCGGTTGAATCTGATCAAGCGGATCGAGGAGCTGGCTCGGTTGAGCGCCTCCCCGAGCAACGAGCGGAGCAGCGCGATCCGCGCGATCGAGTTGGCGCAGCTGAATCGGGTGTGCGATCGTTGGGATGTGGGTGATGAGGGGGCGATGTTCCGTGGGATCGATCTGTTCGCGGATTCGTTCTCGCTGGACGAATCGGAGCCCGTTCGAGTGGATCTTGCGTCATCACGAGCGGATGAGGCGTGGGCGAATGCGGCGCGGAATACGGAGGATCCGGGTGAGCTGGCGCGATTGATCGACCAGGTCGGGTCCACGGTTGATGTGGGTCCCTGGACGGCGCACGGATTGGTGTACCTCGCGATGCAGGCGCCGGATCTGGGGATCCGGGATCAAGCGGCGGGGGTGGTGCTGCGGCTTCAGGACTCGGCGGTGGTGCTCGTGGCGTTGGATCGGGTGTTGGTGACGTCCCGTCCGAGCCGACGGATGCTGTCGATCGTGGACGCGTATCTCCGTGGGTCGGTTGATCTGGAGAGCGATCGGGATCGGGAGGAGGCGGAGCTGCGGCGCGAGATCGTGCAGCGGTTGTCGGCGATGGTCGGGAACGGTGGTGATTCGGTGCTCGCGGATCTTGAGCGAACGCTCCGGAGGGGATACGGCTCCCAAGATCCGATCGGGGTGGCTGAGGGGGTGGTTCGGAGGATGGAGCGTGGGTTGATCGATCGTGGGGAGGGAGGGTCTGATCGGCGGGCGGCGGTTCGTGCGATGCTGATGGCTCGCGCGGGGAGCGATGCGGATCGGTACGTGGTGGTGCTGGACTCGCTTGTCCGGGTCCTCGCGGATCGGGCGCGGTTCGAGCACCCGGGTGTGGGGACGGGGGTTGATGCGATTGTGGAGGAATACGAGGCGATGATGCGCCGGGAAACGTCGAGCGCGGGTCGGATCAAGGGCGCCCATCGGGCGCAGGCGATGCTCTGGAGGGTGATGATCGAAGCGGAGATTGCGTCATGAGGTGTGCGCGGGTCATCGGGATGGTGGTGCTGGCTCTGGTGATGCTCGGGTCGGGGGTATCTGAACCGGAGCTCTCGAGGTTGCGCCCTGAGGACCCCCGTGGGTATGTGGAGCTCGGGGTCCGTTCCTATGCGATGGGGTCGGATACGAAGTCGGCGGTGCTCGCGAAGGAGCTGCTGGTCCGGGGGGCGTATTACGCGGCGAAGGAGGGGGATGATGCGCTCGCTTCTTCGGCGTGTATGGCGCTGCTCGCGATGCTGGAGGGGGAGGAAAGGGAACTCGTCCGGGATCTGGCGCTCGTGCTCGATCCGTCGAGGCTGGTCGAGTGGGCCGCGCGTGGGGTGGTGGGATCGGAGCGGGGGCTGGATCAACGGGCGCTCCAATGTGTGTCCTCGATCCGGTATCACGATGTGTCCGATGCGCGGGAGGTCTGGGAGCAGCGCGAGATCAAAGCGCGCGTCCGGGAGGCGGCGGAACGTGCGGGGTTCGATCCGGGCGAAGTGATCCGTGTGCTCGATCAGGAGCTCCAGCGCGCGATCGACGATCCGTGCCGGGGACGGTTGTATGTGGTGGATCGGGAGAACCGGGGTCAGCATCGGGTGTGCCCGAATCACCTGCGGGGGGTGGGGCTCAGCGCGAACGATGATCGGTTGTCGATGATGATCGAGATCGAGGCGCAGCTCGCTGGGGCTCGATCCGGCGGATGGGGGGAAGACGGAGGAGGCGCTGATCTGACGATTCCGAGGATCGAGGATCTGCTGCGGATGACGGGTGTCGATGTGTCCCGTCCGTTCTATCGTGGTGGGGTCTGGGCGGAGTGAGCCCGGGTGAGATCAGCACGGATTGTGAGGAACGCACGATGAGCGAGACGGCGAACGAGACGAAATCGATGTTCAAACCTGAGATCACGTTCGATGATTTCGCGAAGGTCGATCTGCGCGTCGCGAAGATCCTTGTTGCGGAGCCCCACCCGAACGCGGACAAGCTGCTCCGTCTCCAGCTCGACGACGGGTCGGGGACGAACCGTCAGATCTGCGCGGGGATCAAGGGGCACTACGAGCCCGAGGATCTGGTCGGGAAGTCGATCGTGATCGTTGCGAACCTCGCGCCGCGCGAGCTCCGGGGTGAGGTGTCCCACGGGATGCTGCTGGCCGGGAGCGAGGGTGCGAAGGGTGATGCGGATCGGAAGGTGGTGCTGATGTCGCCGATGAGCGATGTCGCGCCCGGTTCGGTCGTGTCCTGAGTCGATCAGTCGTCGTTGTCGGTGGGGATGTCGTCCGGGCCGACGGGTCGGTTGAGGCGCGCCCCGGGGGTCCGGCTCGCGTTCTCGACCTGTTGTTGGATCTGCTCATCGCGCTGCGCGACGAGTTCGTCGAGCGAGGTCCGGAGCTGCTGGACACGGTTGTTGAGCGTTTCGATCTCGTGGGTCTTGATCCGGACGAGGATATCGAACCGTGCTGATGCGGCGGACTCGACCTGGGCTTTGAGCGATTCGCGTTCTTCGCTCGGGGCGCCGGTCCGGATCGAGACCCGGTAGAGACGGACGGCTTCGACATAGCTGAGCCCGGCGCGGAACTCCTCGAGTTTGAGTCTCGAGAGCTCCGGGTCGATGCGCCGGAGTTCGATGATCTCGATGATGGGGGGGGTGAGCCGTCCCATGATCGAGCGGGTTGCGTTGGGTCCGAGCGCTTCGATCTGCGCGAGCTGGTCCTCGAGTTCGGGGACATGCTCGGAGATGAAGATCCGGACCCGTTCGGTGTCGGATTCGGCGATGGGCTTCGATTGGGGTTGGGATTGGCGCGGATCCCGATCGGAGCGGAAGGCGTTGCGGCGTTCGCGCATGGAGCGTTGGAGATCGGCGCCTCGCATGGCGCGGAGGACCTCGCGCGGGTCTTCGCCGTTGTTGAGCTGTTCGAGGGCTTGCTTGTTCTTCTCGATGATGCGCTCGGAGAACTCGATGGTTCGTTCCAAGCGTTCGGTGAGGGATTCCCGATCGATCGTGGGGGCGCCTTCGCGTTGCTCCGGTTCTCTGGGCGGGGGCGCATGGTCCGGTTGCTGCTCGGGTTGGGCCGATGCAGCGGACGAGAGCGCGAGGATCGCGGCGAGGATGAGCGGTCGGGTTCGCATGCGCGTCCTTTCCATCAGAGGGATCCGCTCGTCGAGGGATTGGCGTTGAACTCGACGAAGACGCTCGGGTGGGTGAGCTCGGTGTCCATAGTCTCGGTCAGGAAGTCGAGCTCGGCGATGGAGAGGTCGAGGGAGTCCGAGAGGGACGCGAGCTCCTCGAAGGCGCTGAGGTCTTCTTCGAGCGCGACGAGGGTCTGGTTGGCGTTGGGCTGACCCGTCTGGGCGCTGGTGGGGGCGAAGATGACGGCCGCGGCGGTGACGAGGACCATGCACGCGGCGACGGCGGCGACGGGGATCCAGCTGAAGGGCTTGGGCGCGGACTCGATGGGGATCGGGATCGGCGCGAGCGCCGGGGTGAGCGCGTCCATGAGGCGATGCTCGAACCCGTCGTCGGGCGCGGATCGGTTGGACTCTCCGAGCGCGTCGAGGGCGCGGAGGACCTGGTGGTCTTCGTTGGTGTAGGGCTCGTTGTGGTGTTCGTTGGTCATGACGTCGCTCCTGGATCGTCTTGTGTGGATTCTTGGGGTTCGAGCATGGTGCGGAGTTTCTTGAGCGCTCGGTGGTGTCTTGCGAGGAGGGTCCCGACGGGTTCGTCGAGGAGGGCGCTGATCTGCTTGAAGCTCATCTGCCCTTGGTGTCTGAGGTCGATGATGGTCCGGTCCGACTCGTTGAGCTGTTCGAGGGCTTCTCGGAGTCGGGATTGTTCGAGGGGGGTGTGGTCGTCAACGGGTGTGTCGTGGACGGCTAGGGTGTCCCCGAGGTGCGAGGGATCTGTGGAGTGCGCGTGTCGCTTGCGCCTCCGGAACTCGTCTCGGACCCGGTTCATGGTGATCCGGAAAAGCCAGGGCTCGAAGCGCCCTTGTTCGGCGTAGCCGTCTCGGGTCAGTTTGGTCGCGACTGTGACGAACACGGACTGGGTGATCTCCTCGGCAAGGTCATCGTCGTGGACCCGGGATCGCGCCATCGCGAAGACCCGGCGGCCGTAGAGGGTGGTCAGCTCGCGCCATGCGGACTCGGACCCGTCGGCGGCGTCGCGCACCACGCGCGTCAGCGCCTCGTCGCTGATCGACGATTGGGGTTCGTTTCCGCTCAAGCTGACACCATCCTCTGGGTTGCTCAACGCGTTTGGCGGCGTTGGATTGCGATCCCCGATAGAGTATCAGAACAGATTTCGGGGCTTGTTCTCTCTCACAATCGGCGATCCTGGGCCCCGGACCCCACGTACTCAGACGACCCGAGCTTTGCAGGAGCGGCGTGGACGAGCAATCAGCACAGAAATCGAGTCATGACAAGGCCTTGGCGTTCCGGGAACAGTCGGACGAGGAGGTCTTTGTTGCGTTCCGAGACGGGGATCCGGTTGCTTATCGGGTGCTGATCGAACGCTACCACGACGATCTGCTCCGGTTTTTGACCCGTTTGGTCGGGGATCGGGCCGCCGCTGAGGACCTGTTCCAAGAGACGTTCCTCCAGGTGCATTTATCGGCCGACACGTTCGATGAGGCCCGGCGATTTCGTCCCTGGCTTTTTACGATTGCGGCGAACAAAGGGCGGGATCTGCTTCGTAAGCGGAAGCGGAGACGGACGGTCGAACTCTCGGCCCCGATCCGTGGATCGGACCGTGGCTCCTCGATGGTGGATCTGTTGGAGGTCGATGTGCCCAGCCCGGATGCCCAGATGGACCTCGCTGAACGGGACTCGCTCGTTCAGCAGGCGCTGGAGGATCTGGGGCCGGCGCTTCGAGAGGTGCTCCTCTTGGGGTACTTCCAGCGTTTGAGCTACCAGCAGATCGCGGAGGATCTCGGGATCCCGCTCGGGACGGTGAAGTCCCGGATGCACGCGGCGGTCGCCGCGTTTGCGCGGAGTTGGCAGCGGGTTTCGAGGGAGTCGGTTGATGCTGAGTGAGCGTGTGTTTCGCGCTCGGTCGGATTGATGAGAGAGAGGGGACGCGCTGGGAGGCGCGCCACCACAGCAAAACGGGACGGTGTGGATGCACGACGAGATGTTCGAGTCTGATGATCGGATCAACGAGCTCGGTTCCTCGCTCAGCGAATCGGACAAGCGCGCGATCGATGCGTTGTTCGAGGACGGGGTCGATGCGGACGAGACCCGTGCGACGCGCGTCGAGGCGCTGATGTCGCTGCTCTCGAGCCCTGTCAACGAAGAGCGAGAACGTGACACCCGGATCGCGATCGCGCAGCTCGCGACCCGGCGTGAGCACGCGTTGACCCCGACGAGCGCGGGCGCGGTGGATCGGTACATCGAGGGGGAAACGGGGTCGTCGTCGGCCGATGAACGGCACACATTCATGGCTGAGATGGTCACGGGCGGAGCGCCGTACGACAGCGCGTCGCGAGAGACGCTCATCGAGCGAACCTTGGGCGCGATCCAGCGTGAGATCGATGTCAGCGAGAAGCGCCACATCATGGACACCCCGATCACCCCGAGCGGGAGGTTCCGTCTCGCGGACCTGGTGTCGATGGCGGCGATGATCCTGATCGCGGCGAGTGTGGTGATCCCGGTGATGGGGGGGATGCGTTCGCGCGAGCTCAAGTCGATCTGCAACAACAACCTCGCCGGGGTGGCGCAGGGGTTTGGGCTGTACACGGGCGCGAACCGGGACACGCTCCCGGTCGCGACGGCCGGGTTCGGTGGGTCGTGGATGGATGTGGGGACGACCCCGGATCGGTCCAACTCGTCGAACCTGTTCGTGTTGGTTCGGAACGACTATGCGTCACTTCAGGATCTTGCGTGCCCGACGAACCCGAATGCGCTCGTGGACGGCGATGTCCACGCGATGACGGACTGGCGCTCGCTCGATGAGATCTCGTACAGCTACCGGGTGATGGCCGACGGCGGGCTCAAGGCGACGAGTGTGGACCAGCCCGATCGGGTGGTGCTGCTCGCGGATCGGTCCCCGGTGGTGCTCCGAATCGTGGCGGGTCAGCCCGTCCGTCCCGAGGAGAACACCCCGAACCACGATTCCCGTGGGCAGCACATCCTGGGTCTGGACGGCGCATCGATGTGGACGGTCACCCCCCGGCTCGGTCAGGGGGACAACCTCTGGCTCCCCCGGACGGTGGAGCAGTTCATCTACGAGGCGCGGGATCAGCTAGGGATCATCAAGGGGAACGAGGCCCCGTCCGGGCCGACGGACGCGTTCGTGGCGCCCTGAACGGTGCTGATCCCGAACAGGATCCGGGTGTCTGGATGGCTGATGAGCCCGATCCGGGTCCCAAATGTTGACTGAAACTGGCTTTGACCGATAGAGAGGCCTATTCTCCTCTCCCGCCTCGTGGAGTCACGCGGCGGCTTTGTGATGGAATCCCGTGCTCGTCGAGGAATGAACGAGCACGATCGCTTGGAGCGGAAGACCTATGCCGAAGAACAAGATCCACAAGGGACTGTCGAAGCGGATCCGAGTCTCGAAGACCGGGAAGGTCCGTCACCGCTCCGCGTACCACAAGCACTTGTCGTCGCACAAGAGCGGGAAGCGTCTGCGTCAGCTGCGCAAGGACCGTCGGGTGTCGAGCTCGGAAGCGAAGCGCTTCGAGAAGCTGCTGTACCGTCGTCTCCGTGGGCGCAACCAGCCCCGCGCGTCGTTCAAGCGGAGCCCGTCGCCGGAAGAGCGTCGCGCGGCCCGTGAAGCGGCGAAGAGCAACGACTAATCAACTGAACAGATCGGGATCGGCGCTGTGCCGGTCCGGGTTATCCACCCCGTCTGCCGGGAATGCAAGAACCGGTTGAATCCGGCTCCGTCAGACAAACCAGGAGTTTGAGCCATGCCTCGAGTTCGTAAGGGCGCCGCCCGTACCCAAGCGCGTAAGCGTATTCTCCGTCAGGCCCGTGGTTACTACGGCACGAAGTCACGCCACAAGTATCAGGCGAAGATCGCCGTCCGTCGCGCGGGTTGCTACGCGTACCGTGACCGTCGTGCGCGCAAGCGGGACATGCGTCAGCTCTGGATCACCCGTATCACTGCGGCGTGCAAGATGCGCGGGACCCGGTACTCGCTGTTCATCAACGGGCTCAAGATGGCCGGGATCAACCTGAACCGCAAGATGCTTTCGCAGATCGCGATCGAGGATCCCAAGCTCTTCGACACGCTCGTCGAGAAGGCGGTTGCTTCGAGCACGGCGCAGCCCGCCGCGGCGAAGTAATCACGGTTCCAGTATCCATTTCTGAGTTATCCGGCTGCCGAGGGGACGCTCGATGAGCGGGTGGTGGATTGCTGATCTCTGGTCTACGACGAACGGGCCTGTGCTCGTGGTGTCGTGGCTCGTCTGGGTGATCGGTTCCATCACGCTCCATGAGCTCGCTCACGGGTGGACGGCGCTCTATTTCGGCGATGAAACCCCGCGGGTTTCGGGCCACATGACCTGGAACCCGTTGGTTCATATGGGGCCGTACTCGCTGTTCGCGCTCGCGCTGGTTGGGATCGCGTGGGGCGCGATGCCCGTGGATCCGTCGAGACTGCGCGGGAAGCACGCGGATACGTTGGTGACGCTGGCCGGGCCGATGATGAACCTGGCGCTGGCGATCATCGCGACGCTGGTGTACGCGCTGTGGGAACCGATAGGGACAGGGGGGTTGAACCCGTCGTTCACGGTCCAGGAGCCCTTGTTCACGAACATGCGGATCTTCCTGCTCAGCGGGGCTTGGCTAAACGTGGCGCTGATGCTGTTCAACCTGCTCCCGATCCCCCCGCTCGATGGGGGGCGGATCCTGATGAACCTGTCACGCGGGTTCCGGGAGATGATGCGATCGGAGAACGGGCAGTGGGTGGCGCTTGGGATGTTCGTGATCGTGTTCGTGTTCGGCGCGGAGTACCTGTTCAGCGCGGCGATGATCTCGGTGGATGTTGCGACGGGGTTCATCCGGGGTGTGCTCTTCCCCAACTGGTGATGCTCTAGGATCCGGTGTGAAAGCATGTGTGGTGATCCTGTGCGCCGGCGCGGACGTCGGGTGTGACGAACTGGACGGGCTGACCCCGCTCCAGAGCGCGGCGATGGATTCGGCCCGAGAGCTGGCGCGTTCGGGACGGGTGGGGTTGGTGCGATCGGTCCCGGGGGGCGCGATGGTCGGCGCTGGGGTGTGCGCGTTGACGCTTCTGGGGCGGGATCCGAACGAGGCGCGGGTTGGGGAGGCGGTGCTTGTTGCGTTGGGATCTGGGGTAGGGATCGAGCCCGGGGAATGGGTGTTCGTGCTGGATCTGGTGTGTGTGCAGCGCGAGGATGAGTGCGGGGGCGTAGGGGGGGAGCGGATCCGGGATGCGTGGGTCGGGGAGCTCCCGGATGATGAGGGGAAGGCGCTGATCGGGGCGCTGATGAAGCACTGGAGCGAGCAGGCCCCGGAGCTCGTGGAGCGGATGGGGTACGTCCATGTGGGCGCGGGACGCGCGGTCGTGTTCGATCGCTCGGGGATGGACTGGTCGAGTGTGGAGACGATCGATCCGGGGGAGCTGCATGATCTGTCCTGGGGCTCGGCGCTCCCGAAGGGAGCATGGGCGGAAGCGAAGGCGCTGCGGACCCTGACCGAGCTGGGGCGCGAGTTCTTGGAGTCCTGTGAGATCAATCTCGCTCGGGAGGAGCAGGGGCTCCGTCGCGCGGATCTGGGGTGGTTGTGGGGTCAGGGACGTCTGGGGGGTCGGAGCACGACGTGGCAGACCCACGGGGTGGGTGGGGCGATGATTTGTGACTCGGCGCTGGGGTCGGGGATCGGGTCGGTGCTGGGGCTCGAACCCGTGCTGGTGGAGCGGGGCGATGAGGCTTCGGATGCGCATCATGCGCGGATGGGGTCTCGGGTGGTCGGGTCGATCCGAGCGAACGCGCTGACGTGTGTGCATGCCAGCGCCCCGGCGCACTCGTCGATGCGCGGCGATGCGCTCGGGAAAGCCCGGGCGCTGGAGTCGATCGATCGGGGGATCGTGAAACCCGCGCTCGAGGCGCTCCGCTCGAGTGGCGAGCCCTGGCGCATGCTCATCGTCCCGGACCGGGTCCATGCGAGTGTTCATCGGCGGAGCGTGGACGCGCTGGTCCCGTTCGCGATGGGGGGGACGGACGTGGTGCACGTGGTCGAGCGGGAACTCTCCGAGATCGACGGCGCGGATTCGGATCTGCGCGTCGAGCACGGGGACGAGCTGCTGGAGTTCGTGCTCCGTTCCGGGTTGTCTGGGGCGCGGGACGCTTAACCGACCCCGGTGCCCTCGGCTTCGGATTCCGCTTCCGCGATGTCGTCGTCTTCGCCCTGGATGTAGGTCTTGCCCTTATAGAACTGGGTGTAGACGACGTAGACGACGAGCGTTGCGACCATCAGCCCGGAGAAGAACCAGTAGTAGTTCGCGCCGTCGAGGGGGGTGTTGCCCGCTTCGTCCCGGGTCTTGTCCATGAAGAAGTTGACGCCGGCGACGTAGAGGTTCCCGAGCGAGATCCCGAGCATGTAGATCCCCATGATGAAGGACTTCATCTTCTTCGGGCTCTGGGTGTACGCGAACTCGAGACAGACGATCGAGACCATGATCTCGCCGGCGGTCAGGATGAGATACGCGAGGAGCTGCCAGGAGATGTGGGGCATGTCCGCGAGGAAGGGCGCGGTGTCCGTCGGGGTCCACCCGAGTTCCTTGACGATGCGGATCGCATCGGTCATCTTGGTCGGCATGGGGTGGGCGGCGAGCTGCTCGGGGGTGAAGGTGGCCCACATGGAGCTGATGACATTGGAGGTCTGGTTGGTGATCCGGGTCTCGATGATGGCGGAGAGCGCGAAGGCGGCCGCCGTGAAGATGAACCCGATCCCGACCTTGCGGAGGGGGGTGAGCTTCCAGATCTTGTCACCCAGCGGGTAGATGACGTAGGTGAAGACGGGGATCCCGATGAGGATGAGCACGGGGTTGACGGCTTGGACCTGTGAGGGGAGGACGACGTGGGTCCCGAGGTAGGGGTTCATCTGCTCCGCTTGGAGGACCCACGCGGATCCGGTCTGGTCGAAGATCGCCCAGAACACGGGGACGAAGATCATGAAGAGGGGGATGAGGTTGAGGATCGCGCGGAGCCCGTCTCGGCTGAAGGTTTCCTTCATGAAGGCGTCGAGCCCGGCGGCCGGCACGTGGACGAAGACGTTTCGTCCCATCCAGAAGAGGAAGGTCGCGATGGCCATTAGGACCCCGGGGACCCCGAAGGCGAGCCATGGGCCACCGAACATGATCGGGTCACCCGTCGCTTGGTCGGTCCCGATCTTGATTCCTTGGAGGAAGATGGGAGTGAGGATCATGGAGCTCGCGGCGCCGATGTTGATGGAGAAGTAGAACCAGTTGAAGATTTTGGTGAGCATGTGCTTGTTGCCGGTCCCGAACTGGTCACCGACGTGCGCGGACACACAGGGCTTGATCGCGCCCGATCCCATCGCGATGAGCGCGAGCCCGGCGAAGAGGAAGGGCTTCATCCCGATCCCGAAGTGGTGCGGCGCGATGTCCATGAGTGCGAGGGACCCGTGACCGACGCAGTAGAGGAGGGAGAGCCAGAGGATGGTGCGGTACTTCCCGAGGAAGATGTCGGCGATGAGGGCGCCGAGCATGGGGAAGAAGTAGGCGCTCATGGTGAAGAGGTGGTAGACGGTGAGGGCTTCCTCACGGTTCATGGTCGCGAGCTCGCCGTCGGGGCCGAGGAGGTAGGTGGTCATGAAGATGACAAGGATCCCCTTCATCCCGTAGAAGCTGAAGCGTTCGGCGAGTTCGTTGCCGATGATGAAGGGGACACCCCGGGGGAAGCGTGTTTCTTTGGGGTCCGGGGCGGTCAGGTAGGTCTTCTCGGCCATGATGGTCCTCGGGATCAGCGCACAGTCCGGGCGCATTCGTGTGTGGTCGTACAACCTATGCGAAATCCCCGCTCTCCACAAGCTGGAGAGCCCTATTTGTCGTGTGGGATCGCATTTCCTGCGCTTGGGGGGCAAGAATCAAGGGCCCATTTCCCCCTGAGCGATCGGAGCGTGTGATGCACCCCAATATGAGCCAGACCATCCAAGGCGAAGGGACCCGTTTGATCGGGATGGTCCATGTGGGGGCGCTTCCAGGGACTCCTCGTTCGAGCCAGCGGGTGGATTCACTGGTGGACCAGGCCGTCCATGAAGCGAAGCAGCTCGAGGACGCGGGGTTCGATGCGGTGATCATCGAGAACATGCACGACACCCCGTATGTGCACGGCGAGGCGCTCGGACCTGAGATCGTTGCGGCGATGACGAAGGTCGTGGGCGCTGTGGTATGGACCTTGGATATTCCCGTGGGGGTGCAGATCCTGTCGGGGGGGAACAAGCACGCGATCGCGGTGGCGCACGCATGCGGGGCGGCGTTCATCCGGTGCGAGAACTTCGCGTTTGCGCATGTCGCGGACGAGGGGTTGCTCGCTGAAGCGGAAGCGGGGGGGCTGCTGCGGTATCGGAGGGCGATCGGCGCGGATCATGTGAAGGTGTTCTGTGATATCAAGAAGAAGCACGCTTCCCACGCGCTGACTGGGGATCTGTCGATCGAGGATGTGGCGCACGGCGCGGACTTCTTCGGCGCGGACGGGCTGATCGTGACGGGGACCTCGACGGGGAAACCGACGGATCTCGGGGATGTCCGCGCGGTGCGCGATGCGACGACGCTCCCCGTCTTGGTTGGTTCGGGGGTGACCCCGGACTCGGTGCGTTCGCTGAGCGAGTTCGCGGATGCGCTCATCGTCGGTTCGTGGATCAAGCGCGACGGGCACTGGATGAACCCGGTGGATCCGGATCGCGCGAAGGCGCTTGTTGATTCGAAGCATGGGTGATCGGGAGGAGACGATCCAAGCGCTCCTGAAGGACGCGCCCCGTTCGGTGCGCGGGTTGTTCCGTGCGCGTCTGCGCGGGGTGGAGAAGCTCCGCTCCAAGGGGAAGAAGACCGGACCCGTGCTCGAGACGATCGAGCGGGATCTGGTCAACGCGATCGATTCGTACGAACGGCGCAAGCGGAGTGTGCCGGAGATCACCTATCCCGAGGATCTCCCGGTCAGTGCGCGCCGCGACGAGATCAAGAACGCGATCCGGGATCATCAGGTCGTCATCGTCTGCGGCGAAACCGGGTCGGGGAAGACGACCCAGCTCCCGAAGATCTGTCTGGAGCTCGGTCGTGGGGTCGATGGGATGATCGCGCACACCCAGCCCCGAAGGATCGCGGCGCGGAGTGTTGCGGCTCGTGTCGCTGAGGAACTCGGGGTCGGGCTCGGGAGCGCGGTGGGGTACAAGATCCGGTTCGGGGATCAGACCACCGATGACACGCTCGTGAAGGTCATGACCGACGGGATCCTGCTCGCGGAGACCCGCTCGGATCGGGAGCTCCGGTCGTACGACACGATCATCGTGGACGAGGCGCACGAGCGATCGCTGAACATCGACTTCCTGCTCGGCTCGCTGCGCCGGTTGATCGAGCGTCGCCCGGACTTGAAGCTCATCATCACGTCCGCGACGCTCGATGCGGGGCGCTTCGCGGAGCACTTCGCGAACGGGGACGAGCCCGCACCGGTGATCGAGGTGCAGGGACGGACGTATCCCGTCGAGACGCGGTATCGCCCTGAGGAGGTGCTGAACGGGATGCCGGTTCCCGAAGCGGCGTCCCACGCGGCGAGCGAGCTGGTGCTTGAGGGGCACGACGACGTGCTCGTGTTTATGCCCGGGGAGCGGGAGATCCGGGAGACGGCGCACGAGCTCCGGAAGCGGGAGTATCTGCCCGACAATGTGGACATCGTGCCGTTGTATGCACGGTTGTCGCCGCAGGAGCAGCAGCGTGTGTTCAAGCCCGGTCATGCGCCGCGGATCGTGATCGCGACGAATGTCGCGGAGACGTCGATCACGGTGCCGCGGATCCGCTCGGTTGTCGACCCGGGTCTGGCGCGGATGAACCGGTACAACCCGAGGACGAAGCTCCACGGGCTGATGATTGAACCGATCTCGCAGGCTTCGAGCGCGCAGCGCGCGGGTCGGTGCGGTCGTATCGCCCCGGGGGTCTGTGTGCGGTTGTTCGATCGGGACGACTTCGATCGGCGCGACGAGTACACCCAGCCCGAGCTGCTCCGCTCGAATCTTGCGAGCGTGATCCTTCAGATGATCGATCTGAAGCTTGGGGAGCCAGAGGACTTCCCGTTCGTGGATCGTCCGGACCATCGACAGTGGCGCGACGGGTTCGAGACGTTGCACGAGCTCGGCGCGATCGACGACGCGCACGCGCTGACGGACATCGGGCGCAAGATGGCACGGCTTCCCGTGGACCCGCGCATCGCTCGGATGATCCTGGCTGCGCACGACGAGGGGTGTCTGCACGACGTGCTGATCATCGCCGCGGCGCTCTCGACACAGGACCCCCGGGTCCGTCCCCACGATAAGCAGGATGCGGCCGACCAGGCGCACGAGATCTTCCGGGTCGAGGGGTCCGACTTCCTGTCCTTCCTCCGGATCTGGGATTGGTACCACGATTCCCACGAGAAGCTGACGAGGCGCAAGCTCCAGCGCGCGTGCGAGAAGCAGTTCCTTGCTCCGAGGCGCATCGATGAATGGCGCGAGGTGTACAGACAGCTCCGGGGGCTGTGCCAGGAGATCAAGCTCGAGGTCAAACCCCGTCACACGGAGGACCCGGACTCGGTCCACAGGGCACTGCTTGCGGGTCTGCTGACGAACATCGGGACAAAGGGGGAGCGTCACGAGTACAAGGGGACGAGGAACACCGCGTTCATGATCAACCCGGGGTCGGTTGTATTCGAGGACAAACCCGCGTGGGTGATCGCTGGAGAGATCGTCCGGACGACGAAGGTGTACGCGCGGACGGTTGCGCGGGTGAATCCGAAGTGGATCGAAGACGCCGCCAAGCACCTCATCTCCAAGACGTACTCGAACCCGCGGTACGAGGAGAAGACGGGGCGGGTCGTCGCGGATGAACGGGTGACCCTGTACGGACTCGATCTCATCCCGAGGCGCACGGTGCACTTCGGGCCGATCGACCCGAAATCGTCGCGCGAACTGTTTATTCATCATGCGCTCGTCGAGGGGGAACTCAAGACGCGGAGCGTGGCGATGAAGCGGAACAAGTCGCTCCTTTCGAATCTCCGGAACATGGAAGCAAAGGCGCGTCGGGGTGACCTGATCGCGGACAACCAAGCGATCTTCAACTTCTACGACGCGCGGCTCCCCGAGGATGTGTACTCAGGGAAGTCCTTCGAACGGTTCGCGGCGAAGCACGAGGGAGAACTCACGATGCGCGAGGAGGACCTCGTCCTCGCGCAGGACGCAAAGGTCACGCATGAGACGCACCCGGACTTCGTGCGCGTCGGGGCGCGTGATGCGGGGCTGAGCTATACATTCATGCCCGGGGATCTGCTCGATGGGGTGACGGTGCGGGTCCGGGTCGAGGATCTGCCGCATGTGACGCGCGAGACGCTCGAGTGGTCGGTGCCCGGGTTTCATCGGGAGATGGTGGAGTTCCTGATCAAGTCGCTCCCGAAGAGCATCCGCCGTCAGTTCGATGCGCCGGCGCTGGCGCAGGAGCTGACACCGAGGTTGTCGCGGGGTGAGGGCTCGGTCGGGGCGCAGCTTGCGCAGATGCTCTCGAACAAAGCGGGGGTGACGATCCGTCCCGAGCAGTTCCAGAGCGAGCAGCTCCCGGAGCACCTGTCGCCGCGGATCAGTGTGCTCGATGAGCACGGGAAGGAGATCGCTTCGGGGCGTGATCTCAAGGCGATGAAGGAGCGATTCCGGGACGCGGCGCACAAAGCCGTGGACGAAGCGGCGGAGGGCTTCAACCGGGACGGGTTGACGGATTGGGATCTTGATGAGTTCCCGGAGAAGGTCGAGTTCGAGGATCAGGGACGCAAGGTGTCCGGGTTCGCGGCGATGGTTGTTGACGGCTCTGCTGTCAATTTGCGTGTCCGGACCTCGAAGTGGGTCGCGGAACGACAGACCCGCGCGGCGCAGGGGCTGCTGATCGGGCTCGGGGTGGCGCGGGAGCTGAAACTGCGCCCGCAGCAGATGCCCGGGTATTCGCCGCTGAGTGTTGCTGGAGCGGCGTGCGGATTCTCTCGGGACGTCATCAAGGCGGCGATGCTCGCGCGGACGGGGATGGCGCTGACGATCGATGAGCACGGGATCGTGCGGGATCGGGGCGAGTTCGATGCGCGACTGACCCGCGCATGGGACAACGGGAACAAAGTGATGCTCGACACGATCGCGAAACTGTCGAGTGTTGTGGGGAGTATCTCGAAGGCGAAGGGGATGGTGGAATCCGAGCACCCTCAAGCGTGGCGAGGTGCGATCCTGGATATCACATCCCAGATCGAGGTGCTCACCCAGGGCGATTGGCTGTTCGACACCCCGACGAGATGGCTGCTGTGCTTCCCGCGATATGTCCGCGCGATGGAGGTGCGTCTCGAGCGGCTCCGAAACATCGGTCCCGAGCGCGATAGCGTGATGATTCGACAAGTCGAGCCCTGGGCTCGCTGTGTGAAGGAACTCCGGGATCAGGGCGCGCATACGGACGATCAGGTCGCGGAGAACTTCGAGACCCTGTTCTGGATGGTCCAGGAGTGGCGCGTCGCGACGTTTGCGCAGGAGCTCCGGACCTCGGTCCCCGTGTCCGACAAGCGCCTCCGGGCGCAGCTCGATACGATTATCCATGCCGGGTAAAAGAGGAACGAGCGGGCGCACGATGCGCGCCGCTCGTCCAAGAGGGGGCTCGGAGGTCTACTGACTCAGCTGTCGCTCATCGTGTCTTTGACGATGTCGAGGATCTCTGAGGTCTTCGCGCGCTTGGTGTAGTCTTCGTCGTCGAAGACGAACCGGACGACCCCTTCGGAGTCGATCACATAGGTTGCGGGGACAGGGAGCTCCCAAGATCCGGTCCCGTTGGCTTTGCCGACATGGATCCCGTACTCGCGGTAGCGTTTGATGGTCTTCCCGTCGAGCTTGAACATGAGCCCGAGCTGGTCGGCGAGCTTGTTGTCCTCGTCGTGCGCGATGATGAACTCGGTCCCGAGTTCCTCGGAGAGCTCAACGCTCTTCTCATCGACCTCGGGGGAGATCGCGATCACGGTCGCGCCGAGATCGTTGAACTTCACGATGTTGTCCTGGATCTCGGAGAGCTCGGTCCTGCAGTACGGGCACCAGCTCCCACGGAAGAAGGTGACGACGACAGGGCCGTTCGCGAGCGCGTCCTGGAGGTTGAACTCGTCAGCGCCGCTTGGGTTGATCGGGGTCGGGATCGTGAAATCTGGAAAGCTGTCCCCGACGGCGAGCCGTTCGTTCCCGTGATCCGGGGCGTTGATCGTCGTCTCGGTCATGGTGGTGCTGGTGGTGGGGAGACCCGCGAAGAGGAGCGGGACGCTGGCGATGAGTGCGCTGGTGATGGTCATGCACGAATAAACCGCGCCAGTGGCGCGGCCTATTCCTTGAATCGTGTCTTGATCTGTCGAATCGTGTCTTCGGATCAGCCCGGTTTGCGGCCGCCGGACTGTTCGCCTTCGCTGATCGGCCCGAGATCAGGGCTCACGGACGCGTTCGGGGGGGTCATGTTGCCCTTGCGCCCGCCGGATTGCTCGCCGGCGATCGCGGAGCTGGGGGTGAGCGCGATGGATCCGGCGATGAACATCGCGATCAGTGCGATCGGGAGTTTCGATGATTCGCGCAGGACTTCCTGGGCGCGTTTGCGGGCTCTGGAGCGCATTTGCTGGATGGTGTTTTCCTTGATCGCACCGCCGTTGGCTTTGGTGATCATCGAATCGTCCTCACGGCGCGTCGCGCCGAGCACGAGCGCGATCCGTCGGCGCTCGCTCGGGTCCGAGTAGGACGCGGCCAGTTTCTGTTTGTCGGTGGCGCTCAGGGCGCTCTTGAGTTTGGCGAGCTTTTCGTCCATATCAGAACGGTTCTCGAGCTTGGTGTCCACGCTCGAGACCATCGAGAGACGCTCGGCGCGGGACATGGTATACATGTACTCGTTGCGCCGGTTGATCCGCTTGAAGTGCTTGCGGCACAACGCGAGGTAGGCCCAGCGCGCCAGCGTCTGCGCGTATGTGGTCAGTCGATCGATCGCGATATCGACGCTCGGATCGTCGTGGAAGGTGGGGGAAGCATCGTTCTCGAGCATGCGCCAGACCTTGGTGTCGATCCAAGCGACCATGTCGTCGATGTCCATCGTGGAGTCAGAGAGCGAGCGGGACGCGCCGGCGCAGGTCCGTTCCAAGATCGGGCGGACCTCACGGTCGTAGCGGGACCAGAACTGTTCGTGGTCGCGGGGGTTCATGATGCGCCCCCTTCAAGACTGATCGAGTCCCAGGTGTCGAGGAGGGCGCGTCCGGATTCGCAGCCCATGGCCGCGGTGCGGGTGCGCCGGTCGAAGGTGAGGTACGCGCCGAGCTCGGAGCTGGGCGCGAGGAGCGCGGGGTTCATCGCGATCGTCTCGAAGATCGCTTCCGCTTGTTCGTCGTACCCCGCTTCGTGGAGCGCGACCGCGCCCGTGAGGAGGATCGGGATCGAGTCGGGGGACTGCTCGTGCGCGTCGAGGAAGAACTCGATCGCGCCCTGGGGATCTCCTGAACGGATCAGACGATCCGCGATGTTCCCCGACGAGATCTCACGACGGCGGGGGGTGTCGGCGTATTTGATCGCGGCGAGTTCGAGCGCGATCGCTTTGTCGAGTTCGCCCATCGCGGAGAGCGCGAGGGCGCGTTGGTTCGGACGAGCCCAAGCGGGGTTCGGGTGGTCTTCGCCGTCGGTCGAGTCGTAGCGATCGAGGAGATCGAAGAGGACAGCTCGGAGGGATCCGCTGGTGTCCGTGTCGTTCCGGTCCCGCGCTTCGTGGAGCGCGTTGCACGAGTCCATGATCGCGCGTTCGATCGGGGAGAGGTCGTCCTTCCCCGAGGTCGTCACGATCGTGGTTGTCGTTGTAGTCTGCAAGCTCGTCATCGCGTGCTCCTTCCCGAAGGCCCGTTGATTGGGACTTCCCTCTCTTCTGTACCGCGACCGTGGGGGAGCGGCTGACAGCACATCCGCAAAATGTTTGCGCAACCGCGTTTATTGCACGGAAACGGGGGTGCGAGGGCGAATTCGTCGCGATTCTGTCGGCTTTCTCGGTCGTGCCCGGTCTGTCCGTGGATGAGACATGTCACAAGCAGAAAGGAGCATGGCATGAACGCTTTCACCAAATCCAGCTCGATCCTCTCGATCGCGGCCGCCGCGTTGTTCATGGGACCCACGTCCCAAGCGAACGCGAGCGATGTGTACTTCTCCGTCGGTGGATCGGGCACGAGCTGTGTGTCGTACTCGTCGTACAAGGCCGGGGTCCTGTACATCGACGGGTACCGGTACACGATCCGTTCGAGCTCGGACATCGGGTCCCAGATCGTCCGCGCGTTCAAGCGGCGCGGGTACGACGCGTCGTGTGTGAACGGGAAGGTCGTCGTGTGCTACGACCCGTACTGCCCACCGAGGGTGTCGTGGTCGCGCAGCGGGTATTCGCTGTCCCAGTGCGCCTCGCACGGGCGACTCGAACTCTCATGGTGCCGGATCGGATCATCGGGTCATGGATGGTCGTACGGGTGGGATTCCCATCGGAGCAACTCCGGATGGGGTCATGATCGGCACCGGGATCGCGGTTGGGATCGAGGACGTGATCGGGGTCGTGGACATTCTGGATCGCATTGGACGAAACCCCGCAAGCGTCCTTTCCGGCGGCGCTGCGACTGAATCCGGAGCCGGAATGTGAACCCGGGCAAGGCCGACGATCGTCGGCCTTGTTTGCATAGGATCCCGGAACCGGTCACGCAGGACCGAATGAAAGGGACACCATGAGCGATTCGATCCGTGTCGGCGTCATCTGGGGCTCGCTCCGCAAGGACTCGTACAACAAGAAGCTCGCGCTGTTCGCGACGTCCGGGCTCGATGGGGTCGAGGTCGATCACATCGATCTGGCGCAGCTCGATCTCCCGATGTTCTCAGAGGACCTCGAAGCACAGGGGATCCCGGCGAACGTGAACGATCTGAAGGATCGGATGATCAAGTGCGATGTCGTGATCGTCGCGAGCCCGGAGTACAACGGATCATTCTCGGGCGCGCTCAAGAACGCGATCGACTGGGCGTCGCGACCACGCGAAGGGGATGCGCCGCTCGCCTGTTTCGGCGGGAAGGTTGCGGGGCTCCTGGCCGCCTCACCCGGAGCGATCGGGGGGCTCCGCGGGATGCGTCATGTCCGACAGGTGCTCACCCAGCTCCAGATGATCGTCGTTCCCAAAGAGTTCGCGCTCGGGAAGGCGCACGAAGCATTCGATGAGTCCGGTACGATCAAGGACGAGAACGCGGCCGGGATGGCGCGCGGGGTCGTCGAGCAAGCGATCAACGTCGCTCGCGCCCTGAAAGCACACGGAGCCTGAGATGCCCAAAGCAGCGGTTGTTCTGAGTGGGTGCGGGTTTCTCGACGGTGCGGAGATCACGGAAGCGGTCTCCGTGCTGATCGCGCTGTCGCAGCGCGGGATCGAGTACCGGTGCTTCGCGCCCGATGTGTCGTACGAGGTCGTCGATCACACCACGTGCGAGCCCAGCGGCGAATCCCGCAATGCCCTGACCGAGTCCGCGCGGATCGCGCGGGGAGTGGTCGAAGCGCTCCGTCATCTGAAAGCCGAGGACTTCGATACCGTGATCTTCCCCGGCGGATTCGGCGCGGCCAAGCACCTGTGCACGTTCGCGAGCAAAGGCCCGGACTGCGACGTCCATCGCGAAGCCAAGCGTGTGCTGGAGGGGTTCTACGAGGCCGGCAAACCGATCGGGCTTGCGTGCATCGCGCCGGCGGTGGGCGCGAAGGTGCTCGGGAGCAAGGGGATCAACATCACGATCGGGAACGATAAGGGTACAGCGGACGCGATCCGTGCAACCGGCGCGACCCACACGGATTGCGATGTGACCTCGATCGTCGTTGACGAGACAAACAACGTCGTCACGACCCCGGCCTACATGTACGGGGACGCGACCCCCGCGCAGGTCTTCGAGGGGATCAGCAAAATGATCGAATGGATCGTGGGTCGTCTGGGTTGATCACACGAAATCGACGACGATCTCGCCGTTGACCATGACGAGGTCGCAGTGGGACCCACCGAACTCGTAGCCGAGCTGGCGTTCGTCTTGGTGGCGGAGCATCACGAGATCCGCACGTTTGCCGGGTTCGAGCGATCCCACATCATCGTACCCGAGCAACGCGGCGCTATTGGCGGTGCACGCGACGATCGCTTCGTGGGCTGTGATCCCGAGGTGGCGCGTCGCGAGCGCGATGCTCATGGGAACGCTCAGGCACGGCGCCGAGCCCGGGTTGGTGTTCGTCGCGATGACGAGTGCGCCGCCGTGGTCGATGAAGGACCGTCCATCCCCGTAGCGTCCATCGACGTGGAATCCCGAGCACGGGAGCATGACCCCCATCGTCTCCGAATGCGCGAGCTGTTCGAGGGATCCGGGGTTGGTCGCTTCGAGGTGATCGACGGACAAAGCACCGAGATCGATCGCGCGTTCGAGCATCCCGAGCGCGTTGAACTGGTCCGCGTGGATCCGGAGCGGGTGCCCGATGGCTTTGGCGGCTTCGAAGAGCCGGACGGTTTCGTCCACGGACCATGCGCCCTGCTCGCAGTAGCCGTCGATGGTGATCCCGGGGAATCGTTCATGGATCGCGGGGAGGGTCTCGTTGATCGTGTATCCGACAAAGTCCGCACGCTCGGGGTCTTTCGCGTGCCCGATGCAGGCGGTGGGGGAGACACGCCCCTTCCACTGGTGCGCCGCCCTCTCGATCGCGCCGAGCATCTTGAGCTCGTCTTCGGTCGAGAGCCCGTACCCGGATTTGACCTCGACACTCGTCGTCCCTTCGCGGAGCATGGCGTTGAGCCGATCGAGGAGTGAAGCGGCGAGTTCGTCCTCGCTCGCGTTGCGGACACTCCGGACCGTGGACATGATCCCGCCCCCGGATTCGAGGATCTCGAGGTATGTCGCGCCCCGTTGTTTGAGCTCCCACTCATCGAGCCGATCGCCGGCCCAGCATGCATGGGTGTGCGCATCGACAAACCCGGGCATCACCACGCGCCCCCGCGCGTCGATGACCCGAGCTCCGGGGACCTCGAGCGCCCCGTGCTCGACGGCGACGATCCGTCCGTCCTGGACGTGCACGGATCCGTTCTCGATCGCGCCGATATCGGATGCCGTCGGTCCGCGTTTGGGACGATCGCCGCCCAGGATTAGGATCCGAGCGTTCGTAATGACAATTGATCCACTCATGAGGGGCGCTCGCTGAAGGCTTTGAGGAACGTGAGGAGCATCCGGGCCGCCAATCGTGAAGTGCGGCCTTGGGTGTCGTGGGGAGGTGAGCATTCCATGATGTCGAAGGACCGGATCTTCGAATTCGCTCCGGCCGCAGCGACCCAACGTGATGCAAGCTCCGGCGACCACCCCTGCGCATTGAGCGCGCTCACCCCGGGCGCGTACGCGCTATCGAAGACATCCATATCGAGCGACACGAACGTATCACCCTCAGGGAATGGATCTTCCGGAGTCGAGAGGTCGTCGATCCGCCCCCCATTCGCTTGGAACCAACGGACATGCTCGCGCGAGTTGGACATGGGGTCGAAGCCGTGGATCCGGAGCGTACGTGCGGACCCGGTTTCGATGAGCTTGCGGAAGGGCATCCCGGACCCGTCGTGCTCCCGGACATCGAGGTGGGGATCGAAGTACACCCCGTTCATCGCGCCGAACTTCTGCGCGACGGCCCGAACAAAGGGGAAGGTCAGGTCGTGCCCTCCACCCAGGGCGATCGGGAAGAGCCCGAGGTCGAGCAGGTGCGAGGTCGTAGCTGTCACCCGATCGTGTGTTGCGTGCAGATCCCCCGGGACGACCTCCACATCCCCCGCATCAAAAACCCGAGCCCATCCCCACCCCTCGGGATCCACCACCCCCATCTTCGCGAGGGCGGCGCGGATCGCCGTAGGTCCTTCGCTCGCGCCGGGTCGGCCGTTGTTCAGCTTCACTCCCGTGTCGTCGGGGATCCCGATGAGCGCGATCGCGCACCCGCTCGGATCAACGCGCGAGATCGTCGATGCGAACCGGGAGCCCGCGATCGGGTCGGGGTATGTGGGTGGTGTGGTGTGCGGGGTCCTGGGCATACCCGATCATTGCCCCGATCCGTCGAGTTCGCGCAGCGCGTCCATGATCTCAGGGAGCACCAGCCCGGACGGGCCGAGCACGGTCAGATCAACCTCATCCGTGATCGGGGTCGGATCTCGGTTGATCTCGACGGTTCTCGCGCCGTTCTCCCGAGCGACCTCGATGAAACTGGCCGCGGGTTGGACCGTGGCGCTGGTCCCGATCGACATGAAGAGGTCGCAGTCCGATAGCGCCTCAAAGCTCGCACGGATCGCGCTCTCCGGGAGTTGCTCCCCGAACCAGACCACGCACGGGCGCATCAAGCCCCCCGTGTCCGAGGGGATCGGGAACTGATCGAACTCGATCTCCGAGAGCGGGCGTTCCGCGCCGGTCTTCGTGCAGCGCCAGGTCAGGATCGTTCCGTGGATCTCGACGACGTTGGACGAGCCCCCACGCTGGTGGAGCCCGTCGATGTTCTGGGTGATGAGTGTGAATCCCGAATCGTGCTGGTGCTTCAGTCTTTCGATCTGCGCGAGCGCATGGTGCCCCGGATTGGGTTCGACGTCGATCGCTCGGGTGAATCGCCAGTGGTACCAGCGCGTCACGAGCTCCGGGTTCGCGTTGAACGCATCGATCGTCGCGAGCTCCATCGGGTCGTACTTGGACCACAGCCCCTCCTCGGGGTCCCGGAATGTTGAAAGCCCGCTCTCCGCGCTCACCCCCGCGCCCGTGAGCACGACGATCGACCGTGCGTCACGGATCCACGCCGCGATCTCTCGGACAGCTTGCTCGCTCGTCGTCATGTATGACGGTACGCTTGTCCGATGCCCAAGGTTTTCCTCTCAGCTCAGTGGCGTGATCTGATCCTCGCGAACTACAGCGTGGACCCGGGTTTGCTGACGTCCCGTCTCCCCGATGGGCTTGAGCTGGATTTGTTTGAAGGGCAGGCCGTCTGTAGTCTCGTGGGGTTCATGTTCCTCAAGACCCGGGTCAAGGGGATCCGATGGCCGGGCTACACGGACTTCCCCGAGATCAATCTCCGCTTCTATGTCCGGGAGAAGGGCTCCGATCGACGAGGGGTTGTCTTTGTGCGCGAGCTGGTTCGTCATCGGTTCGTCGCGTTCGTTGCACGATCGCTCTACAACGAGCCCTACGTGCACGCTCAGATCAAAGAATCGATCGGCGAATCCAACACGGAGCGCCGGGTTGGATACGAGTTTGCGTGCAACGAGGGCGCCGGGCGGATGGGCGTGATCGCGGATCCATCGACGACGCACCCCGACGACGACTCACCCGAGCACTGGTTCAAGGAACACCAGTGGGGCTACGGCACCACTAAGCGTGGACGCACCCTCCGCTACGAAGTCCAGCACCCTGTCTGGAACTGCCATACGGTCCGTTCCCACGAGATCGATGTCGATTGGTTCCGGATCTACGGTCCGGAATGGTCGCGCATGCGCGATGCGCAACCCCTGAGTGTCATTCTCGCGCAGGGCTCACCGATCACCGTCCACGGCGCGGAGCCGCTCACGAACCCGAGATCGTGATCCGCGCCCAGACGGGGAAATGGTCCGAGGGGTAGCGCCCGTCCTCGTTCGTCCGATCGATGTCCGCATCGAGGGTCCGGATCATGGTGTTCGCGAAGATGTGATCGATCTTGTCACCCTCGGAATCGCCCTTGAAGCTGTTGAAGGTCCCGACATTGGTTTCGTCGGGATGAAGATCCCGGTAGGTATCGACGAGCTTCGGTCCCCCTCGGTGGGAGGTCAGATACAGCATGGCCTGGTTGTCTTCCCCGGCGTTGAAATCCCCCATCAGGAGCACCGGCTCATCGCGGATGTCTTTGAGTTCGCGACCGATCAGCGCGGCGCTATTCAAGCGTGAGGTCTGGGACTGGTGGTCGAAATGGGTGTTGTAGACGTTGATGGCTTCGCCGCTGGCGCGGTCGATCAAACGAGCCCAAGTGCAGATGCGCGTGATCGAGTTCCCCCAGCCCGTCGATCCGACGACCTCGGGTGTGTCGGAGAGCCAGAACGTTCCCGAAGATTCGACGTAGAACCGATCGAGCTTGTAGAGGATCGGAGAGAACTCGCCTTGTGTTGCGCCGTCGTCGCGTCCGACCCCTATGACGCCGTAGCCCTCGATGTGTTCGGTGATCGACTCGAGCTGGAAGCTCAGCGCTTCCTGGAGCCCGACGATGTCCGCATCCCGTGCCTCGATGACGTCGTAGACGAGCGCTTCCCGGTTCGCCCAGCGGTTGTCGCCGTCATTCGCGGTGCCGTAGCGGATATTGAACGTCATCACGGTCCACTCGGGTTCCGCGGCGACAACTGCCGAACACCCAATCCCGAGGAGGAGTGAAAGGATCGCGGCGAACTGAAGCATGGTCGGTCTCCGAGTGAGTACGGCTCGTGGGTCAGGAATCCATCGGGATATCGACCTGCTGATCGCGCCCGCATTGGATCGCGTCGTCGTACCCCGCATCCGCGTGGCGGAAGATCCCCATCATCGGGTCGTTGCGGAGCACCCGCGCAAGCCGATCGTGCGCCTGATCGGTGCCGTCGGCGACGATGACCTGCCCAGCATGCTGCGAGAACCCGATCCCGACCCCACCCCCGTGGTGAAAGCTCGTCCAGCTCGCGCCCGACGCGATGTTCACCCCGAAGTTCAAGATCGCCCAGTCCGAGACGGCGTCCGTCCCGTCCTTCATGGACTCGGTCTCACGGTTCGGTGAAGCGACGGACCCGCAATCGAGGTGGTCGCGCCCGATGACGATCGGCGCGGAGACCTCGCCGGACTTCACCATCGCGTTGAACATCAGCCCTGCTTTGTCCCGCTCCCCGAGCCCGAACCAGCAGATCCGGGACGGGAGCCCCTGGAACGCGAACCGGGGTTCGCACTTCTCGTACTCCCCGGCCAGCAGCGCCTCGGGGTTCTTGTGACACCCGAGGAGCCACTTGTGCAAACGCTCGTTGTATCCTCCGCCGTCTTTGGGGAACGCTTTGAGGAGCGCGTGATCTGTCTTGTAGATGTCGATCGGATCTCCTGAGAGCGCGACCCAGCGGAACGGGCCACGCCCCAGACAAAACTGCGGACGGATATACGCCGGGACAAACCCGGGGAACGCGAACGCGTCCTGGAAACCCTCGTCGAGCGCGCGTTGACGGATGTTGTTCCCGTAGTCGAACGTCTTCGCGCCGCGTTTCTGGAGCTCGACCATCGCTTCGACATGACGGCGCATGGATTTGAGCGCGAGCTTCTGGTACCCGCTCGGGTCTTCGTCCCGCGCTTCACACGCCTGCGCGTAGGTGTACTCGATCGGGGTGTAGCCCTGGAGCGGGTCGTGGGCGCTCGTTTGGTCCGTGAGGACGTCCGGGGTGATCCCGCGTTCGATCAATCGTTCGAGGAGCGTGATCGCGTTCCCCTCCCACCCGACACTCGTCGCGGATTTCTGCGCCTTGAGCTCGAGCGCCCGGTCGATCGCGCCGTCGAGATCATCAACAAGCTCGTCGAGGTAGTGGTCCTGGAGACGGCGTTCCAATCGCGAGCGATCGACATCCGCGATCAAGCACGTCCCCCCGCACAGCGTCACCGAGAGCGGCTGCGCGCCCCCCATCCCGCCGCAGCCCCCCGTGACACTCAGCGTCCCCGCAAGCGTGCCCCCGAAGTGCATCGCGCCGCACTCCGCGAACGTCTCGTAGGTCCCCTGGAGAATCCCCTGGGTCCCGATGTAGATCCACGAACCGGCCGTCATCTGCCCGTACATCATCAAGCCCTTCGCCGCGAGCTCGTCGAAGTGCTCTTGTGTCGCCCAGTGGGGGACCAGGTTCGAGTTCGCGATCATCACGCGTGGCGCGTCCTCGTGGGTCTCGATGACCCCGACGGGCTTCCCGGATTGGACGAGCAGGGTCTGGGTCGGGGAGAGCCGTTTCAGTGTCGCGATGATCGCGTCGTACGCTTCCCACGAACGGGCGGCCTGCCCACGTCCCCCGTAGACGATCAGCGACTCGGGGTGCTCCGCGACCTCGGGATCGAGGTTGTTCATGAGCATCCGCATCGCCGCTTCCGCTTGCCAGGTCTTGCACACCAGATCCGTCCCACGGGGGGCACGGATCACACGGTCCTGGGGCTCGGGGATGTACCGGGGTTTGCTGCTCGCTGTCGTCATGGGGCGCTCCTTCTCATCATTCTACCGCGAGCACCAACGCGCCCGAATCAATCAATCGTTCGATCAGCTCGATGTCCGGCGATGGGGATCGGTCCGTCTCCAACGTTGGAACCGCTTCGCGGATCACCCGGATCGCGTGCTCGACACGATCCCCGGAGACATAGGGACGATGCGCGTCCACACCCTCCGCGCTCGTCAGCAGTTCGCAAGCAATGACCGAACGGGTCAGCTGAACGACCCGAGCGAGCTTCGCCGCGGAGCGCGGACCGAAGGAGTTGTAATCCTCCATCCCCGCGCAGGTCGAGAGGTTCGACACACTCGCCGGGGTGCACAGCCCGATGAGCTCGTTGCACATCGCGGCGGCCGCGTACTGCACGATCATGAATCCGGACATCACACCCGGTTTCGGGCTCATGAACGCGCGGAGATTCGATTCCGGATCGAACGCGGAGAGGATGTGGTACATCCGTCGCTCCGAGATCCCGGCCATATGCGACACGGCGATCGCGCACGCGTCCATCGGGAGCGCCACGGGCATCCCGTGGAAACACCCCGCGCTCACGATGTCGGGCATATCCGCGCCTATATCGAAGATGAGCGGGTTGTCCGTGACCGCGCCGAGTTCGTTCGTGAGCCGCGCCATGCACGATTCGATCATGTCGAGCGCCGATCCGAGCACGAGGGGCGCCGCGCGGAAGGAGTAGGGGTCCTGCACGCGCGGGTCGTTCTCCGCGTGAGACCCGACGATCGTGGATCCCGACAGGAGCGAGCGCAGGGTCGAAGCGACGCGCGACGCGCCGGGCTGGTTCCGGACTTCGTAGACGCGCGGGTCGAGGAACCCGTGCGAGGTCCGGGCCGCGTCCATCGACATCGCGTTCGCGATGAGCGCCGCATCGATCACGCGGGACAGATCCCGCTCGATAAGCGCGAAGCGCCCGCACATCAGGTGGGTCCCGTTGATGAGCGCGAGCCCTTCCTTCGCTTCGAGCTCGATGGGTTCGAGCTGCGCCATCCGGAGCGCGTCCCCGCCCGGGATCCGTGCTCCATCAACGATCGCTTCCCCTTCACCCATCAGCACAAGGGTGACATGTGCGAGCGGTGCGAGGTCCCCCGAAGCGCCCACGGACCCGGACTCGGGAACCACAGGTGTGATCCCGTTATTGAGGAGCGCGATGATCTGCTCGATCACCAAGGGGCGGATACCCGACTTCGCGCGGGTGAGCGAGGTTGCGAGGATGAGCATCATCGCGCGGACCACGTCCACATCGAGCGGCGAACCGACCCCGGCCGCGTGTGATCGGATCAGGTTCCGCTGGAGGGTCTGGAGGTCCTCCCGCGCGATCCGTTCCCGCGCGAGCGATCCGAACCCCGTGTTGATCCCGTAGTGCGGGTTCCCCGTATCGAGCACCCGCTCGAGCAGCCCCCGGCACGCATCAACCCTCGCCGCGGATTCCGCGTCGAGCGACACCCGAGCCCCCCGACGCGCGACATCCTCGACAAGGGTGGGGGTGAGCTCCAGATCGGTCGTGAGGATGAGTTCGTGCATGGTCGATTCTGCCCCCCGGACCACCCGGAATCCACCCTCGATCCCCACGATCCCGTGTGTACCATGCGCGTGATGACGAAACTGTTCCCAGACGTATCGCACTGCTCCGATCGGGTCCTCATGGTGCGCCCGAGCCGGTTCGGGTACCACAAGGCCGCCGCCGAATCCAATGCTTTCATGCGCGAGCCCGTGATGGACGAAGCGCCCATCGCGCTCCGGGGTGTCGAGGAGTTCGATGTCCTCCACCAGGTGCTCGACGAAGCGGGTGTCCGGGTCCTTGTCTACCAGGACACCGACAACCTTCCGGATTGTCTCTTCCCCAACAACTGGTTCTCCTGGCACCAACCTGTTGGTCAGTCCCCGACCCTGATCACCTACCCGATGCGCAATGCGTTGCGACGCGCGGAACGACGCGCGAGCGTGCTCAAATCCATCGAAGAGTTCACGGGGGTTACCCCGAATCGTATTGAGCTCGAATCGCTCGAAGATGACGATGAGATCCTCGAGGGGACCGGGTCGCTCGTGCTCGATCGGACCAACGGGATCGCGTTTGCGTGTCTCTCCGAACGGACAACCCCCAGAGCGCTCGAAATCTGGTGGGAGCATACGGGGTATCAAACCGTTTCATTCGACTGCACCGACTGGGAAGGCAACGCCGTCTACCACACGAACGTTGTTCTTTCCATCGGGAGGAAGGTCGCGATCATTGCTTCGGAGATGATCCGGGACGAGAAGGAGCGGGATCGGGTCCTCGGGAAGCTCCGGGACACGGGACGGGACATCGTCGAGATCTCCGAGATCCAGGTCACCCAGATGGCCGGGAACGCGCTCGAACTCAGAACGAAGTCCGGAGACCATGTCTACGCGATGTCATCCGCGGCCTTTTCCATCCTCGAACCCGAGCAGCGCGACACGATCGAATCCCACTCTCGCATCGTCCACGCGCCCATCCCCACGATCGAGCGGATCGGGGGCGGATCCGTGCGTTGCATGATCGCTGAACTCGGGTCGGATTCCGTCCCCGATTGACGGATCTGGATACCCGGATCCGTTCACGATCCGCTATATTCGTGAACGCAGACCCATGATATGTTTCCACGACATCAGAGGATTCTCCCTATGACCCGAAGCGCGTCCCGAGTGTGTTCCGTTCTCACCCTTTCCCTCGTCGGCACCGCTCATGCCGCGACGAACGGGCTTATCCAGTATCCATGCGCCGCGCCGGACAACCAGACGATCGTCTTCAGCGCGCAGGGCGATCTCTGGGCTTCGAACCCCGACGGCGGGATCCCCACACGACTCACCACCCACGCCGCGATCGAATCGCGCTCGTGCTTCAGCCCGGACGGGACGAAGCTCGCGTTCGAATCGAACCGGGACGGGACCGACAACCTCTATGTCGCTGATGTCACGGGATCCGGGTCGGATATGACGATCACCAACATCCGCCGGGTCACGGTTTCCGATCGATCCCACTGGCTCGGGTCCTTCGACGAGTCGGGGAAGGCGCTGCTGTTCTCCGCGTACATGAACCCGGACATCTATCGCCAGCCCGAGATGTACAGGGTCCCCCTCGACGGCGGCCCGATCGAGCGGTTCACCGAGGCCTACGGGCGAGGCCCGACCCTTGGGGACAATGAACTCGTCTACTTCGTCCGGGGCTACTACTACCCCCATCGCTCCGTGTACCGGGGCCCCGGGAACATCGACATCTGGTCCCTCGATCGGAGCACGAGCGAGTTTAAGCAGGTCACGACCTTCGCCGGGAACGATCTCGATCCCGCGCCCCTCCCCGATGGATCCCTCCTCTACCTCTCCTCTCGCGACGGCACGTACAACGTTTATCGACTCGATCCCAACAAAACCGATCGGAAGGGAAGATCCGGGGATCAGCTCACCCACTTCGCACCCGGCGATGACACCACCCTCGCGCACGGGGTCCGGGACCTCCGGGTCAGCCCGGACGGGACCACGGCCTACTTCGTGTGCTGGAACACGCTGTACTCCCTCGACCTCACGGAACGCAAGCCCGAGCCCAGAGCGATCGAGCTGACCCTCAATGCGGATCACGACCGAGACAGGACCGTCATGATGGACCTGTCACGGAAGGTCAACGAAGCCGCGATTCATCCGAGCGGCGAAGCGGTCGTCGTCCAAGCCCGCAACGAGCTCTTCATCCGTTCGACCAAGGAGGGCTACCCCACCCGGCGCATCACCAATACCCCGACGCGCGAGCGTGATCTCGTCTGGTCCCCCGACGGATCCGTGCTCTACTTCACCTCCGACGACGAGGATTCCCTCGGGTCCATCTTCGCCGCCCGGGTCACCCTGAGCACCGAGGACCTCAAGCCCAAGGAGCCCGAAGAGGACAAGGAAGCAAAGGAATCCGAAGAGGACCCCAAGGACGAATCCGCAGACTCGCCCGAGACCGGAGAACTCCCGGCGGAGGACGCGACAGACGAGGTCGATCCGACTTCCGATGACGATTCCGAATCAGAAAGCGAAGCAGCCGACGAAGCGAAGGAAGACGAGGAAGAGAAGATCGACCACGGCGCCCGTTGGGCCGGGGCGCTCCGTTTCGAGATCGATCCCGTCGTGGTCAACGCCGACAACTGCTACGCGCCCAACCCCTCACCCGACGGCACCAAACTCATCTACAAGAAAACCCGTGGTGACGTGATCCTCCGGGATCTCGATACCGGGGACGAGCGAGTCCTCGTGGAAGCGTGGTCCGACCCCGAAGTTCTGTGGGCCGCGGATTCCGTGCACATCGTGTTCGCCGACACGGACCTCGACTTCAACTCCGATATCTTCATCCTCGACACACGGCTCAACGAGGACGGGTCATCCAACGAGCCCGTCAACATCACCCAACACCCCGATGTCGATCACTCCCCGAGACTCTCCGCCGACGGGAAGGTTCTGACCTTCCTCTCCGATCGGGATTCGGACAACTGGTCGTGGGATGTCTACACCGTCGCGCTCGATCGCGCCCTCGAAGGGATGCCCAAATACGAGCTCGAGCAGTACTACAAGGACGCCGCGGCCGCCGCAAAGAAGCGCGAGGTCCTCGATCCCAAAGACCCACCCGAGATCGAACCCTTCGAGTTCGACACGGACGATGCGTATCTCCGCATCAACCGTCTCACCCGGACCCCGGGCTCCGAGGGGAACCTCGCGATGAGCGCCGGCGGCGAGCGGATCGCCTTCACCCAGGACGGGAAGTTCGTCTCCGTCGATCCCTGGGGGAAGGAAGAGAAGACCATCAACGGGTCCGGCGTGTCCGATCCCCGGGTCGGTCTGAACGGATCGTCGATCTCATTCATCTCCGGAGGACAGGCCCATTCGTCCACAATCTCCGGGGGGAAGTCCGAGACCCTCTCCATCGACGCGCGGGTCGAGATCGACCGAGCCAAGGAGCTCGCACAGAAGTTCGAAGAGGCCTCCGCTCGCTTCGGGCTCAACTTCTACCACCCGACCCTCAAAGGGCTCGATTGGGAAGCGATGACCGAGCGGTACCGAGAGCTCGCACTCCAAACCAAAACCAACGAAGCGTTCCAGCGCGTCATGAACTTCATGTTCGGCGAACTCGACGGCTCTCACACCGGGATCTGGGGCGGCGATGGCTTCAGCGCCTCGTCGAGCCGGACCGGGTATCTCGGGATCGATGTCGCTTCGAACCCCGCCGGCTACGAGGTCACCCGGATCTACTCGGGAGGCCCCATCGATCGCATGAAGGACGGGATCCAGGTCGGCGACACCATCATCGCCGTCGGGGATACCGATCTCGTCAACGAGAACGGGAAGCTCATCGACTTCTACACCGCGCTCGCAAATACCAGCGGCTCCGAGGTCCTCATCGAATACACCCGTCCCAGTGATAGCGCGATTCAGGCCGACGACGGAACCGAGGACGAAACCATCGACGGCTCTCGCTTCGCGCTCGTGAATCCGATCAGCTACGGCGCGCACAGCGTAATGCGTTACAACCAGGAGGTCCTCGATCGGCGCGAGCAGGTCGAGCAGCTCTCGAACGGAAAGCTCGGATACCTCCATATCCGTTCGATGGGTGCAGCTTCGGTCCGGGATTTCGAGCGAGACCTCTTCGCGGCCGCGAACGGCAAGGACGGGCTCGTCATCGATGTCCGCGACAACGGTGGGGGATGGACCACGGATATTCTCCTCGCGTCCTTGACCGCGCCGGCTCACGCGTACACCATCCCGCGCGGCGCGAACCCCGACGATGTCCGTCCCGATTCCTACCCCCGGGATCGCCGTCTCATCTATGGGTACTCCCGACCCATCGTCGTCCTCATCAACGAGAACTCCTTCTCCAACGCAGAGATCTTCGCCCACTCGATCCGCACCGCGAAGCGTGGGCGTCTCGTCGGGAAGCAGACCTTCGGAGGCGTCATCTCCACGGGCTCCTTCTCCCTCATCGACGGCACAACCGTCCGTGAGCCCTTCCGCGGGTGGTACCTCCCCGACGGCACCGATATGGAGAACAACGGCGCCAAGCCCGATGTCGAAGTCGAGCAAACACCAGAGGACGAAGCCAACGGACAGGATCCCCAGCTCGAAGCGGCCGTGAAGGATCTCCTGAGAACGATCAAGTAACAGCTAGTCTGTATCACGAACCCAAAGAAAGAGCCCGGCGCGTCAGCGCCGGGCTCTTCTCATATCACAAACGCTTCAGCCGAGAGGGCTTACTTGTCCTCTTCCGCGATCCCGATCCCCGTACGAACCGGGGGCTTCGGAGGCGTCGGGGCCTTGTACCCGCTGGTCTTGATCTCCTCGAGGAGCTGATCGATCGCAACGTTGAGCTGGGGATCGTTCCCGTCGAGCATCTTGGACGGATCCGCGATGACCTCGATATCCGGGTCAACGCCGTGACCCTCGATACCCCAGGTCCCGTCCGTCTCGTAGAACCCGAAGTTCGGGACGGCCGTGTACCCGCCGTCGATCAGACCCGGGACCGTGGAGATCCCGACGAGACCGCCCCAGGTGCGTGTCCCGATGAGCTTCCCGAGCCCGTTGTGCTTGAAGAGCCACGGGAACATGTCGCCACCGGAACCCGCGTTGCCGTTGATCAGCATCGCCTTGGGTCCCTGGTGCGAGTCGTACGGCCAGGGCCAGTCCTTCCCGTCACGACGGAAGAAGTAGTTCGTGCGGGGACGGTTGAGGAGCTCGATGAAGCGGGTCGGGATCTGACCACCGCCGTTCCAACGCTCGTCGATGATCAGGGCTTCCTTCCCGATCTGCCCGTAGAACCCACGGAACAGCTCGTTCTGACCCTGGACACCCGTGTTCGGGACGTAGATGTACCCGATCTTCCCGTCGGACTTCTCTTCGACATACTTCCGGTTGTGCTCAACCCACGCGCGGTAGCGCAGGTTCGTCTCCGAACCGATGGGCTTGATCAGGATCGTCCGCTCGGCGCTCGCGTCCTCATCGTCGGCGTTCTCCTCCGCGTCCGGATCGAAGTCAGGATCCACGAGGGTCAGGCTCGTCTCCTTGCCCGCAAGCCCGATGAACGAAGCCCACGGATCGAGAGCTGTATCGACCTCGATCCCGTTGATGTGGGTGATGATCTCGCCTTCCTTGACGTTGAGCCCGTGCGCCTTGAGGGGGTTCCGAGCATCGGTGTCCCACGGAGCGCCCTCGTAGATCTTCTCGATCTTGAAGCCCTCGTAGGACGCGCCGTCGATCTCCGCTTCAGCGACGGAGAAATCAACACCGAGAAGACCGACATTGAGCGAGGGCTGCCCCTCGACATCGCCGCCGTAGTAGTACGCGTGCCCCACGTTGAGCTCACCGATCATCTCGCCGATGATGTACGAAACATCCTCGCGTGAAACAGCATCGTCAACCATCGGGAGGTAGTGGTTCAGCACCCCTTCCCAGTCAACGCCGTGCATGTTCTCCACGTAGAAGAAGTCACGGTGGCGACGCCACGCGTCCGTCACGAGTTGCTTCCACTCTTCACGGAGGTTGATGCTCTTCATGAGCGTCGGGTTGATCGGCTTCACGCTCTGACCCGGAGACGCGCTCGCGAAACCGAATCCCACCGGGCTCCCGGCGATGATCTTCTTCCCATCAGCGCTGATGTCGTACCCGAAACACAACGCGAGCACCGTCTTCTCGCTGGGCTCGTCGTCGTTGACGTCGTAGAGCTTCAGCGAGGGCGCGCTGCCCGAGGTACGCAGATACAGCAGCTGACCCTTGTCATTGCTGCTGAGCGCACCGAAGTTGCCCGGAGCGATGCTCAGCTCGAACCCACGCGCCTCGAACCCGTCGAGATCGATCTCAACCGTCTCGCTCGCGTCCTCGTCGGCCTCAGCGATCTCCTTCACTTCGTCCTCGGAAATCTCGGTCCCGGTTCGCTCAGCGGTCCAGGTCCCGCTGATCCCGATCCCCTTGATCTCCCAGGTCCCGTCCATTTTCCCGTCGCTGACCGTGCATTTCTGGACGATGGTCATCCCCATCTCCGTGGACTCCATCGTGAACGTGCTCGTCGCTTCGTCCCAGGTGACCAGATCACCCAGGTCGTCGGTCTCGCCCATGGTCTCGGACTGCCCCGTGATGTTCCCCTCGTCATCGACGAGGATGATCATCGAGAAGCTGATCTCGTCCGTCGGCATCCCGAGCGCCGAGAAGCCCGCCGCAGCGCCGCTCCACTTGCCCCAGAGCGCGTGCTCCGTGTCGTACCCGACGAGATACTCGGGGACATCATCGGAAGCCGAGTCGTCCGACTCCGCTTCGTCGTCGCCCGCTTCATCATCGGAGGATTCAGAGTCTTCCGCGGTCTCTTCGTCCGTGTCCTCGTCCTCTTCCCAGGTCTCGTCATCGGACTCGAGGAGCTGCTTGTTCTCCACATCGTCGTTCAGGGGAACCGCGATGATCCGCCCCGTGTCGTTGTACACGAAGGTCGAGCCCACATCCTCATACGTCGGGGATGTGAAGTTCCGGTTCGACGTGTAGTACAGGTAATCGCCCTTCATCGAGAACTCGGGGTTCCCGTCGTTGAAGTACCCGCTCGTCAGCTGATGATGTTCATCGTTCTCGGTGTCGTATACCCAGATCGAGCTCGTCATGGAATCTTCGCCCGTCTTGGTGTACGCGAGCCAACGCGAGTCGTGCGACCATGACACGTTCTGCTGGTTCGCCCACGGGTCCTGGAGCAGCAACTCCATCTCCCCGCTCTCGACATCGACGAGGTACATCTTCGTCGCCTTGTCGATCAACAGGATCGTTTCAGAATCGGGGGACCAGACGACATTCATCCAGTACGTCTTGTTCCCGTCCGTCAGCTGACGTGTCTCGCCCTTCCCGTCCGACTGGGTGATGTACAGCTCGTACTCCCCGTCCTCATCCGAGACATACGCGATCCATCGCCCGTCCGGGCTCCACGCCGGGGAACGCTCCGCAGCGCCCGAGGTGTCCGTTAGGTGGCGCACCGGACCGTTCTCAGCAGGAACAGTGAAGATGTCCCCGCGCGCTTCAACGACCGCTCGCTTCCCCGTCGATGAAATCGAACCCGTGTTCATGAAGTTCATCGCGTTGAGTCGCTTGTCACGGAGCGTCTCCCGAGCGCCAGGGATCTCGATCTCGACCGCTTTCGACTTCTTGTTCCGGAGATCGAGTAGGTGGATCTGGGACCCGAGCTGGAACACGATCTCGCCCTTCCCCGACGAGCCCGGCCCGATCGAGGGGAACTTCACATCGTTCTCGTCGAAACTCGTGATCTGCTCACGATTCCCGCTCTTGAACTCGTACCGCCAGATGTTCAGCCGGTTCTGCCCGCCCGCATCCGACAGGTAGTAGACGTAATCGCCCCAGATCATCGGAGCCGTATCCGTCCCCTCCCAGTCCGTGATCTGCTTGGCATCATTCGTTTTCAGGTTATAGAGCCAGACGTCATCCGCAAGACCGCCCCGGTACCGCTTCCAGGTCCGGAAGTCGCGCGAGTTCGGGGTGTACGCAAGCCATTCCCCGTCCTCGCTGATCGACCCGACCGCGCCGTAGGGAATCGGGAGCACCTCGGGCATCCCGCCGTCGGGGGACACCGTGAACAACTGCTGCTGCGCCGGGTTGCCGGCCATCGCGTTGAACGAGAACAGAAGCCCCTCGCTCGTCCAGTCGTTGAGCCGTTCATTCCCGGGGTGGTGCGTGACCCGGTACGGCACGCCGCCGCTGACCGAAACCGTGTACAGGTCACGATCACCCTCGTAGTTCCCGATGAACGCGACCGTCGAGCCGTCCTCGTTGAACTTGGGGAACGTCTCCTGCCCGGGAGGGCTCGCGAGCGGCCGAGCCATGCCCCCCTTCTTGTCCACGATCCAGAGATCGTTCGCATACACAAAAACGATCGAATCCTTCGAGACATCGGGGTATCGGAACATCCCCGGATGCGGGTCGTCCTGAGCCATCGAGCCCGAGCCGATCGCACCCAGAATCGACGTCGCGAGAACAGCGGCGTGTCGTTGCTTCATGTGTGGTATCCGTTTGTGCGTGAAAGAAAGAAACTCCGCGCCGACGCCATCGCCGCCGCGGCTTTCATTCTATGGATTCACCGCTCCACGGTTTCAGAATCACACGGGACATGAACAGATCGAGCCACATCCCCCCGAACTGCTTGACTCCGAGCAATCCCGCGCCAATCATCCTCACCACAGATTGCGGGGTAGAGCAGTCTGGTAGCTCGTCGGGCTCATAACCCGGAGGTCGTCGGTTCAAATCCGGCCCCCGCTATTGAATGAAACAACGGCTCGCATCGAATGCGAGCCGTTGTTCCCTTTTCTGCCCTCCACTCCCTCCCAGGCCCCCAGATTCTCCCGATTCTCCGCGAGTCAGACGTTCTCTAGTCGAGCGTAACTGTTACAATGCGAGCTCCTGAACCCACCAGGATCGCACGAATCAGCGAAAATCGAGGTCGAATCATGAACCGTATCCACCAACTGTTTCTCATCGTCGTCTTCGCGCTCTCAGCCATCGCCTCCTCTGTGTTCGCGCAGTCGAGGGGCAAGCCCGACCTCACGGACGAGCAATGGAAGTTCGTTGACGACCTCATCGCCAAGATGACCCTCGAGGAGAAAGCCGGACAGATGGTCCAGCTCACCCTCGAAACCGTTACCGCCCAAATCTCCGACGCTGACAACAAGCACGCGCTCGACCCCCAGAAAGTCCACGACGTCATCGTCGAGCACAAGGTCGGCTCCATCCTCAACGCCGCCAACGTCGCGATGACATCCGACGAGTGGGCCAACGTCATCGAGACACTCCAGGACACCGCGCTCAACGACACCCGTCTCGGGATCCCCCTCCTCTACGGCATCGACTCCGTCCACGGCACCAACTACATCACCGGCGCCACCCTCTTCCCCCACAACCTCACCCTCGCCGCGACTTGGAACCCCGAGCTCGCGCGTCAAGCCGGGCATGTGACGGCCGTCGAATCCCGCGCCGTCGGGATGAACTGGAACTTCTCCCCCGTCTGCGATATCGCGCGCATGCCCACCTGGTCGCGCGTCTTCGAAACCTTCGGCGAAGACCCGGAGCTCGCATCGCGCATGGTCGAAGCCAACGTCGAAGGGATGCAGGGCGCCGACCTCACCAGCCCCGACACCATCGCCGCAACAGCCAAGCACTTCCTCGGATACTCCGTCCCCCACACCGGTCGTGACCGGACCCCGGCCTACATCTCCAAGCCCGAGCTCTACGACACCTTCGTCCCCCCATTCGACGCCGCCTTCGACGCCGGCGCCCGCACCATCATGATCAACTCCGGTGAGATCAACGGCGTCCCCGTCCACGCCGACTCCCGCATCCTCCGCGATCTCCTCCGAGACGAGCTCGACTACGCCGGGATCGCCGTCACCGACTGGGCCGACGTGGACAAGCTCTTCAACTACCACCATGTCGCGCACGACCTCCGCGAAGCTACCGAGCTCGCCGTCAATGCCGGGATCGACATGGCCATGACCCCCATGTCCCCCGAGTTCGCCGACCACGTCGTCGCGCTCGTCAAGGAAGGCAAGATCGCCGAGTCGCGCATCGACGAGAGCGTTCGGCGCATCCTCGCGCTCAAGGTCGAGATGGGGCTCTTCGAAGACGCAGTCCCAAGCCAAGCCGCGCGTGACCGGATCGGTTCGGACGAGTTCGCCGAGGTGAGTCTCGAAGCGGCGCGTGAAGGGATCGTCCTCCTCCGAAATACCGAGGACGTGCTCCCCCTCAAAGAGAACAGCACGATCCTCGTCACCGGCCCCGCCGCCAATGACCTCGTCCCCCTCCATGGGTCATGGACCTACTCATGGCAGGGCACCGACCCCGCGCTCTACCCCGAGTCCCCGACCATCGTGGATGCGCTCACCGAGCGTTTCGGGACGACCAATGTTGTCTACCACGAAGGATCCACCTGGGGCGAGCTCCGCGACATCGACAACGTCGTCCGGATCGCCGAGATGGCCGACGCCGTCGTCCTCTGCTTGGGCGAGTTCCCCGCCACCGAGATCCCCGGCGATATCTCCGACCTCCGGATCAGCCAGCCCCAGATCGACCTCGCGAACGCGCTCGCTGAAACAGAGACCCCCGTGATCCTTGTTATGGTCACCAACCGTGCCCGGATCATCACCGACCTCGAGGCCGGGATGAACGCCATCCTCTGGGCCGGGCACCCCGGACCCCTTGGTCCCCAAGCCCTCGCCGAGATCCTCGCCGGCGACATCAACCCCAGTGCCCGTCTCCCCTTCACCTACCCGCGCCAACCCAACGCGCTCCTCATGTACGATCATAAGTTCACCGAGACCAACACCCCGCGCGACGCCAACGCCGGGTACGACCCCCTCTTCCCCTTCGGCGCAGGTCAGGGCTACAGCACCTTCACCTACTCCGACATCGACATCGAGCTCCCCGAGTTCGACAGGTCCGGTCTCAAGGGACCCATGATGGTCACCACCACCATCACCAACACCTCGGACCGCGCCGGGTCCGAAGTCGTCCAGCTCTACGTCACCGACCAGGTCGCGAGCGTGACCCCGCGCGTCAAGCGACTCGCCGCGTTCGACAAGGTCGAAATCGCACCGGGTGAGTCCATGACCGTGACCCTTGAAGTCCCCGCAAAGGCTTTCACCATGATCGATCGTGACGGGAAGCGCATCTTCGAGCCCGGGACCTTCACGATCCAGGTCGCGAACCACTCCAGCGCCGTCACCCTCCGTCCGAAGGACTGAGCGCCCGGTTCTCCCAGCGCAGCGCCTCGTCCTCGCGTCCCCACGCCCGGTACATCCGCACGATATCGTGGCGCATGATCGCCACATACCGATGGTCCGCGCCCAGGATGTCTACGAACCCGCCGATGTGCCCGAGGAAGATCGCCTCCGCCTCCTCGTAGTTGCCTTGCTTCGACAGTGCCCGCCCGATCATGAAGCGTGTGAGATATGTCTTCACGTGCTCGTCCCCGAAGATCCGCTCCCGGATCTCAAGCACATCACGCAGAATCTCGAGCGCCTCGTCGTACCGCTCGATCTGGATGTAGAACACCCCGAGATTGTCGAGCGACACCAGCGTGTCCGGGTGCTCCTTCCCGCGCGTCTCGATACTCCGCTCGATCGAACGCTGATGCAGTTCGAGCGCCTCGTCATACCGTTTGAGCCGTGTGTAGACAATCGCGAGGGATGATTCCGCGTTCTCCAGACTATCCGAATCGGGGAGCTCCTGCAGACCGATCGCAACGGCTTGCTCGAACAAGGGAGCGCATTCATCCACACGTTGCATGTGGTACAGAATGCTCGCGAGCGACACCCGCGTGTCGATCCGCATCGACGGATCATCGATCCCCGACTCGTCGAAATCACGGATCGTCCGTTCCCCAAGCTCAAGCCCGACCTCAAGCTCGTTGAGATCCGAGTAGAGCTTCGTCAGCATGATCCGCCGTCCAGCGAGCACCAGCGGATCCACCCCGCGCTCCTCACTCAGCCCAACGCTCCGCTCCAGGTTCTCCCGAGCCAGGTCGTAGCGATTGAGCAAGCGGAACTGCTCACCCATCGTCGCGCGGATCTCCGCCTCCGCCTCCGGCGCACCCTCGAAACGCTCACCCAACCCCTCCGAAGCTTCGAGCATCGCATCGAGCATCGAGATCTCCGGATCCCCCCCGAAGTCCGGATTCGCCGCCGCAAACAGATCTTCGCTCAGGAACGAGTTCACCCGCGCCTTCACCCCCCGATCATGCTCCGCGATCAATCGCTGCTCTCGCGCCTCGCGCAGCGCGTTCCCCACAACCCCGAGCGCCCCAACAAGCACCACGAACACCATCACCACAGCACCCACAAGCACCGGGTTCCGCTGCGCGAACTTCCGCGCCTGATACCACGTGCTCGGCGCCCGCGCCTCGATCGGACGAGACGACAGGAACCGCTCAAGATCGTCCCCCAGCTTCCCCGCATCCGCGTACCGACGATCCCGGTCCCGCGCCAGCGCCTTCCCGACGATCGTCTCCAGATCCCCCTTGAGCGCCTTGCTGTGCGACCCCAGCGTGGTGATCTCGTCGTCCCGGATCGAACGGATCAGCTCATACACGCTCGTCTCGTGCCCGTCGTGCGGATGCGCCCCCGTCAGCAGCTCGTACCCGATCAGCCCCAACGCATACACATCCGTCCGCGCATTCACCGCCCCCCTCGACGAATCCACCTGCTCCGGAGCCATCGCATGCAGCGTCCCCATCAGCTGACCCGATTGCGTCAGCTGGGTCCGCGCCTCCGCGCCAAGATCAATCGCGATCCCGAAATCCAGCACCTTCACCCGTCCCCGCGCATCCACCAGCACATTGCCCGGCTTCAGATCCCGATGCACAATCCCCTGGTCATGCGCACTCTCCACCGCCCGGCACACATCACGGAGCAACCCCACCCGCGCCTCGATCCCGAGCCCGTGCGACTCGGCATATCGCGTGATGGACTCACCACGAACCAGCTCCATCGCGACATACGGGATCGACGCGCCATCGTCCTCCGCAACCCCCGACTCATAAATCGCCGCGATCCCCGGGTGATTCAGCTTCGCGAGGATGTCCGCCTCCATCGTGAACCTTCGCTTGATCTGCTCATGCGCCGAGCGACGATGGATCACCTTCAACGCCACGCGCCGATTCGGGGACCGCTGCACCGCTTCGTACACGATCCCCATCCCCCCGTGTCCGAGCACCCCGTGGATCACAAACCCCCCGATCCGTTCCGGGATCCGCTCGTCGTGTTCAACAGTGGGGGACCCATCGATCGCGCCGAGATCCGCCGCGTCCGCATCAAGCAGCGAACGCACCATCGACATCAGCTGTGCATCCCCATCGCACAACCGCTCCAGCTCGCGCTCCCGATCCACTTCCTCCAGATCGCACACAGCATGGAACACCGACTCCGCGCGTTGGAACAGCCCCGCCTCAGTCATCCCGCGCCCGATCCGACAGCCGATCCATCAACCACGCTCGTGCAAAGCGCCAATCACTCGAAGCCGTCGAACGAGCAACCCCCAGCACCCGCGCCGAAGTCTCCTCGTCCAAACCCCCGAAGAATCGAAGCTCCACGAGCCGCGCCTTCCGTTCGTCGAGGGTCCGCAGATGCTCGAGCGCTTCATCAATCGCCAAAAGCTCGCTCGGTTCCAACCCCAGATCGATCCCGGCCTCCGACACCGTCATCCGGATCCGCTCACGATCCCCGCCCCGCTTGAGCCGGTTCACCCCCCGAGCATGGTCGATCAGAATCCGGCGCATCACCCGAGCGGCCAGCATAAAGAAATGGTCCCTCGACGAAATATCCAGCGATTCCGCATTCACGATCCGCAGATACGCCTCGTTTACCAACGCCGTTGGGTCCAATGTGTGCCCAGCCCGTTCATGAGCCATCAACTGAGCGGCCAGCGCCCGCATCTCCCCATACATGATCGCCGCAAGCTCACCCGGGTCCCGGGTGTCGTCCTCCGCCAACGCCCCCAGAAGGGTCGTCGCATGATCTCGTGTCGGCGCATCCAGAGTCATCGGAACCCATTGTAAAGCAATGCTTTGGGAGCCCCGAGCCCCCCTGTGCCCACCCGGAGCACATTTTTTGCTCAAACAAGCATATCGCTCGGGCGCGCCATCCTCCCCCATCGCGTCTCAGAGTGCCGGAATCCGTACTCGACCACCCCGAACCACCCCATCTCCGCCCGGAGCCCACCATGAGCATCTCGAAAGCCGCCCTTCTGGTCCTCAGCGCCACCGCGTCCCTCACAAACGCCGCCACCATCACCGTCGGCCCGAACCTGATGGACTACGACTTCATCACCATCACCGCCGCCATCGTCAACGCCGCCTCCGGCGACGAAATCCTCATCGCCCCCGGGCTCTACGCCGAGAACCTCACCGTCAGCGGCAAGGACCTCGTCCTCCGCAACGCCGGGGGCGGAACCGTCACCGTCTTCGGCCAAGGGCTCAACAAATGCTTCCGTTCCACCGGAACCACCACCGACGTCGTCCTCGAGGGCATCATCTTCACCAACGGGTTCTCCACAAGCGCCGGAGCCGGGGTCTCCATCGAGGGCGGATCCAGCGCCGACATCATCGACTGCATTATCGAGAACAACGAATCCACGACAACCGGAGGGGGGCTCTACATGTCCGGAGGGGGAACCGTCACCGACACCATCATCCGCAACAACACCGCTGGCGGTGACGGCGGCGGAGCCGACCTCCGGGGCACCCTCACGAAGTCCTTCACCAACGTCACCTTCGAAAACAACACCGGTGTCGAGGGAGGCGGGCTCTCCTACGCCGCCGCAGGGGACATCGCGGATATCACCAACTGCACCTTCCGGAACAACACAGCCACAAGCAGAGGGGGGGCCATCGCCGTACTCGGGACCGCGAGCGTGGGAATCGTCGATGTCCAGGACTGCGTCTTCGAGTTCAACGACGCCGCCACCGGAGGCGGCGCGATCTGGATCTCCGATCAGGACGTCTTCCGTGCCGTGAACTCCGTCTTCCGTGAGAACACCGCCGGGGACGACGGCGGCGCGATCCGAAACGAGCAGATCACCAACGCCGTCAACTGCACTTTCTACAACAACAACGTCACCGCCGACGGCCCCGCGGATACATTCCATTCCGACCGCCCCGACGCATCCACCGCCCTCCTCAACTGCATCGTCATCAACCAATCCGCGACCTCCGAGGACGGCCCGGGCACACTCAGCGCGACTTTTTCACTCCTCCCCGAAGGACCCATGGGCGCACCCAACGCCAGCGGCAACTTCAACGCGAACCCGATGTTCACCGATCCGATGATGGGCGACTTCACGTTCATGGCAAACTCACCCGCGATCGACGCGGGCAACTCGCGCGGCAACTTCTCCTGGATCAATGTCCTCGACATCTCGACCGACCTCGCGGGGAACATCCGCAATCTCGACGATCCCGAAACCGCCAACTCGGGCATCTCCACATGGGAACTCTGCATCGATCTCGGCGCATACGAGTTCCAGCCTTCCGCAAACGATTGCCGGGTCGATTTCACCGAAGACGGGGAGCTCGACTTCTTCGACATCTCCTCCTTCCTCACCGAGTTCCAGATGGGTTGCGACTAACCCCTCCGTCATACTGAACAAGCCATCCATCGAGACCCACCCATGAACGCCGCACTGCTCACCATCCCGTTCCTCATCGCATCCGCCACACTCGCGCAGCCCCACACGCACACCTGCGGCGTGGACTGCACGCAACGTGAGTCAACCGCACTCGACACATCGCGCCCCCTCGACCGCGCCGCGATGACAAGCCCGATCCAGCAACGCGGCGCGGGACCCTCCCTGGAAGACGGCTCCCTCATCGACATCCTCGTCCTCTACACCCCCCAAGCCACCACCTTCGCCGGAGGCCAAGCCCAGATCGAGTCCCTCATCATGGACGGGCTCGACGAACTCAACACAGCAACCCTCGACTCCAACATCCCGACCAGTTTCAGGATCGTCCATACTCAGGAGGTGACATACAACCAGTCCGGATCCATGAGCACCATGCTCACCAGACTCCGCACACCCTCCGACGGCGTGCTCGATGAAGCCCACGACCTCCGCGACCTCTACAAAGCCGACCTCGTCATGCTCGTCATCTCCGCCGGGGATGTGTGCGGGATCGCGAACATCGGGGTCGGACCCGGGAACACACCCACCCCCCAGTTCGGGTTCAGCGTCGTCGCCGCCACATGCATGACCGCGCCGGTCAGCGCCTTCGCCCACGAGATCGGGCACAACATGGGGCTCCTCCACGGGTACGAGGAGAACCCCTGCACCAACGGCGGGTCCCGCTTCGCGAAGGGCTACATGGCCCCCGACGAATCCTTCCAAACCCTCATGGGTGTCGGACCCGCGCCGCGCCAGGTCCGCTTCTCCAACCCCAATGTCGATTTCAACGACCAGCCCACCGGATTCCCCGTGGGTGATCCGAGCGCCGCCGACGCCGCGAGCGCCTTCGCCCAAGCAGCACCCGTCGTCGCGAACTACCGATCGCGCGATATGAACAACAACGGGATCCTCGACGACGACGAGATCACGATGGGCACCCTGAGCGACTGCGATGGAAACGGCTATCCCGACTTCGCCGACCAGGACTACAACAACAACGGACTCCCCGACGCGTGCGACATCGCGATGGGCACGAGCGCCGACCTCGATTTCGACGGGATCCCCGACGAAGCCGAACCCAGCATCATCCGCATCGATCCCGGCGCCACGGGGACAGGAGTGGGGGACTCCTGGGCCAACGCGCGGACCGACCTCCAGACCGCACTCAGCCTCGCACGCGCCTCCGGAGACATCGACGAGATCTGGATCAAGCACGGCACTTACCTCCCCTCCGACCAAGGCCACCGCGCCCGCTTCTTCGACATCCCCGGTGGTGTATCTCTATTCGGAGGATTCGACGCCACCGAATCCACCCCCGACGACCGCTCCCCCGAAACCCCGCGCACCATCCTCTCCGGAGACCAGTTCCAAGACGACAACGGGCTCCTGAACCGAGAAGACAACGCACTCCACGTCGTCTACATCCACGACGAATCCGAGCCCGTCACACTCGACAACCTCGTCATCGAGCACGGAAACGCCGAGTCCGAAGTCAACTGCGGCGCCCTCATGGAGTTCGCCGGAGGGGTCCTCGTCTATAACACCGACACCATCATCACCAACTCCGAGATCCGCAACAACACCGCGCTCAACAGCGCGGGCATGGTCCTCATCAACGACTCCAAGACCCACATCGCGAACAACCACATCCACCACAACACCGCCATCGACGGCACCTTCTACGGCACAACCGGCGCAATCGAATACGGCGGTTACATCGGAGCCGTCCGGATCAACACCTTCCACGACGGCCCGGACAACGTCTTCGCAAACAACCTCGTCGAGTTCAACCAGGACACCGACTCCGTCTCCGGGGTCAGCGTCAACTCGTGCGCACCCTACTTCGTCAACAACATCATCGCGAGCAACACCTCCATGTCGCTCTACTCCGGTGCAGGACTCTCCTCCGTCCTGTGCGAGGGCTTCGAGGTCATCAACTGCACCATCACCGACAACCGCGCCCCCAACAACGCCTTCGGAACCCGCGCCGGAGGTTTCACTTCGAACCGATCCCAGGTCTCCATCATCAACTCCATCCTCTGGGGCAACCATCCCCACCTCCCTTCGGGTGACGAAACCGCGCAGTTCTCCGAGTCCGGAGTCGGAGTCGAGCACACCTTTACGAACTCCATCGTCGAAGGATGGACCGGGCTCTACACCGGCTCCGCCATGAACGCCGACCCCATGTTCGCCGATACCGCCTCCGGCGATTTCGCGATCACAGCCATGTCCCCCGCAATCGATGCAAGCGACAACACCCTCATCCCCACAGACACCCCCGACTTCGACAACGACTCGGACACCTCCGAACCCCTCCCCATCGATCACCTCGGGAACCCGCGCGCCATCGACGACCCGGACATCGCAGACACCGGGAACGGATTAGCCCCCATCGCCGACATCGGCGCGATCGAGTTCCAACCCGTCTCGAATCCCTGTCTCCCCGACTTCACCCAGGACGGCCAACTCGACTTCTTCGATCTCAGCGCCTTCCTCATGGCGCTCGGAGCCGAGAACCCCATCGCCGATCTCACAGGAGACGGGCAGTTCGACTTCTTCGACGTCTCCACCTTCCTCCAACTCTTCAGCGCGGGGTGCCCATAAAATCGCACGATACCACCCGAGCGGATAAACTTGCTCGATGAGTTCGAGCGACACCCCCCCCCGTATCGGATGGCGTGAACGCGTGGACCTCCCCGACTGGGGGCTCCGCGGGGTTCGCGCAAAGATCGACACCGGCGCACGAACCAGCGCCATCGATGTCGCCCAGATCGAGGAACTCCCCGACGGCCGGATCCGATTCGAAGTCGTCGGGAAGACCAAGCCCACCCGCAAAACCAAGTGGGTTGAAGCGCGTCCCGTCCGGACGAGCGTGGTCAAACCCTCCCACGGCGAACCCCAGACCCGCTACGTCTGCCTCACCACCCTCAAAATCGGTGAGCACACCCACGAAGTCGAGATCAGTCTCGTCTGCCGACGCAAAATGCTCTGCCGGATGCTCATCGGGCGCACCGCGCTCGCCGAGCACTTCCTCGTTGACGCATCCCAAATGTACCTGCTCACCAAGCCGAAATCATCGAAACAACCCGAGGCAAACGGATGAAGCTCGCGATCCTCTCCACAGCCCCAAAGTCCTACTCCACCCAACGCCTCCGCCAAGCCGCGATCGAGCGAGGGCACAACGTCAAGGTCCTCAACACCCTCCGCTTCTCCATCGAGCTCCGCGAAGGCGAGCCCGACCTCTTCTTCCGCTCCAAACAGCTCTCCGAATACGACGCAGTCATGCCCCGGATCGGCGCGTCCATCACCTACTACGGCACAGCCGTCGTCCGTCAGTTCGAACAGATGGACGTCTACACCCCCAACACCGCCGCCGGGATCTCCAACTCCCGAGACAAGCTCCGCTCCCTCCAGATCCTCTCCCGCCACGACATCGGGATCCCCCACACCACCTTCGTCCGAGACCGGAAAGACGTCCTCCCGGCCATCAAGCGTATCGGAGGCGCCCCCGTCATCATCAAGATCCTCGAAGGCACCCAGGGCATCGGGGTCATCCTCGCAGAAACCACCAAGGTCGCCGAAGCCATCATCGAGACGCTCCAGACGGCCAAACAAAACGTCCTCATCCAGCGCTTCATCGCAGAATCCAAAGGCCGGGACATCCGCGCCTTCGTCGTCGGGGACCACGTCGTCGCCGCGATGCGCCGGGTCGCGCAGGGCGACGAGTTCCGCTCCAACGTCCACCGTGGGGGACGCGCCGAGCCCGTCACCCTCACCCCCGAGTACGAACAGGCCGCCGTCCGCGCCGCGCAGATCATGGGGCTCCGTGTCGCCGGGGTGGACATGCTCGAAGCCGACGACGGCCCCATGATCATGGAGGTCAACTCCTCCCCGGGGCTCGAAGGAATTGAAACCGCAACCGAACTCGACGTCGCAGGCGCCATCATCGAATACATGGAGCAACGCCTCAAGTTCACCGAGATCGACATCCGCCAGCGACTCACCGTCTCCAAGGGCTACGGGGTCGCCGACCTCATGATCCCCGAGGGCTCCGACCTCGTCGGGAAACCCATCAACGAATCCGGCCTCTACGACAAAGACATCGCGATCCTCAACCTCCATCGAGGAACTTCCATCATCTCGAACCCCAAAGGCACCCGGGTTCTCGAAGCCAACGACAAGCTCCTCTGCTACGGCCGTCTCGACTCCATGCGAGACATGGTCCCCAAGAAACAACGCAAACGCCGCCGTATCACCGCCGCAGCACTCGACCCCCACCTGATCGACGAACTGGAACCCCGCCCGTGACCGATCCCATCGATCCCTCCACCTGGTTCGGTTCACGGGTCGAGCCCGGCCAATACACCTCCCTCGATATGCCCGCCTCCGAGAGCTACTCCGGAGCGGACATCACCATCCCCGTGCACATCTGGCGCGCCCCCAAACCGGGTCCCACCGTCTGCATCACCGCCGCAGTCCACGGCGACGAAATCAACGGGACAGGCGCTATCCGCCGCATCATCCGTGAGCACCCCTTCAAACTCGCGAAGGGCACCCTCGTCCTCGTCCCCGTGGTCAATATCCTCGCCTTCGAACGCCACTCCCGATACCTCCCCGACAGACGCGACCTCAACCGTTCCTTCCCCGGGTCCCACACGGGTTCCCTCGCATCGCGCATCGCCGCGTCCTTCTTCGAGCAGATCACCAAACGCTGCGACTACGGCATCGACCTCCACACCGCCGCCGTCCGGCGCACCAACTTCCCCAACGTCCGCGCCGACATGAGCAACCCCAAGCTCGCCGAGTTCGCACGCGCTTTCGGAGCCGAGTTCATCGTGGACTCCAAAGGACCCAAAGGCGCGCTCCGATCCTCAGCAGTCAAAGCAGGGTGCCTCACCATCATCATGGAAGCGGGGGAGGTCTGGAAAGTGCAGCCCGGGGTCGTCGAATACGCAGTCCGTGGGATCTCCAACTGCCTCAAGCACCTCAAGATGATCCAGGGCAGCCCCGCAAAGCCCCCCTACAGGGTCGAGACCGACCGAACGAAATGGGTCCGAGCAACCCACGGGGGATTTCTTGAGTTCCACGTCGCGCCCGGGACCATCGTCGAAGAAGGCGAACCCCTCGCAACCAACGCCGACCTCACGGGTGAAGACCGGAACGTCATCCGTGCCCCCCAAGCGGGCGTCGTCATCGGGATGACCACCATGCCCTCCGTCGCGCCCGGAGACCCCGTCTGCCACCTCGCCTTCACCAAATCCGGCGCGCTCACCAAGATCGAACGCACCATCGACCAGCTCGAGGACGATTCCCTCCACGAACGGGTCCGCGAAGACCTCTCAACCTCCGTCCACCTCATCGAATACGACCAGCCCAACTCCTGATCCAAAGCGTCGATAAGGCACCAACCCACCAGACACAAATAAAGAAGGGACCCGCATCGCGGATCCCCTCGTGTGAAACACTGTTCGATGTACCGATCAGATCGGTCGGGTCACCGGGTTGTTGTCATCCACATCAGTGCGGCCCGGGGTCGGACGGTTCCCGACGAACGGGCGGTTCGAACCACCGATCGTGCAGAACCCAGGCTGGTACAAGCCGCTCACCCAGAACGTCAGATCGAGGAAGTCCACGGAACCCGAATCGTTGAGGTCCGCACGCGCATCGCCGTTGAGGTACCAGGAGATGTACGTGTTCATATCCGCCGTGTTCACAATCCCGTCACCGTTCAGGTCACCCGGGCAGTTCGTCTCACGCGGATCACACGCATCGAAGATAAGCTCACCCGTATCCGTCCCGTAGATCTGGATCCGGTACGCCGACACCATCTTCCCACCACGGAACGAGCTCCCGGGAACACCGAACGGGCCAAGCGTCGTCGTGAACGGCGAGCCCATCATGTCCGACATCCCGTCGCCTTCTTCCATCGCCTCGTCCGGCCCGTAGTCGTAGAAGTTCACCTGCCAACGCCCGCCGGACAACTCGCCCCAGTGCTTGAACGAAGTCAGCTTGTGACGGTACAGCGCGTAGTTCGTGCCGCCGAAGGCGATCCCCCGATACCCGTTGTCGGCTTCGTCGTCCGTGAGGTCCATATCGAACGTGGTCCCGCTCGGGTTGTCGGAGACCGGGATGAGCAGGTTCGAACGAGTCCCGTTCGGGCTCACAAGCTCGATCCACAGATCGTTGTGCGAATCGCCCTCGATCGTCAGCTCGACAACCACCGTCTCAACCTGGATGTTGTCACGAACACAGATATTGATCTGGTTTGTCGCATCAACAAAGGCACCGCCGGGGTTCACGAACCCGCTGTTATCCCCGGTGATGAACTCCGCATCCGTGATGTCGAAGCCCTCAAACCCGGTATCGTCACCCATGCCGCCGCCGGCATCGAGCCCGATGCTCCCCACCAAGCCCGAGTCGAGCAGGAACAAGCGCCCCGAGCCGCCCCAGTTCGCCGCCTTGCTGATCGCGAGCTCAGCATCGATGATCCCGAACCCGAAGTAGTCCGAGTGACGAACAGCGCGAGGCCCGGAAGGCGAGTCCAACAACGCCGCGTTCGCCTGCCAGTGCGACTGCTCAGTCCCATCGCCCGAGTACCCCAGCGGTGGGGGGATCATGTACCCCTGGTTCACCGTGTCCAAGCCCGGGTAGGTGATCGATTCAGAACGCGTGCTCTCGAAGGTGCTCTCGAACAGGATGTGCTGGATATCACGGATCGTGAGGTTCGGGTTCGCCTCGAGCATCAGCGCGATAATCCCAGCCCCAACCGCGCCCGAAGACTGAGACGCAAAGAACCAGTCCGGATCCGCCGGAGTCATCCCGTCCGTCTGACCCGGGTACGTCGCGATCCCCGCAAGCGTGAAGTACGCATCACCCGGGATCGGTCCCGTGATCCCGTCAGCGATGTTCCCCGCCGGAGGCGTCGCCACATCATCCCAGAACGCCGAAAGGTTCGACGTCGAAGAAATCACAGAAGCAAACACCGCAGGCCCAAACGCCTGGTTGATGTCCGGAACCAGGTTCTCGTCCACCGCGTTGATCAAGAACGTCCGACGATCCGCCGCCGGCTGGTACAGGTTCGACTGAGCACGGATGTAGTGCGGCCCAGTCGTCGTGTCCCACATCCCCCCGCCGTCATCCTGCGTGAAGATGACCACTTCGTTCGTCGCCGTGTACAGATCCCCGATCCCGCCTTCGTTGTAGAAGTCAGGAGTCTGAGGCGGGAACGCAGCATCATCCGCATCCATGTTCCCCGTGTACACACCGCCGTTGAAGACGAAGATCTGCCCCTTGCGCTGACGACCGAACCGCAACGCGTTCTCGAAACCGTCGTTCAGGTAGTCCGAGACACCGCCCTCGATGAAGCGACGATCGGTATCAAGGAAGTCACCGAAGAGAGGCACGAACTTGACGTCGATCGCATTGTTCATGTACGTCAGCATGTTGTAGACCTGAAGGTCCGTGCCGTACCCGAGCCCCGCGATCCCAGCCGAAGGCGCAACCCCGTGCGCCCCAAGCCCGTTGTTCCGCTCCGCCGCGATAATCCCCGACAGGAACGTCAGGTAGTAGTTGTCGGGTTCCAGCGTCAGATCCACGGGCATCGAGAGCACCGCATCAAAGTTGTTCTGCGTGTCCTCGTGCGTGCGATCGATATGGTTCGTGAACTGGTACCGAGCGATCCCGACATTCACCCCGCTCCCCGTGTACCCCATCGTGTCGTACACCGTTGCCGGGATGTTGTTGTCGTTCCGGAACGTCGCGATCGCCGTATTCGTGTGATAGAACAGCGTCGCCGCAAGCGGGTCAGGCCCACCCGCCGGCTGCTGCACCCCGTCAAGCGACACCGCGTCCCCGCGCGACACGCGATGGGCATCGCGGAGTTCACGGAGATCCTCGATCGAGATATCGCTCCCGGGCTCGAACCCGTACAGCGTCGCAAAGTCGGGAACGATCCCCTGATCGATGTTCGCCGCCCGGACCCAGCCCTGGCTCGAAATCTCTTGGGTAAACCGGACCGCGCTCCGCACATCCCCGAGCACCACCACCCACGCGTCCGATTCTCCAAGACGACCCTCGATCTCGATCCCCTTGAAGGAACGAGCCATCGAATCGACATATCCACGGAGCGCCTCAGGGTTCTCAGTCCGAACCACAACCTTGTTCGAGAACAGAAGCCGGGTTCCCTTCTTCAGGGTGTCCCCGTACCCGTAGCTCATCGCCGAACCGGGGGTTTGAAGCTCCACAAACGCGGGCTTCCCCTCGAGCGTCATCGCGACCCGTTCACGTTGCGTCACGCGTACCGCATCCTGGGCCGACGAAACACTCGCCGCAAGACCAGAAAGGGCGACCACCGCGCCGATCGTCATCGTTCCAGTGCGGCTCAGCAGGGTTCGACTCTTGCTCATCAGTCACTCCAGTTCTTCAGTGATCGAGGTTCCAAACAGAACCAGTTCGGGCTGGGTTGCAGTGTATCGCGTCAGGACACCAATTTCGGCCCAGACGACGAGAAAGGGGGCGATTCCGACCTGTATCGCACCCGAGCGCGATCCGACGAATCACCCGTTCTCCGCTCGACAGGGGGTATCGAGCACGTCCGAATATTCGACCCGACACCAACCAAGGTTCCGCCCGACTCCAATCAGATTTCCGCACAGAAACCCAACCGGAGCCCGTGCTTACTCCGAAGGCGCCGTCATCGAGCGAGGATCCAGCAGTTCCGAAAGCCGATCCGCATCCACAAGCCCTTGATCAATCGCCACTTGCCGCACCGTCTTCCCCTGCTCATACGCGGTATACGCAAGCTTCGCACTCGCGTCATACCCGATCTCAGGGACCAGACTCGTGCACATCGCGAGGGATCCCTCGATCAACGCCGTGCACCGATCCTCATCCGCTTCAAGCCCGTCGAGCAAGCGCTCACGGAACATTGTGCACGAGTTCGAGATCAGCTCGATCGATTCCAGCACACACGCCGCCATCATCGGCATCGCCACATTCAGGTCCATCACCGAGCCAACCCCGCCGAGCCCGCCCATCGTCACCGCCGTGTCGTTCCCGATCACCCGACAGCACACCATGATCACAGACTCGCAGATCACCGGGTTCACCTTCCCCGGCATAATGCTCGATCCGGGCTGCACCGGAGGAAGCTTGAGCTCCCCGATCCCGCACCTCGGACCCGACCCGAACCACCGCACATCGTTCGCGATCTTGCTCAAAGACACCGCGATCGTGCGCAAAAGCCCCGACACCTCGACGAACGCGTCCTTCGCGTGCTGCGCCTCGAAGTGATTCTCCGCTTCGACAAACGCAAGCCCCGTCTGCTTGGAAAGGTCCGCACACACCAGCTTCGAGAACTCCGGGTGGGTGTTGATCCCCGTCCCCACAGCCGTCCCCCCGATCGCGAGCTCCCGGAGCGACCCGAGCGCCCGATCGAGCCGATCCTCCGCATGACGCATCTGGGAAGCGAACCCGGAGAACTCCTGACCGAGCCGGATCGGGGTCGCGTCCTGAAGGTGGGTCCTCCCGATCTTCACCACCGAATCCCACTGCTCCGCCTTCTTCTCCAGCGCCTCCGCAAGCTTCGAAACGCTGGGCTTCAGGTCCTCCGCGATCGCCACCGCCGCCGCGACATGCATCGCCGTCGGGAACGTGTCATTGCTCGACTGACCCATGTTCACATGATCGTTCGGGTGGATCGCCCCATCCTGCGCCAGGTACTCCGGGTTCTTGCTCGACCCGATCGGAGCCCCGTTCGCGAGACACGACAGGTTTGCCACCACCTCGTTCACATTCATGTTCGTCGAGGTCCCCGACCCCGTCTGGTAGATATCGATCGGGAAGTGCCGAGCGAGCCCCCCCTTGTCCTCAAGCCCAGCCCCGATCAGCCCACACGCGTCCACGATCCGATCATGCTTCGCCTGAGACAGCTTCCCCAACTCCAGATTCGCATGCGCCGCCGCCGCCTTGAGCATCGCATACGCACGGATCAACGCGTCCGGGACCGCCCGACCCGAGATCGGGAAGTTGATCACCGCGCGCTGGGTCGAAGCCCCGTACAGCACGTCCGCCGGGACATGCATCTCGCCCATCGAGTCCTTCTCGATCCGTGTTTCGCCGCCGCTCATCGTCGTGCTTGTCATGGGTGTCTCCAAGTGTGCGGTCCATCATAGAGACACGATCCCAACCCTTCACCCCGACGCACGGAACACCGACCACTTCCGCCCGTATCGTCCCCCACACACCGGAGCCACCATGCCACACACCCGACTCCTCGCCACCATCCTCCTCCTCACGACCACCTCCCTCGCGGCCAACGCCCAGGTGGACTCCCACCCCGAAGCCCAGTCCCCCCTCAAACCCAACCCCTACCTCAAACACCAATACCCCTGGCGCTGGGACCTCCGAGCCCAGACCTTCATCCGATCGGGCTCGCACTTCCGCTTCGTCAACGTCCGACGCGACAACGAAACCGAAGCCGTCCGAGAGGAACGAACCATCCGGAGAAACATCGAAACCTTCGAGTTCATCTACCCCCTCATGCGCTCCGGCGGCTTCTACTGGTCCCCCAACGAAGAAGTCACCTCCATCGTCCGTATCAACGACGCCGAGTTCGAACCAACCCCCGACATCCTCCAGACACCCGACACCAAGGTCAAATACACCCGCCTCCTCGGGGACTTCAAGAACATCGACCGAGACGGCACCTGGAGCGTCAACCAGTTCCACTACAAACAACTCTCCCACATCGTTGTCGCCGACACCGTCTTCAACGAGAAACTCGCCAAGCAACTCCCCTGGCCCGACACCTGGCCCGACGAAGCCGAGCGCTTCCTCTCCCCCCTCATCGATCAGATCGACCACCCCATCGACCCCGAAGCCCAGGACGACCTCTGCCGACTCGTCAACGTCTGGATCGACAACAACGATCCCAAGTCCATCGACGAAGTCACCCTCGTCAAATACCTCACCGGGAAAGTCCTCGAATACATCCGCGTCGTCCGAGGCCGCCGCGAGTTCGCCCCCATCGTCACCTCACTCGCCGTCGAGGACCTCATCGACGCAGGCTTCCCCGCCGTCTCCGAATCCCGCTGGTCCGGGCTCTATGTCCGCTCCGCCGACGACATCGTCAGGGATCCCCGGGGAACCGAGCTCGATTACTCCACCATGCTCACCGCCGTCCTCCGCATCGTCGGCGTCCCCGCGCGCGTCGTCGTCGGATACGACGTCAACATCGAAGTGGTCGAAGAAGAACGGATCGTCGGGCTCGTCGAGTTCGCGCTCTACGACCCCGATCGCGACCAACTCATGTGGATCCCCATCGACCCCGAACGCCTCCGAGACAACGGCCGCCGCTCAGACCTCTACCAACAGCCCTGGGACGACTTCGGGACCCACGACCAACTCCACAACATCATCCCCCTCTCGTACTACTACCACCCACCCGTCAACTACGACGCCTACGGCTGGCCCGCCCTCTACGGCTTCCGCTACACCCCCGGAAACTTCGCCTGGTCACAGATCCAGCTCATCGACGCGCAGCCATCCGAAAACCGACCGCGCTCGCAGTACCCCAACCGCTTCAACAACAACCGCAATCCCTGAATCTCAGGACCCCGAGATCACCCGAGAACGGATGGGCTTGAGCACACCCTCGATCGCGCTCTGGACCTCGTCGAGCGTCCCGATCGCATCGATCTCGTGCACGACCGACGGGTCGTAGTGATCCAGCACCGGGCGTGTCTCACGCGCATACACCTCAAGCCGGTTCCGGACGACCTCTTCCTTCGCGTCGTCCGCACGCTGCTGCTCGTTCGCACGCTTCTGCAAGCGAGCCACCATCGCGTCCGGATCGTTCGCGACCAGGTGCACGACCGCGCACACATCGATCACCCCATCCATCAGCTCCGCCTGCGCCACCGTCCGGGGGATCCCGTCGAGCAACAACAGATCCTTCGAAGGGTCGTACGACCCGTTCGCGATCTGCGCATTCACATACTGGCTCCACAGCTCAAGCGTCAGCTCGTCCGGAACCAGCTCCCCCTTCTCCGAATAGCTCGCAAACGTCCGCCCCAGCTCCGATTCCTTATCGAGCGAACGGAACATGTCACCCGTCGAGAGATGGAAGTACCCCTCACGAGCCCCGAGCATCGCGCCCTGGGTCCCCTTCCCCGCGCCCGGACATCCGAACAGCAGAACCGCCTGGTACCGATCAGCCATCGACAGAGCTCCTATCCAGCACAGGGTGTGACACACACACCCGAATCGGATCATCACCATAGTCGGCCCGATCCCGTTCAGAATCCAACAAGCCCGCACACCAACCAAAAAACGGACGCGCCCCGAAGAGCGCGTCCGCTTCAGATATCAGACCAAATCAACGCCGATCAGGCGCCCGCCTCGATCACTTCCTTCTGCAGGTTCGCCGGCATCTCACGGTACGCCAGGAACTCCATCGCGTTCGCCGCGCGCCCCTGGGACATACCACGGAGATCCGTCGTGTACCCGAACATCTCGGACAGGGGAACCTCCGCCGTGATCTCCTTGATCATGCCCTTGTCCTCCGTGTCCACGATCATCCCGCGACGCGACGAAAGGTCACCCGTCACGTTCCCGAGGTAATCCTCCGGGGTCGTCACGACCACCTTCATGATCGGCTCAAGCAGCACCGAACCCGCCTTGTTGACGGCCTCGATCAGCGCCAGACGACCCGCCTGCTCGAACGCAACCTGAGACGAGTCCACGTCGTGGTACTTCCCGTCCGTCAGCGTGATCTTCACGTTGATCAGCGGGAACCCGGCGCTCACGCCGCTCTTCGCCGTCGAACGAACACCGGCCTCGACCGAGGGGATGAACTCCTTCGGGATCGCACCACCGACGATCGCGTTCTCAAACGCGATGTTGTCCGTGAAGTCCAGACCCGCTTCCTCCGCCTGCTCAGCAGTGAACGGCTCGATGTTCACGGTACAGTCACCGAACTGACCACGACCACCTGACTGCTTCTTGAACAGACCACGGCAGCCGTTCGCCGCGCCACGGATCGCCTCACGGTACGAAACCCGGGGACGACCAACGTCAACGCCGATCTTCATGTCGCGGATCAGCTTGTTCTTGATGATCTCGAGGTGAAGCTCACCCATCCCCGCGATGATCGTCTGACCCGTTTCCTCGTTGTACTCGGAACGGAACGACGGATCCTCACGACGGATCGTGACGAGCGCCTCCGAAAGCTTCCGCTTGTCGTCGGCCGTCTTGGGCTCGATCGACATCGAGATCACGGGCTCCGGGAACTCCATCCGCTCGAGGATGATCGGGTTGTCCGGATCACACAGCGTGTCACCCGTCATCGAGTTCTTGATCCCGACGACCGCCACGATGTTCCCCGCGCCGACCTCGTCGAGCGCCACACGATCCTTCGCGTTCATCTCGAAGATACGAGAAGCGATCTCACGCTTGTTGTTCCCGGGGTTGAGCGTACGGGTGCCCTTCACGAGCTTGCCCGAGTACACACGCACGTACGTCAGGTCCCCGTGCGTATCGCTCACGACCTTGAACACCAGACCCGAGAAGGGCGCGTCGTCGTTGTGGGGGCGCTTGAGCTCGACCGTCTTGTCGCGCGGGTCGGTACCCTGGACCTCGGGGACCTCTTCCGGGTTCGGGAGGAACTCGATAACCGCGTCGATCAAACGCTGGACACCGATGTTCTTCAGCGCCGAACCACAGAAGACCGGGTTGCACGCACGGGAGATCGTGCCCTTCCGGATCGCCTTCTTGATCTGCTCGACCGTCACCGAGTCCTCGTCCTCGAGGTACTGCTCCATCAGATCGTCGTCGAGCGCCGCAGCGTCCTCGATGAGCTGGTGGCGCCATTCCATCGCCTTCTCTTGCAGATCCTCGGGGATCTCCATCTCCGTCACGACCGCGCCCTGGGAGTCCGGGTCGAAGTGGTACGCCTTCATCCCGAGCAGGTCGATGATCCCCTGGAGTTCGTCGCCCTCACCCCACGGGAGCTGCATCGCGATCGGGTTCGCGCCCAGACGCTTCTTGATCGTCCCGAACGAGTACTCGAAGTTCGCGCCCAGCTTGTCCATCTTGTTGATGAAGCACATACGGGGAACCTTGTACCGATCCGCCTGACGCCACACCGTCTCCGACTGCGCCTCAACGCCTTCCTTCCCGTCGAACACCGCGACCGCGCCGTCGAGCACACGCAGCGAACGCTCCACCTCAATGGTGAAGTCCACGTGCCCCGGGGTATCGATCAGGTTGATCTTGTAGTCACGACCGTTGTACGTCCACGGGCAGGTCGTCGCCGCGGACTGGATCGTGATCCCACGCTCCTGCTCCTCTTGAAGGAAGTCCATCGTCGCCGTGCCCTCGTGGACCTCGCCGAGCTTGTAGTTCTTCCCCGTGTAGAACAGGATCCGTTCGGTCACGGTCGTCTTGCCCGCGTCGATGTGGGCGCAGATCCCGATGTTGCGAATGTTCGACAGGTCGGTCGCCATGGTGTGTCCTTTGCCGTTCTTCTCTTTAAACCGCCAAGCCCGATCGGCCCGGCTTCATGACAGTGGTTGGTAACGTGGGTGAATCGCTCATCCCCAAACTCACATCCAGGTGAGGGGGAAACTTTCGTCTGAAATGCAGTGGGGGGAATGGGGGGTGGGGGGCGAGGTCGAATGATCCCGGAATCGCGTCCAGTCAATCAAACCAACGCGTCGGCCAAGAAGCCGTCGCCTCTGTCTGATTCGCTTGACTCGTCGCTGTCCATAAGAATCAACCTCACACAATGCGTCCGACCCGCTCCCGGATCCCAAATGCTGTATTCGCACAAGGATCCGCTCCGAGACGGACTCCATCTCCACCCAGAAATTCTGGGTCATAAATCCTAGCCCCACCCCCCCGACAATCAAGCAATTTGTGCCCAATCCCCGACCCAACCCCTTGACAACCCCACACCACCCGGATTACCCCCCGAGCACCCCCCGAGCCCGATCCAGATCCCCCTCCACGAGCCCCTTGAGCGGATCCAGCGACATCCGCCCCGACCGATCAATCGCCTCCCGAGCCCAGACCTTCGCCCCCTCCTCATCCCCGAACTCCACACACAGATCCATCATCCGGAGTGCATGCGCCGGATCGTGCGGGTTGAGCCCGTCCGCACGCTCCCAGATCTCCTTCGCCCTCTCGACCCCATCCCGATCCCCCCGAGCCCGAGCCCGGACCTCCCACACCCGCCCGGCCCAGCGCAGCTCCGAGAACCCCGCGCCGTCCGAGTCCAGCGCCTCCGCGTGCGCCCCGAGCCGCTCCCAAAGCGCCGCAACCCCAGCATCGCTCCCCACACCCATCTCCAGCGCCGCGAGCCCCTGCTCGATCGCCGCGATCCGGATCTCTGGATCCCCCGTCTCCCGAGCGAGCTCCCCGAGCACCCCCGACACCCCCGCACGAACCCGCGCCTCCGCTTCGCGCACCGTATCCCGATCAAGCTGTTCGATCCGAGCCCCCGAAAGCTCCGAGAGCCCCCGCGCAATCGCGTCCCGCTCCCCCCGATCCACACGCGTCGCCGCCCCATCCCGGAGCTCCGCAAACATCGCCGCTTTTCCACCGAGCTCGATCAGCCGATCATCCACCCCAATCCGCTCCACCCCGCGCCACACCCCAATCGACCCCATCCCGACCATCGCCAGCGCCCCGATCGCCGACCCGATCATCCCCGCCTTCCCACGCCGACACGACATCCCGAGCCCGATCCCGAGCCCCCACACCGGCGCACTCACCACCCACACCGCGCCCAGATCGAACAACCCATGGAGCACCAGCACGACCATCAACCCGAACCCCCCGAGCACCGCGCTCCGCTCCCCCATCGATCTCCACAGCACCACCGACACCCCGATCCA